>Ga0208957_1000181_pt1 | contig 54723 bp, 108 predicted proteins | sample RifOxyA1_FD_184029 | JGI IMG/M metagenome (GOLD analysis project Ga0208957, IMG submission 184029) | Groundwater microbial communities from Rifle, Colorado - Rifle Oxygen_injection A1 (SPAdes) | ecosystem: Environmental > Aquatic > Deep subsurface > Groundwater | place: Rifle, Colorado, United... | reverse complement strand
TGATCTTCATTGTACATGCTATTACCTCTTTCTATCTGTTATACCCTCTTTTTGTTAATCTCCACAAAGTAAGTTTAAGTTTTTATATGCTGCAGGGCAATTCTTCCAACTCCCATTTTGGACAGCCATTGCCTGTATCCTCTATGTCCTCCTGGTCATATCTGGAAACTCCAGCACAACAACCGTTCCAAAAACCACTTGTAGGACTACCCTCCACTGTGCGATGCTTACACGTCCAGCAACGTTCCATGGCTGGATTGAACGCACATATTTTTTCGTGGTTAGCAATGGTCGCCGCAACTATATTAGTTGTAGTACAAAAGTTACATTTCCAAACTTGGTGCATGGTATTCTCCGAAAAGTGTTACCAGGGCCAGAACCTGTCTTCTTCTTGAAGATTTAATTGCTTGAATGGAGGGATTTTTTCTGCCACTATAACTTTCGTTACCACAACCCTTACCCCATTGATATAATCTCCGGACAATGATATCTCTATCACTTCTTTATAATGGATATTGTGTTTGTGGTCTGTAATACGCCATTACCATAGCATAAGCTCCCCAATATCCGGATTTCACGGTATTTGGTTTCTTATACCTTAGGTAGGAGCCGTCTACTATCTACACCTTTTGTATTACCTTATTACTGTCTGTATAAAACTGAGCGTAATACAACTTGGCTCGGCGTTGGCTTGCTATTATTCTTACCTACAATTAAACCAGAGGGGGTCCCTGATCTAATTTAGTTATAAGTAGTTTAGCTTTCGCCGAATTTGGCTCCTTCTACACACGTCTTTCGATTGGGGGATTAGTTTTATTAGGCTGACCGATCGCTTTTGGTCTTGTCATTCCACCCATTTTTCGTGTGCACCTATAAGCTCATAGGTCCCTATAATTTACTTTTTAATAAAATGGTGGCCCAGGAGGGAGTCGAACCCTCATGGTTATACAACCGTGGGATTTTCGTACCACTATAACTTTCGTTACCAACAAGCAGTGTGTCACCGTTTTACTGGCGCAGTGCATGTTGTTTGTGGTCTGGAATACGCCATCACCATATTTGAGAGAGGAAGGCAGGAACATGGATACTAAGCCTATTTAACCATTATTTATTTTTCTCTCAAAACTTAGGTGGGAACCGTCTACTCTCTACACCTTCCTCTTCTGGATACTGGCTGCTATTTCAAGGGCGACTCCACCGGAACTGGCGTCCCGGCTTCGATGTCTCGCAGCTATCCTACACAGTTTAACCAGTTTTTCTATTACTCACAGTATTTACTTTTGGGACGCAGGCCGAGGGCGCTATCGGCAATCATGTTGGCGATTAGCTGCTCAGCGGAATTCCGGCGCGGGCATGTGTGGTTTGCTATTCAAGCTAAACCAGAGGATTTGATCAATTGCCCCGCAGACTTCAAGGGGGTACAATTAGAACAATTGCCGGATGTAATTAAAAGCATATCTGTTTTCTTAGTGAGGCTTGGCTCGGCGTTGGCATATCAGTGAACTCATATTAGAGCAACAGTCCTCTACTAAAAAGTAGTATCGGTCTAATACGTAAGTATCTTTAACTTAGCTTTCGCCGAATTTGGCTCCTTCTACATACGCCTTTCGGTTGCGGGATTCCCTATTCACTGTTACGGCCACCAACTAGTGGCAGGGCCAGGGTTGTGACCTCGGCTTTACTCCCCCATTTTTCGTATGCACTCTTTTACAAAAGTCCCATGCTTATACCAGTTCAGCAACTGGGCCAAGCACTACCAACTTCCATAATATACACGTCGGTCTCAACGTGTATGTTGTACTGCTACTTATACGTCACTACCTCCCTCCAAGCATTAAAATGTACTTGATAATCCCTCAGTGCTTCATCCGGCCAGAAAGTGTGTTTACCATCTTTTCTGTATATTTCCCCCACACACTTTATTGCTTCATCATAGGTTCTTGTAATAATACGACCAAAGGTGTCTCGATGCACAAATACCTTAGTCTGTATTTTTGTGTTAGACATAGTTATTCACACATATTCGCGGTTACGAGGCCGTGGTGGCGGAGGGGGTGGAGGGGGTGGAGGCTTAGGAGGCATGTACTCACCATTGTAGCCATAAGCGTGTGCCATGTCTAATGAAGTACAACAAGTGTTGCATAAATAAATCCACCTAATTCTACCAGTGCAGAAAGGAGGTACTTCTAACGCATACCCCCAGCTACGTCTGAATTCTTTCCCACACTTATTGCATTTATACCATTTGATAGCAGAGTAGTGTGGCAATACTGCATGGTCATATTTCTTCTTAGCATCCCTCTTCTGAGGTATAAAGAAACTACGAATAAAACCAATTATTTTGTTGAACATGCTCTTTCCTTTAATCGTCAATTGAATCAATATCAATTTCACGTATTACTTTGATGAAGTAAGCATCTGTTATTTTCAAAGAACGTTCACTTTCAACGAACATTGCAAATGCATTGTAACCACCCGGCTGAGCTTTATGTAAAAACCCAGAATAAAATATTCCTCGATGTACTGGGTTGTTTTCAGAAAAAGCGACCTCTACAACATAGTAGGTCTTCTCTTTCCAGCCTTCCTCTGGTAATGCTTGGTAGCCCTTTGGACAATTAAACTCCTTTGGAGTCATACCTGCCAAGGTGACAAGTTTAAGTGCAGCCTTTAATTTAGAACTCATTTTACTTATCTCCTATACCACACTACTGTGGTGACATTATGCTACACAATGTGTGGTATGCTCACTTAATGCTACACTACACAATTGTGTTTATACAAATTTATGTCTAATTACATATGCTTACATATGTTTAAACCATTGGCACGTTTGATGCTGTAAACATAAGTAAAAGAGCTGTAACCTTAACCTTCAGGAGGTGTCACCATGAATACCACAACTAAAACAAACACATCGGTAACCGCTGGTAATTGCGAAGTTGACCAAGTAGGTATTGGTGTAATAGGTGCTTTAAGCGCTTTAATCGGAACCTGGGGTATTGCCTGTCTTGTAGGCGGTATCTGCCAATATGGTATGGTCGGTATGCTGAAAGGTTGGATTTCAGCAGTAATGGGTATATAGACGGAGGACGATATGAATAAGAACAAGGGTAGCAAATTATTTATCACCACACTTGCTTTATTCGGGTGTGCCATCGGCGTCTGGTCAATCACCATGTTGATGACCGGTTTGGCCTCGGTTAACTGGCAGGTAACGGAAATGGCCCGTCAGTTCCTGGTTGCCACCGGCAATCTCGGGGAATACGAGACAATGGTGGATTACTACACCCACATCAAGGGCGTAGAGTATCTCATCGCCGTGGCCTTCTTTGTCGCCTTCCCGGTTTATTACAAGTTACTCAAACCGAAAGGGGTTTTAGTAAGCGATTAGATTATTTCCTGTCTCTGCAACAATGCTTGCTTTTCTTCTTCTGAAAAGTCAACAGCTGGGCATTGCCCAGCTATGGTGCATATGTAGATGATGAGGGCTTTCGGATTAAATCTTCTGCAGCGGCTGCAAGTAGGCTTAAAAGCCTTGACTTTAAAGTCTATTTTTTTATTTTCATCATCTGCCATAAATTCACCCTATAATATTACTTTATACTTCTATTCCACCCTAATTTCTCGTGGACCGCGTCAACAAAAGAACTGAATTTAACGAGCCTTACTTTATGCTTAGACATACGCACATGAATAAGATTGTGTGCCTCTGTGGCTACACCGTCTACTGTTAAATACGCTGGCGCCCCAATATCTATACATAGGGCGGTTCTTCCTGGTATGATTAATGGCCTTGTAGCGAGTGAAAACGGGCAGATTGGTGTTATTGTCATCGTGTTAAGTTCAGGTAACACAATAGGACCGCCGGCCGAGAGATTGTAAGCCGTAGAACCTGATGCGGTCGATATTATGACACCATCCCCTTTGTATTCAAGTATAAACATTTTACCGTTTATTTCAAGATTATGAAGACTGACACCAACTTCAAATAAATGTCCTGGGGCTTGTGGTTGTAACACCACTTCATTGAGTGCGTAATGACGTTGGCCATTGTTTTCCACAATCAGAAGATTACGCTCTTCTATTGGTAAATCGTCTACATTACTCTTATTTAATACGGAATTGAGTAATTTAATATTTAAGTCATTGGATAAAAATCCTACATGACCGGTGTTGCTGCCTAATATGGCTATGTGCCACAGTTTATTAAGACAGATGTGGGATACTGCTCTTAACATAGTACCATCACCACCTTCAACAATGTACACATCGGCATCTGCCAATTTATTTACAAGTTCAATGGATGGCCCATGTATCCCTTTACCACTGTAAAATACCTTCATGCTGTATTCCTTTCAACAAGTAGGATCAGTAAATGCGGTTATCATGGCAACCGCTGTCGGCTGATCGGCGTAGTATAAAGCGTCCAGGAAATCTTTGTCTTGTGTACACTTATCCAAGCACATATAGTTATGGAATGCTTGTCCGTATCGTAGACCGTTTAAACCTTTACTTTTTATTTCGGCTTTAAACTGTTTTACACGTGACTCTGGAAACATCAATTTTACACCGTAAAATAGTAATTTTACGTAATGGACACTAACCATAGTAAGACACCAAAACCCCATTTTATTTTTTGCTGAATTTTTTTATCTTCAACCATGATTACGGCCGCCATTCCAAAGGATACCCAGCAGCAGCCCACTTATTAAGCATCTCTTCTTCTAAAAAGATGTAACTAACGTTTATGGCTGTCAGTTTCTGTGTATATACCTTGTACTGGCCCGCTATTATGGTAACTAATTTATGTGTAAATGCCGTGCGTCTCTCCGTCATCCAACGTAAAAATGAGGTTTTTGCCAGTGCTGGTCTTAAATAATGAGTCTCTGCCACTGTTGTATACCTATCATCAAAATCCAAATCTATAAACTTGGCAAAGGAAGCGGCGGGCACTACTACCTGCACCTCTGTTCTTCCTTTAAAAAGTGAGGAACTACGTGCTTGTTCCTCGTTAAGGCGTGTAGCCATACAATGGCCATCTATTGGGCAGTTATCATTAAACCAGACTTTATTGACTTCCAGATCTCGTGCAAGAGGATACGTTTCTCGTACCAAATCAAGCAGATCTACTCCGGCTGATCCAAGTTTCTCTACCAACGGCAAATTTCTGTCGTTTGTGGTAAAGGTTACAGTAAATTCCATATCTACCCTCTCTTAAAAATATAGGGGTTGCTAATCCTACCGCATGGTGGGTCTTTTGCTATACCGTGATTAAACACGTAGCCTCTTCGAATTAGTCAACCCCAAAGGTGTTTATTTTAATAACTTATCTGCACAACATTTTGGCCGTATAAATCGGCCTTGTTTATTTCTGTCTAAGTCCCTAAAAAAGACAATGCATTTACCAATACCGTCATTATTGTTGAAAAATCTGCATATTTTTGAAGTATCTGGGTTCCAACAATAGTCTCCATCAGGAACTTCTAGACACAGTTTATTTGTCTGTTTGGCTTCCCAAAGTAGCTCCTGTTGAAATATTGAGTTAGTCTCATATATTTTAGTATATGCGCCGAGTCTACCATTTTCTCTACAGAAAACATAAAGACATTTATATTTTACGGGTATTTTAAACATTGGACAATTGGGCCGCATAAAAGCGTTGTTTACGCTGCTCCATTGATAATCACTTATGGTCACTGGATTGTACGCATAACTATGGCTGTTAAATAACCATCCAATAAAACATTCCAGGTTTTTCATTCCACCACCTATGGCACCATATTCCCCCGGCCTGTTGGAGGCTACCAACCAATGTGACGCTTTAACCTTTACACCAGCTAGTGCATCATCCCAAACACCTTCGCTGAATGTTATCAGTTGTTTTCCTACGTGTGGATCGTATTTCAGTAAATCAAGTTTGTTCATAAATTTACCTTTGCAGGGATGGAAGGATTCGAACCTACGATAGCTTACGCTGCCAGAGTCAAAGTCTGGTGCCCTACCTGACTGGGCTACATCCCTGTATATTTATTTTCGTTTTGCTTCTGTGATAGTAAAGCTTAATGGTTTATACTTTACTACATCAGATCCAAAAGTAGAAACTACTACTTTCGGGCCGGTTATGACCTTCATTTTACCGTCGCCGTACATTCTTATGTTACAGAATGTGTCCTTATTAAAGTAGAACGTTTGTCCAACCTCGCCGCCAACATAAGTTAAACCGACAACGTTATCACTTGCTAAATAATGACGTTCATAGTCGGCATCTTTATATTTAACTTCGGTATCTGCTATAAATGGCCAGAAAATAATATCCCATATCCGTGCGATTTCCCGAGAAAACATAGGAACGGCAACAAATGATATAAGAGCCAATACAATAAAAACCAAGTCAACAATTGAATCAGGGGACCTTTTCTTTATTAAATAGCTATCCCATATCAATGCAATCGACATGCATGCTATGGCGCCCGCTGTAATACACCTGGCGGTATTACGTTTTGTCATAGGATATTACCCCTCACTGATGATACTCAGCTGACCGCAAGCTGCGCCGGCTTCGATTTCGGCTTTGGTAGCAATGGCCACGGCGTAGTCGTAGCCAGCGTCTTCCAGTTCCAATTTGATTATATCTTCTTTTACTGCGGCGATATAACCTTCTTTTGTTTGTTTCATGATAACGCTCCTTTAATATAATGTTTTACCGTTAAAGCCCTGTTTAAGATATTCGCCATCGAATACCAACATACCTACCGAACATTCAGCGTGTTTAACAGCAAAACGTGCGTACATTTTTATTGGCTGAGTCCCAGCCGGAGGTAAATATAAATAGTTTTGGCAGCGACACTTATCCTCGTAAGTCCAGTACTTATTACAGATAAGATTTTCATTTTCTACCTCCAAATCTTTAAAATCAACGAAATTATCTTTACAAAAAGAATTAACAGGCATTAATGATACAAACCCAACATCACGTACACCAACACTCTTTGCGAATTCGAGGTAATTTCTCACCTCTACTCCATTATCTATACACCCCTTCAAAAGATTACAACTAAGGTGTATTTTATGTTTATGTTTAAAAGACGCAATATCCATACTGTTGGGCATTCGTGCGTTAAACACAGCAGAGTTTAGATCATTACTATAATGATGACGAGACATCGATATACTATCTACATTTAGCTCTTGTAGTTTACGTAGATGGCTACCGTTTGTGTTTACAACAATAAAAGTCCACCTGGATAGATTCCTTACAGCTCGTGCCGCCTTTCGTAACATCTCGTAATTAAGTGTAGGTTCACCTCCTGTAAAGGATACTTTATTGATGAATATACCCTTATTTATCAACTCTGTCAATATCTTTTTAAACTTCATTAAATTAAAGTTGAAAGCTGCTACGTTATCGTGAAATTCACAAAACGGACAATTAGCATTGCATTTGTTAGCTATACGTACATATAGACTAATCTGGGGTCTTTCCACAGGCGTAGGAGCCTCACCATTTAACGCACAATGATGACTACGTAATTTTATGTTGGTTAACATCGGTTAGAACCACATGGAGCAACTGATGGTACACTATCCTTGTGGCAGGGGTCATCTGTCTCAGTAGTCCTACGTTTTCTTTTCTTTGTCTTTAAATCAGACTCCACTACCTTAACCATGTCAGCAGCAGTCAATGCGGTCCTTGAAAGATCCATTTTATTGCATACTATTCTTACTGCAGCAGAGGAGATAATGCCTTCTTTCTCCATATCCTTTACGGCTGCTCTATAAGAAGCCTGTGTGCCAAAACGACACCGTAACTTCTGTAAGAAAGCTACTTCTTTTTCGACTGTTTTCTTCATGCTGTTGCCTCTTTCAGAGCGGCGCATTTGGGATCTTTTAATACACCGTCCTTGGATTTCTTTTGATCAGCTGGGTCGAAATTTAAATCGCAAGAAGGAAACCCACCTTCGTTGTCGAAGAATTCACATATTACACCGACGTATTCCCAGCAGTATTTACCAGATGGTACAGTTATAGGTAAATTTACTACTTTTTTACTTCCTGGATTAAAGGACATACCTTTGGTCCCCACGGATTTTTCTTTTTCAATTCTATACTCACAGCCTTCGGTGTGCCCTTCGAGGCGACCATTTATCTCAGGATCGCTTCTTTTACAATAAGAACAACAATAGTAAGGATTATCCCCGCCTATCGGTTCACTTGCATAATCTGTATAATATTCAACCATATGTTTGGTTGTCTTTTCCATTGTAGTTAACTCCAATTAATCTATCACACCAAATTCTGTTGGCTTATTACCCCGGCACCCATATTATTTTCTTTTGACATGGTGTTTTCATTTATCGGGCTTATTTTGATAAAGAAATATTTTGGATCAAAATATTTTTTCAAAGCTTCGATGTCAAAATCTTCCGGGCGGGCCAAAGTAAGGTTGACGGTGGTTTTGAGATTACTGTTTGTCCTGACTTTACCCATCTCTTCAAGGGTAATCTTATGCTTATAAGGAATAAGCCAATCTCGGTAGTCTTCTTTGAATGAATGTACCGAAAATTGTAAGGTGACGTTGTCTTTAATCCAAGAGTAATCAGCACCTTTAATTCCAATAGTGGAAATGTAATGGTGCACTTTTGTTTTTGGAAGCTTGCTATCGATGATTTTTATGGCTTTCCGCACCTCATCGATGTTAAGAAAAGGCTCCCCCATTCTGGTATAATTGATTTTGAATTCTTTGGAATCCGCACAATTCTGAATGTTATAATCCTTAGCCAGAATAAAGGTAACCTGCGCTACAATCTCTTCTGCTGTAAGATTACGGCACTTTTTGAGCGTGCCGGTGGCACAAAACTTACAACCTACTGGGCACCCACTCATTGTAGAAACACCGATCATCCAACGCTCAGCACGACTACCCAGCCCCTTATCAACAAGAGCATTTTGTTTTTTGCCTACGGCATCTTTTGTGTAAAACGGAAGAAAGGTATCTGTTACTTCAATTGGGTAGCCATCTTCTGTGGTTAGCGCGTAAACTACCCCATTGGCAAACTTTTTTGCTTTGGTTTCCTTAAGCATTACAATCCCTCGCCTTATTTATGTTCTTTTCTACTTCTTCAAATCTTTTTGAATACCAGTCAGAAAAGGAGGTGTGCTGTTCTTTACTTCGCCAAGTGTCGTGCCAAGAGTCCCACCAAACCGCCCGACACATCTCCATAGCCTTGGTTTTCGTAATACCGTTTTTAACAGTTTTACACTTATCAAACGCTGGATTGAAAATCAAAGTATACCAGCATTCTATACAAGTGTCAACGTTTATCTTGGCGTCTTTCCATGCAATTTGACATAGTAACACCAAGTCTTCTTTTGAGATTGCCACTTATTTACTCCCCAGCGTTGCTACACTTTTGACTAATTCCTGCGTAGCATGGTATTCGGGTACCATGATTTTAGAAACAGTGAGTGGAAGAATAGCACAGCATACTGCAAAAGTTGCTAACAGTGTAACCACACCCACACAACATATTCCGGTATGTATGTCAAGGTCAGAAGAGTTAAAATCAGCTTTTTTATAAGTGGCCATGATCAATATACCACCAAACATTAAGCAAATGAACATAACCACTAAATACACTATCCCTGTCAAGTGCTCGTGTGCTACGAACCATGGAAATAGGGTTTCTACGGAAACACCTATGTTTGAAGCAAGTTGCTGAATCAACTGTATTACTTCCGGAGTAGGTCCTAATTCTATTGTAGTTGACATTTAAATTACCTCTTTGTAATTAATGGGTTTGTACAGGATGGGTGTGATGCTGCCGGATCACAGATAAAGGTTTGACAGGCCTCATAAAGCGTCATCTAACCGGCAGCACCAGCAGAAACTCGAAATAGTGTGGCCTTGTCAATTGCTATATATTTCTGTTTCCTCTGAGGTTAATGTTAATCAATTATAAACTGCTGAACGCATAATTTGAGGCTCGAATAAACTACCCTATGTATAAATATAGCCAATTAAACAAAAGGATACTTTATTTATGCACCCAAATGATATTAGACGTAACTGCAGATTTTGTAACATGGAATCATCGGCTCCTGGTATAGGTAAACATGAGAAATACTGTTATCTTAATCCAGTCAATTTAACACTTTGTCCAATATGTAATGGGCCTATAAAAGACTATAAACATAGTACAACTTGTTCAGTTGGGTGCAGTAATACTTATTTCAGATCTGGCCCAAATAACCCAAACTTCGGTAATTACAGAACTGTGTGCTTTCACCATCATAGTAAAGCTTGTGTAGTTTGCGGTGAACTAAATATAGTTGCTGTACACCATTTAGATTCAGATAACACGAACAATACACCAGAGAACTTAATACCATTATGTCCAACGCACCATTGTTATTGGCACAGCCGTTATAGGCATCTAATAGAAGATAAAGTGTTTTTACATATTGAAAAGTATAAAGACACCTCTAACCTGACTGAGCTACACCCGTATTAACAACTTTAAACATTCACGTCGGTGTTCTTCACTACCTTACGTAAATTACTCAAATCTTCCGCTGTATATTCTGTTACACAGGGCATACCGTCTTCAAAAACTTCTAGAAGCAACAACTTTGTCTTATTAACCGCGTCCCCAAGCCCTTTAATTGCTTCTGCTGCTTCTTTATCGGAATCGGCGCGTTTGAAAGGCCCGGCTGTGAAATAGCGCTCTTCTCCTGGAAGTGTTACCAGAATATAACACTTACTCTCTGGCGGCTTTTCTCTAAATTTGGCTTCTGTGAGCACAACGTTATGTACAGCCATCAGTTTTCTTAGTTGTTTTTCCTTTGGATGTCCCAGCAGCTCTCTTTTGAGATCAGATAAATATTTAATGTCGTAGTACAGATCGAATGCATAGGGGAGCTTTGGGTCTTTCGAATTGGGAAAATCCTTTAAATCAGGTCTTTTCTTCCAAAGAGCTACTTTATCTACTGTTGTTGCTTTATATCGACGTATTTCACCATATGGTAGAGTATAGTAACTGACCACAGCAGCATTCTCGTCTTTATTACTATACCCATAAGTATATGCTATCGTACCATCCGGTAGCTCATAGAATGCCCCAACAACTATTTGTTCGTTTGACATATTTATCGTCCTTTAATTATTTCCCAGCAAAATGCTTCACCATCAACACATAAGAAGGTTTGTTTATTGTCGTATTCCACGATAGCACACTGTTTACCTGTGAATACAGGCTTATGGCCTTTTACTGTAATTGTCCTTTTCGTGGTAATGATTTTGGTACTCGACATTAAAATTTCAGCATCTACTGTCTGACCTATATCCTGTGTTTTAATTACTTTGGGCGAGACACAGCCGACTGATAAAAACAAACACAAGTATAATACAATAAAACTGTTTTTCATCATACGGGATTTAGCTTACGCAGTTTTTTTGCAGGTTTAACAGCCGCCTCCTCATGCAAAGGTAGCCACCAAATTCTAACTTTGGTATTCGAATGCTGATCTTTGCTCATCCATTTGGTTTTTTTGAATCCCATGCTAACAAGCACCTTATTTACGATAGTCTGCTCAGTATTGGTTGTAATAACCAAAGCGGCCAAGTGATTATACTCTTCTTTTTTGCGCTCAATAAAAGCGCGTATTGTATCTTCATGTACAATCAGCGAACCGCCCTCGGCTACCTCACTTTGCCCGAAGCCGGCAAGTATCTTCATTGTACAACAATAAGGAAACTCTTTTGTTACCATTATATTTTTACCTCATTATCTTTTAGTATTACTTGAACAAATTCTTGGTGGTTTTTCTCAACATTTTTGTTACCACCGCCACTTCGATGTCAGTGTCAGCATGAAATAACAAACCAATTCCGGGATGCAGCAACATCCCTAAGTACAGATTTTCGGTATTAATTTGTTTGCATGCGGCATCATCAATGTTTTGATTGCAATTAAAATATGACCCATTTGTAGCGGGGTTGTTGTATTTGTCATGCTGATTAATGAACCTGTGTAATCCAACCAAGCCCTGGACAAAGACGGTTCCCTCATTGAGTTTGCTTACATCCTTGTACGTATGCCCAGTGCAATGTCTGGGTTTCAAGAAATGGTGGTTGCTGTTACCAACAGATATTGTAGCCGCGGCGAGTACAGCAGGAATAAACAGCATTCCGTGATCCATGAATATAAGAGCGGCTTTCACATAGCCAGGCTCATCTTGCAGAAAACGTATTACACTTAGATAAATGTAAACCTGATTATAGGTGTGTTGATCTATTGCTATGCACGATGTGCCCCTATCTACCACCGTTTTTACAGGAACATAGTCAGCCAAAAACTTATGCTCTTTACATAGATTAAGCCAGCGTTCAGCATCTTTTTTGCTCAGAGTTTCGTGTATATCAATACTTACACAAACACGATCATACTTTGGGTTGCTCGCATTAATCAAACCACGCATAGAGTAAAAACAAGCAGCCTTATCGGATTTGACGTTATTTACCAACTTCAACTTCGCTGTTTCTCTGAGGGTATCGGCGCTCTGCTCATTTTCTCTATACAGAGAGTAATTAATGTGCTTATTAGCGCTTTTGCAATCTTTGAATAGATCTGGGTCAAATTTAGGTAATTCAAATGGTTCGAACATTAATTAGTGCTCCTTACACACTTAATTATAATAATGCAACAATACGTGAGGTGTTTTTCTTCATATCACCACTAGGGCACTGACACCACAGATAATAAGATATAGGAAGACGGCAAGAAGCATGGTAGCCGGTCGATCTGTTTCCAGTTTGTGGTTCTGAGGCCAGGTTGTATAATTTTCATAAGTAGTTGTTTTTACAATACCAGCCGGACTATCTTTTTCGATAATCACTTTCTTCTTGGCAAAGAAAAGTTTGTAAAACACATATAACCATATGCAAGTTAGTAGCAACCAAGCGCTACTACCAAAAACCACAGCTACACACTTATCCACTAAGTAAGGACCACCCGTTTTCCACAAAATAACACCAGCCAAGCCCCAGCCAGCAGGAGTTTTAAGGAAATCGTTGACGGAGATACCAATGGACCCGGCAACTTCTTTTATTACAGATCCAACGGCCAGTGACCATGCTTGAATTTTTTCCGGGTCAAGACCATCAGTTACCTCTTTTATGTCCGTCACAATTGATCCACTCTCTTTTGCTTCCTGAGCCGCTTTCTTTTGCATAGAGAGCAACTGTGTTGCCACGTCTGGTGGAACTTTACTTAAATCAACTGTAACGACTGTGTTGTTTTCTGCGGTTGTGGCGGCGCTGGAAAGAACAGGAGCGCATGACAACAGCAAAGTTAAACCAAATACGATTATTTTATTCATATTTTATGTCCTTTAAATAAGAAATTGGAGAAAGCTGTAATAATCTCCGCATGATCAAATACCAACCCATAGGAGTTTATTACTGTATTTATGTTTGGTACCAACGGTACCAACTTTATTGCTACTGCGTCATCTTTTGCCTCAGGTGTACCAGTAACGTACGCCCAAAATACATTGGATACCACATGGCCTCTTGGATCACGCGTTGGTGCTGAGTAGGCACCAAATTGCCACACTTTTGGACAAGGAACTAAACCTGTCTCTTCTTTCAACTCTCGTTCTGCGGCAGCTTCAAGGGATTCACCATAATCAACAAAACCGCCGGGCAAGGCCCAGCCGAGAGGAGGATTTTTTCGGCCAACGAGTACAATGTGTGGCTTACGATTGATATATTTTAACGCAATAATATCGACAGCCAATGCTGGCTGCACGTATCCCTTACACTTTGCACATTTCATGCCTTTCTCCTATTGGTGTTGGATCAAAGGAAGATTTCCGTATGATTAAATCCACTGTGTCGAGTTTTACATACCCGCTCATAACCTCAGGTTCATAGATAGCAATATCTAGGGCCTCACATATATCTGGGCGGGATTTCAATGTTTCATAAAGTAATGCACCAAATGCTACCTTTTTTGGTTTTCTCAATAAAAGTGTATCGAGCAGAAAGCCGAGCTCCAGATCTGTAAAACAAGTTGTCTCTCCTCTACCAATCGCTTGGTAGGGTAACAATACAAAGTTAGACACCATGTTTACATATCTATCGTAGATAGCCCAAAACTGAGCAACACTGCCACGCCGGTGCCCTATCATCACATGTAAACTCACCTTTATCCCCATAGAATAAAATGTTTCCACTGCTTTTATCCAATGTGGTAATAAGTGTTCATGGCATGAGACTGCCACACCACCACAATATTTGCTGGTAGCTTCCAGTATACGTGGAGTGAGATGCATACCGTTAGTGGTATAATTTGGTACAATTCCAAGCCCTTTAAACGATATCAATATTGAAATGAATTCAGGATGTAACGTAGGTTCACCACCGCCGCCAATGGCCACCTGAAAAGGACGTTCATTTTCTGACATTCTACCAAACCAGTTCTTTATTTTACCCACACAATCTTCGTAAAGTAGTCCCTCTGAGTCAGAGTTGGCGTAACAATAAGAACAGTGGCCAAGGCATTTTGTGCCCAAACTTATATCAAGAATTTCTGGATAGGCTAGCCTACCTATTGGTTTGTTATTGTCGAACCTAAAACGTAGTGTTTCTCCGGTGATGGGATCGAACACTGCCTTATAGTTCTGTTTTGGAAACTGTCTTTTTTGCATGATATCATCCTAAATGCATATGAAAAGCATTTAAATCCTCGCATATATCACCCCATATTGGATATGGAATGGAATTATCCCCTTTACTCTCAATGCAAATTAAGCCTATGAAAGCTTTCTTTATGATGTCGCCGTATAAATTTATATAGGCTGTTCTGGCAGTTTCCCAAGCTGTTTTTCTTTGCTTCTCTACCTCTTTATTATGTTCTTCGTGATCAGCGTATGGGTACATATACCTGTACTCTCTTGTAACATCGAAGTAGTCCGGGGGATTTGGTATCTCTGCGAGCTGATCTGTGTTTATTTTAAAAAAGGATTTTTCTTGCACAATTTCCGCTACAACAAGACCATAGTCCATTACTAAACAGTCTATCAGTTCATCAACATTTTTTTCAGTGACAGTGTATACTTCACCAAACACCTGTTCATAGGTCATTTCCTTTTGGATAAAATCCTCCGCATAATCAGGATCATAAGGTTTTTTAAAGATAAGATCTTTTAAGTAACGCTTAACAAAGTGAACACTCTTGTCTGTGCCACAAACAAATATTTCCGAGGAACTATTTGTTATGGTATCAATCAGAGAATGGGGTGTTACAAAGAAAAAAGTTTTTTTCATGCTAATACCTTTTGTTTGTTTAAAATAGTAGTCTTTCAAGAAAATTGTCCTCAACCTCAGCGAAGCCGGGTGGCCAATCCAATATATGACCAAAAGGATCTATTGGGTATATAAAACCATCATGATTTACTTGTATATCATTATTATCTATAAAACCCTCTTTAATTAAGACACGAAAAGCATTTATCACCACCCCGTTGGCTATTTTCAGAGTAATATTAGTACCAACCGGTTTCTTTTTGTATACGTCAATTTGTTTCCTGGCCCACGCTTCAGCCTTTTCGTCAGGAACCCTTGCACCTGCTGCATCATATGTGAGCGTTAACATGTTATTATCCTTAATGCAAAAATTTTAATATACAAAATACCTTTTGTTTGTTAAATTAGCCGGAATAGAAGGTCGTTTTGTACTTCAGCGAAGCCTGGGGGCCAAATATCCGGCCTACCGTGAATATTCATTGGGTATGTAAACCCATCATGACTAATTTGTACTTCATTGTGATCTATTACGCCTTCTTTAATTAAAACACAAAAGGCGTCTATTATAATACCATTAGCCAACGTGATTACGACTTCGGAGCCGGGTGGTTTATTTTTATAGCGATCTACTTTCTTTCTTGCCCATTCTTCAGCACTTTCATCAGGAACCCTTATGCCACTTTTATGGTACATTAATGTTATCATATCATTACCTTGCTACAAAAATTTTAATATACAATACATAGATAACAAGTGTAATGTATTGTCTGCCACCACATACACAATAGCACCAAAAGACACATCCACAGCCTGTTTTACTGTTATTAAACTGTAACTGTGCGGATTTGGTATGGCAACGTCCCAAGAACGAATCTTCATTATTTTGAAGTATACGTCAAGCAGCAGTGTTTTGTCAATAACAAAATGAGTTAAAAAGATTAAAAAGATTTGTAATATGGTTGGCTTGTATCCAGCCCATGCTATGGCCGCACCTACGGTTAAGGCATAGATCATACAGTGTGTGGTGCAGGTTGACCAACCGTACAAAGTATTTTTCTTTTTATTCTTAGCCAACACAGCCGGCTGTAATAAAAAATCACCTATACAATGCCCAACTATCAGCATGAAAAATACTTCTGCTGTTAACATGTGTTACTCCTTAAATTGTGCGAGAGAGGGGACTCGAACCCCTACGTCCTAAGGACACCAGATCCTAAATCTGGCGCGGCTGCCGTTACGCCACTCTCGCAGGTTAAAGACTACTTGGCACGGTCTATGATAAGAATACCATTATTATGATCTATCTCGTGCTGCACCGTACCAGATTTAAAGGTTTTGATTTGTTCATTGAACGAGCCAATTACCTCAAAATCCTCCTCTTCGGGCCAATCGATGTATTTTACTGTTACTTCTTTATATCTGGTAACGATAATCTTTTCTTCCAGATTGATTGAGCCACAGTTTGATTCCGTCGCCACAGTTTCTGACGAGTGAGCAATAATTTCGGGATTTAACATCACGATATTACCTTTTCTGCTCTTAATTATCACGATGTTAAAAGGAATACCTACATTGGCGCCGGAAATACCTTGACATTTGGGATAGTCAGAAAACTTCTCTTCCATTACCTCCAGCATGTGAGAAATTATTCCTTCTATAATATGCATGTAAGACCAATTTTCTTTCAATAATCGAATATTTACAGGAAAACAGGTACGATGAAGTACATCATCTTGAAATTCACCATTTTGTATCAGGTAACGTGCTACTTTATTAGCCATTGTAAAATACCTCTCTTTTTACGATGAAAGAATATAGGTCCAATATGCTTAAAGAACACTACTGAGTGCTTCCACATGTAGACATACACATCAAGTTCTTTTATGTACTCCCTGGTGTACCAACCAGTGTGTACTCCCTCTCGTTTATCTAATTCGTCTAATGTGCTTTGATCTACTGCATATATCTCCCCTATAACGAATTCTCCTAGATATGGCACCATCACCGGCGCATCCCGAAAGGGCATTTTGTATAAAGTATGATCACGCAGGGTAAATTCTGTTAAGAATTTAGCTGTTGGATAGCTGGCGGTCATCGATCTCGGATGATTTGATTTCAATGTACCATAACAAAATATCTTATAAATTCTGGGTTCCATGTTTGTGTCCTTATTCATCATTGGAATCGTTGAACTCACGTGCTGTCGATAATAGTCGATGGATCACTTTTTTAACAGAGGGCATGCTGTTAATAATCTCATCTGCGGATTCATAATAATCATCTGTAATTGAGAAGTCGTTCCCCTGTACTACCCAACGCCATTTCGTTATTGCTCGTCTTGGCCCAGTTAAGGCAGCGAGTGAAGGACAGATATCAAAAGGCACCCAGAAGAGTGATTGATTAGCATTAAAAGGATCTATGTTAGATTTGGGTGCCAAACGTCCGTTGTAGCAATATTGTAATTCTTTGTATGTTCTGATGAATACTACTTTGAACCTTTCTCTATATGCATTTACGGAGCGTACTTTCCCCCAACCATACACTATATCCCAAACCCTATCTCCTATTCTAACTTCACTAAACATATGTGTATCTCCTTAGTTACTACCTAATGCTACATTGGTGTACTCTTCCATAGAATTATACATCATATATCCTGTTTCAGCCTCGCCGCAGTCGTTAACCTCTGTGTAAACTACCAGCACTTTACCCCAGGGCATTACATACAGTAGTAACCATGGAGTAGTAATCTTCTTAGTACAAAGTGCGTCGAAGATTTCAAAAACTGAAAAATTACAATCCCAATACCCGTTAAACTCTGTGGTCCACTTTCGTGGAAGTTTTAATCCCTCAAAGGGGTTATTGTTGGTAGGATTAATAAGCTCGTTAATAAACTCTTCATTTGACATGATTGGTAGTTTACATGCGCATGCGTCTTCATATGAAATACCCGCATCTTTCCATTCGGAATCGTCCAATATCCATTTATCACCATTTGGTAATACAATCACGGTATACTCCTATATATTAATGTTTGATGATTACTACTTTTCATAGTCACTTATCGTTCCTTAAAAACCATTCTTTAAAAAAGGTAAAAGTGGAGAAGTCTCTAATCTTTGCTCAAAATGTTCACAAAGATCGGCTATGCCGTCTACGTCATCATAAGTGTACCCCATGAAATAATCATCACTTCTTCCAGAGTCTTTAAAAGGGAAACCGGTTGTATCATCCTTAGGAGTAAAAATAGCTTCTAAGGCAGCATTCCATTTGCAAACGGCACTCTTTTCACAATCACTGCATTTCATAGTTGTTCCTCGTCATGTGTAATATGATTGTAATGTGAAACGTTAATTGGTGTTTTTACTTTAAAGGTTTTCCCCAGCATAATTCAGCCACAGATTGTGAAATCTCCCTACTATGGTATATCTCGTAAGAAGCAAATAAACATTTCTTAATGCCTTGGAGCGTTTCTATAGATCCGTGGTCCCATATGTAACATGCGGCATTATGCTTAGAATCATCTGGCATAAGACAACAATAACTATGTATTGTATCGGAATGCTCCATTTTATTGATAACTTTGTATGCCTTAGTATTTCCCCAGGCATCAGTTATCAGATAAAATCTTTCGGGTATTAGATTAAGCATTACACATGAATTACTAATACTCATTGTATATCCTTATATAGTCTTATTCGGTTAACGAGCAGTTAGTTTGTTTTGTGATGAAGTTATGGGAGCATTCGAGAAAACACAGGAAACCGGTGGTGGTATAAACAGAGATGTCACAAGTTGTCGTGATTGTTGAAGTATTATAATTACACGTTCCAATACTTACAGTGGCAGCAGCAGGCAGTGTCCTCATAATTAAAGGTTTAAATAAAAGCTCTTCATCGGCGGCTGCGGCCTCTACGTGCATTTTTACAGTCTGTTGATGCTTTACATACACCGCTACCAGCAAAAGCATCATAGGCACAAACAAAAAAAGATTATGCTTATATTTTGATTTCATTATTAATACCTCACATTACCCCGTTAACTAATGTACAATTTGTTTGTTTACTTATAAAATTGTGAGAACATTTGAGAGGAATGGTACATTCACCACATGTAGTGACGTGCACATTGCAAGTTTTTGTGGTTGTTTTTGTATCATAATAACATACTCCAACATCCACATTTGCTTCAGGAAAGTTGGAGATGACTGTTGGTTTAATTATCTCCAACATATTGGCTTCCTCGGCCTTATTTTTTACTCTTTTGTTAGAGTGTTGCGCTATTTCATCAAGCAAAATACCCATCATGAGTAGTATTGCTATAATCATTATGTGCACAGGCGTGTCTTTAAGCATAATATGGCACCTTTTAAATAAAGCTTATGCGAACTCTAACACCAAACCAATTTAATGCAACACCAGATGTAGATGTTGTAAAAATTGTTTTATTGGTAGTCTTTTTAACTACTTTGCTTCTTCCTGTTATAAAATCAAGATATGGTAACCAAGTACCACGTAGAGAAGGATATAAAAGTTTTTTGGCTTTATTTGCTGAAACATCTTTTATATATTTGTGTATAGATACGTACTTTGTTTGCATAATTACAACCGCCTTTAAGAAAGAAAGAAAAAAAGGCACACAGGCAATTGCCTTGTGAGCACCCAAAGGAAACAGAAATAAACCTATATTCTGATACAAGGATTTTTATTTGAAAGACAAGTTCTAAAACCTATGTTCCTAAATGCTGATACCTAAGGTCTAAACTTGCTGGTTGTCCAGCCTGTATTATCCAATTTTCTGTTTTTATGGATCTTTATCATTACCCATGTGCCTTTACATTTGTTACAACGGCAGTTCAATGGCAATATTCATGCTGTCGATGAAATCATGTATAGCCGCCTGACGTTCTTCCAGAGAGTCAATCGTTTTGTCTCGCTGGAGTGGGTCGTATTGAAGGACCACCTTTATTTCGGGGGCATTCAACCCATAGGGCTTCTCTTTTCTTCTCATGGATTTTACAGCGGCCAGATTTGCCGGGATGGTGACCGTTGCTTCCAGAAGGAGCTCATCAATGGTGGTTTCTTTATCCATAAACACCACCTTGTGCGTAGCATTTGCTAAATGTATAGCATGTCGTAGCCGAGCGATTTCGGCGCGGCAATTAGCGGCGGATTGTTGCAGTGCACGCATGTCTGTATACAACGGCTCCGTATTGTTGATATACGAACACCATTCAGCAAGACGCTTTTCATTCTGCTCAGCTTTACGCAACAGATGCTTAATCTTTTTAATAGCTTGAATAATGGTCATTTTATTTCTCTCTCCTTAATACGTTGACTCTTTTATTGAGAAAATTAACGTGTGTACCCTTTTTAAAATATTCGTAGTATAGATCAATACCAGTCTCCTAACCTTTCGCCCGCAAGCGGTACTATTACATTGTACTTATTAGGCAACATTTCTTAGATTCCCTATACCCGGTCGTAACTGCCCGTTACAAATATTCAATAGCCGTGATGTTTTCCTTTTTAATACAGTGCTTTGCGAATTATCAGCCCTAATGCGATGATCCAGCATACAACAAAGGACGCAAGACCTAAGAGAATACCAGGAATTGCTGCACCTGCTCGGCCCGCAAAAATACGTTCAGATATCTCTGCCGCTACTATAATAATAAAGAATGGTGCTACCGAAAGTACTAATGTTAAGTCCATAGATTTACTCGCTCAATCTGCTCCGAAAGTATGACCACAGGCACAACACCTTTTACCACCACGGCCTACTGGATCAATCTGTTTGCTACCGCATTTTGGACATTTAATGTCCATTTGAGTACCTCTCATGTGAGGGTGTACATGTACTGCTTTTTCCTCCGCTGACTTAATAAAGCCGTCTCTTTTGAGTTGTGCAATAAGGGTCGCCCCAAATGGTATCAATATTACTGTTTGCTTGTAAGCCAAAAGACCAACTTCACTGTCCACAACAGTCAAATCCCCCTTTTTAGCATGCCAGTAAGTACCTTTGGCAGGATTGTAAATATCAAATGTACATCTGCTCTTTTTTTCTTTCATAATTTATTACTTTATTGTTGCGCACCCGGCACGATTCGAACGTGCGACTTACGCTTTAGAGGAACGTTGATCTATCCTGCTGATCTACGGGTGCTAATATTGTTAAGGCCTCTGGTCTTCCGGAACCACCACCACAACATCTGTGGTTGTGCTCATGGAGTTAAGCTTGTTTTTTACAGCTGGTAGTGCCACTGCTGCCAGTATACAAACAATGGCCAGAACGATTAGCAATTCGACAAGTGTAAACCCCTTCTTATTTGACATACGTTTTATCCTTCTTTTAATGGTTGGTGAATAATTCATTAACTTTCCTCTCTTACCCTCTCAACTTTGGCGGAAGCCATTGGTTGCGAACCTTACGCTTAATATTATTCTTTTACCAGATATCATGACTCAAGTATTAGACGCACCTGCTGCACAGGATAGCTTCCATAAATTTAATGTTCTTTACGAGATTTAGGTCCTATTTGTTTAAAAGACCAATTATCAAAACCATGCGCGTCTCGTTTTAGTTCATCAGAAAATATTGGTATTGTTTCTACACCAACAGCTAATGTATTTGACAAATACATCTCTATTTCCTGATAGGCTGTCCAAGGATCGAATATACGTTGCAGTCCGTACTCCGACATGTTTGGGTTTATGTGAAATTCTATCGATCCTCTTCCATAATGTTGTTTCATTAAAAATATGGGTGCTTTAATTGTTATGAAGATGTCCCCAACCTTTTGCGTTTGGTTGACCTCTTGATACCAGTTCTTTATTCCCTGTTCATTATAAGGGAATCTTTTATCCCAGATTCTGTTTTTTTCAAGATTTATTGTAGGGCCTTTACTACTATTATAAATCTCAATAAATTCCATAATATCAGTAGCTGCTTTGATGCAGGTTTTGTTATTACGCTGCTGATAAAGAAGATACACAGCGTACAACTTGCCACAAAAACCGAGCATAATCACATCGGTGTGCCTACGAAGTATGCCTTTATATCCAGGTTCATAAGTTATTGGAGGGTGTGGCATTTTCCCAAAAGAATCAATCAGAAACTCAATGGTTACTTTATTTATAGGAAGCTGCTTATGTGCATCCAATACAAAATCATGTCCTTTACGACACCAAAGCACTGTGTCTGATGGAGGCACGACATGGTCGTAATAATCTTTAAATTTGCTATGGATTTTCATTACAATTCCTTTACATCACTTACTTTGTTGTTTTCACCCACAAAGATTTCGAAGTCAACAACATAGCCAACAGTGAAAGAAATATTATTTTTGTAGCTGCTATTTGCTCAATAGACGCTTTACTGAGAAATGGGTTGGCTTCTGCAATACCCACTTCAAATGCCATTTTTGTATGGTACCAATCGAGCCAATTGTAAATGACTAAAAGTATGAACATTGACCAGACTACCCATGGTTTCATTTTAATACCTCTTTCATTTTAATATACACTTTTTGGACTACACCTGTATATCAGTTATTTTCTCAGTGGTCATACTTGCGTTGTCATAAAGACTAAAAGTCATATGAATTCTACCTGTTTTATGGAGATCTGTGGCTACATAATACGCAGTAAGCTCACGTAAAAGATCTACCATAGCTGTGTGTGCGTCAATAACACCTAAAGGTAAACCTTTGTTTCCTGGAACAGCCGCCCATACAAGAAGATCATCTCTCCATTTGTATATTACTTTGATAAATTCCTCATCATCATTATGTATTCGTAATATTGGGGACTTAAAATTAGCTTTGTCTACAACTCTTATATATAATGCCATTATCAGCCCCTTACACCAACGACAGATTTTCTTTATCTGTTTGTTGGCCATCACCATATTTAGTTTTGAGTAGATTAATAAATTGCTCTTTACACCCACCTATATGGTCATTATCATGAAAATGCCATTCATGTACTTCATATATGATAGCACCCTCACCATCAAGGCATGTACGCTGTACAGTAATAATGACCGGTATACCTAATATTCTCTCTTTGCATACATCACATGTATATGAAATTATTTTTACTACATTTTTCATAATGACTACCTATATAGTATATTAGTGTTATTGGTACCCCTGGTGGGACTTGAACCCACGTCCACATACTAAATGACCATTTTAGGAAACGCGCTTCCCTGTTAAACCATCTCTGACCTAACCCGGTGCATCCGCAACCTTTGGCCAACCTTCACAGTGTATGCGTCCTTTTACAGAACCGGTTCCGTTTTTCCGGCGCTCCGCCCTCTGAGCTACAGAGGTATAATTTGTATTGCTCCTCATTATCTTTTCACTTGGAAGTGGTGCTTCGCTTGGGGCTATTTAAAATGCACCCAGCACCAATGCAACGTAGCCACCATAACCCAGACGGCTAATACCCACCACCTGATGCCAAGGTCTCTCTTCGCATGCAATATCTCTATCTCTACAAAGCCCAGAATACCGATAATAGGAATAAACAGCGGCAATATTATGTCCAAGGACTTAGTGAAGTTCATGTTCTTTTCTCCCCAATCCGCAACTTTGTGACTCTAACCATAAACAAGGCTTGTCCTAGCTGTCTGATTAGTTATCAAGGTTACTGGCAATAGCCCAAGTAATGCGGATGCTCCGCACACGATGCCGCCATCATTTTGTACTCCTTTAACCGCAGGCTACCAAGTAAACCCAGGCGGTCTGGTACTTACGCAATCTTTCGAGGTCTTGTGTAGTTAGCATGAAAAGGCGTGCTACATTCATGTTATCCTCCAGGTCGGCAATCTTCACTTTTCTGGCTATGCGATTCTCAGCTAGACGATAAATGTATGTCTCGTACTTCTCATTTTTTCGTCTGGTCAAAGCATCAAGGGCTTTGAGGGCTGCTGCTGAAAAGCCATAAACTATCAGGTCTACGGTCTGGTTTTTAACGACATCATGGAGGATGGCTACAATTTTCTCATCCACCGATCTCATTTTTGCCATAACACGTAAAGGATGCAGAATGTAGGCTTCCCCGCCGAGATCCTTCTGACGTTCATGGGCCTTAACCGCTATTTGCAGGGCAACCTCAATCATATAAATCCTCCTCTTTTATGTGGATCTTATGGACAATGTCACCAGTTCCAGATACATTAATACACTCAATCATGGCGGACACCACATTAGCGTAGAATTGTTTTTGCTCCTCTGGGTCTTCCATCTCGTTTGCTATGTCTGCTAAACTATAAGGAAGATTTTGCCAAAGGTCATGACGGTCACCATATAGTAGACTAATTACTACTTCATACGGTGGTTCCAGGCCATTAGCCCCAGGTGCACTGTTTACAGAAGAGTCTGAGCAGATTTTAGCCAACTTTATAGCAAAAAGAGAGTAATCCAGATATCCGTTGTAACCTCTACCACCGAGATACTGTATTACCATTTCAAAAAACGCTCTATCATCCCCTCTTTTCTCTCTTTGTCGCTGGAACTCCTCTTTTACATCTAGTCGTCCCCGCACATCCTTAAATAGTGCGTTAAGCAGCTGTAATACTTTCATAACTATCTCCTAAAAAATTGGTGCTCGGGAGAGGATTTGGACCTCTGATAATTCCGTTATGAGCGGAGGGCTTTAACCAGGCTAAGCTACCCGAGCTTAAATCTATTGAACTAATAATGTGACCTCTTTTAGCTTGATGAACTTCGCTTCTGCAGCCAGGCATCAATTTCAGGCCTGTACCAAAAATTTTGCCCATTCAGGTATACTCTGCTCGGGAAGTCTCCGTATTTCTCCATCCGAAAACGCGTTACGTTGGGAGGACCGTCAGATACCCCGGTCATCCGCAAAACCTCAGCGTCCGTTGCGTACTCAAGTGGGTCAACCTTTACAAATTCGACAACCCTTTTCGGGCTCCTGGTGGTCTCCCTAACACACCCGCCACGGCTGGGAGCCCAGTGTTGGCAACCACTGCAAGCGCCATCTCCATCTCTAACGTGCCAGTAACAAGACATAGTTGTTCTCCTTATAAAGTGTTGGCCAATGAGTTCGGCATTTGGTGCAGCACGCGACTACCACATTGTACTATGGAGGGGAATCGAACCCCTATCACACGCTTATAAGGCGTGCGCTCTAACCGTCTGAGCTACCACAGTATCTCACTTCTGTACTACATTAACTTTAAATGCCCTGTAATGGTATCAATACCTTCTTCATTCCACGGCCCTATTGCCACACAGGTATTGGTTGGTACCCCATGAAATGCTGTAAAACCACTGTCTGTGATTAAGATAGAAGGTAGTCCTATTTTATTGGCTCTCTTGTATATAGTCAATAGTTCTTCTTCCGAGTTAACTACCAAAACTACTTTTTTGAAGGAGTTCTTGAACCAATGCGCAACAGGAGAATCTTCATCAAGTGATAAAGTGTAATGCACACTATACGAGTTATTGCTGTATCTGTCAACAGAATTACTGTGTTTGTCAACAAAAATTTTGCGGGACATCAACTGCATTATAGCACCTAATGAAGCATGGGCTACTTGTGCAGCTAATTTACCTTTTTTCATATGAAGGTCACTTCTTACAACAATAACTTGTTTTGTTTTCATTTTAGACGCCCAATTTCCAATTAAATGGAACGACTATGTCAGCTACTACGCTAACTGTTTTAATTCTACCTGTTCCGCCGCACGAAGAGCAGGCTATCTTTTCTTCATCACCTGGATAATCCCCAAAATCCAAATGAGACAATTCCCATCCCTTACCATTACAACGTTGACAAAGCACTACTTTTCCACTGTCTGACAACAACTCATGCACGGCAACTATACGCATAGACTTCTCCTCCTCCTCTGGCGGTTATTTGTACCAATTAAGTAGGAAACTACTGAATCAATGATTGGTCTGTCGTTTATGCCAACTTGCCCAACCCATTCCACATTTAGCTAATTTTTAGGTACCATCATTATTCAGCCTATATTGATTCAGCAGCTTCCTAACAGCTTGGCTCTACTGACCGAGCTTATTTCGCATGGTCTTGAACAGGCGGTTGTTGGTGCTGAGATAAAACTTGTCACCTTTCCCGATACTGGCCTTATACAGCTCCAGCGTCTGCCAGAACTCATAGAATTCCGGATCTTTTGCCGCTTGGGCGAGAATTCTGGTGGCTTCACCTTCGGCTTTACCTACAATCTCCTTGGCCTCGCGTTCGGCGCCGGAAGAGATTTCGAGCAGTTGTTTGTTCATGTCACCGATAATCCTGGCACTCTCACCTTTTCCTTCGGAAAGGTATTTGGCTGCTTCGGAGTCCCTTTCCTTGGACATTTTGGCGTAAACTTTGGCTCGAACATCGTCGATGTAGTTTACACGCTTGGCCTTCACGTCGGAAAGGGAGATACCAAATTTTTCGGTACTCTGTTGTGCCTGTTTTAGGATGGCAGTCATGAGCTGTTCACGTCCACGCTTCACATCACCGATATGGGCTATCTCGGAATCCATAGCCACAAAGGTGTCCATCGGCCGATTTGTGTTTCTTACCGTCTCAATCAAGTTGTTATCAACAACCACAGACTTTGTGGCGGAATTAATAACATCGGAGAGCCTGTGTTGCGCGGATTCGATGGTATTTACCGACAGCATGAATTTGATTGGATCGGTAATCTGCCATCTGGCAAAGGTATCGATGTAGATGTAGCGCTGATCATGGGTATTGAACTGTGCCCCGTCGCCGTCCCATTCAAGGATGTTCTTCGGAAGATAGGTGGCCGTCTGTAACATGGGCCACTTGAAGTGCAGACCGGCTGTTGTCACAGCGTCCCCTCGAACGGCGCCGAATTGTTTGATAACGACCTGTTCGGTTTCTTTTACGGTGTACACTCCGGAAAGCAGGATGCACACAAGAAGCAGGGCCAATGCGGCTTTAAAGAAAATGAGGTAACTCTTCATGTTATTTGTTCTCCTTGTCAATATTCATGATGGGCAACACTCCTTTGAGGTCCCCATCCACAATCGTAAGTTCCGTGTCAGCGAGCATACCCTGCATGGTATCCAGGTACATCCTGGTGGCGGTAATGTCTTTTGCTTTGGTATATTCATCGTAGACTGACAAGAAACGAGCAACCCTGCCCTTTGACTCGTTCACAATAGCGGCGGCTTCACCACGTGCGTTGTCCACAATGGCTTTTGCCTTACCCGCAGCTTCGGGAATCTTATCGTTGGCCTGTTGCTTGGCGGCGTAAATCAGGGATTCCTTTTCCTGCTGGGCGGTGTTAACGGCGTTATACGCTGTTTTTACCTCTTCCGGAACATTGGCATCGTTGATTTCAACGGCAATGATGGCTATTCCGGAATTGACTTTATCAAGCTCCTTTTGGAGGAGTACTTTCACATCGTTTCGGTATATTTCCCTGTTACGCAGGGCCTCGGTAAAACTGAGGTCGCCGATAATAAGTCGAGCGGAATATTCCGACATGTCTCGCAGGAGGGCGTTGGGTGACCGTACATTGATAGCGTAAGCGGCGGGATCTATTACCTTGTACTGCACAATCCACTCAACGTCCACCACGCTCAGGTCACCTGTGAGCATCAAACTCTCTTTGGTGACATTCACTTGTTTACCTTCCTTATTCAATCCGAAACCAAAAGTTTCGCGGAAGATCTTGGCCGTACGAATGTGCGTTGCTTCCTCCATTCCGAAAGGAAGTCTGAAGTGCATGCCTGGCCCCACCGTGCGATCCAGTTTGCCGAAACGAAACATTACTGCTTGGCTGTCGGCGGCCACGATAAAAGCTGAGCTTAAAATAAACCCAAGGATCAATAAGCCGAGAATACCGGCGACCCCTTTTTTCCAGTTAGCGTTAATGAAGTTCATTACCTTCTGTTGATCCGTTTGATATTCATTATCACGGTACATGATTCTGTTCTCTCCTTAAAATTCTGTGTTGTCGTGAAGTAAGGAGGTAATTATTAGTTACCTCCTTACTCGAAGGCTAGATAGCCAATGTACTAGGATGGCGTTTGTTTTTAGTTTAGCTTATCTTATTTATTCATAAGAGTACCTCCCTAAGCTTGTTTAGTTTAGTTTTCTTTCGCCTCATTTTAATCTCTGTGATACTACTACACATTTTAACTACCATTACTACTATGCAACAATCACACGTCGGTGACCTGCTGACATTTAAGTCACAACAACAAGGTCTATCAAATCTTCCACGAAGACTACCTCGCTGTAATCAGAGTCGGAGAAATCCAACCCATACTTTTCAGTGATAAATGACAGCATAATGTCGATATCATCGGAATTTAATCCGAGATCCTCAAAAGACGTTTCATCTTTGATTTCAGTATGATCCTGGTCTAAAAAGTCGAGTGCTTCAAGTACAATTATTTTTGCGGCGGCTCTTTTCATATTTTACTCTCATTTGATGAAAAAACATTGTCTAAGTTAGTGTACTCCGGCAAGCCGTTTATATGCCACAAAACCTTTGAAACTGGATCACTGACCATGACGCCTATATCAGGAAATTCTGAAAAACAATACGAACAAGAGTATGGCGCCAATGAATAGTAAGTCAGCGGGGCGCCGCACACAGGACACTCAAATTCTTTTTGAGTCCCAGAAGATATTATAAAACGGATATGACCAGTCTCTTCCACTAATTTAAACATAGTTGCCTCATATTATTGTACCAGTATTATGCCAGCTAACCCTGCAGTATAGGTCCTCCAATAATTTCTTGTAATTAGGAAGACCCTTATCACAGTAAGGACATTTAACCGGAACGAAGTTTCCATAAATCAATTTTTTATCACAGTGGGGACAAAAAAAGACTAATGTGTTATATAAGGGATCTAATACCCCTTTTTCAGAATTATTGTGTACTATTAGGCTATACATATTTATAGTCCCAATAATTGTATAACATCGGGATTTAATAACTCTTGGGCGCTATACAACTTTGCATCCCCCTTTGCTGCCGACAGTATCCTTGTTTTACATTCCCAATCAAAATTTTTACTACCGAATATTGAACGTGGATCGAAGCTGCGCGGATTAGTGATATATCTTTTGAATGCTACAATGTCTCTTGCTTGAATTTTTACCGCATTTATGTGGTCGTCAGCGGCAATGTAAGTTCTACACCATGTGCCTATATGATGCACGCCCCCTGAACCACACACAGTTACTCTGCTCGCTAATACAAAAGCAGCATAAAAGTTCATCTTAACCTCTTGCACTAAATACAGCAGCGCCTTTACAAAACCAGTCTGTTCCCTTAAACATCTGAATGCAGATAGGTAAATATACAGTAAGGATGGTGATAATGTATCTGTAAGTTTCAGCACCAATATACCGTCTTTTACCACATCAGTAGTGACATAGCCTGGCAGTAATTTGTAAGTTTTACAAAGTGCTACCCAAGCTTTCTTCTCGTCTATGCTTAAAGTAGTGTATGCGTATTTAGAGTCGTCTAAGGGCCATTCTATTTTATAACATACCCTATTTAAATTTTCGCCATAAAGTTTATTATTTGCTGCGCGTATCAACGACGAAAAACAAGGGCCTGTAAACTTACATGCTGAAAACTCTTTTTGAGGATCAGCAGGTCTACGCGGCCGGCGGGCTTTCCCAGTATCGTGATATAAAAAATACATCACTTTATACGAAGCATATGTGACACAAGCATTGCTTACAATTTTTGGATTGATGTGAACATGTACAGGCTTAATAATTTTTTCATTTTGTATTTTTTTCATACTTAATTCTGTGTGTTATGGTTATTGACTCTTACAAGGCTGTAATCTACCATTAAATTCATATCTGGTAATTTTTTCCCACAATTATCGCAATGTAATTCGTTTTGAAGGAATGCTACTGTATCGTCCATACAACGTGTGTATGTATCATACTTACCACAATGTTGACAAGAAAATAGCACATCTCCAAAATGTGTTTTTGTTATTGGCTTTATTATTACATGTATCATCACTACACTCCAGCATAGAAATTGATCCTATTTAATAAAGCCAGTCCTTGACTCCTGGACAACATACCAAAAATAGGAGGAAATTCCGTTCTGCAATGAACACATGTTGTTCTACAAGTATTGCCTGTAAATTCATTTGGATACTTATAGTACGTTCTACTGTTATTGCATGTAGGACATTTTATACCAACTTTATATATCGCTGGATGAATATTTGATGAGGCCTCACTTTCTTTTGCTAATGTTACATAGATCATATCATATGCCCAATGTGTAGTCTGGCTCTAATTCCGGAAGGGTCCATAAAATTAGACTCTGAAATTAAGTAATCAATTGTGGGGAACAATTTCTTACAGTTTGGGCAAGCGTCAGGGCAATCTGCTCCCAAAGATTGCCCTAGCCTGCGAGTAAAGAAATATGGTGTATCGCAGTTGCTACATCTAATGACCACACTTGATGCTACTGCTCGTGTTGCAATTGGATTCTTTACTCGTATATATAAACTCATTAACTCATCCTTTTAAGACCCCTACTGGTGTCAAACGTGTGACCACAGATATAAGTCTATGTTCCTGTTGTCTAATTACCTCGTCTATATCTTTATAGGCGCTTGGCGCCTCTTCAAGAGAGGTTATTTCTACCTTCTTACCCGCTACCTTGATCTCTTTGGTACCCCAACCTTTGAAGTAGACACCCTCCATAGCGGCGGTCTCCACTTCCATATTCAGTGTTCTGTCTGCCTCAGCGCGGCCGAGGCGTCTTCCTGCCCCATGTGAACAGCTGTAAAAAGAAACGGGGTCACCAAGGCCCTTTACAATGTAAGAGGCTGTCCCCTGTGAACCGGGTATTACCCCTAACTCACCTTCCCTGGCGCTGATAGCACCTTTTCTGTGCACCCACAGGTCTTTACCATCAACATGTTCAAGATTTGCATAATTATGATGCACATCAAACTCTTTACGGACTATGTGAGAAGCGTTAGGATGCCCTAAGCAAGCAATTAACGCTTGTTTTACGACATCCATCATTCGGCGGCGGTTTTCCTTGGCGTATTCAAGAGCGAATGTCATATCTTTGATGTAGTTAAATCCCAGTTTGGTGCTTATTGGTAAATAAGCCAACTCTTTATTTGGCAGAATTGAGCACCACTGCTGGTTAAACATCACTGCTTTATCATGGTAATAACTACAAACCAAGGAGCCGAGGTTTCGAGATCCACTATGAATCATGATGTATATCTGACCGGCGGCATCTTTTTCAAGTGACAAAAAATGATTCAGCTTTTGTTATGTTTTCGCATGTTTGCAGGTCTTTCCCAAGTCTGCACTTCAATATATTGTTCATATTTCCTATTAAGGTATAAAGTACTATCCTTATACAATATGTTACTATATTGTTGTGCAAGTTCTTTGCCCAGCATTATATTATATATGTTGTCACGTTTATTTCTATTTAATCTTTTGGTTACGCCTAATGTTTCTAACATGTGTTTACATATGAACTCTTTTAGTTGTTCAGATTTAGTACACACACTTAAATAAGGCACCCCTTTACCGGTGAAACCTATCGAACCGTCAGCATCATATATACCACGTAAATAGTGTTTTATCATGTCTGTCGGTATATCCTTAGGAGCACATATTATATCGCATTTACTTCCTACTGGAAGATATTGCTTTATAGCTTTTCTGAATTCCCAATTAAAAATACTTAATGTAATAGAGGTGTGTCTATATTTTTGTCCAGTTTTGAACGTTACATCCCTAGTTCTGCTTGATACATATACATTAACTATTTTACTCAGAATATCTTTTATTTTGTAAAGAAGTTCTGAATCTTTATTGGATAATTCCCACTCTACTTTTCCTCTATTACGAGTATTTTCAGAATGATGTGCATCACCTTGAAACAAACCTATAATATAATACTTTTCTTCCTGTGATAATAGTTCTAACATTGTTAAACCTCCTATATAATATGTTACTCTATACTATATAAGTGGTTAGTTAAAACCATTTCATATGCGAAACAAGCAGGGCATTTCTGCCTGCTTCTCCAGCTTCAATTAAATTATACTGGAGGTCGGACTGTCGCTTGCATTAGCCCTCTTCACTCAGTCTCTCACGCTGGCTTTACCCTTGCGCCCTGTCTCCCATTTCTGGGGTTCCAAGTCAATCAGAAGAGGTTTCGGTATTATTTTATTATACTCTCGGCCCGGAGGCAATCATTTACCACTGCCGAGAGTTCCAAGGCTACGTGCTATCCACGTGCGCTTATTTTCGCTGAGCCATTCAGCTACGTGCGGTTCTTTGTCAAAATAGGTGAGGCCTGGCCACTCTTGTGGGTCGAGGTGTATTGCACCATTTCCCATCGGCACATGCTGCTGTATGGTATCAAATATTTGTTTTAATTTATCTTCGGAAAGCATATTTACATTATATGCGGTTTCACACACTGCTACACCACAGCCGATGTCATTCCCTATGCCATAAATCAACACATAGCCCTCGGCGGCAAAGACGGAGCCAATAGGCACTCCATAGCCGACGTGGTAGTCAGCACACAGAACAACCCTATTGTGGATAAAGGGCAGTGAAGCCAAAGCTTTGGCCTGCACTAAGGCCTCTTCGTAGGTATCATTTGACCATACATGAATTGGCACTCGGATCGGTTCTTCCGCTGTTGGTGCGGTAATACCCATGATTACTCTCATAATTTATCCTTTTTGTCTGCTTCAATTTTGCCTGCTTCAATTACAATGGCCTTAATCCCACCTGCAGCCGCTATTTTATAACTGGTATGCACCAGATTTAAGGCTATCAACGCGACAATAAAACCCATAACGGCAATTATCAGTTTCTCGATTTTAGTCATTATAGTCTCCTTACTATCGTCTGAGCCATTGAAAAAAAGTAACTACTGTATAACATATTATGGTGGCAGGTCCCATAAGAGTTATAAAAAGTAATCTTTTATTTTTGTTAGGTATTACCTCTTTCCAGTTTTTATAACCATAATATATACCACCATTAAATTGATCTGTAAACTCCATGTATATCAGCGTTACTATACCGCCAATTAAGGACCATATAAGTACTGTTTTAAGTATCACGTTGACGTCCATATTGTTTCTCCATAAATTTTATGAGGTTGGCCCCTATAACAACAGAGGCCAGCCGTAAACAACCTACTTTTTCTTTCTGCGCAGTCGAGCACCATAGCACCAGTTGTTATAAACTACGTAAATATCTAACAGTATCTATAAGGTTACTAGCTGAATCTACTTTATCCAAGGCCATTGCCCATGTGTATCGGAATGGCGCCAAATTGGCCTTGGCTTCATCCCTGATCACATAACTCACATCTTCCAATGCTCTATCGTTAAACTTATGTGCTCGGTAGTAATTTAGCCTTATTACCCAGTATCTATCAAACTCTGCCTCAGCAGTAAAACCTAGCGCTATATATGCCTGTAAGCGCATTTCCTCCCACACATCATTTTTATCTTTTTCATAGAAGCCCCATACGTGTCGGGCCTCTAATCGGATGCCGGCGTCTGCGTCCTCTCTCGCTTTTTTAGGGAAGCCTTCTTTTGAATACCACTCGAGACGTCCTCTCACACTTAATCCTTTAGGCATTCTTTTTTTCATCTATTACACCTTTATGTCATAGTATTGTCGGATACTTTGGTATCTGGGGCATTTACTGGGCTAAGTACACCGGCTCTGATTAACATGTCATTTACTGCCTTTTTATTGGGTGCTGTTGAAGGATCTTGTGTCATTGGCTGTAAGGTGACTTTACCGGGAATGATACCATCAAGAATTACTTTTTTGAAAGCCTCAGGAAACACAATCCTTAAAAATATTCCCAAAGCTGTTCTTCTATCAGGAGCGCATTTGCCACAAATGCAGACGGATTTACCTCTGGTTTTAGTATGTATCCAAGCCCTTTCCAAGAAAATTAATTTAACGCATTTAACACACGTTGTCGGTAATAATTTAAATATAGATCTAAGTCCTTGATACATGGTGGTATCTCCTACACTTGCATAATTATTGCTTCTGGGAAATTGTTTACTATCAAATTCAGCATTATGTCCCAATCACCCCCACCTAGACCACATCCGATTTTATAAGGAAAATACACAGGTATTTTAGAGGTAGACGCTGTTGCGGGCAGCATGTTGCTGTAAGAAGTGATAAAGTTACTTAAAGCAGATAAACAAACAGCAAAAGCAGTGTAATCTGTATATCTTTTTCCGTCCCTACCATAGCCATCTTGGGCGGCCATATTGCATACGATGAGATCAGAATAAACACCGGCCAAAGATATTGAACCTAACTTTAACTGCTTGTTTTCATACTGTTTTCTGTACACCTCGTAAACAACAGGCCACTTCTTTCTGAGCTTAGCGGCCAGACCTGCTCCCATTACGCCTTTACAATTTACTTGCTGACAGATAATACCGGATGCCACTGTCAGTATGTCCTTTTTTATTATTTGCATAATTCTAACTCCCTTATACAACTGCACGGCCGCCTGTAAATAAGTTATTTCCCCACGGGTCCTGTTTTAGATCCAATACAGCTTTGCAGTTAAATAATTTATGTACACACGATATAAAAGCCTCTTTATGTTTTTTATCGTCATAGCCTATAATAAGGGCTTTTAGATCCTTATCGTAGTAAACGTTTGCGAGTGGTACGTTTGCTACCCGAATTAGTACTGCTGCAAATACTGTTGCAGCCAACACCCCGTCAACAGTAACATTTACTTGATAATTAGCACTATCAGCAACAATTTTATGTTGTGTTCCCTCTTTGTTGGCTACTGTTATCAGATGGTTCAACAACTCGTCTCTACTGTATTGTATAAACCTTGTCGGTCCGCCTGAATTCGGATGCCCATAAATAATTTGCATACTCATTTACCCACGATTATTGTATACAATTTATCAATAACCCGATTGTCAGGGTCGGTTGCTTTGTTTGTTTCCGTGTTTGTTATATAGACGGTTCCAGGAATTACCCAGTACCCGTTGGCCAGATGTTTATTTACCTCTCCGATAAAAAGAGTTATTTCAGTGGCTGTTATAAGAATCTGTCCATTATTGTCTTCTAATGCAATTGAACAAAATAATGAGGCACCACCATATACTGCTACCGCGTAGGAAGTGCCAGGACAGACTTTAAAACCATCCATCATGAGTGCCGTATTAACAGACTTACCAAAATAAATCGGGTCTGTTGCTACTAAGAATTTTTGCATGATAACCTCTAAGTGATTTTATTTTTTCGCCAACTTATTAAAGCCCTTATTGAAAAGAGAAGTAATATTACGGATTGTAGTATTAAACCTGGTTGAGCTTTATCTAAACTATGGGTCAACCAGAGTATTTGTGCAATAAACATAAGCACCTGTCCAACATACTTTGGTTTAGATATAAACCATACAGCTACTATGGTTGTAACCATTGCCAGCAGTTCCAACATTGTTGTGTTATCTAACAACATTTTTACATACTGCATTATAGCCCCCTCTTTTCTTTTAATAACTTCGTCCTTAAAAGCAAACAACGACGTAATAGGTCTAGGTCACCCCTCGTAGGGAGAGGTGACTCTCTTATAAAAAAAGTTGGGGTTATCTTGCGTTTTGCATAAGGTACAATCAAGGGGCTGAATGTATTTTGAGAGTGCTCTGCGTGGTTTACCGCCCCTAATAAACCAGACACATCATCATTATGCATTGTTTGATCTGCGGGAGGCTCCCTAAAAGAAGTTAATCCAGGAAGCCCCACCCCACGTCTCGGTAACCCAAATACGTTACTATACTTACTCATTTTCGTCCTCGAAGTCATCCGTTTCATCTTCATCATCAGCCAACGGATCGTACAAGCAAATATTTCTGTTCGACTTCGGCCGCTTGTAGGGCAAGATCCGTTTTGTCACCGGCTTCTCTTGATTGATATTGTTTTTGTTGTCTTTTTCTCTACGATCATGTTTGTTACTTGGCCGCGCCATGATGATCATCCTTTTGTTCGGGGTTCTCTTTTTGTTCAGGAGTAACATCCTCCTTGGTTTCAGTTTCTTCTTCCTTTTTAGCCTCAATATCCACGGGAGAGGCATTAAAGAATCTGTAAATTGCATATCCAGCGGTCGCTGGTCCTAAAGCCAGCATAAAGATATATTGTACGAGTTTTTTACCATCTATTTTAATTTGTTTTCCAATTAGATGGTTAGCCAACTCATTAATAATAATACCTAAAAACCCCAACATAATCCAGGATCTCATTTTTTTACCTCAACTTCTCTTTAATTAATATACATTGTATACCACGCGCACACTTTTTTGGGCATACAACACAGTTACTGAGTGGTATTGTTGTGCCAGTAATAGAGCACAGCAACGTTGTGTCGAAAGTTATTGCCGGTATTCTCCTTCTGTTGAACACCGCTCTCCTTTCATCTCCTCGGCGATCTGGGCCTCTGTTATAAATAGCCATATGTCACCATTAGGGCTTTCTTATTAAAAATCTTTTTTACGGTAAACTTGGCTGCTGGTTTAGGGTAACGGTAAAATGATCGTAAATTACCAACGCATGGCTCTACGAATAAAACCTTTCCTTTTTTTCCAATAGCCACTACCTTAAAGTGTGTCCAATTTTCAGGTAGTTTTTTTGTTACAGTAAAACAAACCAACTCACCATTCAACGTAGGTGAACCTACGATGTAGTGTTCTGTATGAGATACCATGGACTTTACCACAGCATTCCTACAAAGCCTGTGTGCTTTGAACATATATGACCCCTTCAAGGTCTTTTGCAAAGTTACGTGTTTTGGTTCAAAGCGGCCGTCTGTATGCCCAATTGCCGGCCTTACTATAACGTCACCTATCACAGGATTTGGTGCTTTTGTGTATTTAAACCATATGGGAGGTGGTACCAAAGAATCAAATAGCTTTTTTGCCTCTTCGGCTGACATTTCTTTTCTCATAATTATCCCTTTGACCATGACACATTTAATGTGAATGGATCTAAAATTCCAATAAGCTTTTGTTTGATTTTGGCGTATTGAACGGCATTAGCAGTACCTCCGGCAGGTTTGTCCGGCTGCTGTACTGCTAACACACACTGGCTGTTATCAATCATCCATTGATTTCTTATTTGCATTTTATGTGGCGAATACGGATCTGGTGAAACATCTACTATCTCTGCGTGTTTATTTATAGCCGCAGCCAACTCCTGAGTAGACCTCGACCACTTACTCGCCTGCGACGGAAAGGGGCGTGCTATAATAAGCTTCACCTCTGGATGTACAACTTTAAGGGCTAATACCGCCTGAGCGGCAACTGTATCAACACCGATGGCACCACCTGCAATAAAGGTTGTAACAGCTCGTTTTTCACAAGCGAATAAAATTTGAGCATATAACGCACGATATACGTTTGCCCAGATACCAGTACCATTAGCATTTCCGTTATAGTACTGATCTTGTAATTGTCGGTGTCCAGTAAAACACATCGTGTACATTTAAGTCTCCTTAATTTTTCCAGTAGCAATACAAGCAACCATGAATACATGGGTGTCTTTTTGTAAGCAACTCTGTCTTTTCCGCCACACATGCACATGCAGCCCGTTGCCTACTTTTGCCGATACCATTGGGCATAATGCCCATAATTTCTAGGTCTTTTATTGATACACAACCAGTGCATTCAATTCCCGGCTCGCCGCAAATTTCAGCGCCCGCGTTTGCCAACGCCTTTAATACAGGGAGCCGTAGATTGTCTTGTAAATGAACAGCTTTTTGACCATATAGATGCGCTTCTGTCAATACCTGTGCCAATTCAGGCATTTTATCAAATAAGCGGTCCTTTACATGTGGGTACAGATCCAGCATAGACACACGAAGTCTACCTTGTTTTTGATCTATAACACGTAGCGCGGTAGTAACAGCCCTTGCTGTTGGCACTATCGGATCTACACGAAGCACCACACGTTGGCTGCCAAAGATAGTTACCAACTTTTTGTAGGCTTCAATAGCCTCTTCGGCTGGTGGCACATTTGGCTCAAGATCAGTACCACCATGGCCAGTAATTGTTGTATGAATAATGGACTTTGGTGGGATATATTCCCAGTACTTCAACAGTGTAATTGGATTTTTTGTAATTAATATAACACCGTCCACTGTACCGAGTTTGCGATGCCATTCCTCAAAATTCAGAGCAGCATCTCCTCTTTCAGTTATACCTATTTTCATTTGCAAGCCTCATCATATTGAATTTCGCCCCTAATCATCATTAGCAGCTTACCGAGCCAGTTTTGGCCGGACTTACTTTGGCATCCTGGACAATAACAGTTTCCCCAATAGTTATCATGCCAATAATTGCTTTCTTCAAGATGTTGATCGCCGGTGGCCAAAAGTTTAGCTCTTAACTCCGGATATTGAAACTTGGCCCGTAAAGCGGATGCCATTATTTTTATCTTTACTTGGTCCCAATCTGATCGTAACTTTACGCTCCTTCCAGCAAATTTCGCCGCGGCAGGTGTGGTCTTGGCAGCTATAATCTTCCAGAACGCTGGGTCCAAACTCTTCATCGCATGGAAGAAATGCTCTGTTGTAGGAAATGGAATCCCCTCATACATTATAGGCGCAGGGTAAAAGTTCGACGCCCAAGCTAAATCGTTTCTGAATGCGGGGATATTGGGTGTAGAAGACATAATGGTTACCTCATTATACGTGGAAAGTTAAATTTCCTTTTAAGGCCTTATGGATCTGCCTTTTAAAATCATCATCAACATCGAGTTTGGTGATAACTTTACGTAATTTTAAATCTGCCGCAACACGCTTGTTAAACATAGCACGGGCAGCTTCCGATCTTGTGCACGGACTATCAACACAGACTCTCATAAAGTTAGGTGAGTAATGCAGTATAAATCCACATTCGAATTTCCTGTACTCATTCCACTCGCCATTACTGTGCTGCTGTGTCTCCCTGCTCTCTGTACATTTGGCCCCACACTCAGGACAAGTAAAGTGTTCAATATGCATTAACACTGCCATAATAACCTCCATTTTTATTGTTTACTACCAACTACACTCGCACTATCCGCGGAGCGGGAAAAAAACTACACACCCGTTATTGTTTTCTTCAAAAATACCCAGGCATCATGGTATTTCTTCACCCTATCCAAGCTTTTTGGAGACAGACGTTGCAGTCTAAGAAGATTCATGTTATCTTCCAAATCAGCTATTTTTACGCGGCCGGCCAAGATATTTTCGGAGATATTGGTAATGTATGTATCCCAAGATACTCTGTCTCCATGGGTTAACAAGGTGAGTGCTGTAAATTCGATAGGCATTAAGCTTTTTTCGAGGACATTCGGCAGATTAGGTAATTTTTCCCTATCATAATCCTCCAAGGTGTCATGTAATATAGCCACTACCCGCTGACTATCACTTGTTACCTTTATGTTTTGACTTACTCTTATTGGATGAAAGATATAAGCATTGCCAGCTAAATCCAATTGTTTTTGATGAACTTGAGCTGCAATCATCATTGCGGTACCTAATTTCATAGTGCTCCTCCACTAGTATCTTACCAGAGTAATATTACCTTCTTTGCTGATAATGATATCGTTTTCTTCTACATCGGGACAAACTTCCACGATGTGTTTGACAGCGGTATCTAATTCGATAGCTGCTTGTTTTACTCTGGCAGCTAATTCTTCATATTCTTCAGTTTTAACAAAGTCGTCTAAACGCATTATTTCACCTCTTTACGGTGTCTGTTTAAAATAATTGTTAATGGGGCTAATACCACAGTTTCATCTTCGGCGAGTTTCTCTTCTTTGCTTTTGCACTTGTGTCCATTTATCTCACCGGGGAAAAAGTAAACCCCACACTCAAAACATTTAACCATGTCAAACAGCTTAACAGTTAGACCAGTCATGTGGTTACCTCTGTGTAGAGCGGGCTCTATTAGCAGCCAAGTCTTTTTTAGGTCTGCTCTGAATGGTATATGTGGATCTTGGAAACATGGCTTGTGCCACTTTCTGCAAATCAACGGCTTTCTCTTTTGTTCCCCATTCCCACACTGATTTGAAACCTGTGTCGTTTACCGCTATTAATCTGTATTCAACATTATTTACAATGTATGTTGGCAAATTAACCTCCTTATACATTTTTTACTAATTTTAAACCTTTGTCGATAAGCTTCCTGCCGCTCTCGGTAATAATCCATTTGCCTCCAATAAAATCCGTACAGGAGTTGCTTACCGCAGCCTCTAACCACGAGGGCATTTTTTCTCCGCAGCACTCTGTTGTAAGAGATGATTCCGCTCCACCACAAACTGAACATAAAGCCAAGGCACCATCACAGATGGGGCAGGGCGTTATTTTACATTTCTCGTGTTTTACAAATGTATGTTTCATGTTTTATACCTTTTTGTGTATGCGGTTACCGGCAAGGTCTAATTTGATATCAAGCAGAGCAGTTGCCATAGCCGCTGCTTCACGTAGGGTAATCGCTTGATTGTTATCCCTGCAATATTTGGCACATTGTATAAACGAATATTGCGTACCATCATACATGCTTTGCAATTGCGCTTTTAACGCCATTTGCTCTATTGTAGTTTCAGAAGGTACACAAATAGCCGCCAGCATTTTTCGCAGCAGTTGTTCATCCGCCATCTTAGCCATAATTGCTAAGCTTACCAATGAGTTTACACCAGAACCACTTATCAATTGTTCCAGCACCTTTATGTACAACTCATCTTTACTTATCATAGTAGTAACCTCATTTAATAAAGAAGCTTTCAGCTTCTCCTTTGATTACAGTTAAAATATTCTTTAACACCTCTCTGTTTTCCGGCCAGAAAATAGCATTACTTGGTGACCTGTATTCCAAACCGTAGGGCTTAATCCTGAACTCACCAGGAAACCCGTAAACCTCTCGCCTTAATGCTGCGGCAGGTGTTTCAATAGCTGCGCACATTGGCTTGACGAGGGTGTCAATCCTACGAACGAATTCTTTCATTTGTGGAAGGGACAACATCTTGATAAAAGTTCCGCCAATATGAATATGTCCACCAGCAGACAGAATGTCCTTCCTGTTAGAACCAAACAACGGTTCATCATAAGCAGAGATAGATATTTTGGCATAGGAGCTTTCATCATCAAGATCAAGGTTCTGCTCTACAAAGAACCCCTTGGCTATCTGTACACCATGATCTACATGAGCATCTTCAAGCTGTTCCAATATGCGCATTTTTTTATGATCAAACACCTCAGCTTCACTACGTTTAATACGTAGTTTAGTAAAATTTTTAACAAAATTGGCTTGTAACGTGTCAAGGTTTGCTATAAAAGAAGGAATTGTCTCAGAATACTGAGGCCTAAATTCCATAAGACCGTAATCAGCACCAATTGCTGCTTCTGACATAACTATGTTACCTTGACACATATTAGACGAGAATAACACAATTTCCCCCTGCTCATTTTCCAGAATAAACTCTGGATCGGCGCCAAATGTCAAAGGTACAGCTTTATCGTATGACTCACCAATAAGTAAAATTCTGCTTAGCATAAGACGTTGGATGAACTCATCCAGAGCGTCCCTTAGATGTGGTAAAACAATAGCCAAGTTGGCATGGCTGCCTTCTAAATACAGAGTACGTGCTTTTTCTACGGTAGCTGTTGACCATAACTTTTTTATTTCAGTTATTTGATTTAATGTCGCATCAACAGCGGCTATTTTATCTTTCGCCCCCTTTCTAGTTATGATCTTTATCACTTCATCAACTATTTGAGAAATTTTTGTCATGGTACCCTATTAAACTCCTTATTATGGTATTAGGTTCAACAGGAATTACGTTCTTTATGCGTTGCTGATACTCTTTGTAAGAATTACCGATAACAAAAGAAACATAATCTCCTTTGAATTGAAATAAACCTTCCATTAATTCAGACCAACTATCAGGACAACCATCTGTTATGATGATTAGTAGGGATTGCGAATCATCTCCTTCTATTAGCTTTATTACTCTCCCCAATGGTGTACTACCATCACTTTTTGGTGTAAACCATCGGAGTATGATAGGTTCGGTTATTTTATTTATAACTGTGTCTGTTACACCCACATCCATTACAGATACAGATACACCAAGCATACGTAAAGACTCTGTGATAATGATAGACGTATCCATTAACATATCTCTAATACCGCTTGTTGAGCCACTTCTGTCTACCACTAAGAATACTCTACGATCTATATCTATTTTAGACATGAGTCTAAAAACAGGTAGACCTATTTCGTTTCCTAGCAGTAATAGGGGTAAGTTACACCAATTTATCTCGCCGTAATAGCTTTTTTGCCATCCATACTTATTACGTGACCACATTTGAGCTAGTGTGGTTATTATGCTATAATATTTACTAACAGCGAGGAAATAGTAGCTGGATAGCACGGGCTTACCATTGTTTCTATTCCCACCAGCCCCAGTACCGGTATCATTACCCCCAGCAACACAATTACCAGGTCGAGAACCTGCTAATACATTGCAGGCCTGGCAAGGAGCACTTTTAATTTCAGCCGACAGTTTGTCTGCTATAACAACAAGGTCAATAACGTCTCTGACCTTGTGTTCAAGAAGTTCCTCTCCTTCTTCAATGGCTATCTCATTATTGAGAAGATGCAGCAAAACATCTAATGCTGGATCTTTTTCTTTATTTTCTATTTGGTGTTCTTGTCGTAGTAACATGAGATTGGTACTTATTAATACAGAGGTTTCTCTGTACTTATTTTCATGATACCAGTCATATAGTGCATTGAGCACCCATTTGAATAGCGTGTTTCTCCCACGTACTATTATAGATGTAAGAAATACGTCATAGTCTCGTTTTCCAGCAAGACGGTGGCATAATTCGTGTGTTAGAACTAAATCAGACGTTGCTTGGATAGCTGGATGAGGATTAAATGTTATACCTCCTGCGTGTTTTTGTCTATCATCAGGTTTTCTTTTCTTATTCTCTTCAGCCAGTTCCTCTTCTACATTTAATACAGGGCATTCAGCCAAGGCAGTAAGCCTTGGATCAAAGATGGTTTTTATCATTACCTTACCATAAAAGTGCTTTTATTTTATCAGGGGTTGCTGAATGTGTTTTAACATAGACCGACAGTGTAGACAAAACAGCCGCTTTAAACATCTCCGGATCAATATCCAAGTCTTTTAATACAGCAAAGAATTTCTTTGTGTCGCTAGTTGTTCGTACACTTGAAGGCAGGGCTTTAAAACCAGATTTGTGAAGGCGCTTTGCAGCTCTGGTACAAGCCAGCATGTTTCTTGGAGAGAGAGGGAGGGTATCGTCGCGTACCTTGCTTATCAACAAAGCGACAAATTTGGCAATGTCTTCATGTACATTGGTATAATGCATAGCCAACTTCACGTAACTTCTCTCATCAGGGTAGTTGATTTCTTCGATGTAAACACGGTTTGCAAATGATGTAGGTAAGGATATATTACCTGTATGATCTGGCCAGTTGCCGGAGAAAATAAAGCGGGTGTCTTTATGCATTTTAAAGACTTTGTCCCCAATTACAGTAAGATTTGGCTCTTCAATAAGAGAGTTAAAGGCCAAGAGGACAGGCTCTGTGGTGTGAGTGCACTCATCAATTACAAAAATGGCACCGGTTTCACCAAGACGTGTTATTAACTGGGGCTCAACCACTATGGAACCGTCTCTCAGGGTTTCTCCTCCTATGAGAGTCCCTTTTGTCATCTCTGGGTACAGCTGTAAATAAATAACCGGAATATCTTTACCGGTACGTGCTTTTACTGACGCAGCATATTTATCTGCGAGTTGCTGCGCGAGAATTGTTTTTCCACTTCCGGCGGGGCCATAAAGTAACACTGCTTCTCCTGCCTCAACCGCCAGATATGTACGCCGCTCTTGTGCTTCCAAACCGAAAAGTACTTTTGTCATTGTAGTAGATCCTGTTAATTGATGTTGATGATTATATTGGATTGCCTAACTTCGCCGATTTTCTTTGCATCTTTTACACAGCTATAACAGTAGTAAAGCATTACTACTTTGTTCTTAACGGCTTTGTTCTTGACGGCGGCCTCCGATGCCAGACTGAGTGTCAGCACCAGCTCTGCCCCGTGATTAAGATTCTCTTCCGAAAGGGACCAGTTGTCTGAGCAAAGCTCCCTTTTCTTAATTTGGGTAGAAATCCACGAAGGCACGTTGTCTTTAAAGGCAGCCAAGGCTTTCTGCTTCAAGCAGAGCAGGGCGTAGGCAAACATATTTTCAACAGGGTTTTTACTCAATTTTTTATTCATCGTCGTCCTCCTTAGGACGTTTTGATTTTCTTATATATTTACTTTTATCTTTGTGTTTCTGGTTAGGGGGCGGTATTGCTACCCGTATACCAAGTTCCTTGCTTGGTTTTTTCTTTTTTGCCACGGCAGCTCCTTTATATTGATTTCTGTATTTTGGCCTCCACATTAGTTGAGTCATCGTACCAGATTGTCGTTTCTTTTACAAGCCGAAAAAAAGCATCGTAATAAGTACGAACGTGTGTTTCCACCAAATCACGTTCTTTATCAGTTGTTTCCGGTAGGGCCGCAAGGCCAGGGAAAACTGTCCATTTTATAGTACGCGGTGTAACCTCAACAACGGCCAATGAGGTAGCCTTGTTTGGAAATTCCACCACCACTTCAAGGGTATTGTCACCGATTTTCGGATTCCAGGCTAAAATCACATTTTTCATTTTGTTCCTCCAGTACGATTGGGTAACCACAACACTGCACTATCTTTCTCAGGGAAGAGTAAATCAAAGAAACAGCGTAAGTGGCTTGAAATATATTGCATTTCCTCTTCGTTAAAATCAGGTAAATGCGTAAAACCGGGTGCCGGTTGCATATGTAAAGTATTTTTTGTTACTACCACTTGCATAGTAACCGCTTCTGTCTTATCTGTTACCAAGGTAACAGAAAAAACTATTGTGTCATAGTAACGCGCCTTCAAAGGCTCAGGTGCTTCTGGCAATTTGTTAAGACGCTGGTCTATTTTACATATTTTTACTTTTCGCATGGCGTTTGCCTCAGGCTATGATTCTGAATTCCCATCTATCAAAATTATTGCAGATGAGACATGTGTTATATTTGGGTAGTAAATTAAGGCGGGATCTTCTGTGCTTGCAGTTGACACAGGCCACAGGTTCAATGGTTGCCTTATTACGGGTTTGCTGAATGACCTTAAACGGGCGTTTATGGTCGAGTGGTGGCTGAATAGCCGGTGTGATTATCATAGATGTTACCCAGAGTAAGGGCCCCTTTCGGAGCCCCACTCTTTATTAAGCTACTTGGACACAGAAGAAGTTTTTTCGTTCTTTTTCTGCTTCTGGATGCTCATACACAAGATGGCGCCGGCCGGGATAACCGGGTTCCAGAGGTCCATCTTTACTTCACCTACTCCCAGACATGAAGAGCAAACGGTCTTCTTCACACCTGTGATAGCAATGATTCCAGTGGCGTTGCATTTGGAGCAGCTGTGAACAATCTTTCCGGTACCTTCACAAGTGCGACACTTGTACTGGTTTTTCAGTTTTACCTGGAAAACACCAGTACCATCACACTTCAAACAGGAAGTTGACTTACCATTTTTCATGGTAAAGGAGCCGGTACCATTGCAGGCCGAACAAGACAGCTCTTTGACTCCCGCCAGGAAGACGCCGGTGCCGTAGCAATCTTTGCACAGATGCTCTTTTAACCCCGCCCCTTCACAACTGGGACAGTCCTCATGACGGATGATGTGCGTGTTGCTGATGATCTTGTCTCCCAAACACTTGCGGCAAGTTTCATACACCGCATAGGGATCTTTCGACAGCCGGGCGACGAGGGTCTCCCTGTCCAGCAGCAGCATTTCGTCCTCGGTTCTGTCATCCGAGGCACACTGTGCCAACATCTTGAGGCTGCCGTTAATTTCAGCCATGACGGTTTCTGCTGCTTCACGGCCGGGACCAGCGATAAAACGGTCAGGATGGTTGTCCCTGCAAAGTTCACGATAATTCTTTTTGAGTTCTGAAAGCGTGAAAGGAACTGCCACATTGAACAGGGAAAAGGCCTTATCCAGCGTTACGGCAACATCTTCTTCTTTTACCATTTTGAAACCTCCACAATTAATTAATTGAACAACAATGGTTTGTACTACCCTTTACAATTTTACTGCAATACTTTCAGGCTTGCACCTGCTGTTCTTGGCTCTCTTCACGCACCCAACGTTTGGTGTCCAAGTCCCACACATAGGGCTCATGTTCTCCTTCCGCATAAAAATCCAGAGCGCTAATGGCACCGCCGCCATAACCAGCATGCAAAAAGGCGTCTGATACAGAAGTACCAACACCAACAGACTGCTCACCACCCAAGAAATAAAAAGTAAACGTTTTATCTGTTTTATCGGGCATAGTATGTACCTTAGTCCTCGTAATGGTTTACATGCTGAACTTCTTGCTCTGAGTCTTCTTCTTCAGCAAACTCCTCCATACTGCCATGGAGGTAGGTTACCGCTCTGACTACCGCAGCATACTCACCACTTCTACCGTCTTTCGTGCTGTTGGCGTACTCGTCAAACGTGTGGGTGGGAGTAAAGGAGGTGGGATCATCAACATCATCAACATCATCAACGTCAACATCTTCATGCATTTTTGATTCTCCTTACAATTTGAACCATTGGGACATTATTTCTACGTACTCTCTATTTGGATGATCCCCAACCAAATCACCCTGAGCACGCGTTTCTTGCCAATTTAATCCCGCACTATAATTGTCCCAGTAATCTTTATGATCCTTTCCTACTGGGGTCCAACTGTCAGTACGACATCTGACAAGACACCTTGACCCTATGGTCTCTTCAGCGGCCATCTGCCTTACAGCTATCTTATGGCCACGAAATTTAATTTTAAATGCTTTTTTCAGCACCTCTGCGTCCTCTGAAAATAAGGTTAATTAGGTCTTGTGATTGCTGTTGCCAATTAACTACCACATCAGCACCAACCAACCGCTCACCTCTTACCACTTTCGCCACTTGCTCTCGTCGGAGTCCAAGAGTCCGTAAATCCTTGAAAGCTTTCATTTTAAGCACCTCCCAAAAAGTTAGAGGCTGCCTTTTATTTATGCGTACACACCCCTCAACACAACTGGCCACTCTCCATCTATGCAGAGTGGCTGATTTTAAGTTTAACAAAGTGCATACCTCTCCGACAGAAAACTCTTTCCTAAGCAAATAACGTGGTAAAGTCTCTAATCGTACCCCGTGTACCCAGACAACTTTACCTTGAATAATGTGTTTGGGTACCATTTATTTCAAGCCTCCCTGCTTTTGCTTTATTGCGCCTGCGCATACGTACAATAGCGTACATATAGTCGATCTTTGAATATCTTCCATAACCCCAGCGGCCGTATGGTAATTCAATCATCACACATTTCAGTCTTTCTACCTCTATTCTGAGCTCTTTTGGGGCGGCAGCGTTTGCATCTCCACAAAGCCACAATTTACACCATAAAGCTTTAACAGTACACCCTGTCGCGTGGAGATATTTACAGCCGCAACAGCAGAACGTCCCTCTCAGACAAAGTTCCCCATTAGCTCCTCTGCATGGTTGATATTTATCCAGTAATGCTTGCATCTCAGCATATATCTGATCATATATTATTGAGACTTCTCTTAAACTCATCCCATTATCGTTCATTATAGTACTCCTTCAACAATTAATAACAAACGTAGAGTATGCAAATTAAGCATACTATTGTAATACACAGCATTTTGGCTACGAACCAGAATATTTTTTCTGCCGAGCCATCAAGCAGCGCCCTAATTTCTCCTGGCATGTCTACATCCTCTAAATGCCCTTCTCTGTATTCCTTTTGCCAATAACGTGTTTCCTTATCAAATAACATAATACCTCCTATTAATAATTATGCTCAAAATTAGCAAACGAGTTACATGCGCATGTTTTCTGGCCCCATATAGATTGTCGCCTTACGTAACATATCAAACGTAAGCATTAATATAACATCATTAGAATCAGTATACCAATCTACTTTATGCGCGGGGTCTCGTAAATTATGCTTCATTTGATTTAAGACATAAAGTGCGTCACCTTTTGCACAAAAGTGTAAAGTAAGTTTATTATTTTCAATAAGTATCACCATTTTATACATAGTTAAAATCTCCTTAATAATTACGTTCAAATTTGAAACACCCGCGAATCATCATAGCAGATCTAAAATTCTCATGGTAAGTCTTGTAAAACCCATGAGCTTCTGTTGATTTTGACAGGCTATCCTTATCCTCAAATGTGTCTACCATCCATCCACAGGCGGAAAAGATGCTGGGTATGAGGTGGTTTAAGACGGTAACATACATTGGAGGAGAAGAGTAATCATTTCTATGGACGAAAGTGATATCCATATAGAAGGTGTCTTTCAAAATGGAGCTGTTGGCGAGCCATTTCAAATCTTCGATAAGAGTTCCGTCCCTTACCATCGTGAGAGCGGTGTTGCAAAAATCCAGGTGCCCGTAGCGAAACAGACTTTTTGTGCTGTTGGCATACTTACGGCGGAGTTCACTAAACAGGTCTCCCTGGACAGCAACGATATTTTTTGTTTTTGGTTGTGTTTCATCCTGTTGGAGCGCTTCAACCTGTGCTTTTATAGCTGAGTATACTTCTGGGTCCCTTTCCGCGATGAAAAAAGGTGATTTCGGGCGGAGGAGGTGCTTAAACATATCCCAGTGCTCCACAACGCTGTTGTTAGTAAGACCAAAGAAACCACCATGCTCAACAACAGCTGCTAATGCTTTTTGCTCTTCCGCTTTTTTGACGGGTCTGGCCTTATAATCAATAGTAGCCCCGTGTTTGCTAGCAGTATTGCCTTTGTTCTTTCGCACCCTTATGTCCGCCTCTTTTCTTCTAATAACGGTTATGCCGTTCTCTTCTGCGGCAATGAGTGCACTTGATAGAGTAGAGTAGTTCATACTAAACGTGTCCAGAAGTTCCTTAGTGGCAAGCGTAGGATCGTTGTATAAAGCTATGAAGTTATCCAGATCAACGTTGTACGCTATCCCTACGAATATCTTCTGCAATGACTCATTTTTTCTACGTAAGGCTCTTACTCTCTTTGATAGCACATCAACTGTTACGTTTTTGCTATCAGGGACCGCTGCATGTAGAGCAGCAACCGTCTCTTTGAAATTATTTCCTTCTTGCAGGCGCTGCACTACAAAAGCACCATACTCTTCTTTCCATGGAGTAATTGGTATCATTTTAGATCTATGCTCCGAAACTTTTCTATTTTTAAGTGAGTTTGCTTTATATTTCCAAAGTTTCTTCTGACATGTAACTCCCACACCAGTCTTTGTGAATGTTTACTGTTGGAAATACCGTTTTCGTTACCATTTCAATGTCAAAAGTAATGACAGTTGGGGGATTGATTCGGCAAGTGCCAATACCTTTTTCTTCATTGACTATTTCACAATAACCACAAGTATTACAACAAATATGGGGCATTTTAATATGTCTCCTTCATTACATTGATAGTACATTGATATTACTACTATTATTATACTATATTACACACGTTTGTAACAGAGTGTAACAGCGTAACAATTGAATGTAACACCGTGTAATAATTGGACAAATATACCACTAAATATAAGTCAATTATTACAGTAGTTTAATTAATAGCAATTTTTAAGAATAAAATGGGTATTAATCCGAATTAAGGCTCATCTGTTGATGGGAAATAAGACCTTCCGGCGTTGATGTAGGAGTGTCCTTTTGAGGGCCTTTTGCTAGCTCCTCTTTCAGCTGTCTGGAGGTGTAACTCTCGTAAGGTTTATCGAGGATAATGGCAATTTTAGTCTTATTCGTAGGCTCAGCAATAAGAGTCAATTCAACTGCTTTCATACTTCTTGCTCTGCACACAGTAACGTCAGAGTTTCCTGAAGCTGGTGGGTTTGAGGGCACCAGCATTATAACCACACGGTCTTCAGCTATTAAGCTTTCGGAACAATCAGATAAATCTGTAATCACTTTCGCCATGGTAATTCTCCTTGATTTTCGCCGGCAGAAAAGGCCTATAAGAGGTTGTATTTCTTGATAAGGTGGCCGTGTTTCTTAATTATCCCAAGACCTGGTTGCACAATATGATATGGTGCACGAGAAGCCAAGTCAGCAAAACATAACAGAGCCTTTGTTAACTCCTTAAACTCCTCAAGCTCCTTCTCAACAAGGGGGATGTCTTTTGATTTCATTTTTCTTCCTCAACGTCAAGAGTTAAACTGATTTTAACCTTAATAGGGGTTATTTTGAACATCTTCAACTCCCCTTTGTTGATTCTATTAACAACGTCAATGACGTTACTGTCTTCGTAGGATTTACTGGCCTCCTGTATAGCCTCCAAAGGGGTATTAGTACACACTGTATCATCAAAAAAATCAGGTACATTTGGTGCTCGTGTATCCCCTGTTACAACGTAAAAGGACTGTTTTTTAGTGGGCTGGTTATTATCTGAGGGAAATGGGTGCTTTGCTAAAATCCTTTGAACATTGCACCAGTCCTGCTTGTAGTTATCATAATTACTATTCAGATATCTATCATTGATGGCGTTCAGATCGTGCCACAAATTCTCTTTCAAAGCAACAGTTAGATCAAAGTTTATCACATCTCGACATGCATGGATGGCTGCTGCCTTGACGTCAAACAAATTTCTATCTGTACTGAAACCTTCAAAAGAAGATTGTGGTCCAAAAAGGCCTATAAGGGCCTTCGTTGTTTTGTACAAATACTTTTTATTACGATCGCTGCCGGGATCGATTCTGCTTTTTCCCATTGCAAAAATAACACGGGCGACTACCGTTAAGCCCATCTTTACAAGTGCTTTTGAATCTCCGTTAGTGCTAATGTGAAACTGCCCCATTAATACGTTTTTTATGTAATTTACCCGTTGTAAAGCGTCTGCCTTCTTGGCAGCTGTGTTTGACTTAAACATGGTGTAACTCCTTAAAAATTAACGGGTTGTTTTAGCGCAAATTTAAACGCCAGTTTGTAAAGAAAGCTTTAATTGTACTGGGCTTCCAGCTGTAAAAGAAACCACCGGTAGCATCAATTCCGGGCAATGCCAGCATTATAGCCACAATAAAACCAAATACTCCCCAGGTTATTGTACAAAAAACAATGGCGGCAAGCAGCATTACATCACTAAGCATGCACGCCAATTGTATCATTAAAGGCATCAATATGCCTTTGAAAAAGTAACCCATATTGTTTCTCCTTATCACCACTTATTTTTCGGCCGAGGCTAAGAAAGCCTTACCCGAATTACAGCTCTTCAACAGTGTATGCACAAGTAGTATGGACTCTAACAGGTTTAAGTACAAACAGTCGAAAATCTTTTAAATCTTCCCCTGAAAGTATATCAACAACTTCACCATAGTCTAATTGACAACCTTTCAGAAATGCTACAATTGACGGTACATTTTTAAATACGTCAACAACATTACTGTTTCCAGCTTCATCGACTTTACACAATACAAATCCCTGGTAATCCGGTGTAACAACTGTATTTTCTGACACTGTGTTTTCCTCCATTATAGATTTAAATTTTGTTGTACTGATAAGCCGCATACAGTCAATACATGTAACTTTACTTACATTTTCTGTATGTTTCAGTGAACTATTCAGTAACATTGTATTGTCTTCATCACAAAGAACAACATTTTCCGCCGGCCGATAAAAACGCCACACCTTATCAGAAGGAATACAATAGTGTACCTTCTCATCTTCCGCTTTTACAATGTAATTCTGTATATCAGTAGGGCGGTATGAATAACTGTTATTAGGCCAACGATCGAATTTAACGATTACGTTAAAATCGTCTACTCCTATCTGTGTTATAACACCCCTTTCATTGAAAAGCGCTCCATCTTTGTTAACGTCAATGATTGGGTCACCAACTTTAAATTCAAAGTAAGGACGCAGTTTTGCTTGACATTTTTTACATGTCACTATAAGGGGATTTTTTGTGAAATGCTTCTGGTACCCTGAAATCCCACACAAACATGTACCAGTTCTATTCAAATCTTCGTCTATGTAATGCATTTTCTTATGGTTATTACCCATGTTAAATTCCTCCTCTTTTACAATGTGCTTCCTTATATTTGATAGACGGTAAAAGCAGCTAAAGTTAGGAGGAAGATTGTACTTTACAACTATACCACTATCTTCTTCTACCTGTGTTACAACCCCACTTTTTCCGTAAAAATTACCACCTTTGTAAATGTTAACGACCTTATCTTCAAGTTCAAAATCGCAGTATGGATGATAGTCTTTGTGCAGATTACGTTTTACTTCGGCCGGGTGATAGTGTCTTATTTCACTGTTATAATCTACAACCACCCAAAAGTCATTTTTTCTTATATGTGACACAACCCCCTTTCTGCCTAAATGACTGCTGTTTTTATCGTTATCTACGACCGTATCACCGGCTTTAAGGGATAGGTAGAGTCTCAACTGTTGCAGACATTTTTTACATGTTACTTTGGATGGATTTTTGCTGTACAGCAGCTTTCTTCTGATTTCTTTTCCACACAAACATCGGTTATCCGAAGGTAATGCAATGTCCTTGTAATGCACTTTCATAACTACTCCTTTACGTTACACTATATAATTTTAGCCATCGGGCTAAGAAAAGAATTGGGAAAGACTTTATATATGAAGCACTTTACGCAGCCATCTGTACAGTCTTTTATACCACCTGTTACGACACTTGTTACGATAACGTTCAAGATCAAGTAAGAGTATTTGTCTAACAGACAAATCACTCTTTGAATAAGCCTCGTAGTCCATTTAGTTTACCTCTTAGTGGATTAATTTTCCTCGCGGGCTAAGAAAGTCTTGTACGAATTACAATTCCTCAACAGTGTATGTATAGGAAGTAGTGACATTTATAGGTTTAAGCAGAAATAATTCAAGACTATGTGCGTCTTCTCCTGAAAGTGCCTCTATAATTTGTCTCTCATTCAATTGACAGTTCCTTTTAATAAAAGACACAAGTGAAGGTATGTCCCCAAATGTTTCCATGGCTGTTCTGCTCCCAGCACAATCTACTTTACATAACAAAAATTCCTGGAACTCCGGCCGTTTATGTGTAACAACTGTATTGTCTGACATAGTGTTTTCCTTCATAATGGTTTTAAATTCAGCTGTATTGATTACTTCCATACAATGTGTACACGTTACTTTGTTTACATCTTCTGTATGTTCCAGCGAACGGTTAAGGAACATTGTATTGTCTTTATCACAGAGGATACTATTTTCTCCCGGCCGGCTAAGAAGGGGCATTTTATCAATAGGAATACAGTAGTGCACAATTGCTTTTCGTACACCTTTGTTTTGTTTAATGTGTCTCTGTACTTCTATTGGAGTATATACATAGGTTCCGGTATAATAAGTTACAGCCACACAGAAACTTCCTTTCTTTATGTGTACAATGCCCTGTTTACCAAATAGTGAACTCTTTTTGTAAATGTTAGTAACAGTATCACCTTCAGCCAGTGAGAGATACGTTCTCAATAGGTCTTGGCATTTAGCACACGTTACTCGAAATGGATTCGCTGTGTAATACAGTTTTCGATTGATCTCCCTTCCGCACAAACACAGCTTTTCCGTATGAGCTTCACTGTCTCTGTAATGTATCTTCTGGTTATACATGCTATTCTCCTTATACTATGTTACACTACAATTTTAGCCGCCGGGCTAAGAAAAGAGCCACCCGAAACACGTGGTTATTACAGGCACCTCAAAGTAGTACATAAAGTATAATAAAATATATAACAACATATAAAGCACACCCCCTACTGTAAATATAATAAGCAGTATAAAGATTCTATCATGCCAATTAGAATTTAAAAAGCCTTTCCACATAACGTACTCCTTCTATCCTTTCTACCCTATTCTAATATACAAGTTCACCTTATCACTGGTTTATATTATACTACATTAACTTATACTACACTACACCCCACTACACTCCCACTACTCTACTCCCACTACTCTACACTATATTATACTATTGTACACTTCCACTACTCTACTCCACACTTCCACTACTCTATATTATACTACACTACCCTTTCACTACTCTATATTATACTACACTATATTATGTTATTACACTCTCAGGGTGTCGATAACACTCACTCACAGTATATTGAAAAAATTATCGATAGACAACATCGATTTAAAAAATTGTAGATAGTGTAGTATACTATATAGTACAATATAAACCAGTGATAAAGTAATCCAGAATAACCCAGCGTATCTACTCACTTATTTCCTTT
>Ga0208957_1000180_pt1 | contig 54823 bp, 51 predicted proteins | sample RifOxyA1_FD_184029 | JGI IMG/M metagenome (GOLD analysis project Ga0208957, IMG submission 184029) | Groundwater microbial communities from Rifle, Colorado - Rifle Oxygen_injection A1 (SPAdes) | ecosystem: Environmental > Aquatic > Deep subsurface > Groundwater | place: Rifle, Colorado, United... | reverse complement strand
AGTTCTTACGATAACTGCTTTTTTTACTTCACCCTTTTTAATTTTTCCGCCAGGGATTGCTTGTTTTATTGCAACAACAATAATATCTCCAATGCCAGCAGTTCTTCGCTTAGATCCTCCAAGCACTTTAATACACTGAACCAACTTCGCTCCAGAATTATCCGCTACTTCTAATTTTGTTTCCATCTGTATCATCTGATACTCCCGATCATTACTTGTTAATACTTATAAGTTCCCACTTTTTTGTTTTTGAATAAGGCCGAGAGGCGATGATTGTCACTTTATCGCCTTCTTTAGCCGTATTATCCTTATCGTGGGCATAATATTTCTTAGTTTTATAAATAAATTTCGAATACTTTGGATGCTTAAACTTGTTAATAACACTAACTGTAATAGTTTTATCACCCTTATTACTTGTAACTAGCCCATCAAGTTTTTTCTTAAAACTTTTTTGATCTTTCATCTTACTTCTCACTTTTTCTATTTAAAACGGTATAGAGTCTAGCTATATCTCGTTTGTTATCTTTAATTTTATGAGGTTTTTCAATCCCTGAAGTAACCTTTTGCATACGTATAGTAAAAACCTCACTCTTGAGAGATTCAATTTTTGCAACCAATGCTTTTTCATCCCAACTTACAATTTCATTCATTTTCAACATAAAAACCTCAATTACCTTAAAAAGTCTCTTTCGCTATAACTTTCGTTTTAATCGACAGCTTATACCCTGCCAATTTAAGTGCTTCCTTGCTGACTTCCTCAGAAACACCCGTAATTTCAAAAAGAACTCGACCTGGTTTTACTACAGCAACCCAACTCTCATGGCCGCCTTTACCCTTTCCCATCCTTACTTCGGCAGGTTTTTTTGTAAGAGACTTATCTGGAAAAATTTTAATCCAAACTTTGCCTCCTCTTTTTGCATGTCTAGTAATTGCTATCCTGGCTGCTTCAATTTGTCTTTCAGTTACAAATCCACAAGTAACGGCTTGAAGTCCAAACTCACCTAGATAAACTTTATTACCTCTGTATGCGCGTCCTTGCATTCTGCCTTTCTGATGTTTTCGCCATTTCAATTTTTTTGGTGCCAACATTTTTAACCTCTATTTTTATTTAAAAATCTCACCTTTATAAACCCAAACTTTCACACCAATAACTCCATATGTGGTGTGTGCTTCGGCTGTATTATAATCAATATCTGCTCTTAACGTGTGAAGCGGAACTTTTCTCTCTGAATAACCTTCAGTACGAGCCATTTCTGCTCCACCAAGTCTTCCAGATGTTCTAACTCTTATCCCTTTTACGCCAGCTCTAAATGCCGACTGCATAACTTTTTTCATAGCTCTTCTAAATGCAACACGCTTTTCTAACTGAGCAGCAATATTTTCCGCAATTAGTTTTGCATCCGAATCAGGCTTCTTCACTTCGGCAATATTGAATATCAATTGTCCCTTAGTAAGTTTTCCAAGATCCTTTCTTATTTTTTCAATCTCGGCACCTTTTTTTCCAATAGCAACACCTGGCTTAGCGGTATAAACGGTTACCTTGATTTGATCTGACGTTCTAGAAATTTCAGTATTTGATATAGCTGCGTTCTTCATCTGCTTATCAATATATCTTCGAATCGCAAGATCTTCTTGAAGAATTTCACCATACTTATCTTTGGCATACCAATTGGAATGCCATCCTCTGATGTATCCTAATCTAAAACCATAAGGGTGTACTTTTTGTCCCATTCTTGCCTTCCTATTCTTCTTTTAATTCTAAAGTAATATTACTAGTTCTTTTTCTAATTCGATATGCTCGACCTTGAGCTCTAGGCTGAATTCTTTTAAGCGTTGGACCATCGTTGGCAAATAAAGAATTTATTACCAAGTTATCCATATCGTATTTTCCAGATTCAGCCGCAATTGCTAAGCCACTGTTTATCAGTTTTGCAAGCGTTACAGCAATTTCTTTTTTTCCAGAAAATCTAAGAATTCTCAAAGCCTCTGAAGCTTTTTTGTTTCTTATCAAATCGCAAACAAGCCTCACCTTCATCGGTGATATTCCTGCTCTTTTGTGTTTTACTAATATGGCCATTTCGACCCTCACCTTATCTTAAAGTTAATATTTATTTTTTTACCTTCTTATCAGCACCGTGACCATGAAAAGTTCTCGTCATAGAAAATTCACCTAACTTATGGCCAATCATATTATCAGTAACATAAACAGGAATAAACTTTTTGCCATTATGTACAGCAAAGGTTAACCCGATAAATTCAGGGATAACAGTCGAACGTCTAGACCAAGTTTTAATTACTTTATTGCCTTTTTGTGTATCCTTTTGAAGATCCAATGCTTTTTTTAAAAGATGATCATCGACAAAAGGTCCTTTCTTTAATGACCGAGTCATATTTGCTCCCCTCTCATTTATTACTTGTTACTCTTCCTACGTTTAACAATAAATCTATTAGTACGTTTATTATTTCTAGTCTTGTATCCTCTAGTTGGTTTACCCCAAGGTGTACACGGATGACGACCACCAGATGTTCGACCTTCACCACCACCAAGCGGGTGATCTACTGGGTTCATGGCAACACCTCGAACACTCGGTCTCCAACCCATATGTCTCTTAATTCCAGCCTTACCGATAACTCTTTGCTCATGTTCTAAGTTACCAACTTGACCGATAGTAGCTCTACAATTACTTTTAATTTTTCGAAGTTCACCTGATGGCATTCTTACTAAAACATAATCTTTTTCTTTTGCCATCAATTGAGCAAAAGTACCTGCAGATCTGGCGATTTGACCACCGCCTCCAGGCGTTAACTCAATATTGTGAACTAGTGTACCTTCAGGAATATCTTTTAAAAGTTTACTATTGCCAATTTTAATATCTGCAGAATCTGAAGAAATAATTGTATCACCAATATTAAGCCCTGACGGTGCCATGATGTAACACTTATGTCCGTCAGCATACGATACTAAAGCAATATTACATGTTCTGTTTGGATCATAAAAAAGTCCCTGAACTTTTGCGGGGATATCAATTTTATTCCTTTTAAAATCAATTATACGATATCTCTTTTTTACACCAGCGCCACGATGTCTAATGGTAATTCTTCCGCTACTATTTCTACCAGCGTTGGATTTTTTAGATACAAGAGCACTTCTTAAGTTTTCTGTATTCTTAGATAAATCACTGTTTACTACAACTGCCATCTGTCTTCTGCTAGGGGTAGTTGCTTTAAATTTTTTAATCGCCATATTATCCTCTACTAATTAATAACTTAATTAAACACCTTTGAAGAATTCAATTTTTTGTCCTTCTGCCAACTTGATAAAAGCCTTTTTGGTTTTCGGTGTTTTCTTCATTGCTTTACCGGCTCTTTTTAATTTACCAGGTAGAACAGATGTTTTCACATCAACAACTCTAACATTATAATATTTCTCTACAGCTGCCTTAACATGATTCTTGTTTGCTTTGGTATTTACTACAAAACCATATCTGTTATTTTTTTCAGCAATAATTGTGGCTTTTTCCGTAATTAATGGTTTCAATATTATATTTTCTATATTCATTGTTATACCAACCTTTGCAGAAGATTTTCCAACGCTTCTTTTTCTATAACTAAATTTTCAAATTTCACTGCTTCGTAAACGCTAAAACCATCTACAGCTTGCCCCTTAGCCCACTGTAAATTTCTAACTGCTCTGAGAGCTGGTGAGTTTTTATCAGCGGTAACAACTAAAGCAGGTAATAATCCTTTTCCGTTTAGTAACTCATGCATACTCTTGGTTTTACCATCTGATTCAAGTTTCTCTATAACTGTCAATTTTCCTGCTTGAAATTTGTCAGCTATAACAGAATGAATCCCCGAAAGCGTCATTTTTTTATTTACTTTTTGCGAGAAGTCTCTTGGAGTAGGACCAAATGCAACACCTCCACCAACAAGTAGTGGTGATCGAATTGAACCTTGTCTAGCACGGCCAGTTCCTTTTTGCTTATAAGGTTTTTTTCCTCCGCCTCTCACATTAGCTCTGTTCTTGGTACAAGCATTGCCTTGTCTTCTGTTTGCTAGTGTGGCTTTAACTATCTGATGTACTACTGGAATATTAACTTTTTCTGGAATTAATTCAACTTCTGTTTTAATTTTTCCAGTAGCTTCAAACCGACTATTGAGTACTGATATTTCCGTCATAATAACCTACCCTTTACTTCTTAACCGACTTAGAAATTTTAACAAAACTATTTTTTCCACCAGGTATAGAGCCACTTATGAGCATATATCCTTTTTCTTTATTTACTTCTACAACTTTTAAGTTTTGCATTGTTTTTTTCTCGCAACCCAAATGTCCTGGCAATTTTTTATTTTTATAAACCCTTGCCGGTGTTGCTCTATTTCCAATTGATCCTGGTGCTCTATGAAATGTTGATCCGTGTGTTGCAGGACCACCAGCAAAATGGAATTTTTTAACTACGCCTTGAAATCCTTTTCCTTTTGAATTCGATGTTGCATCAACATACAAATCAGGTTTGAAGGTTTCCAAACTAATTTCACACCCAATGTTTTTATCATCCACATTCACTGTTTTAATTTCTGCAAATTTATAAAAATTATTAGGAATGTTTGCTTTTTTTAAGTGACCTTTTTTAGGAGCAGATACGAGTTTTTCTTTTTTCTCGTAATATGCAATTTGATAAGCTTCGTATCCATCTTTTGCTACCGTTTTTACTTGAGAAACAATGTTTGGAATTAATTTAATGACAGTTACGGGTACGTGATTACCATTTTCATCGAAAATTCTAGTCATACCTGCTTTCATGCCATAAAAAACCGGTAAATCTAAACTCTTAGCTTGTTCATGACTTGGGGTTGGCACAGTATCTTCTGTTTTAGTAGATACTTTAATATTTTTTTCTACCATCTTCTCCTCCACAGCATCACCCTGACAGCAGGGATGCATGCATGGTTAATTTATTTTATCCATGTTAGCCAGTATTAGTTGGGTTTTAACTAATACTTTATCTCAACATCAACACCTGAAGACAGGTCTAATTTCATTAGGCTGTCGACGGTTTGCTGAGTTGGATCAATAATATCAATGAGTCTTTTATGAGTTCTCATCTCAAACTGTTCTCTCGATTTTTTGTCTATGTGTGGTGATCTCAGAACAGTATATTTATTAATTTCAGTGGGCAACGGAATCGGACCAGCAACTCTCGCACCGGTTTCTTTGGCGGTTTGAACAATTTCATTCACAGAATTATCCAACAATCTATAATCGTACGCACGCAATTTAATTCTTAACCTAGAAGCTTTCATTCTACTTATTCCTTTTTCCACCAATTAGAACTTGATTAATATGACCTTTTGGGCCCGATGTCAACACTCACTACATTTTTTTTGTAAAAAAAATATTATTTTTATGATTAAATCATAAAAACAGTATTAATTTATAAAAATCCCCCTTTTTTCGAGAATATTTTTTGTCATTTGTTTCCCCATATCCTCATATTTTAAAAAACTGAGGGTAAAACTCGCTCTACCCTGTGTTTTTGAACGAAGGTCTGTGCTATACCCAAACATTTCAGTCAATGGAACTTCTCCGTTAATTACTTCCTTACCAACCTTGTGTCCCATAGAAATGATTCTGCCTCTTTTCATATTTACATCCGTTACAACATCTCCAGTATAGTCAAGCGGAGTAATAACTTCCAACTTCATAAAGGGTTCCATCAGAGTCGGTTTCGCTTTTATACATGCTTCTCTAAACGCATAAGCAGCAGCTATTTTAAATCCAAGCTCAGTGGAATTGGTTTCATTATATTCTGCTTTTTTTAAAGTGACTTTTACATCTATGAGAGGATATCCAGCCAAAACTCCTCCTGCTGCTGCATCCTTTAAACTTTTTTCAATAGCATTTAAAAAATCTTCAGGTAGATCTCTTTTTTTAACTTCTGATTCAAAAGTAATACCAGTTTGTGATTCAAACTTTTCTACTGATACTGTACACTGACCGTGCTGTTCTTTCCCATTTATTTCTTTATTAAAAGTATAAGAAGCAGTTGCTGATTCTAAGATAGTTTCCCTATAGGATGCTTGTGGTTTTCCAACGTTAATGCCAACATTAAATTCTCTACCTAATCTGTCAACTATGATTTCCAAATGTAATTCACCCATACCAAAAATTAAAAGTTGTCCAGTTTCCTTATTATTTTTAAAATCAAAGGAGGGATCTTCTAATTTTAATTGTTCTAAAACATTTATTAATTTTTTTTCATCTGCGCTTGTTTTAGGTTCGATTGCCACTGATATAACCGTCTCTGGAAATTCCATTAAATCATAAAGGATTGGTCGATGTTCCAAACAAAGTGTTTCTCCTGTTATAGTTTCTTTGGGGCCTGCAAGTGCGACAATTTGCCCAGCGGTTGCTACTTGCAACTCCTGCCTTTTGTTTGAATGCATTTGAAGAATCTTGCCAATACGCTCTCTCTTTTTTTTGTGAGGATTATAAATATTTTGGCCTACTTTTATTTCCCCAGAATAAATTCTGATATAAGTAATACTTCCAACAAAAGGATCGCTCGCAACTTTAAATGCCAAGGCGCTAAATACTTCTTTGGGGTCAGGCTTACGTGATTCCATCTTTTCAAAATTTTTTGTATTATGACCTATTATGTCTCCTCTATCTAAAGGTGAAGGTAAATAATCTACAATGGCATCAAGTAAAGGTTGGATCCCTTTATTTTTAAAAGCAGAACCACACAAAACTGGAATAAAGTGATTACCATTTACCGCTTTTCTTATCACTCTTTTTATCTCATCAATAAAAACCTCTTCTCCTTCCAAATATTTCTCAGCAAATTTATCATCATAATCTGCCAACGATTCAATCAAGTCTTCTCTTAAGGCCTGGCAAATTTCCAACACACTGTCTGGAACTTCCATTAATTTATAAGTAGAACCCAGATCATCTTCATTCCAATACAAAGCTTTCATTTGTACTAGATCAACAATGCCCTTAAATTTTTCCTCAGAGCCTATGGGATATTGAATAGCACAAGCAACTTTTCCTAATTTTTCCCTAATATCTTTTACGCAAAATTCAAAATCTGCACCTACTCGATCCATTTTATTAATAAAGGCAATTCTTGGAACTTTATATTTATCAGCTTGGTACCACACAGTTTCTGATTGAGGTTCAACACCTGAAACCGCATCAAAAACACCTACTGCTCCATCTAAAATTCTTAAAGATCGCTCAACTTCAATTGTAAAGTCGACATGCCCAGGGGTATCGATAATATTAATAGTATTTTTTTTCCACTCACAGGTTGTTGCAGCCGACGTAATGGTTATTCCTCTTTCTTGTTCTTGGACCATCCAATCCATAATAGTATTACCATCATGAACTTCACCCATTTTATGTGTTTTACCTGTATAATAGAGAATTCGTTCGGTGGTTGTAGTTTTGCCAGCATCTATATGGGCCATGATCCCAATGTTGCGAATATGCTCCATTAATAGCTCCCAAAATAAATCAAAAAAGATTTAGCACATTAAATCTAAAAAACAATTATAATTGTAGCGGTCGTACTTGTAATGGCAAGAGAATAAGAAAAAACTTATGTTGAATTAAATTACCATTTAAGATGAGCAAATGCTTTATTGGCTTCTGCCATTTTATAAACATCTTCTCTCTTTTTAACAGATCCACCACGATTATTAGCGGCATCAATAAGCTCATCTGCTAATTTATCCATTAGATTTTTTCCACCCCTAGAACTGGAATATTCTTTTATCCAACGAATGGCGAGTGATTGCCTTCTGGTAGGTCTTACTTCAATTGGTATTTGATAAGTAGCACCGCCAATTCTTCTTGATTTTACTTCTATCGCTGGTTTTACATTCGTAAGTGCTTTTTTAAAAACTTTCAAGCCCTCTTCTCCAGTCTTTTTTTCAATCAACTCAAAGGCGCCATAAACTATTTTTTCTGCAACAGACTTTTTACCACCCAAAGTAAATCCATTAATAAATTTTGTAACAACTACATCTTGGTACTTTGGATCAGGTAATACTTCTCTACTTTCTGCTTTATGTTTTCTACTCATAATAAAATATCCTCAAATATCAAAAATTAATTATTTTTTTGGTTTCTTACAGCCGTATTTGGAACGAGCTTGCATTCTCTTATCTACACCAGTAGCATCAAGGGCGCCACGAATTGTATGATATCGTACACCTGGAAGGTCTTTTACCCTACCACCTCGAATCAAAATAATTGAGTGCTCTTGAAGATTATGTCCTTCTCCCCCAATATAGGAAGTGACTTCGAATCCACTTGTAAGTCTCACCCTGCAAACTTTTCTCATCGCTGAGTTAGGTTTCTTTGGAGTGGTTGTATAAACTCTGGTACACACACCTCTTCGCTGGGGACATGCTTTTAATGCGGGCGCCTTAGTCTTTTCAACTTTATCAAGACGACCTTTTCTGATTAACTGATTAATAGTAGGCATTACAACTCCTCTCAATGTACTTATACTTAAAGCTTAAACCGTTTTTTTATTAGCCAATTGTTCCACTTCTGTAACATAACAATTGGCTCATTACAAGTATTTTCTATACAGTTAGTATAACCTCTTCAGTAGGTTCTTTTTCTTCAAGAACCACTTCCGCTTCAAAATCACGGTATCTTGAAATTCCTGTACCTGCAGGAATCAATCTACCCATGATCACGTTTTCTTTAAGACCTCTTAGCGCATCACGTTTTCCTTCAAGGGCAGCCTGAGTTAACACCTTAGTGGTTTCCTGGAATGATGCCGCAGACAAGAAAGATTCTGTAGTCAACGACGCTTTCGTGATTCCAAGTAACAACGGATTTGCTGTCGCTAGTTTTAATCCTTGTTCAGAAAGTCTGGTATTTTCATCCAAAAATTCTAGTTTTGTTACAGTATCCCCTGCAATGAAACAAGAATCACCCGGGTCTTGTATTTCAACCTTTTTGACCATTTGACTAACTATTACTTCAATGTGTTTATCGTCAATACGAACACCCTGTAGTCGATAGACTTCTTGAATTTCATCAACAATGTATCTGGCTAAATTTTTAAGACCTAGTACTCTCAAAATATCATGAGGATTACTTGGTCCATCCATTATTGGATCACCAGCTCTGATAAAATCTCCTTCATTTACAATAACATAACGACCTTTAGGTACAGAATATACAACTGGTTCTGTTCCATCTTCAGGCCTTATTATGATTCTTCGAGTTCCTCGTAATTCAGAGCCAAATTCCACGATGCCAGAAATATCAGCAATTTGAGCTGCATGAGCAGGTTTTCTAGCTTCAAAAAGTTCTGCAACTCTAGGCAAACCACCAGTAATATCTTTCGTCTTCATGGTTTCACGTTGGACTTTTGCAATTGGGCTACCTGCCTCAACTCTAGCACCATCACTTACCGTAATGTTAGCACCTACTGGTATCCTGTAAACCGCCTGGCGTTTTGATCCCGCCACTGTTAACAATTTGCCCGAATCATCCACAATAACTACTCTCGGTTGTAAAGCAGCATCCTTGGATTCAACAACCACTTTATGAGTTAATCCAGTTACAGCATCAATTTGTTCGTTAATCGTGCTTCCAACTATCAAATCCTCATATTTTACTGTTCCACTAACCTCAGTTATGATTGGAATCGCAAAGGGATCCCATTCCATAACTCTGTCTCCTACCGCTACCAGTTGGCCTTCCTTGAAAAAGATTCGTGCTCCATAAACGGCTGGATATCTTTCTTTTTCAACACCTTGTTCATTTTTAATAATAATTTCACCGGTCTTATTCATGATAACCATCTGACCATCATTCATAGCTGCAATCTGAACTTTATCAAAAGCAACAATACCAGAAGTTCTAATTTCTGTTTTATTAACTCGAGCGCCAGCTGTAGCAGTACCACCAACGTGGAAAGTTCTCATTGTAAGCTGGGTACCTGGTTCACCAATAGATTGAGCAGCAATAATTCCAACTGTTTCCCCAATACTTACCATCTTACCTCTTGCTAAATCTCTTCCAAAGCAGTGTGCGCAAAAACCATATCGTTCCTTGCAAGTTAAAACAGTTCGAACCTTTACTTGATCAACATTCCTATCTTTTAATATTTTTACATCATCCTCGACAAACATATGATTTCTTAAGAAAATTTCTTCTCCATCAGAACCAACAACTGCTTGTGATGAAATTCTACCCATAATCCTTTCGGTAACATGCTCAACAATTTCACCTGCTTCAATTCTTGACGTTAGTGTAATTCCATCAGTAGATCCACAATCTTCGCTTCGAATTATACCATCTTGGGCTACGTCTACTAATCTTCTAGTTAAATATCCTGAATTAGCAGTTTTTAAAGCAGTATCAGCCAAACCTTTTCGAGCTCCGTGAGTTGAACCAAAATATTCAAGAACAGATAAACCTTCTCTAAAGTTTGAAGTGATCGGAGTTTCAATAATCTCACCGGATGGTTTCGCCATCAAACCTCTCATACCAGCCAATTGTCTCATCTGAGCACTTGATCCCCTTGCACCTGAATCTGCCATCATAAAAATAGAATTGAATGATGGAGCAGTTACTTTCTCTCCATTCTCTCCGACGAATTCAACCGTAGAAATTCGATCAATCATAACTTTAGAAAGTCTTTCATTGGTTTGTGCCCAAACATCTACAATTTTATTATATCGCTCACCATTAGTAATTGAACCTTCATTGTATTCTTCAGTAATCTGATTAACTTCACCGTAAGCTGTATCCAAAATTGATTTCTTTTCTTTTGGTATAATCATATCATGAACGTTAATTGAAATCCCGGCTTTGGTTGCATATTCATAACCGAGTCTCATAATATGATCTGCAAGCAATACAGTGTCCTTCTCAGTTCCTTTTCTATAAGTCGTATCGATCAACTTACTAAGAGATTTTTTATTAAGAATTTTATTTATATCTTCGTAATCAAGACAATCAGGAGCAACATCATACACAAATGTTCTTCCTACTGTAGTCTCAATCATCTTTCCTTCAATTCTAACCTTAATAGGTGCCTGCAAATGTAAATTACCGGTGTAATAGGCATACTGGGCTTCTTCCTTGGAGGAATAGAGCTTTCCGTAGCCTCTAGCAAATGGTCTTATTCTACTCATATAATAAAGACCCAAAACAATATCCTGGGTTGGAACAATAATTGGCGTTCCATCTTTAGGTGAAAGAATATTGTTTGTACTCATTGCTAAAACTCGACACTCCACTTGTGCTTCTAATGAAAGCGGAACATGCACGGCCATCTGGTCACCGTCAAAGTCGGCATTGAAAGCGGTACAGACCAAGGGGTGAAGTTGAATAGCTTTTCCTTCAATTAATATAGGCTCAAATCCTTGAATACCCAATCTGTGCAGAGTAGGAGCTCTGTTGAGAAGAACTGGATGTTCTTGTACAACTTCTTCAAGTATATCCCATACTTCTTGTTTTTGTTGATCAACCATTCTTTTTGCGACCTTAATGGTAGTACAATGGCCCTTGTCTATAAGCTTGTTATAAATAAACGGTTTAAATAATTCTAGGGCCATTAATTTAGGTAAGCCACACTGATGTAATCTTAAATTTGGACCAACCACAATTACAGATCTACCAGAATAGTCAACTCGTTTTCCTAAAAGGTTTTGTCTAAAACGACCTTGCTTACCTTTTAGCATATCCGAAAGCGATCTTAGCGGTCGTTTATTTGCTCCCGTAAAAACTTTACCCCTTCTTCCGTTATCAAAAAGCGCATCAACTGATTCTTGAAGCATTCTTTTCTCATTTCTGATAATGATTTCTGGTGCATTTAATTCTTTAAGTCTTTTTAATCTGTTATTTCTATTGATAACCCTTCTATACAAATCATTAAGATCCGAGGTTGCAAATCGTCCTGCTTCCAAAGGAACTAGAGGTCTTAAATCTGGTGGAAGCACTGGGATTACATCCATCATAAACCATTCTGGTTTATTTTCTGAATTCATAATAGACTCAACTACTTTAAGTCTTTTTACCAATTTAGCTCTTAGCATTTCAGTATTTGTTGCTTGCAAGCCTCTTCTTATTTCTTTGTACTCGAGATCAATATCAACTTTTGCCAACATTTTTTTAATATTGACGCCACCCATGCCAGCGGTGAACTCTGCCCCTGATTCTTTTAATTCATGGTATTGCTGCTCGCTAATTACTTTACCAACATCTAATCCACCATCTTGTCCGTGGGTAGCTGAGGATGTAACTATATAAGCTTCGTAATACAAAACTTTTTCTAGTTCTTTCAATGAAAGATTAAGCAGGGCTCCGATTCTAGATGGCAACGATCGTAAAAACCATATATGCGCAACTGGTGTGGCTAATTCAATATGACCACATCTTTCTCTTCTTACTTTAGAAAGAGTAACTTCAACACCACATTTTTCACACACGACCCCACGGTGTTTCATCCGCTTATATTTTCCACAAATACATTCATAGTCTTTAACTGGGCCAAAAATTTTGGCGCAAAACAAACCATCTCTTTCCGGTTTAAAAGTTCTATAGTTAATGGTCTCAGGTTTTTTAACCTCTCCAAACGACCATTCTCTAATGGTATCAGGTGATGCCATTTTAAGAGAAACTGCTTCTACACTAATTGGATCTTTAGGTTTATCAAAAAAATTCAGAAGATCTTTCATATTTAATCCTCGCTAAGGCTTTATAAAAAGTTTTTAATTAAAATTCTCTTGCTCAATATGTTCGTCGAGTTTGATATCCAAACAAAGTGCTTGAATCTCTCTCACTAAAACATTGAAAGATTCTGGCAATCCCGGTTCAAGAACCTGCTCACCTTTAACAATAGATTCATACATTCTAGTTCTACCAATTACATCATCTGACTTAACTGTTAAAAACTCTTGTAATGTATAAGCAGCACCGTAAGCTTCTAGGGCCCAAACTTCCATCTCACCCAATCTTTGACCACCGAACTGAGCTTTACCACCAAGTGGTTGCTGTGTTACGAGCGAATATGGACCGGTAGAACGAGCATGTATTTTTTCATCAACCAAGTGGTGAAGTTTTAATATATACATTGTTCCTACTGTTACATCTTCTGAAAAAGCATCACCAGTTTTGCCATCGAAAAGAGTCGTTTTTCCGCTTGGATCTAGGTCTGCTAACTCCAACATTCTTTCAATATCTTTTTCATTAGCACCATCAAATACGTTGGTGGAAAAACGAACTCCCGTAGAAAGTTGTTTAGCAACTTCTATAACGTTGGCATCGCTAGCTTTTTGTAACCAAGCTTTGACTTCCTCCGTCCCATAAATGTCATATATAAAATCTTTTATCTTATATATTTCCATCTTTTCTTCCATCATGGCCTTAAGTTTTTCTCCTAGTCCGCGACCAGCCCAACCTAAATGCAATTCAAGTAATTGACCAATATTCATCCTAGAAGGAACACCTAGTGGATTTAGAACTATTTCTACTGGAGTACCATCAGCTAAGAAGGGCATATCTTCTGCGGGAACAACGTTAGAAATAACACCTTTGTTTCCGTGCCTACCGGCCATTTTATCCCCGGCTTGCAACTTTCGCTTGATAGCTACATAAACTATAACTTTCTTGATTACTCCAGGTGCTAATTCGTCTCCTCGGTGTAACTTAGCAATTTCTTCATTTGCGCGAGTTTTAACTCGGTTAATTCGATTTCTAACATCTGCAAAATACTCACTTATTTTTTCTTCTAAAGTAGCTTCAAGAGGCAAATAACCAATCAGTTCAAAAGGTATACTTTTCAAAGATTCAACAGTAATAAGTGCACCTTTAGGTAATAATTCTGTTGCTCCGTCCTCTGATACTAATTTATCTGTGGTTTTAAACCCTTTTAAAATTTTTGCAATTTTTTGTACTGCAGATGATTGGATTGCTTTGATCTCAATTTTTTCATCTCTACGAATCAAGGTAGTTTCATAGTCAATGATTTCTTTTGATCTTGAATCCAGCTCAACACCTTCTCTGGTATAAACTTTCGCGTCTATAACAGTACCTCTCACGTGAGAAGGAGACCGAAGTGAAGTATCTTTAACATCTCCAGCCTTTTCACCAAAAATGGCTTTAAGTAGTTTTTCTTCAGGTGATAGCTGACTTTCTCCTTTAGGAGTAATTTTACCTACAAGAATATCACCTGGTTTTACGATAGAGCCAACTCTTATTATACCCGCTTCATCCAAATCTTTCATTGCTTCTTCTGAAACATTTGGGATATCTCTGGTGATTTCTTCTTTTCCAAGTTTTGTATCTCTTGCTTCAATTTCAAAACTTTCGATGTGTATTGAAGTGAAAACATCTTGTGCCAATAACTCTTCATTAATAAGCACGGAATCTTCATAGTTATATCCACCCCATGGCATAAACGCTACCAGAACATTTTGTCCAAGAGCGATATCTCCCATGTGTGTTGCTGGACCATCAGCTATAACCATACCTTTGAACACCTCATCACCCTCTTTAACAAGAGCTTTTTGGTTTACACAGGTGTTTTGATTAGTCCTTTGATATTTAGTAAGTTTAAAAATATCAACTCCTGACTCACCTTCCTTAAATTTATCTCTTTGAATAACAATTCTATTTGAATCAACAAAAATAACTTTTCCAGAATTTTTAGCTATCAGGATAGCTCCTGAATCAGTTGCTACAATAGCTTCTCCACCAGTTCCAACGATGGGCGCATCTGTTTTAATAACGGGAACAGCCTGCCTCATCATGTTTGAACCCATAAGGGCCCTGTTGGCATCATCATGCTCCAAGAAAGGAATCAGCGACGTTGCAACAGAAATCATCTGGCTGGGTGAAACGTCCATCAATTGAACATCTTCAGCTCTTACCATGGCGTATTCACCAGAATCTCTTGCAGGAATATGTTCGCCAGTAATTCTATTTTCGGTCAAAAATTTGTTATTCACTTGAGCAATAATTTTTCCTTCTTCTTCAAATGCAGAAAAATACTCAATATCCTTCTTTAAATGTCCACCCTCTTCAACAACTTTATAAGGTGTTTCAATAAATCCGTACTCTGAAACTTTTGCAAATTTTGCAAGAGAAGTAATCAAACCAATGTTTGGTCCTTCAGGAGTTTCAACCGGGCACATTCTCCCGTAGTGAGTTGAATGAACGTCACGAACTTCAAATCCGGCGCGTTCCCTGGTTAAACCACCAGGCCCAAGTGCTGATAATCTTCTTTTATGAGTTACTTCAGCCAAAGGATTTGTTTGATCCATAAACTGTGAAAGTTGCGATGAACCAAAAAATTCTTTTACTGCAGCCGCAACTGGTTTTTGATTTACAAGATCATAAGGCATCATGGTTTCGATTTCTTGAATAGCCATTCTTTCTTTAACGGCTCTTTCCATTCTTACCAAACCAACTCTAAATTGATTTTCAAGTAATTCACCAACTGCCCTTACTCTTCTGTTTCCAAGATGATCGATATCATCTACTTTTCCTTTGCCGTTATTTAAATCAACAAGATATTTAACGGTCGTCAGAATATCATCTTTGGTAAGAATCGTGTTTTCATCCGGAACATTCATTCCGAATTTATAATTAATTTTCATACGACCTACTTTGGATAAGTCATATCTGTCTTTATCAAAAAATAAATAATTAAATAAAGACTCTGCTGCCTCCACTGAGGGTGGCTCACCAGGGCGAAGTCTTTCAAATATTTTTATTAATGCTTCATCTTTAGAATCTGTTTTATCTAAAAGAAGAGTGTTTCTAATTTGATCGCTGTAATTGATCATATCAATATAAAGAACTTTGATATCAGTTACACCAGCTGCCAGTAACATCTGAATTTTTTCTTCAGTCAAGGCTTCGTTGGCTTGTGATAGAACCTCTCCCGTAGCTAGATCGTAGATATCTTCAGCTACAACTTTTCCGGCTACTTCATCTACTTCAATATCAAGACTCTTAAGTTTCATTTCCATCATCTTTTTGATAGATGATTTTGTGAATTTTTTGCCTTTCTTAACTATTACTTCAGCATTTTGAGCAGCTAAAATATCTCTGTCGGCACGAGTACCTACCAACAAGTTAAAATCTAACTCTCTGGTGAATGCTTTGGTTTTCTTGTTATATTTTATCGTTTCTGTATGATAAAAAATGGATAGTAATTCAGATACTGTAAAACCCAAAGCTTTCAATATAACTGTTGCGTGTAATTTTCTTTTTCTATCAATTCTAGCAAACAATATATTCTTGTGGTCAAATTCAAAATCCAACCATGAACCACGATGCGGTATTACTCTGGCTGAATATAATAATTTTCCACTTGAATGTTTTTTTCCACCATCATGTTCAAAAACAATTCCCGGTGACCTGTGTAACTGGGAAACAATAACTCTTTCGGTGCCGTTATAAACAAATGAACCAGTCTCAGCCATGAGCGGAATATTGCCTAAATAAACTTCTTGTTCTTTAATTGACGAAATCGTCCTTTGCTCTTCCCCATTTTCATCGACCGATACATCATAAAAAATCAGTCGCACGACAACTTTAAGTGGAGACTCGTAAGATAATCCCCTTTGTCGGCATTCTCCTACGGAATACTTCGGTTCTTCCAAGGAATAACTAACAAACTCAAGTGCAATGGTTTTGTTAAAATCATATATAGGAAAAACAGATTTAAAAACTGCCTGAAGACCTATATCTTTTTTCTGTGAATGTGGAACATCTTTTTGTAAAAAATCCTCATATGATTTAATTTGTAAATTCATAAGAGGTGGTATTTCCAAAACATCAGGAATTGAGGTGAAACTCTTTCGATACCATCGGTTTGGTTGGAACACGTCAGTCATAGTGGCTCCCAAAAAAAATAAAAAACAATATTAAGCAAACGAAGGCGTAGAAAGAAACTTCCTTTCTACGCCTTTAAAATTATTCAAAGTAAAGCATTACTTAAGCTCAACCTTTGCACCAGCTGCTTCAAGCTTCTTTTTAAGCTCTTCGGCTTCCGCTTTTTCTACATTTTCTTTAACAGGTTTTGGAGCTCCTTCAACTAAATCTTTAGCTTCTTTAAGTCCAAGTCCAGTAATAGCTCTAACTTCCTTAATAACATTGATTTTCTTATCGCCAGCATTTGCTAGAATAACTGTAAATTCAGTTTGCTCTTCAACGGCAGCTGCAGCAACGGCGCCACCGGCAACAGCTACTGGTGCAGCAGATACACCAAATTTAGTTTCTAATTCTTTTACCAAATTTGCTAAATCCAATACTGTCATACTTGAAATATGTTCGATTACTTGTTCGTTTGTGATAGACATTTTTAACTCCTTATATTTTCTTAATTCTTATTACCAATTTTTAATATTTAATTACTATTTATGCACTAATTTCTTTCTTTTCTTTAATTGCGTTTAAGACTCTTGCAAAAGCAGAAACCGGAGCATTGAACGTTGCCAACAAAGTTGACAGCATCTGATCCCTTGAAGGTAGTGTAGCCAACTGTTTCAATTGGGCCGGACTTAAATTACTTCCAGACAACCATCCACCCTTAAGCTCAACAGCTTCATTCTCTTTTCCTGCATCATTTAAACATTTTGCTATTGCCGCAGGATCTTTGAATGCAAATGCTACAGCATTTGTACCTTTCAAATCCTTAAGCAATTTCTCAACTTGAGTCCCTTCACTAGCTCTTCTAAAAAAAGTATTCCTGGTAACTACAATCTTGCCACCAGCTTCTCTAATACCTTTTCTAATTTTCACAGCATCATTAGATTTGATACCGATGAGATTAGTGAGAAAGACTGCTTGCGATTTGTCGATATCAGCTTTAAGCCCCTCGACAATTGCCACCTTGTCTTCTCTATTCATCATTTTAATATCCTCCTTTTTGTTCTAGGAGGGAGATTTCAGGCAGGATTTATTCAAAACATTTTTTAGTTGTTAGAACCGACCTTCTTCAACCCCACAAAACAACATTAATTCTTAACTTGCAACTGCAACTGCCTCTAATGTATCAATTTTGATCCCAGGACCCATCGTTGAACTTATCGTCAAACTCTTAAGATAGGTTCCCTTCGCGCTAGCAGGCTTAGCTTTCATTATTGCTGACAAAATAGCATTGAAGTTCTTTTTAATTTTATCTTCATCAAAAGATTTTTTGCCAATGGGTACATGAACAATACCTGTTTTTTCTGTCCGATACTCAACTTTACCCGCTTTTTGTTCTTCAACAGCTTTTCCAATATCGTTTGTAACAGTTCCCAATTTGGGGTTTGGCATTAAACCTCTAGGTCCTAAAACTCTACCAATTTTACCAAGTTTTCCCATCATATCTGGGCTGGCAATAACCTTATCAAAATCCATCCAGCCACCTTGTATCTTATTTACCATATCGTCGCCGCCAACGAAGTCAGCGCCAGCTTGTTCAGCTTCTTTTAATTTTTCACCAGATGTGATAACCAGAACTCTTACCTCTTTACCCGTTCCCCCTGGCATTGTGATCGCACCTCTGATCATTTGATCAGCATGTTTTGGATCAACACCTAGATTGAAAGCTACATCAATTGATTCATCAAATTTTGCAAATGCTAATTCTTTGACTAATTTAAGAGCTTCATCAATCGAATAACGTTTTCGTGAGTCGTACTTCTTATGAGCTTCAATAAGCTTCTTTGATTTTTCTCTTGCCATCTTCATCCTCCCGGTTCAATCGACTTGTTCAATGACAAATCTCCCGTAATTAACTTTAATATAAATTAGTTCTACTTATAATCTAATTTAAGACCCATGGATCTAGCTGACCCTTCAATTGTTCTCATACCAGCTTCCAAGGACGCTGCAGTCAAATCTACTTCTTTTGTTTTAAGCACTTCCTCAACTACTTTTCTTGAAACTGTCCCAGCCACTTCTGTGCCCGGTTTGTGAGAAGCTTTAGCAAGCTTCAACCTGTCTTTCAAAAGATAAGAAGCTGGTGGTGTTTTTGTAACAAAAGTAAATGATCGATCTGAATAAACAGTAATAATTGTAGGCAGCAACACTCCTGGGATCTTCTGAGTTTTTGCATTAAAAGCCTTACAAAATTCCATTATATTTACACCTTTTTGTCCCAGTGCTGGGCCAATTGGTGGTGCTGGGTTCGCTTTTGCTCCAGGTATTTGAAGTTTAATAAATCCTACTACTTTCTTAGCCATTGTTATCTCCTACATAAACTCGTTTTTTATGATATTTTTTCTACTTGTGAAATATCTAACTCCACAGGAGTCGGTCTTCCAAAAATCGAAACATTAACTTTAACTTTACCCTTTTCATTAACTGTTTCAACAGTACCCACAAAAGAAGCAAACGGACCTTCAATAACCTTAACCGTTTCACCTTCAGAAAAATTTATTGCAGTTCTCGGTTGTTTGAAACCCTCTTGAGCCTGGTTCGTCATATATGCAGCTTCTTCATCGCTAAGAGGTTGGGGTTTATCTTTTGTCCCACCAACAAAACCAGTAATTTTGTCAGTATTTTTAATCATGTGCCAACTTTTTTCGTTCATTATCATTTTAATAAGTACATACCCGGGAAAAAACTTTTTCTTAATCTTTCTTTTTTTACCATTGATGTTAGAAACTACTGTTTCCTCTGGAACCATAACTTCAGCAAAATATTCTGTTAATTTTGTATTAATAATCTTTTCTCTAAGAGCTTTCGCAACTTTATTTTCCTGTCCCGTCGATGTTCTTACAACAAACCACTTAAATTCTGGTGAGTTACCGTCAGATAGTTTACCTTCAAGTTCTACACTCGTTTCCATATCTGCATCAATCGTCGTTTTTTCTTGCTCTTGAGGATTATTCATAATCTTGTTTTCCCAATAATAATTCTAATATAAAAGACTCAGAAGTTTTCTGCACACCCAATCAACCATAACCAAAAAACCACTCACCATACAAATACCAATAAGAATACCAACCGTTGCTTTAAGTGCTGCATCCCTGTCTGGCCAAATAACTTTAACCAGTTCACCATAAACTTCTTGCAAGTATTGAATGGCATTTTTATTTTTCATCACCACAATAAAAGCAATCACTCCACATAAAACACCCACCATCTGTCCAACGATAATAAAATGTTTTATTTTTGCTTCTAAGTCAAACCACTCTCCAACTGTTGCAATAAATTGAATGCAAATATAGGCGACGAGCGCACAAAGAATAGCAACAAAGCCATTCACCCACTTTGAAGTATCTTCACTTTTCAAAATTGCCATACATCCTCTTTTAGGTAAGCTGGAAACCTATATGCTGCAAAAAATTGATTTTGTCCACACTTATTGCAATTTATCAAGAAATTGACAAGCATTATCTTACATAAAAGGCAAAAAAAACAATCTCACCAATATTATTTATAATCCCAATATAAAGCAATTAAATTTTCACTTTATTGCTTGTGGTTAAAATGGCGGGCGCAGAGGGACTCGAACCCCCAACCTACTGATTTGGAATCAGTTGCACTACCAATTGGTGCTATACACCCGCATTTAAAAACCAAAAAAAGGCTGATCATATAAATCAGCCTTCTAATTAACATTAATTAAAGAAAAAAACAACTACGCAATAATTTCAGAAACTGTACCAGCGCCAATTGTTCTTCCACCCTCTCTAACCGCAAATCTAAGACCTTTTTCCATCGCGATTGGAGTAATAAGTTCAACGTTAAAAGTTGTATTATCACCAGGCATGATCATTTCAACGCTAGGGTCTAACTCAACAGCTCCAGTAACGTCAGTTGTTCTAAAATAGAATTGAGGTCTATAACCTTTAAAAATCGGGGTATGTCTTCCACCCTCTTCTTTTGTAAGAATATAAACTTCGCCTTTAAATTTAGTATGTGGATTAACAGAACCAGGTTTAATTACGCACTGACCTCTCTCAATATCTTCGCGTTTAATACCACGAAGAAGAAGACCAACGTTATCACCAGCCCTACCTTCATCAAGAAGTTTTCTAAACATTTCAACACCAGTAACAGTAGTTTTTTGAATATCTTTAATACCAATGATAGAAACTTCTTCTCCAACCTTTACAATACCTCTTTCCACTCTACCTGTACAAACTGTACCACGACCTGATATTGAGAATACGTCCTCAACAGGCATTAAGAAAGGCTTATCAATTTCTCTCGCTGGAGTTGGGATATATCGATCAACTTCCGCCATCAATTTAATAATGGAGTTTTTACCAATTTCTGGATCTCTTTTTTCCATAGCTGCTAAAGCTGACCCTGGAATAATTGGGATTTCATCGCCAGGAAATTCGTAAGATGTAAGAAGCTCTCTAATTTCCATTTCAACAAGTTCCAATAGTTCAGGATCATCAACTTGATCAACTTTATTCATATAAACCACCATCGCAGGAACACCAACCTGACGAGCAAGCAGAATGTGCTCTCTAGTTTGTGGCATCGGTCCGTCACCAGCAGAAACAACGAGAATTGCGCCGTCCATTTGAGCAGCACCAGTAATCATGTTCTTGATATAGTCGGCGTGACCGGGACAATCAACGTGAGCGTAATGTCTGGTTGCTGTTTCATACTCAACGTGAGCAGTATTAATTGTAATACCTCGAGCTTTTTCTTCTGGAGCTGAATCAATCTGGGCATAGGTCATAACGGTACCTTTACCAGCAATTTCAGCAAGGGTCATAGTTATCGCAGCAGTAAGAGTAGTTTTACCATGGTCAACGTGCCCAATTGTCCCAATGTTAACGTGCGTTTTACTACGATCAAATTTTTCTTTTGCCATTTGTATTTCTCCTTCAAATATTATTAATTATTTTAAATTAAACACCTACAAATTTCTTGAATCATCAGTATTAACGAAATTCTCTCCACTGACAAGTAGAAAAAACCTACTAACTACTCAAGTTGAGCCCGATAGCTTAGCGTTAGTGGAGCTCACGATGAGACTTGAACTCATGACCTCTCCCTTACCAAGGGAGTGCTCTACCACTGAGCTACGCGAGCCAGACCAATTTGCTAAATCTTATACAGTCATCAAACGAAATATGTCTAGGTCTATTTTGTAATTGTTGATAAAAAACATATCTTAATTGTAATATTGCGACGCAACACGCTGGTTTATTTTTCCCTACTATTTGTAAAAAATTTGTTAACTTATACTGTAACCGGTAACCATTAATATTTTACAAAATATGCAAGAATTTATCGACAATATAAAATCATGGCCACTTAATGATATTTTTAAATCTCTCATTGAGAGAGCTAAAATTTCAATAACATATTACTCCCCAGTAGATGGCAAAATACTATTGATTAATAAAACCGCTGCCCGAGCTATAAATTCAACACCTGAAAAACTGAAAAACCAAACTATATATGAAGTATTTCCTCAATTGGCGAGTGAAATTAAAAAAAGAACTGAAGAAATTATAGCTAATAAAAACGAAATTATAACCAAAGACTTTATAAAACCAACCGAACAAACCGGTTTTTGGTTCGAATCATCATACTCTCCAGTCTTCACCCAAAATAACGAATTATCTGCAATCCAGATCACATCTAGTGATATAAGTGCCAGAATTGAATCTGAAAAAGACATGGAGATAATGCAACAAAATCTTTTTAATCAATACATGAGAGAGAAAACGCTCAAAGATCTTTTACGTATCCAAACGATGGATCTAAAACTGGATCAAAAAGTAGCGGAAGCCTTAAGAATTATTTTAAACGTTTACTGGATGGAGAATGTATTAAGAGGAGTAATTTTTGTTGTTGAAAAAAATAATACCCTCAAGAAAGTCGCCTCCCATATTCGCAACAATGTTACAGAAGAAGCTCTAGGGATTTTTTGCGATACCATGCCAATTGGGCAGGGTCATTGTGGGAAAGTTGCACAAAGCGGAATAGAAATACAGCCAGCGGAAGCAGATTGCCGATGCGATAAAGTTGCTCAGGAAGGATCAATTCCAAGATCAAAATATATTTTTCCAATTAAATATGAGGAATATGTAGAAGGTGTATTTTCATTTGTTATTAGAAAGGAATTTTCCTTGGATAACAAGGAAGTGCTTTTTTTACGTTCAGCTTGTTCAATTATTGGAATTATGATTCGTTCCGAAAAAGATCGAGTTCAAATAGAGCAGCAAAGAACAAATTTAATAAGTTCCTCAAAACTGGCAAGTCTTGGAGAAATGGCATCTGGCATTGCTCACGAAATCAACAACCCTTTGGCAATTATTATCGGTTACTCTAGAATTCTATTGGATGCCGCCAGAAAGCAAGAGGATAACATCCAAGAATTAATGTTGCAGCTTCTGCCACAAATCGATTTAACTGTAGGTAGAATCAGTAAAATTGTCCAAGGTTTGCAGAGTTTTTCACGAGATGGCAGCAAGGATAAATTGGAAAACAAAATCCTTAAAGAAGTAATCACTAAAACGCTGACTTTTTGCCAAGAAAAATTTAATCGTTGTGAAATCCCCGTAGAAATTGACATTAATCCTGAAAATCTACAAATTTATTGCAGCGAAACCCAATTTTCACAGGTAGTTTTAAATCTTCTAAATAACTCATATAGCGCAATTAAAAATTCTGAAGAAAAGTGGATACGAATTAATTGTTTTATTGAAAACAATCAGGTGATTATAAAATTTATTGATAGTGGTAAAGGGATACCAGAAAACATTCAAGAAAAAATTATGCAGCCATTTTTTACCACTAAAAATCCAAATGAAGGAACAGGACTTGGTTTAAGTATTTCTTCCACAATTATTGAAAAACATGGTGGTAAACTTTTTTATCAAAATGAGTCCTCTAACACTACTTTTGAAATTCATTTACCTTTAAAATAAAAAAGCTATCTTTATGTAAGATAGCTTTTAAATTGGAGCGGGAGACGAGATTCGAACCCGCGACATCAACCTTGGAAGGGTTGCACTCTACCGACTGAGTTACTCCCGCTCATAGAAAATGGTGGCAAGGGGTGGATTCGAACCACCGAAGGCGTACACCGGCAGATTTACAGTCTGCTGCCTTTGACCGCTCGGCAACCTGGCCATAAGAATGAGTGGAGCTGACTATAGGAATCGAACCTACGACCGGTGGTTTACAAAACCACAGCTCTACCGACTGAGCTAAGTCAGCCCTACGTAACTCATATCACTAAGGAAAATTTATAAACGGTGATCTTGAATTAAGCAAGGTATTTCTTTAAATAACGCAAAATTTTATAAATGGGCTTTGCGTTAAGATGGAAAACATTTTTCCATGGCAATTGCCGAAGCGACCGAAACATTTAACGTCGAAAGTTTTCCTTGGGGTTTTAAACTCACCTTAAATTCCAAAACTCGCCTAACGGCGTGAGATATTCCTCGATCTTCAGCACCCATGATTAGGCAGAGACTTTTATTATCTAAATTAGGTAAGACATCTTCACCAGATTCTAGAAAACCAATCGTAGAAACGTTTAACTTTTGTAAATTGGTAACGGTTTTCGACAAATTTGAACATTGAACTAATTTTACATATTCACATCCACCAGACGCCATTTTAAAAAATGATGGTGATAGTCCGAAATTGCCTTTTTGGGCCATTACCAAATAATCAACTCCATAAAAAGCGGCAGTTCTGAAGATGGCAGCACCATTATGAACATCGGTAACTTGGTCTAGACAAAATATTTTTAAACGCTTTCCACTTTCAGCATCCTTATAAAGTGTAGAAACATCATAAATTGGCAAAGATTCAGCAAGCAAAAACATTTCCGACGATATCCTTTTGAATTCTCTTTGCATTTTAATATAATATTTTTTAGCTTCCTCTTGAATTCGATGCTGATCAACCACATTAACTTTTATATTCGTTAAATTTATACCACCTAAAAAATCGTCCTTTGCTTTTTTGGTCAAATACAACTCTTTAATCACCCGATTAGGGTTTTTTAATGCTGCAATTATACTATGAACACCAATAATTAAATCTATTCCTTCCATCTTAAACCTTAGCACCTTTTAATTCATCATTTTGTTTTTGCATAAGCCATTCTTTAATTTCATGAATCAAATTTTCTTTCGTTATTTTTTTGGTTTTTCCACTTCGTCGATCTCTTATTTCAAGCATTCCATCTTGAGCATAATCTCGCTCTCCAAGCGTCAGTCTAAGTGGTAGCCCCAGAAGGTCAGCATCTTTAAATTTAAAACCAGGACCAACGTTTCTATCATCCAGAACAACCTCAATTCCATTTTGAATTAACTGATCATAAATTTCATAGCTCATATTAATGAAGTCTTCATTTTTTGAAATCACAACAAAATGTACATGATAAGGAGCAATCGAAACTGGCCAGATAATTCCATCTGTATCATTGTTTTGCTCAATGGCTGCAGCCACGGTCCTAGTAGTTCCAATTCCGTAGCAACCCATAAGCGGATGTATGGCCTTTCCGTTTTGATCTAATATAGTCACATTCATGGATTTAGTATAGCGATCACCAAGTTCAAAAATTTGGCCGACCTCAATCCCCTTAATCTCCTTAAGTATACCCTTCTTACATTTGCTACAATGATCACCTACATTACTTAATCTTAAATCAGAAACTTCGATTTCTTTATCATCTCTACTTGGTACAAAGTAGAGATAATGTTTGTCTTTTTGAAGCCCACCGGTTACATAGCTTGCACTCAGGTCAATTGCTTTGTCATAGACAACTTTGATTTTTTTTCTATCAATTTTATAAGGACCTATAATCCCTACTGGGATCTGAAGTTTTTCCAGATCATTTTCTAGTGCAGGTTTTAGGTGATCACATTTCATAAGCGCTTTTAATTTAACTTCATTTAACTCATCATCTCCCACCAGAAGAACCAATACAAATTTTTCATCATTTCCGGTAATTGCAGAATATATAACTGATTTTAAACTATGTTTTTTATCGACCTTTAAAAAACCACAAACTTCATCCATTGTCTTTTTATCAGGAGTATCCACTAACTGTATTTTTTTATCAGTTTTTTGAACTTCTATCACTCTATGACCTTCCGCTGCTTCGATATTGGCAGCATAACCACATTCCAGACAATGAAGAACCCGGTCTTCTCCTGAATCAGCTACTACTTGAAATTCCTGGGTTCTGCTACCTGCTGAGGCCATGGTTCCACCATCGGCATCTACAACAATATATTTAAGTCCCATTCTATTCCAAATATTAGAATAAACTTCATACATTTTTTTGTACGTCTCATGCATGCTCGCTTCACTTGAGTGAAAGCTATAGGCATCCTTCATAATAAATTCTCTAGACCTCATCACTCCATAACGAGGACGAATCTCGTCCCTGAATTTTGTATTGATCTGATAAAGACAAACAGGAAGCTGCTTGTAAGAGCTTACATATTTTCTAAAAACATCAACAAAAGCTTCTTCCGCAGTAGGACTCACACACAACTCTCTACCAGCTCGATCTTTCATCTTGAGCATTTGGCCTTCCATTTTATCCCATCTACCCGATTCAAGCCAAAGCTCCGCTGGGGTTATCACACTGGCTCTTATTTCATAACAATCAGCTTTTGTATGTTCTTGCCTGATAATGTTTTCAACTTTTTGTAATGCCTTAAGCCCCATTGGTAAAAAAGCAAACAAACCTGCTGATTGCTTGTAAATAAGACCTGCTCTGAGCATTAACTGATGAGAAGGAATTTCTGCATCGGTAGGTATCTCTTTAAATGTTTGCCAAAAACCTTTAGATAATTTCATTTTAGTTCCTCTATCTCAATATTATGTCTATTTGAAATACAATCGTTCTAACTTAATGGCCAGTATGATTTTATGGTGCAGGCAAGAATTATCCCGATTGTAAACAATAAGAAAATTTTATTGGAAAATTGGGGCCATGGCAATTGGAAGCTCCAAAGCCTCCAGCGCTTCTCTTTGAATAGATGATGCGGAAACTATCTCATATGAATTTTGTGATTCAAGAAGTTTTCTGCAAAGCATATTATGTAGTAGATGACCTGATTTATAGGTAGTGATTTTTCCACATACTTCATAACCCAATAAACTAATATCACCAACGGTATCTAAAATCTTATGACGAACAAATTCATCTTTAAATCTTAACCCATCAGAATTCATAACTTTAAAATCGTCCAAAACAATTGCATTATCAAGAGATCCACCTTTAATAAGTCCTTTCCTCTTGAGCATATCAACATCTTTTAAAAAACCGAATGTTCGTGATCTACTAATAAGATCAATAAAATTGTCACAAGAAAATTCAAATGACTTATTTTGATTTCTAATAGTGGGGTGAGCAAACACAATCGTCGAATCAACAATTAATCTTGAGGAAGGCTCAATCTGGGCCCATTTATCATCAAGCTCGACCCTAATGGGCTCCAGCACTACTAAAAATTTTTTTGATTTATTTAAATTAGTGATTCCTGATTCTTTTAAAAGAAAAACAAAAGACGCTCCGGAACCATCCATAATTGGAATTTCTGGCCCATTAACTTCACAATAAGCATTATCAACACCAAGCCCATAAAATACTGATAACAAATGTTCTACGGTGTGAATAACATTCACTCCGCTACCAATCGTAGTATTATTTTCAGTTGTTCCTACTGTACCGGCTGAAGCCTTTAGTACCGGTGCATCAGGTAGGTCACTGCGTTTAAATTGAATACCAAAATCAGCTTTAGCTGGATGTATCGTCAAAGTGATCTTCTTCCCCGTATGGAGTCCAATCCCCGTAACAGAAGTAGATTTTAATAAGGTCCTTTGATATAGCATTAAGTTAATTCCTAAAATTTTAAGTAGTTATAACATTATCAACTAAATTACATTTTCTGACAACTACATACAATTTTTTACCCTAAATAATAAAAAACTAGATGTTTTGGCAACTAAAATCTGCTAATCCAGTCGGATGTTCTTATCAGCAAGAGTAACATCAAACTACATATCAGATAATAGACGAAAAAAGTCCCCTGTTGTAAAAATTATACCATTATTCTTTAATTTCAACACGTTATGTCGTTTATTGGTGCCTATATTTCTCTCTTGACGAAAGTGTGATTTGCCCTAAAAAATTTGCGGTTCTTGATGTATTTTTATTAATAGCTAGTGAAAAAATATTCAATATTTTTGGTAAATATAAATTATCAATGTTTCATGGTTTTATTCTAGCTCCAATCTAAAGCGGAAATTACAATTTATCATCTAAAGCATAGTTTCCTCGGAAAATATCAATGAATTGCCAGTTTGGGATATCATAGACTTTGTCTTTCTTGATAAAAAGCTAAAAATCAAAATTAAAATATTTATTAAAAAACAAAAGAGGCTGGAATTTTATCCCAGCCTCTTTTAATTTTTCTTTTTATCATTTATAAATTCAAGCTAACAAAGATGATAATTACTATCAATTAGTTAAAGCAAAAAAAATATCACAATAAATCTACTATTTATTAACACAATTTATTCGATAAGGTTGCCCCTTATATTCTACATAAGATAATTTTTCGTCATAAAAGTTAATATAAGCAGATACTAATTCACCATCAATTTCAGTGCCTACGATAGCATACGGCCCGCTAACGTCGTCATATTGACCAACAAATTCTGATGTTTGTGACAGAATCACACCGTCCATTGCATTTGAAATAATTAAAGTGAGTTCGCCCTTAACTTGCTTAGCACCGGTATCCAGATCGGTTAGATCTAAGTCACCCTTAAGTGTAACGATAGAGCCACCCATAGGGCCAACTATAGGTTTACAATTTACAGAAACAGAGTCTGCCTGAGCAAACGAAAGTACAGAAATGGTAAGTAATAAAATGACTAAAATAAATTTTTTCATAAGTATCCCCTTTTTATAATTAGTTAAACGATTACTTATTAATAAATCGTCATAGTCTGAGTTTTTCATATATAACACAATTAAATGCCAAGCTTTAATAAAAATTTTTATTTTGTAAAAGTTACCATTTTTCGCAGTTGGTTGGTCTGAAAATGATATCATCGTTATTGGAATTGGCTTAGTAAAAATGTTGGGAAATTTGATTGTAAACTTGAAAATAAATCTGATAATTATTCTCTTATCGCACTTCCGAAGCCGAAATCAAATATAATATTAAAAAAAATACATCGCCAAGATTTCTATGTGTTTCTTAAAATAAAACAAATTATATTAATTAATCTTCGCAAATAACCTGGGCATCAATGATCCAGTTATCGTTAAAAAGAAGGGCCGGAGCTTCAACAGAAATATAATTTGTAAATGAACCTGAATCTGCGTCAATTACCATTTCCGATCCGTCCTCAAGATCTTCAAAAGATACACTCAGACTTGTATAGTTGGCCTCTCTTGTTACTAAAACTTTTGCCATCAATTTTTCATCAACAAGCACTACTTCAGATGCTTTCATATAAGGTCTTAGGGCTGCATCCTCATTATTCTCTTGATTGTCTGAATTAACACCAACTTTAACGGGAATTACTCTCTCAATCTCTTCAAATACATCCCCATCTACAGAAGAAACGGTAACGTTTACCATGCAACCAAATACAGATGGAGTAATAGGTGAATTGTCTGAAGCAACTGAAATAAAAGATGTGCAAATAAATACTAACGCAAGAAGGTGTTTTTGAAATTTCATACTCTCTCCTGATTTTTTACTTTTTTGAAAGTTTGTGCGTACCAAAAGATAAAACTTCCTGTCAATAGACCTTGAATATTACATAAAATTTACTATAATTTTTACCGGATAAAATCAATGCTAATTACTTTTCATCTTTGCATGAACAACTCAATATCTGAGTCTTATCTTGAATATCAACTGCTGGAGGTATTTTACATTTAAAACATTTTAACAGTGTTTCTTTATCTATACGGGAAAACACATAATCGGCTACATTTTTATTATCAAATATTTTCACTTGATAGCTTTTTTGATTATTAGGAATTGCCTGAGTTTTTCCAGAACCTAAATATTCCGCAAAACGAATGTCACCTTTCTTATAAAAAACACTCCAACCACCCCATTTACAAAATTTGAAGTCTTTAGAGATTTTTTCTTTATGTTTTATAAATTCACATTTTGAAAAATCTAATTCACTTGCCATAAGGCAACTATATATTGAACATGAAATTATTAATATTAAAACCTTCTCCATCTATAATTCCCTTTATCTTTCTTTTCCTAATTCAATTAGTTTTCTTGTATCACCATCTTTGATTAACTCATACACTTGAGATATTCCATCATACGAAGCGGTAACGACATACTTCTCATTGGGCGATATCTCAAAACTCACCAACCAACGCAAATCTTGCTTTGTTTTATCTACCACAAGCTCAGCTAACTTGCCGTCCTTAATTTCAAACATTTTAAAAGTTCCATCATGTGAATATGAAGCGGTAACTACATATTTACCATTGGCTGATATCTTAAAACTCTGCAATTCCTTTTGCTTTATTTTATCTCCCCCCAGCTCCACAAGCTTGCCATCCTTGATTTCAAACACTTTAGCGGTTCCATCATACGAAGCGGTAACTACATATTTCTCATTTAACGATATCTCGGAGTTCACTAATCCAGAATCATGCTTTATCTTATCTCCACCCAGCTCAACAAGCTTACCATCCTTGATTTCAAACACTTTAGAGGTTCCAAGAGTTGAAGTTGTGGCTACATATCTCTCATTTGACGATATCTCAAAACTCACCAACCCATATTCTTTTATTTTATCTCCACCCAGCTCAACAAGCTTACCGTCCTTAATTTCATACACTTTAGCTTTAGCAGTTTCATCATATGAAACGGCAATTACATATCTCCCATTTGGCGATATTTTATAGTTCTCCAATCCAGCAGAATGAATTTCCTTATTTACATCCAGCTCCACTAATTTGCTATCCTTGATTTCAAATACTTTAGAAGATCCATTCTTTGACTTAGTAACTATATATTTCTCATTTGGCGATATTTCAGAACTCATCAATTGATCCTGCTTTATTTTATCTCCACCCAGCTCAACCAGCTTGCCATCTTTGATTTCACACACCTTAGAAGTCCCATCTTCTGAAGCAGTAATTATATATTTATTGCTTAATGAAAATTCAGATTGAAGAACAGTTCCAGAATGAAATATTACGTTTTTATAAACTCCTATGGCTTTTGCGAAAACATTATTTATATCGGATTTAAGTTGCCCATCTTGAGTCGTTTTATAATGTACAAATAATTCATTAGCATTCTGTTTAATTATCACACGAGGTGCTTCTTGAATAGTCTGTCTAAACAAATCCCGGTTTATTGCTTGTGGATTTTTCAAATAATCATTCACAAATTTCTTAAAATGTTCGGCATATTCGGACATAATTAAATCATCTTTATCACTTAAATAAAGCATAATTTTGAGTGGAATCCACTTGTGTACCAACAAGGGATATAATTCAATTTTTTTCTTGGCAATCCCTAACAATATATTTTTTTGTTCATTCGTGATATTTAATTTAGTGCATGGAATGTCATTTTCACAGGTCACCTCCATCGCTTGAACAATTCTGTTGAAAAGTTTATTTATCCAAGCAGGATTAGAAAATACTCTTTGTATAGCCTGAGATTGACGCTCTTTATCCCCACTTAACAAATCGCAAATTATGATTCTTGGCACTTCTTCATCATTCTTGTTTTTTGAACTATCCTGACATTGCTGACATAAATAAGCAGCATCTTTTCCTACAGCCTCAATTTTATTCATTTCCACTTTCCATGAATCCAATAATTTTACCAGCGGAGCAAACGATTTTTCTTGCTCATTTTCAAGTATTTTGCCCAAGCTCTCGCAAATATTTTTTGATTTAGTTGATTGGTTAAATTTTTCAAATACATTTTTAAAACCAATATCGGACATACCGTTTTCCTTACTACTTAAAGGTGCGCCTCCTGCAAATCCTAGTAACGCTTTTGAATTAGAAAATATTTTAGATAACCTAAAGGCATTAGTATTTCCACCTTCGGCTTCATACATATCAATTCCAGCTTCAATAATAGTATCTGCATCAAAATCACCTTGATGTTCCTCCATAAGACGCCTTACATAGTTTTCGGCAGTTTCATTAGTTTTTTCTGCCCCTAAAAGATTGTTACAAGCTAGAAAAAATCCAATTTTTACTTTAGAGAAAAAATTATTACATCTTGGATCACATGATATTTTTTCTAAATCTACCAAAGTAAGCCGTCCACGACCTCCAGACCAGGAAGAAGCAAAGTGGCCAGAGATCATAATGACATCTGGTGCATACCCCGCTTCACATAATTGGAGAATTCTCTCCTCGGGTCCACCGGATAATTTTTCATCATCTAAAGCACTTTTAACTACCAAATCATTAGAACACTCTTTAGATAAATTTTTTAAAACATCGGTTTCGGTCGTTTGATTAAAATCAAGGGCCAAGACATTAATTTTGGCTTCAATTATGTCAATTCCAGACAAGAATAAAACAAAAATTGTGATGATTACATAAAGACTACTCATCTACAAATTATAGAGGAGTTTGTTTAGATTTTATAGAGAGGGAAAAAGCAGGATTATCTGACCAAATTTATAAGAATTACACAAGCAATTCTATTGCCTTCTCTGAAATCATTCTCCCTCTAGAAGTTCTGATGATAAAACCTTCTTTTCCATTTCTCTTTTTTATTATTCTGGCAACCCTTTAAACAATTCTTTAAATTCTTTGGGGGTTTTAGGATGATCCATAATGCTGTTATACATATTGGCATTTATCAAATTACTCTTTATTTTTTTAAATACTGCTCGGTTGTATTTATCAATTTTAAGGTTTTTTAGAATTGACAATATCTTTTGATTTGATTCAGGTGTGGGAGTGTTTATGGCGTTAATTGTATTAATTGACTGTGCTAATACTTGTAGATCACCTTTAGAGTTTTCCAAGCATAATAATAACATTTTATCATGTGATGATATTTTAAGCTTAGGATTTTTTATAGCAATAACAACCTCCTCAAGAACATAAGCATCTCCTTTCGCCATATCGATTATCGATTGTAGAATTCCTCCAGCTTTAGATATTTTAAATTCTGAATGTCTTATCGCACCAGCAACGCTCCCAAGGACAATAACATCTCCATTTGCCTTGTCGATCATCAATTGAAACATTTCCCCTACTTTGGGTATTTCAAATTTTGAATATCCTATCGCATAAGCAACGTTCCCAAGGACAATAGCATCTCCATTTACCTTATCAATTATCAATCGTAGAATTTCCCCTGCTTTGGGTATTTCAAATTTTGAATTTCTTATTGCACTAGCAACGCTCTCAAGGACATTTGTGTTTCCTTTTGCTTTATCAATTATCGATTGTAGGTTTTCTCCTGCTTTGGGTATTTCAAATTTTGAATATCCTATCGCATAAACAACATTATCAATGACGTAAGCATTTCCATTTGCCTGATCAATTACTAATTGAAGCATTTCTCCTGCTTTGGGTATTTCAAATTTTGAATTTCCAATCGCGCCAGCAACGCTCCCAAGGACAATAGATTCTCCGTTTGCCCTGTCGATCATAAATTGAAGCATTTCTCCTGCTTTGGGTATTTCAAATTTTGAATTTCCAATCACATAAGTAACTTCCCCAAAAACGTATATATTGCCATTTGCCTTCTCGATTATCAATTGAAGCATTTCACCTACTTTAGATGTTTCTAATTCTAAATTTCCTACCGCTTTAGCAACTTTCTGTAACACAAACTGCGATTCGGTACTGTTAACCAGCATATTTAAAAATTCTCCCTTATCACCCACTAAATCATTTTTTATTAACGAATCAAACAAGGTCTGCTGAAAATCTCTTCTGCCATAATCATCTTCTTTGACTTTCTGAATAAGCATTTTTAACGAGGCACTAAGTATAATGTCTTCAATGTCTTTTTCTCTCTGATTAGTCATATCTCTATAAAATGCGTAATAGTCAATCTTGCGAAGTATACCAAGCTCCTTAGAAGATAACTTCCTCATTAAAAAATGTTTTAAAATAATTGACTCACTCAACTTCTTTTGCAGCTTATCCAAAAAAGCAAAATTACCTTTTTTCTTTTGTTCTTGTAAAAGGGACCAGATGGCATTGAAGTTATAACCCAGCAATCTTTCATCTTGTAAAATTTCATCCAGTATTGCTAACTTCTGCTCTTCTGATATCTCTTGCTTCAATAAACAATCCAGCTCCTTGGCACGCTGTAGAAGCACATTCCCAGAGAGTGCCAAAGAAGAAAATGCCATGAGGTCGGGATTTTGAAAAGAAAGCGGAACCGCACCATGGGCCTGGCCGTGATTAAGCCAAGCATTTACTGAGGTCTCTTCGGAAATTGGACAGCTATAACAACTCGGTGTATTGCGATTAAGCAGGCCAAGTAGGGTCACTGCATATTTGGTTGCCTGTTCATCGGTTAGATTTTTGGCCGGATCTGTAAAATACTCTTTGCGATCATCTGTAAGTCGTATGGTATGCGCAAGATGATAAGGAAGTGATAATTCACTTCTTGCTTCTTTTCCCGGAGCCGTCTTGGTCCAACCAAATACTGTTGAATTAGAAAACACTCTAAGATAGCGACTGGATAATGGATTATCTTGATCAAGAGTCGCCGAAAATTCATTATTCAACTCTTCAGGAGATTGTTCCAGATAATCTTGGGCCAACATTGCAGCAACCCGGTCCATGTTAAAATCTGCGGAATACTCGGAAGCATCCACTTCATTTTCTTCTATCTTTACTCCCATTGTACGGCAACCCTGCAACCATACCGCCCTGATATTATCAAACCAATCCGCATACTGAGGCTGGCATGACATCTCTTCAATAAAATCAATATCTAATTTCCCTTGGGATCTTTCTCCTCCAAACGAACCCGTATGATGTCCCGATATCACCAATCCATTACAGATGGTTTTCGAATCCAACATCTGCTTGAAGGAATTATGTGGATCATCATCCTTGGTCTGAAATTCTTTAATTATAATTTTTTCTTTAGACACTTTATCTAATCTGGTAACTAGCTTCTCCATCACTTCATATTCTTTCTCGTTATTTAGAGAAAAATAACAAAGCGTGGTCTCAGCATTAAGCACACCGCTTGATAGGAAAAATAAAATCAAGATAAAATACCATCTCATCGAAATACTATTCGTCTATTTCTTTACATATCTGAAGATGTGTTTCCAATAATTTTACTTAAGTTTAATTGAGCTTTACCATTATCCGACTTAAGCTATCAGACAATATCTTTCCACTTCTCTAAATCACTTTTCACCTTTGCATGAACAACTCAATATCTGATTCTTATCTTGAATATCAACTGCTGGAGGTGTTTTACATTTAAAACATTTTAATAGTGCTTCCTTATCTATGCTGGAAACCACATAATTTGCCACATTTTTATTATCAAATATCTTCACTTGATACCCTTTAGCAATGGGTATTACCTGGGTTTTCCCAGAACCTAGATATTCCGCAAAACGAATGTCACCTTTCTTATAAAAAACACTCCAGCTACCCCATTTGCAAAGCTTATAGTCCTTGGATATTTTTTCCTTATGTTTTATAAGTTCACACTTAGATAGATCTAATTCACTGGCCATAAGACAACTATATATGGAACATGAAATTATTATTATTAAAACCTTATCCATAAATAATTCCCTTTATTTATCTTTTCCGAGTTCGACTAGTTTGGTTTTTTCACCATCCTTAACTATCTCAAACACTTGAGATGTTCCATCAAATGCAGGAGTAACTCTATATTTCTCATTTGGCGATATCTTAGAACTCAACAATCCTTCTTGCTTTATTTTATCTCCCCCCAGCTCAACTAACTTACCATCCTTGATTTCAAACACTTTAGAAGTTCCATCATTTGAAGCGGTAACTATATATTTATCATTTGCTGATATCGTGGTACTCAACCATCCAGCAGTATGTTGTATCTTATCCCCCCCCAGCTCAACTAACTTACCATCCTTGATTTCAAACACTTTAGAAATTCCATCATTTGAAGCGGTAACTATATATTGCTCATTTGCTGATATCTTGGTACTTAACCTTCCAGCAGTATATTTTATCTTATCCCCTCCCAGCTCAACTAACTTACCATCCTTGATTTCAAACACTTTAGAGGTTCCATCATCGGAAGCGGTAACTAGATATTTTTCATTATTGGATATATTAGAACTAAACCATCTTCCAGCAGCATGTTTTATCTTATCCCCCCCCAGCTCAACTAACTTACCATCCTTGATTTCAAACACTTTAGAGGTTCCATCTTTTGAAGTGGTAACTATATATTTTTCATTATTGGATATATTAGAACTAAACAATCCAACTTGTTTTATTTTATCACCTCCCAACTCAACTAATTTGTCATCCTTGATTTCAAGTACCTTAGAGGTTCCATCTTCTGAAACGGTAACTATATATTTCTCATCAGGCGATATTTTAGAACTCAACCATCCAGCAGCATGTTTTATCTTATCACCACCCAACGCAACTAACTTGCCATCCTTAATTTCAAGTACCCTAGAGATTCCATCTGCTGAAGCGGTAACTAGATATTTATTGCTTGATGAAAATTCAGATTCAAGAACACTTTCAGAATGAAAGAATATATTTTTATAAAATCCTATGGTTTTTACAAAAATTTCATGTATATCTGATTTAAGATGCCAATCTTTGGTCGTTTTATAATGCAAAAATAACTCATCAGCATTCTGTTTAATTACAACATGTGGTGCTTCCTGAATAGTCTGTCGAAACAAATCCCTGTTAATTACTTTTGGATTTTTTATATAATCATTCAAATATTTCTTAAAATGTTCAACATATTCAGACATTATTAAATTATCTTTATCGCTTAAATAAAGCATCATTTTAAGGGGAATCCACTTATGTACTAACAAGGGATACAATTCAATTTTTTTTCTAGCAATCCCCAGCAATATATCTCTTTGTTCTTTGGTTATATTTAACTTGGCACATGGGATTTCATCATTACAAGTCAACTCCATTGCTTGGACTATTCTAGTAAAAAGTTTATTTACCCAAGTAGGATTGGAAAATGCTTTCTGTATGGCCTTCGATTGACGCTCTTTATCTCCACTTAACAAATTACAGATAATCGTTCTTGGCACTTCTTCATTCTCGGTTTTTAAACTATCCTGGCATTGCTGACATAAATAAGCAGCATCTTGTCCTACAGCCTCAGTCTTATTCATCTCCTCCTTCCATGAACCTAATAATTTAACCAGTGGATCGAGGGATTTCTCTTTCTCATTTTCCAGAATTTTACCCAGGCCCTCACAAATATTTTTTGATTGGGTTTTTTGGTTAAATTTTTCAAATACATTTTTAAAGCCAATATCGGACATACCGTTTTCTTTACTAGTTAGAGGCGCACCTCCAGCAAAGCCTAGCAACGCTTTCGAGTTAGAAAATATATTGGATAACCTAAAGGCGTTGGTATTTCCACCTTCAGTTTCATACATATCAATTCCAGCTTCAATAATGGTATCTGCATCAAAATCACCTTGATGTTCCTCCATAAGACGCCTTACATAGTTTTCGGCGGTCTCATTGGTTTTCTCTGCTCCAAGTAAATTATTACAAGCTAGAAAAAATCCAATCTTAACTTTTGAGAAAAAATTATTACATCTTGGATCACATGATAATTTTTCTAAATCTACCAAAGTAAGCCGTCCACGACCTCCAGACCAGGAAGAAGCAAAGTGGCCAGAGATCATAATAACATCTGGTGCATACCCCGCTTCACATAGTTGTATAATTCTCTCCTCAGGTCCACCGGATAATTTTTCATCATCCAGAGCACTTCTGACCTCTATATCACCAGAACACTCTTTAGATAAATTCTTTAAAACATCAGTTTCGGACGTTTGATTAAAATCAAGGGCCAAGACATTAATTTTGGCCTCTAGAAAATTAATTCCCGATAGGGATAAAATAAGAATTGCAATTATTACTCGAAACCAAATCATCTACATATTATAAAGGAAGTTTTTACGTTGTTATAGAAAGAAATAAACACCATTATCTGACTAAATATGTATGGATAATCAGATCATCCGTCCTATCGGTGAGCGAATAATAAAAATAACATGTTCATTAAGTTTGGAAATAAAATATGACATTAACATAAGTTCGAAGGTTCGCACACATTCTTATGTTTCTAGAGTTGTAAGATATCTAGAAAGGTCAGTTATTGGTATGCCATGACTATTTTTTTCTTTTTTAAGATTTAAAACCAATTGATAAGCTCTAGGATGGTTATTAAGTTTTGTCTTTAAATATAAAAGAGATCTGGAAAGTTCATCATCGCTGGTCTTCACCTCAATAAGTGAGCTAATGCTCCTATCTTCCTCAATTAAAAAATCCACCTCGCGTTGTTCTTTGTCCCTGTAGTAATAAAGATTACACTTCGTACCAGCGGTATCCTCTATGAATTTATTCCTTTTAAAAAGGTGATTAGCAATGAGATTTTCTAAACGCTGAGCCTCATCCTTTACTTGCCCAATATCATGAAAATAAATCTTGGGTTCTTTAAGAATTGTTTTAGATAATTTTTTTGAATAAGGCCTTACCACATGAATTACGTAAAGACTCTCCAACACCTCTATCCATTTTTTGATTGTCGGTGGAGACACTGAAAGATCTCTTGAAAGATTAGCATAGGAAATTCCCTGCCCGACTCTTTCTGATAAAAGAGCAATCAAGTTTTCAATTCCAACCAGTTCTCGCACTTTTTCAAGATCGAAAAGATCTTGTCTAACAATAATGTCTTGGTGAGTTCTTCTCCAGAGTTTTGCCTTGGTTTCACTGCCTTTTAAAAAAGGTTCAGGAAATTGGCCTAGTTTTAGAAATTGAGTAACCACTTTCTTTGGATGACGAGAATCAATTTCATTAACCGAGAAAGGACATAAATGCATGAGATAGTGGCGACCGGCAAGTGAATCGCCAGTCTTTTTAAAAGTATCCAAGCGCGCAGAACCTGTTACCAAAAGAGGTGTTTCAATACCTTCCACATCATAAATCCCTTTTAACCACTGCTTCCATTTTTTCATTTTATGAAGTTCATCCAAAATGAGAAGATTTTTATTTCGCTCCCAGTTTTTTTTCGCAATATCCTGGCGCATTTCAGTATTATCATAATTGAGATAAGTATAATGCGAAGTAAGCGCCTTAGAAAAAAACGTTTTCCCTACTTGTCTTGGGCCAGTAAGAAGCAGTATTTTTTCTTTTAAAAATTCTTTAGCAAATGGTGCCAGGGTTCGATTAATTGTTTTCATAGGTGACATTCTCCGTACCAAACAAAAGCGTACTTTATAATAGTACGAACCAAACTAAAGTGCAACTTATTTTAGTCTTATTGGTTCCAGATCAAATGTAATTCATTCTACTGAGTAAAATTTAGGATATTTAGGAATCTTGTATTTAACTCTGGGTACGTTAACCATATCAGAGCATCCCTTTCCCCTTCTCTGAAATCATTCTTCCCCGGGGAGTTCTTAAAATAAATCCCTCTTTTAAAAGATAGGGTTCGTAAACATCTTCGATAGTACATCGATCTTCAGCGAGAGTGGCACAAAGGGCTTCGATACCGACTGGGCCACCAGCATAATATTCTTGAATAACCTGAAGAATTTTACGGTCCATACGATCGAGCCCATAAGAATCAATTTCCATTAATTTCAAAGATTCATCAACCTCTTTCTTGGTCACAACTTCCTGATTTTGAACTAGCGCAAAATCCCGCACTCTCCGAAGAATTCTATTGGCAATCCTAGGAGTTCCCCTGGCGCAAATTGAAATAGTTTCTTTAGCATCTTTGTCTAAAACCACATTCAGCTTTTTTTTATTGTTGTCAATTATTTGAGCCAAATCTTGTGGATCATAAAAATCAAAATGCAGATGGGCCATAAACCTGTCTCTTAATGGATTGGACAGAAGGCCCGATTTGGTGGTTGCACCAATCAAAGTGAACGGAGCAATATCAATTTTCATGGTCCGCGCTGATGGGCCTTGGCCGATTACAATGTCTAATCTAAAATCTTCCATAGCAGAATAAAGAATTTCCTCAACAGAAATATGCATTCGGTGAATCTCATCAATAAATAAGACATCACCTTCATTTAAATTGGTTAATATAGCCGCCAGATCTCCCTTCTTTTCCACCGCCGGCCCAGATATTACTTGAAGATCCGAACCGAGTTCGTTGGAAATCAAAAGAGCAAGAGAAGTTTTTCCAAGTCCCGGAGGCCCCGAAAACAAAACATGATCCATGGCCTTTTTCCTAATCTTAGCTGACTTAACCATCACTTCAATATTATTTACGATTTTCTTCTGACCTATAAATTCTTGAAAACTTTTGGGTCGAAGACCAGTATCAATACATTTATCACTTGAGATTTCTTTAGGAGAGATAAATCTTTCCAGGTTTTCATATGTCTCCATCTATATCTCCTTTAACACCAGGTGAATTAATTGTTCAGGCTTCGATATATTATTACTCTCCAAAATTTTTTGAGCCAGTGGAATTATTTTATCTTCTTTAAAGCCTAGTTCTTTACAGGCCATGATTGTGTCGTTCATGATTTTTGAGTCTGACATATCCATTGTATCAATCATTTCCACCAAATTATCAACTTCTAGACCCTTATAAACAGTCTCTTTGGTAGTATCAATATCGAGAACAACTCTGGCGTCCGAATACATCTTGATTTTATTAATTTTATCCTTAAGATCTAAAATAATTTGAGCTGAAGTCTTTTGTCCAATTCCAGGGACACTGGATAATATTTTTTTGTTTTCAAAGTTAACTGAATCAATAGTTTGTAAAACGCCCAAGGTACTGATTAAAACAAAAGCAGATTTGGGACCAACACCTTTTACCGTCAACATCATTTCAAATAATTTTTTCTCTCTCAAACTACAAAAACCGTATAATTCTTGAGCATTTTCCCGGATTATATGGGAAACAAATAAGGAAGCAATACGACCTTCTACTAAAACTTTCTTATAAAATATTTGATAACCTATCCCCGAATTGGTTCCAACAATAATTTCATTTCCATCACTAAATAATACTGTTCCTTGTATATACCCTATCATTTTTTTCTCCTAATTACGCAAATCTCTAAGTCTAGTTCCTCGGCATTTCTTTTTAGTTGTTACTTTAACTGGTAGTTTTCTGCTGCTCAAAGTATGCGCAAAAGCTATTGCCAACGCGTCACTTTCATCATCCGTTTTATAAATAATCCCTTTAAACACCATATCCAGTGCTTTTTGGATGCTTTCCTTTGGCGCGTGTCCATGACCTGAAACCCAGGATTTTATTTCATTTGGCGAATATTCATAAATGTGGCCACACTTATAAAGGTTAAAAGCTGCCAGCATGGCCCCTCTAGCCTGAGCCAATTTTAAAATTGACGTTGTCCCCTGCACATAAACCAGCGATTCAATTGCAATTTCATCTGGTTGATATTCCTCCATCAAATTCTTACAAGAATTAAAAATTAAACCGAGCCGATCAATAAAAGTCTCAATGTGTGCGTATTTCATCACCCCTGAAGCTAAATACTTATACTTTCTATTTTCTAATTCGATTACTGCATATCCGGCTTTAAGTGAGCCCGGGTCAATACCAAGAATAATCATTCAAAGGCCCTATCTGAAGGAAATTCAATTATAGAATATCTTAACCTTACAAACATTACCTCGCAATCAAAGTTTAAAAAAAGATTTTTATGGTATATGATACTAACCCATCAAGGAGAAAGAAATGTCTATAAATTTAATTTCTAAACCCATTGTTGATCAAGAACTTGAAAATTTAAAAAACCGCTGCAACAAATTGAAAAATTCTGGCATCATCCCCAACCTACAGGTGCTCTTAGTTGGCAATAATAAGGCCAGTAAGATTTATACCAATAGAAAAAAGAAATTTTGTGAATCTTTTGGTGCAAAATGCGATATTCATCATCTTGATGAAAATATTTCTGTTGATGATTTTATTAACGAACTAAATAAAATTTCATCAGATAAAAATGTGCACGGTACTTTTGTTCAACTCCCCTTACCTAAACAATTATCTAACTTAGAAGTCGAAAAATTAATTCCTGCGGAAAAAGATGTTGACGGTTTTCACCCCTTCAATTTATTTGCCCTTTTATCGGATAATAAAAAAAATGATTATTTCAAACCATGCACACCCTACGGTGTTATGAACCTATTGAAATATTATAATATTCCAATCAGTGGAAAAAATGCTGTTATCATAGGGCGAAGCATGATTGTGGGAAAACCAATGCAAATGCTGTTAACTAATGCCAACGCAACGGTAACACTATGCCACAGTAAAACTCAAAATTTAGCAGAATTGACTAAAAAAGCAGATATAATCATCTCTGCCATCGGGAAACCCAAATTTTTAAATGACACTTATATTCATCCAGACCAAAAAAACAAAACTGTAGTTATAGATGTTGGCATAAATACTGACCAAGACGGCAACCTTTGTGGAGATGTAGATTTTGATAAAGTTTCACCACTTGTATATGCGATTACCCCTGTACCGGGAGGCGTTGGCCCACTGACTATCTTAACTCTAAGCCAAAACCTTTTACAAGCTGCCGAAAAAATCATATAACAGTCCGGTTATTTCCTATTTAAAATTTTAAAAAGGCAAATTTATGGAACTTAAAAAAACTTCTTTGTACCATGAGCATATTCAACTTAAAGCAAAAATGGCACCGTTTGCAGGATTTGACATGCCTCTTCAATATTCTTCGGTTAAGGAAGAAGTTTTTGCTGTTAGAAGAAATTGCGGAATGTTCGACGTAAGCCACATGGGTGAATTTTTTGTGACTGGTAAAGACGCATTAAAATTTGTGGACAATTTTATGACCAACGACTTTATCAATGCGGGACCTAACAAAGCGGTGTACTCCCCGATCTGCAGAGAAAATGGGACTGTGGTTGACGATCACATTTCATACAAAATCAATGATCAAAAAATCCTGATCTGCGTAAATGCTTCCAATATGGAAAAAGATTGGAATTGGCTTAGTAAAAATGTTGGGAAATTTGATTGTAAACTTGAAAACAAGTCTGATGATTATTCTCTTATCGCACTTCAAGGACCGAAATCAGATGCAATTTTAAAAAAAATACATCTACTTCCCGCGGGTGATTTTCCCTACTATTCCGTAAAAGAAAGTGAAAGAAATAATTATAAATATATTATCTCTAAAACGGGCTATACCGGGGAAGATGGAGTAGAAATTTTTTGCTCCCATGATTTAGCTAAAATACTTTGGAAGGAATTTTTACAAGAAGGTGTGGTACCATGCGGCCTTGCTTCTAGAGACGTTTTGCGACTAGAAGTTTGCTTTCCTCTCTATGGGCATGAGTTAAATGATGAAGTAACTCCACTTGATAGTGCTTTAAAATGGACTGTCAAAATGGATAAAACCAATTTTATCGGTAAAAATGCTCTTGCTAATTACAATCCTCGCTATAATTTAGTAAAACTTTCTATCGAGAAAGGAATTCCTCGTGCAGGTTATTCAATATTAGATTCAAATAATAATAATATTGGTGTAGTAACTTCTGGTGGTTACTCACCTATTTTAGAAAAAGGGATTGCACTAGCACACATAGAGAAAGACAAGTTTCCAAAAAACAAAATTTTTAAAATACAAATTAGAGATAAAATGTACGATACTGAATATCATTTAAAACCGTTCGTTGTAGGAGGACATAAATAATGGCACATGAAATTAAACCCAATTTAAAGTATACTGACGATCATGAATGGGCGCTTCTTGAAGGCGACGTATTAACTTTTGGAATCACTGACTTTGCCCAATCTAGTTTGGGAGATATTGTCTTTGTGGAATTTCCAGAAATAGGTTCTATGCTAGAAAAAGGTAATCCTTGTGGCGTTATTGAATCCATTAAATCCGTTAACGATCTTTTCTCTCCTGCTAGCGGTGAAGTTTTAGAGGTAAATGAGAATGTGTCAGATTCTCCTGAAAATATTAATCATAATGCTTTCGGAAGTTGGTTGGTCAAAGTTAAAATCACTAATAAATCAGAATTTGATCAATTAATGAGCGCAAATGAATATAAGATACATTGCGAAAAAATTTCTTAAATAGTTTTCACAATACATAAAAAAGTTTTGTATTGGTTAATCAATACAAAACCTTTTTTTTGTTTATAAATAAAAATATTTTTATTACGAATCTACGCAAAGAAATTATTTTTTTCTTTACGAATTAACACAAAGAATTCATACTTCTGCCTCATAGTCGAAAACAATAATGACGAGTTGAAATGACAAATAAAGAACAAGATTCTATTCGCTTAATTAATACTGCAATTATTAAAAGCAAGGAAAAGAAAATCAACATTTCCTATCAAGAAAAACTCTCTAAAGTTTGTGAATCTCCAGCCATTAAAGCTCTGGCACATGCTATAAATTACCTTTCAGAAAATGAAAAAATATCCAGAGATCAAGCTGCAGTATTATTGGTAGACACCGTAAGATCTCTTGATAATATATGGAATGATTATGTCCTGATGGAAGGCATGGAAAAACTAAAAGAGGTTTTAAAAAAACAAACCAATCATTAGTATCCATGAATTTTAACTTTTAACGACAAAACCCCACTCAATTTCAGCATAACCACTTTCTATCATACCCTGAGGTGGGTTAGGAAATGGTCCAGCTTGTTTAAACGATTCTATGGCAGCTTCATCTAACTCAATAATGCCACTGGTGCTCTTTATAAAAACATTGACAATATTTCCCTTTTTATCAAGGGTAACTTTTAAAGAGGTTATTTTATTTTCTCCGGCAGGTAACCGTCCACCCCGAGCATGTAATTTTCTGGCTTTTTCTTGTAACGAATTACCCCAAAACTGTTCCAATCTTTTTCTTATGCGATCATAAAAACCAAAATACTTATATTCAGTAGTGTTTAATTTAGAAAAATCACCAAGTTTAACATCTTCAATAAAATCATTACTCATTGAAGGTCCAATTTTTAACTTATCTCCGGATCTAATCCCCTTAGACGCTAAATCTTTGTTGGCTATTATCTGTTTTGCCAAATTTTGATTAACCAGTAAGTCTTTCAAGCTCAATTTTTCTTTTAGGTGTGAATTATTTTTCTTCTTTGTATTCTGTTTTACAGTCTGATATGTAATATTTTGAATTTTATTACTTAACCAATCTGATCCGTTCTCCACACCAAGACCTGCTTCTTTAAAACTACCTACCTGCTTAGCAATTGTTTGCCTTTCAAAAAACTGATTAGTTTTCCCTAAAAATCTTGAATTTACTTCCTTATCAACAGGAGTATCTTGACTTGAATTTACTATTTGACGTTTTTGTTCTTTGATTGTTTTAAGTTTTATATTTTGTTCATCATCCACAAAAACTATTTTTATTTTTTTTTCTTGGGTTACGCTACTAAGATCATTTTTTTTAAAATCGAAACGAAAAAATAAAAATACCATATGAATTGTCAAAGACAAGAATAGTGCCCAAATAAAATAATAATTTTTGTTTTTCTTACTTTTATTCATTTACCCCCGCATGCAACTGACTATTCGGTTGTTTGAATTATGGGCGTAATAAATAAACTCTAAAAATTAGGGGGAAAAAAAATCCTAAATACCTTAAATATCTCTAATATTATTGGTTATTAAAATATTCGTCTTCATATAAATCTTTTTTATCAACAGTTGGCTTATCTTTGGATACTTGACTATTACTATCTGATGGCTGGTCATTAAAAACATCTTGGGAAATAGCTTCTTCATTACCGGGTTCAGTACCTTCCACGAAGGCTTCTACAAAATACGATTTACTACCGGCTTCTGCAGTTCTTCCAGTTTCTTTAATTATTTTAGTAAAAATTATCTCTTTAGGAACAGCAAAATCTGGTTCTCCATATTTTTTTAATCCTTGTCCCATATAATTTTTCCAGATTGGAAGAGCGGACCGAGTTCCCGTCTCACCCCAACCCAGAGTTTTATTATCATCGAAACCTGTCCAAACTCCCGTTGTTAAGTTTGAAGAAAATCCAATAAACCATGCATCAACATAATTGCTAGTGGTTCCGGTTTTCCCACCTATAAATTCGCCAACACTTCTCGCTTCACGACCTGTTCCGTGTAAAACAACGCCTCTGAGTAAATTAGACATAATATAAGATAACCTTTCATCATAAACCTGTTCCCTGCCAAGCAAAGCTAAAAAACGTTTGCCTTCTTTTTGCGCTGAAGTTTCATTAACCGAAGCAGAAGCAGTGATAGACGGTTCAAGCTTTTTAATCACTTCGCTTATTGGTAATTGTTCCTTAACTTGGATATTACCTTTTTCCTTTTCTATAATTTTGTTTTTCTTGATGTTTTCATCAATAAAATAAGGAGTATTATCTCTATCAACAATCGAAATTATAGATTTGGCGTCAACGATTTTTCCCCGATTGGGAAAAATACTATAGGTAGTTACCATCTCCATTAAACTGGCCCCGAACGACCCAAGCGCTAAACTGAGATCTTTTTCCAGAATTACATCAAAACATATTCTATCAACAAAATCTGTTATTTTATTAATTCCTAGTTGCTCAGCAATTTTAATGGTGGGTACATTTCGACTAAGCTCTAAGGCTGTTCTAAAAGTCATAGGTCCGAGAAATTCTCCATCATAGTTTTTAGGTTTCCAGTTTAGAGACTCATCAACTCCACCTAATGCTTCTGGAGAATCTATAACAATAGTAGCAGGAGTGAATCCCTCTTCCAAAGCAGCCGCATATAAGATCGGCTTAAAAGATGAACCTGGTTGTCTTTTTGACTGCGTAACACGGTTATATTGATTTTTATCAAAATCTATACCACCAACAAATGAAACAATTTCGCCAGTGTTGGGATTAAGAGATAAAAGGGCTCCTTGCACGTCTGGCTCTTGATCTAATAAACCTAGAAGATATTTTTCTTGTTTACTTACATTAAAAAAACTTTGTTTTTTAAATGAATCCTGAGAATTTTTCCAAACATTGGGATAAAGTGAAGTTGATTTGTTTAGAATTTTAACTTGAATTATATCCCCAGGTTTTAATATTGAAGAAGGATTGCTAACCAAAGAATAATTTGGTCTCTCAGCATCCAACACTCTTTCCTTGGCCCAACTGAATTGTTCGTAAGGTATAATTCCAGTCACCCCACCTAAAGAAAAATAAACAATTCTATCAAGTGAATCAATGCTTACTACAACCGCCTTATAACACTCTCCTACTTGGATAAGTTCCACAAAAGTATCTTTAGGATCCAAACCTGGATAAAATCTATTATTGTTTTGAGTATCACGCAAAAGCTTAGTGTTTCGGACCTGAAGTGCCTGATATTCACTTTCTTGAAACTCTAACTCATATTTAATTAAGAAATCATTATTATAATCTATAGTAAAATATTCAGATTTATCTTTTAACAATTTTTTCCTATATTCCTTTTCATAATTAGCCAATTCTTCTTGCAGGCTAATTGCTCCAAGTGGTCCCTTATAACCTTGCCTCTTATCTATTTCTTTGACCCCATTGACCACTTCATTTTCCGCAACTTGTTGTAACTGCCAGTCAAGCGTAGTAACAATTCGAAAACCGTCTTTAAAAAATTTTTCCTCCCCTACTAATTCAATAACTCGTTGTCTTACCCAATCAGTGAAATAAGGTGCCTTAAATTTTTCTTTTTTTCGAGACCGATATTTTATTTCTTCCTTTAATGCGTCCTCATATTGCGCAGTAGTAATCCGGTTGTTTGTATGCATCCTACTTAATACATATCGTTGCCTGGCGATTGCGAATTTAGGATTTATATATGGTGAATAACGGCCTGGAGCAACTAAAAGCCCCGCCATTAAAGCAGCCTCCGCTACTGTGGTTTCTGATAGCTCTTTGCCAAAATATCCATGGAATGCGTTCTTAATGCCATAATTTCCACCACCAAGATATACTTGATTTAAATATAAAAAAAGAATTTCTTCTTTAGAAAATTTTTTTTCAATCCTTTGTGCCAGAAGAATATCTTTGATTTTTCTAGCATACGACCTTTCACTGGTAAGCAAAAGTGATTTTGCCACCTGTTGAGTAATCGTACTTCCTCCCTGGACCACCTTCCCTGATTTTAAATTCATTAACATGGCCCTAATCATTCCGCCATAATCCACTCCTTTATGCTGGAAAAATGAATCATCTTCGGCAGACAAAAAAGCATCTAGAATCACCTTGGGAATTTCATTCATTTGGGCAATCACACGGTCTTCAACACCAAGCTCTGCCAGTACCACTCCGTCTTTTGAAAGTATTTGGGAGGGAATAGGTGGCCTATAATCTGCCAGACTATCTATTTTGGGTAAATCAAAAGAAAAATAAAATAACAATGCCGTGATAAAAAAAATACCCAAAACACCTAAGGTCACTAAAACCAGAATCACTTTAATCAATTTTTTCATTTAAATATAAAAGCCTTTTAAAAAAAATTATTATTAACATCTAATTGTAACCTATTTGGAATAGGTTACAATCATTAAGACTATTTACTAATTATTTATTTCTCCTAATATCAATTCGGAAAGTTTTTCGCTCTCTTTGCTAGCTTTTAAAAGAAGTTCTGGAACATTCTCAGGTTGATCCATTAAGATATTGTTCGTGGTAAAATTATAAAAAATATCTACATATTTTTTATTTTTTTCAAAGTTATTTTTTAATTTTTCATAACCTAGTATACTAAAACTATCTACATCTGAAAATTTCACATTATTTAAAAGATTTACTGCAACTAGTAAATCAACTCCATTTTTTTGAAAATAATCCCGATCAAAATAGTTGAACTCGCTTAATGAATGCTCCTCTTCCAAAAAGGTAGCTAGAGTATAATTAAATTTTAATGCTTCTTCCAGATTTCCTCTTTTTTTATAAGTAATCATATTTTTATTTTGGTCCCAAACCGGCAAAACCAAAACCTTATCAAAATCTTCAATATTTTTTCCATTTATTTGCGTAAGCAAATGCTCTTTAACTGCAGCGTTCCAAGCTTTGGAAAAAGGTTTTTTCCCCTTGATCTTGTTAAAGAAATTATAAAAGCACCACTCAATTTTTGAGCTAGACATTTTAGAGGCGTACATACTTGCAACGATTGCACCGTAACCAATCCCTGCGATATAATGTATAGGAACGCTCTTCTTTTCAAATACGGCAAACATCGAAGCATATAATATTGTCCGATTGAGCCCGGGACCTAGGATTAACCCTACTGATTTTTTGCGTCTTTTGACCTCATCAAAATTCTCATTTACTCCTTCAACAATAGGACCTTGCCTATTTTGTAAATCACTTTCAGTTATGTGAATTTTACTTTCTTCCGAATGATTTAAATCACTAACATCAAAATTTACACCTACAGGATCAGCCGTGTTTTGCATATTCTCAGCATTGCTACATGCATATAGCAAAAATAAAACCAAGGAAAAAAATATTTCACGATAGCTGTTCATACTTTGAATTTTCAATTACAAGACATCCTCTATCTTGAGATTCTCTCTTAAAATTCCAATTTTTTTTTCTGCTTGAGCAAGATAGTTTTTACATTGTTTATAAAGCTTAACCCCATGCTCAAATTTTTTTAAACCGTTATCCAGATTCAAGTCACCTTTTTCTAATTCCAAGACTATCTGCTCAAGTTCTTGTAAATTTTTTTCAAAACTCTCTATTTTCACGGTTTATACCTCACCTCATAAAAAAAGATAATTAGTATGTCATTTTTTTGTCGTCACAAACTGTTAGCATATCAATTCAGTCAAACACTGATAAGTATTTAAAATACGTTGTAGAATATTACATCTTTCACCAAGAAAACGCATTAAAAAACCTCTTGTTCTTGCAATGGTCAAATTTGCCTGGTGTAGAATAAATGACATAGCACGAGGTATAGTTAACATTGAGAATATCCAAACACCAGGAGGGTGTTTTGAATGATTTATGGGTTTCAGTATCAGGGGCGATTGCTCAACAACAAAAAGTCGAAACCATCGCTAACAACGTGGCTAACGCCAACTCAGTGGGTTTTAAAAAAGATCAAACCACTTTTAAAGAACACCTTACCGCTCTCACTAAAGGGTTAGATGATATTGATCTACCAAGAAAAGAATGGAAACCAAGTGATTTTTATCGCAGTTATGGTGCAGAAGATGGTTTTGTAGCAGTCAACGGAACCTTCACAGATTTTGAACAAGGACAACTTAAGCCAACCGGTAATCCACTAGATCTAGCAATAAGTGGAAAAGGGTTTTTTGAAGTACTTACTGAAAATGGACTACGATATTCTAGGCGGGGAATTTTATCTATTAACCAAGATGGACTTTTAGTTAATGAACAAGGATTTCCAGTTTTATCAAAAATTAACGTCCAAGAAACGACTAATCAATCAACCACATTGCCTTCTCCAGAAGAAAGAGCAATTAAAGTAACTGGAAAATCTATTGAAATAAATCATAACGGAGAAGTGTTTAACGATAAACAAAAGGTTGGTGACCTTTCAGTGGTTGAATTTAATGATATTCAGGCACTCAGAAAGGAGGGTGGGCTTTTATTTATTAACTTAGATGCAACTAATATAAAGCAAAATAATTTGACTTCAACTGTTCATCAAGGTTTTTTAGAAGGCTCAAATGTAAATGCCATTTCTGAAATGGCAGAGCTCATAAAAGCTCATCGCCATTTTGAAAACATTCAAAAAGCAATTAAAACATATGACCATATAACCGGTAAGGGTGTTAATGAGATATCAAAATTTTAATTTTTTATATTTCTTTATTTGTTTATTTTTAATAATCCCGCAAGAACTCTCTGCGATGCTTAAAGCTCTTGATACTTCCGCCACAGGGATGGCAGCCCAAGCTGATAACGTAAATACCATCTCCAACAATATCGCCAACATTAATACTACTGCCTTTAAACAATCTCGCACAGAATTTGAAGATCTACTTTATCAAACTGTCCAGGAGTCTGGGAGCCGATCATCATCATCCACCCGTTATTCTGTAGGAGTACAAATTGGGTCAGGGGTCAAAGTTTCAGGCATTAGAAAAAACTTTTCCCAAGGCAGTACCAAAATTACAGAAGGTCCATTTGACATGATGATTAATGGAGATGGTTTTTTTGGCGTTATTCTTCCGAATAATGAAATTAGATACACTCGAGATGGTTCATTTACGGTGGATCAACAAGGAAATTTGGTTACCAGGCAAGGTTACAAATTATTTCCTGGATTTACCATACCACCTAACATCAGGAGTGTTAATGTTAATGAAGAAGGAACAGTGGATGTTTATTTCAATAACCAGCCAGAACCTAGCAATCTCGGAACAATCCCGGTGTTCACTTTTATCAATCCAGCCGGTCTAAGTTCCAGCGGGAATAATCTTTACCGTATGACTGAATCAAGTGGTGTTCCAATTCAGGGAATACCTGGCACCGAAAATACCGGCACCTTGATGCAGGGGGCATTAGAGTTATCAAATGTTAATACCATGACTGAAATGACAGATCTTATACGGGCCCAAAGAGCATATGAAATGAATTCCAAAGTCATGGGGGTTGCAGACCAGATGTTAAATACTGTCAACCAATTAAGGTAACTATGAAATACATGTTAAGTATATTTTTATTTATTTTTTCAGCACCCAGCTATTGCTTAACAGAATGTAGCGTCCATTTTTATCCGACTATTTTTTATTTTGAAAAGACCGAAGATCCATCACCTGGTTATTTTTTTAAAAAAACTGATTGTCTAACAGATGTTCAACAAAAAATTATCAAAGCTATTTATAGTTATGATTCGAATTTAAAGGCAAAATACATAGAAAAAATTCTATCGGAAGAAATTCCTAATTATAAAATAAAAATATATCCCGATCAGTTTAAGTTTATTGAATTTAAAAACTATTTACAAAATCATTTAATTCTTTCTAAGGATCAGATAATCATCAAAACCAATCTTCTAAATAATTCCTCTTTTTTAAAGTTAGATGATGAACAGAAGATAAAATTTACCTGTGAAGATTGCCATTTCCTTGGACATAAAAACATAAAAATTTCCATTTATAATTCTAACACCAACATCTCGACAAATGAATGGGTAAACGCCGAAATTGCCACCAAGACAAAAGTTTTAATTTCAACCAAAAATATCAATCCATCAAACCGAGGCTTTTTAGAAAACGATTTTCGCGAAGATTATATTTATGCCACCAAGCCTGAAATATATTTTAGTGCATTGAATGAAATCCAATTTTATCGCCCGACCCAATCTTTAGCTGAAGGAAATGTTTTAAAAAATAACGACATCATCCCTTTTGATATTGTCAAATATGGACATCCCACCACTATCATTTTTGAAAAAGATGGCATATCACTATCAGGGACAGCCATTCCGGTCAAAAATGCTAAATATAATGAAATTGTAAAATTACAAAGACAAAATAAAACTTATGTCTCTGGTCGAGTTATTAACTTTAATCAAGTAAAGGTAGACTTATGATTTTAAAACTTGGAATTTTAATTTTTACTACCCATCTGCTTTTGGGTTGTAGTAGCTATATTGATAAAATATATAGTGAACTGGATAAACAATCTGATGTTAACAAAAATAAACCACCCAAAGACAAATTTGCTCATTTTAAAACATTGGATAATAAATCTAAAAGCATCAATTCATCAAATTATAGCTATCTCCCACCTAAAACTCAAAGGCAATATAAAGCTGTCGATGAATCCGGAACAAGAAGATATACCACCGAAGACCTGTACGACAACACCAAAACCAACGGTCTATGGGCCAACATGGATGCAGACAACCACTTATTCACCCAAAATAGTAGCAAACAAAATGGCGATATTATAGTTGTCAACGTGTTTGAAGATTTGAAAAGTAAAATTTCTATGGAACTAAAAAGAGCTTATCCTGATATTCTGCGCCCAAACAATCCAGCTTCACCTTCAAAAGCACCGGCCTCAGTCGCCGAATCCCCTGCGCCAACCGAGACAGGCAGTGCTGCAAAAGATGGTGAAAAGGATGATCAAGATAAAGTTTTTGATAAAATTTCAAGCATCGTCGTAGACCAAATTAATAAGGATCATCTTCTTATCAGGGGAAGAAAAAATGTCATATATAAGGGTAATAAAAGAACTGTAGAAGTTGAAGCTTTAGTGTCTAGAAGATCAATAAGTGTTGATGACTCCGTAAATTCAAGTGATATTTTAGAATCGTATGTCGAAGTACTAAGGTAAAAAATATGAAAAATTTTATTTATTTATTATTCCTTTTAACTTTTTTAACCAACCACGAATGTTTTGGCAGCGAAGCTAAACTTAAAGATCTAATATCTATCAAAGGGGTTAGATCTAATCCGGTAATAGGTTATGGATTAGTGATCGGACTTAATGGCACAGGGGATGGAGGTGGTGAAATCACCAACAATTCTTTAAAATTAATGTTTCAAAAACTTGGACTTAATCCACAAAAAGAAATTTCTTCTAAAAATATTGCGGCAGTAATCGTTACCGCTACCCTTCCACCGTTTGCAAGAATTGGCCAAAAAATGGATGTAACTATTTCTTCTATTGGTGATGCTAAGTCTCTGGCCGGAGGGCAACTTCTGGTCACACCTTTAAAAGCTGGAGATGGGAAAATTTATGCTATCGCCGCTGGTCCTCTTTCTATTGGCGGTCTAGATAATGGGAAAAAATTTCCTACTGCAGGAATAATTCCTTCTGGGGCCACAATTGAGCAAGAATTAGATCTCGGGTTCGATCAAAAATCCTCTTTGCGACTTAATCTCAATAATCCGGACTTTACCACAGTGGCAAGAATTGAAAAATCTCTTAATGAAAAACTCGGCGGCAAATATGCGATGGCAAGGGATGCCTCCACCATTGATTTAATAGTTCCTGTATATTACAAAAGAGATCTTGTGCACTTAATTGCCATTATAGAAAACATGGAAGTAATTCCTGATCAAAAGGCTAAAATTATTATTAATGAACGTACCGGTACAATCGTAGCTGGAGGTGAAATAACGCTTAAGTCAGTAGCAATAAGCCATGGAGACTTAACTATAGAAATTGGAGACAAAGCTGATAGTGGTAATAAAAAAGGTGGAAATTCCCTTTATTTTGTTGATAAGAAAACTACATTAAACGATTTAGTGAAAAGCTTAAATGCCTTTGGTGCTAAACCAGAAGATTTGATTTCCATTTTTCAGGCACTTAAACGCAATGGTGCCTTAATAGGAGAAATTGAATTAATATAATCGCATATAGACGTGCATGCCTAGTAGTTTTTATACTGACTACATGCTAGAATAATATTGTAAATGTATCTGTTAATAGCAGATACTGTTAATCAAGGAGTGATTAACTTAAACTCAGGAAGGGAAAAAATGGATATTTCAAATAAATCCTCCCCTATTTCAATCGATAATCACCAAAGAAAAAATATTTCTGATGACCATAAATTCATACCTAAAGATTATAAGGAACTTGCGGGAAACATGGAAAGCCAATTTGCTAAACTTATGCTTGATCAGATGAATAATACGGTGGACCGAAGTGAAGGTGAAAATGATTCTGCTACCA
>Ga0208957_1000179_pt1 | contig 54853 bp, 49 predicted proteins | sample RifOxyA1_FD_184029 | JGI IMG/M metagenome (GOLD analysis project Ga0208957, IMG submission 184029) | Groundwater microbial communities from Rifle, Colorado - Rifle Oxygen_injection A1 (SPAdes) | ecosystem: Environmental > Aquatic > Deep subsurface > Groundwater | place: Rifle, Colorado, United... | reverse complement strand
ACCCATTCCAAGATGGCGGGATTTTAAAATTAATGCTCTCTTAACAACACGTACATCAACTCGACCTTTTCGAGTCAGTTCTTTGATCTCATTTAAATCTTTTTTAGATAATTTAATTTCAATTGGTGCCATCTTATCTAAGAGAATCTCATGGGTGAATCCAATGGCCAAGGGCGGTGCGACATCTTGAAAAATTAAAAAATCAGAGTACTAGGCCTTTTGTTGTATGCCATAAATTAACCTTCAAATAAAATAAAAGTAATCGATAAACTCCAAATTGAAATTGAAAAATTCAGACCAATTGATAAGGCTTTGCTTAAGCCACTTAAAGAGTATTATCGCATTGGGTTTACCTATTCCAGTAATGCTATTGAAGGGCATACCCTGACGGAAACTGAAACCAAGGTTGTGCTTGAAGATGGTCTAACAATAGCTGGAAAACCATTAAGGGACCACTACGAAGCCTCAGGGCATAGTGAAGCTTATGATTTGATTTATAGTTTATCAAGAAAGAAAACGATTACTGAGAAAGATATTTTGAATATTCATAAACTTTTTTATTATAGAATTGATCAGGAATCGGCTGGGCAGTACCGAAAAATACCGGTGGTGATTACTGGGACGACCTATGTTCCCCCGCACCTTCGAAAGTTTCAGTTCTTGTGAAAAAATTTATAAAGGAAATTCCTACCTTAAGAAAAAATTATCATCCGATCGAAGTGGCTGCCATGATCCATCAAAAGTTGGTGGATATTCATCCGTTCGTAGACGGTAATGGTCGGACGGCAAGGCTTCTTATGAATCTGGTGTTGTTTCAAAACGGGTATACCATATCAATCATTCCGCCGATGCTCAGGAGTGATTACATTTCCCTAATTAAAAAATCCCAGACGGGTACCAAAGATAATTCTGCTTTTATTAATTTCATAAGCTCTATGGTCTATGAATCCAGCAAAGATTATTTGAGACTTTTAAAAGAGTTGCATAAAAAATAAAGCGACTGCTTAGAAGTTATAAACAGTCGCTTAAAAATCAATTTGAGTTATATTTAGTCTCAGCTGTACATACCACTTGTTTTTTGCTGGAAAAAATTCCGCCTTCGCATTTTTCTTCAACACAAGAAGTAGGACATGAAAATAATGATATGTCAGCGTGTTCCAACTTTTCTTTTAAGAAATCGTTACACTTCTTGATTGCTTCTTCTTTGGTTGACTCAAGATAGTCTGAAGGTTTTTTTGAGCAAGTGGAAGTGGCTTTAAAATTACCGATGAAATCTTCGTGCTCGAAGATGGTTGGCTTTAGGGGACCACATTTCATATTATCATAATAATGAGGATTACCTTGAATACATATCGATTCAATTTGACCATCTCCGTCTTTGGAAAAAACTATCAATGGTGAAATATACCAATTACCGTTATAATTAATTTCTCCAGGTTCATCATCGGATCCGTAAATTGTGTATTTGCCAATCAAGAAACCTGATGGTGAGAAAAGTGGTTTCTTAGTTTTTATTCTAATTTGGTTGTTGGAAACAAGACATGAGTTATAGAAAGTAACTGATTGAATTTGACTGTTTGAGTGAAAAGTAACTGAGTAACCGCTATTAACATCACAATTTGGATTTTCATATTTCAAAGATAATCTGCCTAAAGTAGCTTGCACAGAGTAAAAGTAAAGTTCTTTAATCTGATCGTTTGGGTGGAGATCAACTCCAAGAAAAGAATCATTATAGGGAAGAATGGTAAGTATTCCTGCAATGTGAGTTAAATTTTGTGTTTTATCAGGTAATAAACCCTTTATCCGGCTCAATTCCCCATCTTGGTAAAAATCGATATAATAGCTATCAATTTGAGAAGGACCGAAAACACTTCCGGGACGTACGTCGAATAGTTCCTTAATGGGTATATTACGCCAGTCACCTTTACTAAACAAAACATCATAAGCCAGCATGTATAAATATTTATCAATGGTAAAATTATCGAATTCATAGGAAAAGAATGTAGCATTTAAATACCTTACTCTCTTTGAATTAGGGTGAATGTAGGCATTTTCTTCTTTAGCCTCACGATAAATCAGCTCATGAATGACCAGACCGGCTTTATTGGTATTATCCATCTGATCCCAGAGATCTTTTCTAATTTTATAGCGTCTTTCGCCACTCATGGGTTTCTTTTGGTGAGCTGCTTGGACGATCTCACAGTTGGGAGGAAAACTAACTTCGCCGGTGTCCGGAATATCGCTTAAAGTATCGCTCGTGAATGTAGTATTTTCTGGTAGCTGAAATTCTTTCCACCACTTTTCATAAAGAGTGGCGCGGGTGGGATTTAGTCTTTTTATTTTGTTTATAATGGATGTGACTTTATCATTTAACGACGTTGAATTGTCATCAAGGTCAAGTGTAATGTCATGACGAAATTTAGCCTCATAGAAATCATAGAGAATAATACTTTGAATGCTGCTATCAGGATTTTTACAAACTAAAACATCGCCACCATTTCCTGTGCCCTGTCCGTCCAGGGCTGCAAAGGCGCAGAAGCTGTTTAAATAAAGGGCGATAAGTGCGCTTAAGGATAATTGTTTAATCATTTTTATTCTCCATTTGGATAACGTCCATTTAAATTAATTCGAGTTATATTTAGTCACAGCCGTACATACCACTTTCTTTTTACTGGAAAAAATTCCGCCACCATCGCATTTTTCTTCAATACAAGAAGTAGGACAGGAAAAAAGTGATATGTCCGCTGATTCCAACTTTTCTTTTAAGAAATCGTTACATGCTTTGATTGCTTCTTGTTTGGTTGACTCAAGATATTCGGAAGGTTTTTTGGAGCAAGCGGAAGTGGCTTTAGAATTACCGATAAAATTTTCATGTTGGAAGAGGGTTTGCTTAAAAGGACCACATTCGTCTTCATCAAGGCATATTGATTCAATTTGACCGTCTCCTGCTTTAGAAAAAACAATCAACTTTATGGTATACCAATTATTGTTATAATTAATTTCTCCAGATTTAATATCGTATCCACCAATTAAGTAGCCAGATGGTGAGAAATTGACTTCCACAAATCTTTTCTTAAATTCAATTCTTATATTTTTGTTGGAAAGGACACAGTGATCCGAGAAAAAAAAACGTTTTATCTGACCGTTTGAATGGAGATTGATCCAATCTGCAAGAGTACAACGAGGATTTTCATACTTTGATGATAACTTGCCTGCATAGAGATACGAAGCCGGGCCTAGCTTCTCAAGTGTGCCGTCTGGATAGAATTTAAAAGTTAAGTCACCCAAAGGAGTATCGCCAGACAAATTATCAAGGATGATTGCACCTCCTGCTATAGATACACTTGAGCTAGGTGGAATTTGAACTCTGCGCATCTCTTTTAGGAACCCATTTGGGTAAAAATCAACCTCATTCTTAATGTAAGGGATTCCAGGATTGTCATCATAGGTTGCATACAGCAGTTTGGTTAGTAGGCTATTCCATTCACCATTACTAAATTGAACATCGAAAGCCAGCATGTATAAATATTTGTCGATGGTATAATCATTAAATTCATTGGAAAAGAAAGTAGCGTTTAAATATCTTACACGCTTTGAATTGAGATGAACGTAGGCATTTTCTTCTTTAGCTTCCCGATAAATCAGTTCATGAATGACCAGACCTGCTTTATTGGCATTATCCATCTGATCCCATAAATCTTTTCTGATTTTATAGCGCCTTTCTCCACTAAAGGGTTTCTTTTGATGAGCTGCCTGGACAATTTCGCAATTGGCGGGATAGGTAACTTCCCCAGTATCCGGAATATCACTTAAAGTATCACTTGTGAACAAAGTATTTTCTGGTAGCTGAAATTCGTTCCACCACTTTTCATAAAGAGTGGCGCGGGTGGGATTTAGTCTTTTTATTTTGTTTATAATGGATGTGACTTTATCATTTAACGACGTTGAATTGTCATCAAGGTCAAGTGTGATGTCATGACGAAATTTAGCTTCATAGAAATCATAGAGAATAATACTTTGAATGCTGCTATCAGGATTTTTACAAACCAAAACATCGCCACCATTTCCAGTTCCCTGTCCGTCCAGAGCTGCAAAGGAGCAGAAGCTAGTTAAATAAAGGGCGAGAAGTGCGCTTAAGGATAATTGTTTAATCATTTTTATTCTCCATTAAATTAAAAAATTGCATGCTGAGGCAATATACTTTATTAGCTTTTTTATTTTCCAGTTTTTTTGCGATCAATCGGTCAAATTCGTTTCTAAATTCTTGTATTTTCTTTTTTAAAACTGGCAAATCTTCCGAGTGAATGGCCACTGTCAGAGTTGATAATTCCCGCTCGTCAACACTTTGATCGGTGATTGATTTCATGGCTTTGTTTAATATTTGCTGACAAAATTTCTTGATGGATAAGGATGGAACACCGTGGGTGGTATCAAGCTGTATCCCGGTGGAAATGTACTGACCGCCGGTTTTTTTTATGAGTTTTAAACGAAGTAATCTCGCAAAGGCCTCGTCAACTTCCAAGGTGGTTAACCCAAGAGTCTTAGCGATCCACTTATGATTACTTTTAAAATCGCTTGTTGTAATCAGTTCAAGGATAGCGTAGTAATACCAATCAGAAATTAATTTAAAGGTATCCTCTTGTAATTGTTTTTTTTCTGAAAAGATTTTTATTTTTTCCAGGTTGCGTTGAGCAATATTTCTGTCTTTTTTTGATCGAGCGTCGTGGGCCATGACCAAATTAGTAAAATATTCGCTTTCTTGTTTGTTTAGTTTCAAAGTGCTGGCAATCTGGATTGCTTTTTGAGGTGAGATCCCTTGTTTTCCTCTTAGGATTTCGCTTAGATTGGAGGGGGCAATTTCTAAATCTCTGGCAAATGCACGTAGTGAATACCTGGTGTTTTGAATTTTTCTAAATTCCAAGTGTTCTTTCAAAATATCTCTGTAATGTTCATTCGGTTGCATGGGCTATAAATAACAAATTGCGCTTGTCTGGTCAACGGTTCGCATAACAAAGTGTTATGCGAGTCAGGGATCATTTGAGTGGTGTCTAAAACAAGTAGGTGTAAATACCTGAATGTGCAACAAACCTTATCTGGAAGACTGAACTAATCATGATTTTATTTTAACGGAAAGTATTAAAAGTCTCTGTAAATTTTACACTTCAGGGAAGAGTATTAAGGTAAAGATCCATCTTCATTTATTACAATTGCTACAAAAAAGGTTATACGGAGTACATTAAAAATAAATTTGTCGATGAAGTTGCGGATTTACTTCAATATGAAAAGAACTGACTAAGGATACCCAATATTTCTTAGCTTTTAATATCAATGAATGTTCACTGAATTAATGATTGACTAACCAATTACATAATTCCGCCTGCGGTTTGAATTATTCTTTTTATTGATTCAGATTCAGCATAAAACAATGCCGTTTTTTTATATACATCTCTAATATTTACCAGCGCTCCATTCTCAATAAGAAGTTTAACGTTCTCGAGATTATCATGCTTGGCGGCAAGCATTAATGGAGTTGAATCATAGGGCGTTTGTCTATTAACATTATCGCCTCTTAGAATAATTTCTCTTAAGACTTCTGAAGAAGAATCCATAGCTGCTAAGTGAATTGCTGTGTATTGAAAAAGGGATGTAGACTGAAATTCTAAATTTGCACCAGCCCTGATTAATTTTATGGCTAATTTACGAAGAGCTGAAGTTGATTCTTGGAATAGACATAAAAGTAATGCCGATTTCCCTTGGTCATTAACAAAATCTAAGTAAGCTCCAGCATCAACCAAATACTCCCCATATTCAGCATATGAATAAGAGTCGGAGGCAAGCATCAAAGCTGACATTGCATCTGAGCGTATATTTAAATCGGCACCAGCATCAATAATGATCTTTGCAGCATTTACACGCCCTTGAGAATAATTAGATTGAAAGAAAAATGGGTACATAATCGCTGTAAGACCTCTTGAGTCTAAGGCATTTAAATTCGCTCCATGCGAAATAAGGTCTCTAATCAGATTGAGAGAAACGCCATTATTAACCAAATTCATTAGCGGAGTCGTCCCGCCAGAGTCACATGGTGTATCCAACAACTTAAATCCCGCAGATATTATTGTATGATAAAAATCATTTGTATAAGCACGCTCCTCTTCTGTCCAAAAACCCATTACAGAAGTCGGGCCACATAAAGCAGTAAATTTACCATCTTTTGAAATATTAATTTCAGCACCATGCTTTAATAATGCCTTGAAGTGGGAAAGTTTATAGAATAGGGCTGCTCTTAATAAAGGTGTCCACCCTGAGTTTGATTTACGGTTAGGATTTGCATTATTATCTAATAATATTTCTGTTAGTTCTACTTCGTCATCAGGCTGAGATACCGCCATCTCCAAAATAGTACGGCCATCATTAGAGGCCTGATTAAGATTTGCATTCTTTTTCAAAAATATCTTTAAAATCTCTTTCTTTTTTTCAATTTTCATTTCGTCTGAAGCAGCAATCCAAGCCAGAGAAGAAAGATTATAGTAACTTTCTTCAGCATACATATCACCACCCAGCTCTAAAAACTTAGAAACCATTTCAATATTTCCTGAAATGACTGCTGCGTGAAGGGGAGTATTTTGAAAAACTATACTACGCTTCGGGTTTGCCCCCTTTTCTAACAGATAGGTAGCAATATCATTAAATTGCAATACAGTTGCCAATGTTAAAATATCAATGCATTCTTCTGCCCCGCAACCCATAAAAGTAAAAGTTTCATCGGGACTGATTCCATTATCAATTAATTTTTTTACTTCAATAAAATCATGGCTACATATGGCTTTTACAACAGGTCGATTTACGTAATTACACCCATAGAATTTAGCTTTTAATGTAACGTTTCCATAGTCATCTGAATTTGCAGGCAATGCCAAAACTGAAGTAGCTGAAATAAAAATAATGATAGCTAATATAAATAGTTTCATGCATCTCCAACCTATCAAATCTTTTTATCTAAAATGTTATTCCGATTTATTTTGATGTTCAACATTTATTTAGACTCAGGTGATCTACCAAAAAAGTGTAACTACTTGAATACGCCTCAGATGAGATTGGAAAATTAGGAGAAGGATGCGTTCGCCTTTGGTCTTTATCTTCTATCAACGAAAAGTCTCTGTAAATTTTACACTTCCTGGAAGTGCATTAAGGAAATGATCCATCTTCTCTTGCCCAAAATCCTTGATCGCTTTGCGTTTATTACAATTGCTACAGAGTAATTGGATATTGGTTAAATTATTGGTTCCACCTTTGGCGTAAGGGATTAGGTGGTCAAATTCCAAGTTTTGAGTGGATTTACAGTTTTCACATTCTCCGTTTGTTCTTTTATAAACAGTCTCTTTGATTTTTCTTGGGATATGGCGACTGTTTTTTGCTGGAACATTTTTAGACTCCCGTTTGACTTCAATCTTTTGATTGATATAGGTATCAGCCAGCAGCGAAATGATTTTATCCAGATCATCTTCCTTAGTTAAGTTTTTAACTTTTTCAATTTTCTTCAGAGTTTCTTTAGAGAGGTTTACGTGAACTCTTGCGATTTCAGTTGTGGCGTTGTTAATAATGGTTCTTTTGGGGGTTTTATCAATGCCAAAATCTTTTTTCATTTTATAAACCTTATCTTCACACTGGGTCTTAGTCAGGTTTTTCATTTGGTCAAAGATTTGCAGTTTGTCTTGTTTGGATATTATGTTTGCCTCTTTAAAGAGATTGCTCGCAAGATTGATACTTGATAGGGAGAGTGATCCATTGTCGATATTTTTTTTAAGCTCAGGAAGAGTCTTAAGCACGCGCATTGCATTTATCCGTCTCCATGCTTGTTGTTCAGTATAGTTTAGTTCTTTTAATGAGTAGTCAAACAATGAAGTGTATCCCAGATCTGAGTAGAGTTTTCTTCTTTCAATTTCTTCCAGGTGAGAGATAATTTCAGAGAGCAGTTTTCGTTCTTTTTTTATTAGATTTTTTGTGCTGGTTAGCAGTTCTTGGTCGCTATAATTTTTGATATCCATAGTCTTTTCCTTGGTTGGTTTTATAAAATATTATCTATCACAAATGAAGAAGTATTAAAAATGTAAGAAATGCTAAACCCATTATCTGCATGGGCTGACGGCGGTTAATTTTGTGAATTTTTACTTGGTAGGTTGGTCCTAGGAAGGCATGAAAAGAAAATTTTAAAAATTATGTTTTTAAATAAATTTGAAGCAAAAATATAGTGGTTTTTGTGATTGAAATTTATTTTTTTAAAATGCTTACTTTCTGCAGCAGTAATAAAAAAACCTTTCGGGAAGGGTGCAGATAGGGCGAGACCAAGGTTATAAACAAAGACGGTTAAATGAAAAGCATATCCTGGTTGGTATGCTGTAATGAACAAGAGGTTCGGACTATGATCAAAAAAGTATTCTATCGTTGATAATGATTCTTTTATTTTTTTTCCGCGCAAGAATTGAGATGTCTCAAAAATCTACTAAAACAAAAGTAGAGAAAAAAGATCTAATAAAAAATGTGCTTTATTTATCGTGTGGAAATGAAAAGGTAATGCAGAGCTTGAAAACTATGGTAATCAGATAAAAGAGCTATGGCTCGGCGCTGGCCTATCATGCCGCTTATTTTAAGGTAAATCTGGACGTACCTCTCTCAAAAGTGCTAAAACTTACCCGTAAAAACAACAATAAATTAATGCACATAGTCCCAACCGCGGACATACTACTAAAAGGAGATTCTATGAGAGATAAACTCAAGGTTAATGAAAAACGGTTAAGAGAAATTAATGACTTTTTAACTAAATCCAATCAGCCGATTATCGATAATATTTTAAATGTTATTAAAAAGTACGGCACTCCTGAAGAAATTAATAAGAAGGCAAAAGAAAACATGAAGCTTGAAACCAAGCTTAAAAAATTAAAAGATATGAAGTCCCCTTACCTGGAAGGAATCAACTGGTTGATCGAACAAAAAGAAAAAAATGCTTTTGTGTCAGTTGAAGATTATCGAAAAAATATTTTAGGAAGCAAATACAAAGCATCTAACTTTAATAAAGATTATCAAGTGACTCTTGAACTTTCTGCTCTCCAATATTTTCCATGGTTACTTGAGCAAGTAAAACAAGTCATTGCTAAAAAAGAACTGCTGCCTGCCAGATTTATTAGAGTAAGGATGATGAAAGAACAAGAGGCTGATCAGGGTGATATCATTGCCGTCAGTGCAGCGATGGATATTTTGGGCGCAACCTGGGTTGAAACGCTTGATACCAAAGGAACGGATGGTAGTAACGTTCACCTTGGTGGGCCAGATACCATCACTGGATATTTTGGTGGAGTAGGGCAACCAAATGATTACCCACTTAAGTGGCTTGATGAATATCTCTACTACTACACTAACTACGGCGTAAAACAAGTTTTAAATGTAAACCCAGGAACCATCATGATTGCCTACCTTGTGCATAAAATGGGCGTGGATATGGAATTTAAAATTTCTGTATTCATGGGTAATGATAATCCTTATTCAATTCTGGGAACTCTCATGTATGCCAAAATGTTTGCCAGAGAAGACGGTTCAACTCCGCTGGTGGGCTTTAACTTTTCTAACTCAATTAACAATGAAAATATTGAACTTTCGGCAACCGTCAGGAAAGAGCTTGGCTTTGAAGATCTGGTGCGTTTTGAGCACCATATTACAGAAACCTATAAATCAATTGTTCGTCAGCCTTATGATAGAACTGAAGAGCTATGCCAGGTAGCTAAAAAAGTTAGAAATATAGCTGCTAAACATGAAGGCGCACTCCCGCAAGTTGATTCTAAGCGCGAGCACCCCTCTGATATTTTGGATTATTTTATTACGAAAAAAGATGTGGAATCAAAAGGCCTTATGAAACACTTACTTCAAAATTATCTGGATAAGCACGATGCGGTTAATAATACTGCAAAAAGATTAACTGAAAACAACATCCCGGTACTTGGTGCTTGGAATGTTCATAGATAATTTTTAAAAATGTTTAAGGGAGAACGGTATGACTATCAATCCAGTAACACTTAATTGGCCAAATCATATTGAATTTGGCTCGGGTAAAATAAAGACGTTGGTTAATTATTTAAAAGATTCGAAAAGAGTTTTTGTGCTAATTGATCCGCCGATTTTACCACTTGTGGAAGATATTTTTAAGGAAGTATCAAAAATGGGAGTTGAATTAAGTATCTCGACCGATGTCGTACCAGAACCCCCTATTGTTGAATTAAAAAAACTTCTTATTCTTACAAAGAAATTATCCTTTGATACCGTCGTTGGTATCGGTGGAGGATCGGCCATGGATATGGCAAAATTAATTGCAGTATTGTTTGATGGATCTCAAAAAATTGAAGACGTGATTGGAATTGGTAATGTTAAATCGAGACATGTTAAATTGATTTGTGCCTCTACTACTTCTGGGACGGGAAGTGAAGTGACTCCAATTGCGGTCTTGACAGATACAGAGGCTAAACTTAAAAAAGGTGTCGTGAGTCCTTATCTGGTTCCCGATGTTTCCATCATTGATCCGGATTTAACTATCGGATTACCTGCGTCCATAACCGCAGCGACTGGAATGGATGCCATGACCCATTGTATAGAAGCCTATACCAATAAACATGCTCATCCCATTATTGATAATATTACGCTGGAAGGAATCAGATTGATTGGCAGAAGTTTAGAGAGAGCTTGTAATAATGGAAAAGATATTGAAGCTCGAACTGATTTGGCCCTGGGTAGTCTTTACGGTGGATTAGCGCTTGGTCCTGTTAACACCGCTGCGGTTCATGCACTCGCATATCCTTTGGGAGGTGAATTTAAAATTAGTCACGGAGTAAGTAACTCGGTACTTCTTCCTTTTGTTATGCAGTTTAATTACACATCATCAAAAGAAAAATATGCAAATGTTGCCAAGGCCCTCGGAGTTAAAGATACCGGAAACATCGAAGAGATGGCCCAGGCTGCCGTTAAAAAAGTTCGAGAGATTTCTAATAAGTGTAAAATTCCAGCTTCTATTAAGGAGCTGGGTATTCCGGAAAATGCCATTAATGAAATGAGTGAAGCTGCTATGAAAGTTGTTCGACTACTTGGTAATAATCCAAGAACTGTCACTCTCGAGGATGTTAAAGGTATCTATCGAAAGGCGTATGACGGCGTTGTTGGATAAGAGGAAATAGTGATGAAAATAGTTATCTTAGATGGAAATACGGTAAATCCAGGCGATATCGATTGGAAACCGCTAGAGAAAATCGGTGATATAACCTATTACCCAAGAACGAATCCCGAGGATGTTACCAAGCGATCCAGAGGTGCAGAAATTTTAATTATCAGCAAAATTTCCATGAGTAGAGAAGTCATTGAGCAGTTACCAGATCTGAAATACATTGGAGTGATAGCTACCGGTTATAATGTGGTTGATACGAATTTCGCTAAAGAACGTGGCATCATTGTTACCAACGTTCCTGATTATTCCTCTGATTCAGTGGCCCAAATGGTTTTTGCTCATATTCTAAATTTCGCCAGGAGAGTTGAACATTATACCGAGGAAGCACGTAGGGGAGTGTGGGGAAACGCCGAGGATTTTTGTTATTGGAATACTCCGCAAATCGAACTGAGTAATAAAATTTTAGGTCTTGTAGGGCTTGGTGCAATTGGAGTGAAAGTTGCTCGCATCGCTCAAGCAATGGGGATGAACGTAATTGCCTTTGATCCTTATTCCAAAGGCCTTCCCGGGGTTTCGCTTACTGATCTTGACAGTGTATTTAAGCGCAGTGATTTTTTGAGTTTGCACTGCCCTCTTACTAAAGAGACCAATTACATCATCAATAAGAACAATCTTTTGAAAATGAAAAAAAATGCTTTTGTCATTAATACCGGCAGAGGTCCCCTCGTAAAGAGTGATGATCTGGCGGAGTTTTTAAATAACGATGTTATTGCCGGAGCAGGTCTGGACGTTTTGGAAGTTGAACCACCAAGAGACGGTAATCCACTGCTTAGGGCCAAAAATTGTTATTTTACACCACATCTGGGATGGGCCAGCAGGGAAGCAAGAATCAGACTGGTGCAAATGGTTGCAGATAATTTGCAAGCATTCCTTGATAAAAGACCAATCAATGTGGTGAATCGATGAAACTGAGCAAGGTTGAAATTTCTTTTGATTCAAAAAAACTTGAAGATATTGATCAAACTATAGATAACGAATTAAAACCCAAACTAAAAATTTTTAAAAAAGGTGAGAGAGTTGCGGTAGCTTGTGGAAGTAGAGGAATTAATAATTTAAATTTGATTGTAAAAAGGGTCATCGATAACCTTAAAGCAATTGGCACCAATCCCTTTATTATTCCGGCCATGGGAAGTCATGGCGGCGCAACGGCGCAGGGGCAGATAGAGGTTTTAAAAAGTTTGGGGATAACCGAGGAATATATTGGTGTTCCTATTGTTTCGAACATGGATACAGTTAAAATAAAACAAAAAAAACTTCCTCTTGATATTTTTATAGCGAAAGATTCTTATGAGGCAGATAAAACCATTCTAATCAATCGTATAAAGCCACACACTGATTTTCATGGCAAATTTGAATCAGGACTTTTGAAAATGTCTGTGCTGGGACTTGGTAAACACGATGGTGCATTATCGGTACATCAATATGGAGTGAAGGGATTAAAAGAATATATGCCCAAAGTGGCAAAATTTTTAATTGAAAAAAAGTATATTGATATGGGAATTGCTATCGTGGAAAATGCCTATGATGAAACACTTCTTATTAAAGCATTAGAGGCAAATGACATCGTCAGTGAAGAAGCCAAACTTTTAAAAATTGCTAAAAAAAATATGCCCAGCCTTCCGGTTGATGAAATTGATTTACTTATCATTGAAAGACAGGGGAAAAATATAAGTGGGACTGGAGTGGACCCTAATATTATTGGAAGAATGAAAATTCCAGAGACTTTGGAACCTAAATGGCCATCCATTAAAAGAATTGTGGTGACTGATTTAACCAAAGAATCCCATGGAAATGCAGTAGGAATGGGCTTTGCCGATATCATAACCAAAAAGTTGTTTGAAAAAATTGATTTGAGAGCCGTTTTTGAAAATGTTTCTACGGCCACCTTTTTGGAAAGAGGCAAAATCCCGCTAGTGGCTGACACTTCCAGACAAGCATGTGAAACAGCGCTTAGATCCCTAGGCTTGGGAAAAATTGATTATAAAAAGATCAGGATTATTTATATTTTAGATACCCTTCATCTTTCTGAAATATATGTAAGCAGTGCAATTTTTAAAGAGATTAAATCTAAAGTCAGGTTGATTTTAAAAGACGTAGAAATTTTTGATCAACAAGGAGAGCTAAATGGATTTAAGAATTAATGGTAAGATAGCATTGGTTTTTGGCGCTTCAAAAGGGCTTGGTAAGGCGGTGGCGGCACAGTTGGCACAAGAAGGTGCGAAGGTCATTCTGGCGTCCAGGAATAGAGAATTGCTGGAAAAAGCTAAAAAAGAGATTGGTGCTTTGGATATAATGGTGACGGATTTGAAAGTGGAAACCGACGCCACAAGAGTGGTGAATGAAGTCAGTGAACAATATGGCGGGGTTGATATACTGGTTACCAATAGCGGTGGTCCGACCAACGGATTATTTCAAGATATAAAAATAAATGACTGGAAAGATCAGTATCAAAATCTTTTTTTATCACCGATTGAGGCCATTCATGCAGCGTTACCCTATATGAAAAAAAATAGCTGGGGAAGGATTTTGCTGATTACATCAGTGGCGGCCAAAGAACCCATTATGAATTTAACCATCTCCAATGGATTAAGGGCCGGACTCATGGGTTTGGTCAAAAGTATCAGTAACGAAGTGGCAGCAAATGGGATTACTATTAATGCACTTCTGCCAGGTTATACTCTGACCGAGCGGTTGAAAGAATTAAATGTTAATGAGCAGAAAATCAGCGAACAAATCCCCGCCAGACGCCTGGGTAAACCAGAAGAGTTGGGCAGTCTGGCCTGCTTTTTAGCATCTGATAAGGCAGCATACATTACAGGGCAGATGATTGCCTGCGATGGCGGTTATCTCAAAGGGCATTGATTAGGAGAAATAAATGACTGAGATGGATAAGATCCAAAAAATTGCTAAAAGATCATATTCTGGGCTAGTGGTGAGAGCATTTGTCTATTCAATCATTCCAACTTTTGTGGTTTATGTAATTGGTGTGAATATGGGGATTTCCCCCAACGACGTTGTAGCACGAGGTTTTGTCGGATTTATGTCAGTGATCTTTGGGGTATTGATGATAAAAAAAAGAATCGCCATGGGAAAAGTTTTAAAAAAATAGTATTATTGCAGTATCTTTTTGTTGGAGAAGATACTGGTTTGATCTTGTAAAGCATCTATTTGTTCCTTTATTTCCTTGTTGGCTTTGCTAATGCGGTTAATTTCTGGAAGTAATTCCTCTTTTATATATTTGGCAAAAAATTCATTCATGGCCTTTATTCTTTCTTCAGGGTTGGTGCCCGCCTGTTTTTTTATTTGATCAATTTGAGACTGAAATATTTTAAGTTCGGGCCGGGTGCTTAACAATTCTTCCAGCATTTTTTCCAAATATTCTATTATCTCATCAGGGGACATATTTTTTAAATTTACCATTTTAAAATATTAACATGGTAAAAGGCCAAGGAAAATAAAATATTTTTTTGAAAATGTTTAGAAAATAAAGGAGAGGCCTCCTCCCCACATTTGTTGAATAAAACTTCGATGCGCACCTATACCCTCCGCTATATTTCTCATATAAGAATAGAAGCAATTCAGTCGGAGATATTCCCCCTTTTTCCGAGTTAATTCAAGTTTGTGTAGATAAGTGAATCCTTTATCAAACTCCTCTTTTTTCTTAGAATCACTCCAGAAAAAACTGCCAAGATAACTGATATTGGTTTTTCTAACCAGACTCAGCCGAGTCAGGGAGAAATCAACTTTTGAAATAGCAAATTCATTATTAAACTGTTTGATGGTTCTGTTTTTAAAAGAATAATTAAATTCGATTTCCCAGGGGAGGTTGGGAGTTAGTTTGTTTTTTATAAACGCTTCATGAATGTTTCCATGATTTTGATCTGCATATCCGTGATAGGCGGATAGTTTTATTCCTAAATCAATTTGATGAAAACGGGTGGTTTTCAGACGTTCCAGTACCGTACCGCTTACCGATTCGGTATAAAAATCCCATCTTTCTTCGCTCTTATAGTCCTGATAGATGTTTTCAAAATTCAAATCGAAAATTAATCGGGCATCTCTTTTTAAAAAATTATGTTTCCGATGCAATTCATACCCATATGTGGCCACTACCCGGTCATTGCGCTGAATCGAAGGTTCTCTTTGGCGGTTATGATAGATCATCTCCATGCCAGCTTTTAGATAATGCAGGTACCGCTTGTTGCTATAGATGTAGCGGCCAAGTTTTCCGGCAAAATTGAAAATCATGCTTTCAGCGTTTGATATATTTTTAATTTCGCCATAATAGTCTTCATAAGTTTTTAAGGAATAAAAATATCTGGCATCAGTATAAATATCCACCCTAGTTAGGTTTTTATATTTGTCAAAAAGCTTGCTGACCGATTTTGAAAACGAATCAATGGGTATTTCCTGATTATTTTCAATTTTTACGAATCCTTTGAGCGGATCAAGTTTGATATTTTCTGGAGGTCTATATTGTCCGGTTTGACTGTCGATACCACCATATTGCGGAGGAAGTTCGTAGGTGTTATTTTTTTCATTAAATGTTGCTCCTTGGGGGGGCATTATATAAATACCCGTGTTCATATCGAGTAGACCACCTTGTCGTATAGAATTTTTATCTAGGGTGGCAGAGGGCCCATTTAAAAGTCGCTCTTCATTAATTGATTCAGCTGGTTCAGGAATTAAATTTTTATTGGTTAGTTGAAAATGCTTCATGGTTGGATTGATAATCGTCGAGCTATGCTTGGTCGTCGTGACTCCCAGCGATTGATCAGTGGAAAGTATTTCAGCCTGCTTGGGGGAAATATAAATTGGATTCAGTGGAAGGTCATAAGTTGGGTAGGCTCCGGAAAACTTGCCTTGGTCGATGAGGACGGTTTTGTAATCAGCCAGTTCATCTTCGATCAAATTCATTTCGGTTTCATGGTCTTTGATTTCACCAGTTTTATCAAAATCTTCCCTTAAAGATTCTAAAATATGTTTATCCTTTTTTTTGAAAAAAGCGACTTTGCCATTTAGAGTTAGATTAGAAGTGATATGATTTTGATCGTTATAAACGACGACAAAATCAGTACCACGCACCCCTAGAGAGGCGGAACGGGTTTGCAGGTAAAGTTTATAATTATTATTTTCCTTACCCGTGATTTGTCCTCTCACGATGCCTTTTAAAAGTTGCAAGAGAGTTGGTTCATTTTTTCTTTTTTCATTCAGGTGGATTTGACTGTTGGGACCTACCGTGATGGTTCCTTCCTTACCAAATAGCACGGCCAGACTTTTATCCGAGGTGGTCAAGGTTCCTGGGGCAATAATCTTATCCCCTTCATGGAGTGAGAAATTATTATTATAAGTTACAGATCCAATAATTCTGTTTACAACAAAATCTGATGAAAAAATATGGGTTGACCAGGCCAGTAGTAAAACTGATATCCACCACAACATTGTTATCCCTTGACTGTTTTCATAATTAGTGTTTTCAATATTATTTTATAATAATGTTAAGATTTGTGGAGTTTATAAGTGGATAAAATAAGCGATTTATTACAGTTTAATACCTGGGGAACTCTATCGGTTATTGCCGGTGATAATCGACCAGTCTGCATTCCAATGAGTTATGTCGCTTATAAAAACCAGATATTCTTTCATAGTGTTCCTGAGACTCAAATAGCTAAACTTACTACGAAGGAAATGTGTTTTTCTTGCGTTGATGAACTTAGTTTTATTCCTGGCGCCTGGATGACTTTGTCTGGTAATCCAGGAATTGGCACAGTCTTTTACCGGTCAGTGTTAATATCTGCGCTCCCCCTAGTGGTGACTAGCGTAGAGGAAAAAAGTGAAATTCTCAACCAATTATGTGAGAAGTTTGAGCCGGGAGGGAGTTACAAAAAAATTCATCCCACCAATCTGGCCATAAAAAGAATGACGATTTGGGGACTTGATATTTCAAAAGCTACTTATCGTGCACGCCTTGGAGAAAATTTAGGACATGCTGTACAAATGAGAATTATCCGTAATTTAAAAGAACGTGGAAGAGTGCTAGACCAAAGAACCATAGCGCTTATGGAAAAGAGATCGTTTATGGGTGATTCCAAAGAATAATCAGACGATTACTTAATATCTCTGGTAAAAATTGATATTTTTTAGCAATCCAGTCAAAGGTAAACGAGCGGTAAAAACAAACATGGGTGGGATCTTTAGGATAATACCAATTAGAAAAATCATTACTATCTTTGTAAAGCAGAGTCTTTATAATTAAGGGTGCGTGGGGACGAAGACATTGTTTAAGTTTTAAAAATTCATCTGCTGGGTTATAAAAATGTTCCACGACTTCACAGCTAACAATAAAATCATATTGGGTGGAGAGTAATCCTGGATCATGAGCAAAATAGGGGTCATAGCAGCACACCAAATAACCTTGGGAGCGTAGTAGGTTAGTAATGACCGGGCCTGGACCTGATCCAAAGTCCAATCCAGTGGCGGTGGATGGGATATGGGTTTGGACAAAGCTGATTACATCGTTTACAAAATTTTGATATCGTATATCGGTAACGTCATTTTGATGAAGAAGATATCGAGCAAGTTCCTGATCGTGAGAGAGATGGTTTTTTTTATGCATGGAAATCAGTCGGCAATCCAAACAATCAAAGTAGCTGTGCACTGGCATTTGGGTGGTAATGGTTTGTCCGTCAGTGCTTCCGCAGAGCGGGCAGCTTATATCTTCTCGCATATAATTGTCTTATCCTTGTTTTTATTATTTATTAATTGAATTTGTTTTAAAAGTATTTTTAATTCATTTAGCTGTTTTGGGTGTCCATCCTTCGAAAACCGGTACTGCTGATAAATTATTAAAAAGTTATTGATTAAATCTTTTTGAGTTTGATTTAAGGCCTCTGAACGGTTGACAGTAAGCAAGAGAGAGTAAGCCGGCTGTCCGGTTGTTCTTATAATTTCAATTTTTTTAAGCTTCGAGCATAATTTATAAAAAAGTATTATTTCATTTCTAGGATGTAAATTGTGCCAGTTTTTAAAGGTATAAAAGGCAAAGAGAAAAAGCAAAAAAACAATAGGAATGATAAACGAAATCTTATGGAGAAAAGACAGGTTGACGGTAAGTTTTTGGGCAATTTTTTCCTGATAAGTGGTATCAAATGAAAATATAAATTGACCAAAGCGGGCATTGATATAATCGACGGCATTAACAAATCGGCGATATTGTTTATATAAAATGTTTTGAGCATTGAGATTGAAACCAGTTTGTTCGAGTGATGCAAAAAATGAACTGCTTCCAAGCGCAATTCTCAGGGGAGCAACACTTTCAACGGGATCATATCGTTTCCATCCATGATTTTTTATATACGTTTCCACCCAGGCGTGAGCATCAAGCTCTTTAACGAGAAAAAAATGACCAAATTCATTGTATTCCCCGCCTTGAAATCCGGTCACCACTCGTGCAGGTATTTTGGCAGCTCGTGCCATAATTGCAAACGCTGACGCAAAGTGAATACAAAACCCTTTCTTGTTTTTAAAGATAAATTCATGCAGGCTGCGGGATCTACCTGGTTTTAAAGTATATGAAAAATTGTTGTTGGAAAAAAAGCTGAGGATGTTGGCAAGAGTTTGCTGGTCGTTTTCGGTCTTAAAACTTGCAATTAAAGTGGTAAATTGGTTATTTAGAATGGTTGGGGGAATATGGAGTAGTTTGCTGAAGTCATTTTGGTTTTGGATAAGTTCATCCATCACAGATTTTCCGCTATAATAAACTTTTTTAGTATTTTTTCTTCTCAGCTGAAAAGTCTTGGGGGCGATTTGTAAGATGTTCAGATCTTCTCGGAGTGTTGGCGGTTCAATAGGAGTATCCAGCGTATAGAGGTAATGCGACATCATGCTTTCGGTTTGAATGCGATACTCTATAAAATTTTTGTTAGTCCTTGGCTGCCATGATGGGTTTGTAAAAGTAGTCCCTTCTTTAATTTTCCAATTAAAACCATCGGTATCTTCTAAAACAGCACCTATCCAATAAGCTTGTGCGGTTATCAGTTGATCTGATTTATTTAGATAGGCCCTAAATACTTTTGTCTCAGATAAAACGATTTCGTCAACATCGGAAGGAGAGACTTCAGGGGAAAATCCAGAGGACGCAATTTGATCTTTTAAAGATATAAAACCCAATTCATACCTGGGAAAAACAATAAATAAAATGGTAACTAAGCCTGTTGAGAAAATAGTATAGGGTATGGAACGCTTTAGAAAAATAATGACTGAACCAGTTTTGTCAAAGCTATTTTCGATTAAATAGATATTGATAAAATTGGTAATTATAAGCATAAACATAATTAAGGTTGTAAACAGGGTCTGTGAGAAAAGCGTTGCTCCGGAAATAATAAAAAATACGATCATGGCGTGGATAAAAAGATCTCTTTTGCCTTTGGCCTCAGCGATTTTTAATGCTTGTAATAAGACTAGATAATTAATCGCTGCCTCTATATCAAAGAGGGTTTGAAAGCGACTGATAATGAGATATGTACAAAAAATGGTCACTGGCCATATAATTAGTTGGATAGGTAGTTTGACCCGATATTTTAAAAAATTGATGGTAATAAGCAGTAGCGAAAGTAAAACAATATCTAGGCTAACGACTTCCGTTGCAAAAATGGAGGATATAATTCCAATTAATATTGGAATTATTACGGCCCGATCTCGCTTAAGAACATTATTCTTAGTAAGTGGCCAAAGCCTTAAGGCAGTCTTTATAATGTCGGTCTCCTTTGTTAATAGAAATTAGTGAACGCTTGGGTATCTGCAGGCTCCAGTATAAATCTTCATGGTGGCATTCCATAATCCATTTTGCTAGTTGCGATAACTTGTTTTCCATATCCTCTTGAGGACACTTATCGATAGTTATTTTAATGCAGTTGGAAGAAGAACTCCCAAAGAGTTTGGTAAGTTTTTGTTTTTTTCTGGCCAAGATTTTCCAATCAACTGATTTGTATGATTCACCGGTTCTAAATTGTCGATGTTCTTGGAATTCATCACTGCCTGGTCTGGCATTTCTAATATAATCTGCTTCGACTTCCATTTTTTCAAGTGGAGATTCAATCAGTGAAAGACCCAAAGGACGGGGAAAAATATAAAATTCAATTTCTTGTTTTAGAAGTTTCCATGCGTAGAAAAGACCAAGTGGGTAAGTGGAATAAAGGGAGAGCCGGGAGATTTTATAAACACCTCTTTTAGAAATGGGAAGAGAAAATGGAATTTTGATTCTTTGATGGGGTTTTAGATCAAATTTTATACTGCTCGTTTGAAATTTTCTATCCTTTACTCTTATGCAAACACCTGGTCGTTCCAATGGGGAACCATTTTCGATTATACACTCTGCCATAACAGTGTCTCCGGCAAATTGGGGAGCAATCACCACTTCGGAAATTTTTAACCCCTGCAAGTTATAATTGGTTACAAATAAAATTGTAAATAGCACGCTGGCATTTATAAATGAAACAAGAAGTATTAAATTATTGGTATAAATAAGTCCCATGAGCAGTAGGGCAACGTTGGTCATAATGAAAATCATTCCATTCAAAGAAGGAAGTATATATGTTTGATGCTCTTTTAAGAGAGGATATATTTTTTTTTCAAGGAGATGAATAAGACTCATACAATTTCAATTTTACCAATTATTTCAAGTGCCAGTTGTTCTCCCACTCCCACTTCGTTTCGGCTGCCTTTGTTGATTCGATGGCCAATTACCGCCGGAAGAATATGTTGAACATCTTCGGGGATCACATGGTCCCTGCCTTGTATATAAGCATAGGCCTTAGCAGCACGAAGAATATCAAGTCCGGCCCTAGGGCTTAATGATCTAAGATTATGACTGCTGCGAGTATAGTTAAGAATATCTAAAATATATTTTAAAATTGGTTCACTAGAAAAAATTTCAGCCGCTTTTTTTTGGTGTATAGCCAATTGTTCTAAATTTATAAGTGGAGCAATGGTATCTAATTTGGACCCAATTTTTTCTGATTTGAGCAGTCGAAGCTCATCATGAGCGGTGGGAACATTTAAATGAATTCCCATAAGGAAACGATCAATTTGGCCTTCAGGAAGAGGATTGGTTCCGACTTGCTCAGTGGGATTTTGGGTGGCAATCACATAGAAAGGTACAGGTAAGGCAAATGTTTCTCCATCCAAAGTGAGTTCGTATTCCTCCATAACTTGAAGTAGGGCACTTTGGGTTTTAGGAGTTGCACGATTGAGTTCATCTGCGAGTACCAGATTATTAAAAATAGGTCCTTTTTTAAAAATAAATTGTCCCTTTTGTTCGTCAAAAATATGAACTCCTAAAATGTCGCTGGGGAGTAGGTCGTTGGTGCATTGAATTCTACCTAGGTTCATTCCCAGAATTTTTCCAAGATACTTAACCATGGTAGTTTTGCCTACACCTGGAATATCCTCGATCAAAAGATGTCCCTTGGCCAAAATTGCCGTCAGCGCAAGGGTCACAATATCTGCCTTGCCTATGACAAAATCATCGGAATGCAAAATTAGATCTTTAAATGTTTCATTCATATTTATCCCTTAGACCAATAGTATAAGCTGTAGAACTTTAAGATACAATTTTAAGTTAAATATTGTTATTGAGCTAATATTTAGCTGCTTGACAATTTAATTTTAAATAAGCAACATGGAGTTATATAGCACAAGTGGTTACACTAACGTGTATGAAAAAGGAATCCAGTGAGAATCTGGAACTGACCCGCAGCGGTTAATGGGAACGAACCCTCTAATCATGGCACTGGGAAACTGGGAAGCCCGAGGTAGTAGGAAAGAAATTGTGCCCATAAGTCCGAATACTTGCCACTTATTAAAATTATGTCGAGGATTACATGCTAGAAAAATTAACACTTTTCATTGTTTTTTTCTTTCTTCACCACGTTTATGGTCAGTCGGTCATTGAAGTTAGTGCAACCCGACTCAAGGATTATGATCCTTATCAAAATCTTACAGTTGAAATTTTAAATGATCAGTTTGAGCAACAGAAATACTCCAATGCGCATCAGATATTTAAGGAATTGGTGGGGATAAGCACTAATGAAACTTTTTTACAACTTTTTTTGCGTGGGGGAGAAACGTATCACACCTTGGTTATGGTCGATGGAGTAAGGTTGAATGATCCATCTCTTCCTAATCGTAGCTTCGATTTGAATCAACTTAGATTTCTTGATATTAAAAAGATAAAGATCTTCAAAGGGCCATCAGCAGCTCTTTTCGGTGAAGGAATTAGTGGCGCAATTGTCATTGAAACTAAAACGGGTAAGCAGCAAAAAACTAATATTGTTACCGGTTATGGTAGCTATCAAAAATATCTGGTTGCACTCAACACCGGGGTCCAGAAGGAAAAGCTTCAATATTTTATGCAAACCAATTATGAAACCCAAGAGGGGAAAACTCAAAAAAATTCGCCGACCGGAAAGGATGAGAAAGATGCAAAGAAATTTACACAAATTGGATTCAATACTCAATATGATTTAAGTAGCCGGTATCGTGTGGGATTATTAACCAAGTTGAATAATGATTACCAGGAGATTGATTCATGGCAAGGGGATCAGTCTGGTTATTATAATCAAAATAAAATGATGATGGGGAAACTTAATTTTGATTTTGAATTTAATAAAGAAATTGATTCAAATTCATTTTCATATAATTATTCAAATCATCACCGCTTTACCAATGATGATTGGCAAAAAAAGTTTAAGAGTGAAATTCATGTACTTAAATTTCAAAGCAAACTCAGATTATCAGATTATCAACATTTAACTGGTGAATTGACCTTCAAGCAAGAAAAAGATTTGTCGCCAGGAAGTCGGACACAAAGGACAAAGAATAATGAAAATGATTTTGCATTTATTCATGCCGTAAGCTTTTTTCCGGTAGAGACGACTTATTCATTCCGGTTCACCCGCAACGAAATGAAAAGTGATTTAATGAATTTTTTTGTTAGAAACACTGTTGCAATATTTAAATTATTAATTGTTGGTTATCAATTTGGTAACTCTCATCAAATTCCCTCGCTTTATCAGTTGTCAGATATTGGTTACGGCAATCCGGATTTAAAAATTGAACAGTCACAAAGTTATGAAGCATTTTTTCAGATTAAAAAAGTGGGTTTCAGTTATCAACAGAGTTTTTACTTAACCCGTATTAAAGATCGGTTTAGTTATGATCCGCAAACATACCAAACTCTTAACGGGGATAGGGCAGAAATTCGTGGTATAGAGAGTACGGTGGCATTTCAAGCGGAAAGTGGAGTGGAATTTGGTACAAGCTATGAACGATTGATGACTTTTGCCTATGAAACAAAAAAGCAGCTGCCCAGGCGTCCTGCTTATAAACATTCCGGTTATATTAAAATAAGTGAATTTTCTTTGCGGGGAATGTGGGTTGGAAGGTCTGATGATCTTGATGGGGTCAATTCTTCCTATTATGATTGTGATTTTTTATATCAAAAAAACTTATCTAAAAATCTTACGGTTACTGTCAGTGTCAATAATTTATTGAATCATCATTACTATGAAGTTTTAGGTTATAGTTCAAAGGAGAGGACTTTTTTTATGCAATTTGAAGGGAAAATATGATTGAAAAACTTGGCTTCTTTGGGGTTTCGGTATTTGTCCATTTATTTTTTTTGCAAATCAAACTAGATGATGGAGGAACTGATATCCTGGGTCATCGTGAATTTAAGCGAATTAATATTATTCTTTCCAGTTCCTCATTGATCAAATTTTCAAAAGTTAGACAATTCCAAAAAATCTCTAATAATAAGCAGACATCAAGTCCGGTCATCTCATCAGAGGTGGTCAATTTAAAGGAAGAGGTAAGTCCGATCATTGCCCCTTATTATCCTAGAGTTTCAAGAATCAAGGGACATCAGGGAAAAGTAAAAATAGCATATTCTATTGACCGTGATGGTAATTGGATTTATAAAAGAATTGAAACATCAAGCGGTTTTATTGAATTGGATAACGCAGCTTTTGATGCGTTGGAAGTAAATCGTTTCAGGTTGCCAAGATTAGGTATTAAGTACATCGTTTTTAATTTTTCTTTGGAACCATAATAATTGAAGAGTAAAGATTGCCAATAAGCTAAATTTGCCATAAATGTGTAAGATATGCAGGCAAATGACCGGGATAATATACAAGATAATACACAAGAAACCAATGCTTCCAGTCTGGTTTTGTTTCCAGGGGGCACGATAGGTTTTGTTCAAGGGGATGATGATTTTCTTTCCAACGATGTTAGAGAAATAATTCAAAAATTGAAGCCTTTATTTTCAAGTCCCAATACGCAGGGTAAGGGATTGCTCGAGTTGGGATTAAGGGATGCCATCTTGCTTTCTTCATTCCGGTTCTGGCATTTATTTTCTCGTACCTTGTTGAAAAATTTTTATTTAAAAATTTATGCTTCAGATTCAGATTACGATATAAAAAAAGCTTCCCTAATGCCCTGGCAGTCAGATGATGAACTTATGCAGTTAATTCAAAATGCTCCCTTTTTAAAAGGGATTGAGTATTTAACGCCAGAGGTTGCCCAAATGCTATGGCAGTCCATGCTCTATCATTTAACTGACGAAATGAAGAATTTTAATGATGATTTTGAAAAATATTTACGATCTTATAATTTCCCGATTCATCTACCTGGAAAAATCTGTTTTCATTTGGCGGAAAATAAGAGTGATTCCCAAAGACCGTTTGCTTTTTTGGCAACTTATCAAACTACAGGTCAAGATCATAAAGCCTTACATCGTCCATTGGCCAAGGCACTTTCTGATTTTGCCCATGATTCAAAAAAACTTTTTGAACTGCTTTTGCCTATTCACCGAGCAGCAAAGACCAGTACTTTTATCAAAAATTTGGTTGATTCGGGAGGAATTTTTAATCCTATAGCCTGGAGTCCAAGTCAGACGTATCAATTTTTAAAAGAAACCCCGCTTTATGAAGCATCAGGGATTGTCATTCGTGTTCCTAATTGGTGGAAGAGCAAGACTGTGTCTAAAGTTAAAGTTGCTGCGAAAATAGGAAGTAAGACTGAAAGTATTGTGGGGATGAATGCCATGCTTGATTTTGACATTAGTCTCTGCTTGGATGGTAAGGAGGAGCTATCTGAAAACGAAATCAAGGAAATTTTGCAATCAAAAGAAAAATTTATTGTTATCAAAGGGCAATTGGTGGAAATTGATGCAGCTAAATTACAAGAAGTGCTGAACCACTTTAAAAATGCTACCAAGAACGGTATTGCCTTGTCGGAGGCTTTGCGTTTTATTTCAGGCGCGGCATTATCTGGAAATGAGCAGGTGGTCGAGGATATCCGGGTCTGGGGTTTTATCAAGCCTGGAGAGCATCTGGCTAAAATTTTAAACGATCTCAAAAATCCTTCCGCTGTCGATTCAGAAGAAAATAAAATTATTGTACAAAATCTCAAGGGAACCCTTCGTCCCTACCAGAAAGATGGTCTATTTTGGCTGTGGACGCTTTATAGGCTAGGTCTGGGAGGTTTACTGGCGGATGATATGGGACTTGGTAAAACTATCCAGATGATTGCTCTTTTTTTATTAACTAAGCGCCATCAGACGGCACCTCATTTGCTGGTTATTCCAGCATCACTTATTAGTAACTGGCGCCGGGAGCTTTTGGTTTTTGCTCCATCTTTGAAAATCGTCATTCTTCATCCTTCAGAATCTTCCAAGGAAAAATGGGAGCTTGGTGCACTAAAAAAATATGACATTGTTATTACAACATATAGCTTTATTCATCGCCATCAGGTGTTTAGAGAAAATGTTTGGGATCTTATTGTCCTTGATGAGGCCCAAAATATCAAAAATGCCGAAACCAAACAATCCCGTGCCGCAAGAGAGCTTAAAGGAAAAATTAAATTGGCTTTGACCGGAACACCCATTGAAAATAATCTGGGTGATCTGTGGGCCATTTTTGATTTCACTTCTTTGGGATTGCTTGGTAGTCGACAGGTATTTTCTTCTTACGTTAAACACTTATCAAATTCAGGAGAATCTTTTTTTCCTTTGCGAAGCCTGGTGGCACCGTATATTTTAAGGCGCTTGAAAACTGATAAAAAAATAATTAATGACCTGCCTGATAAAACCGAACTGAAATCATACTGCTTTTTAACCAAAAAACAGATGAACACCTATCAAAATCTGGTGGAAGCCTTTTCGCTGGCGCTTAAAAAGGCCCAGGAAGAAGGCGATCAGATGAAACGCAGAGGACTGGTCTTAGCCTACCTGATGAAATTCAAGCAAGTTTGCAATCATCCCAAGCAAGTGGAGGGAATTGTAAATGTTTATGAGAAAGAAGAAAGTGGTAAGTTTTTGCATTTTGAAGAATTAATTTCCTCAATAAAAGAAGAAAAAATGATTATCTTTACCCAGTTTAAAGAAATCATGGATCCACTGGCCACTTTTATTGAAGAAACGTTTAATTCCAGGCCGCTGTTATTACATGGACAGACTTCGATCAGTGAACGGGGAACATTAGTTGAAAGATTCCAACAGGACGAGCAGATTAGATTTTTTATTTTGTCTTTAAAAGCTGGGGGAACTGGTCTTAATCTGACCGCCGCATCGCATGTGGTTCATTTTGATCGTTGGTGGAACCCGGCGGTGGAAAATCAAGCTACCGATCGGGCTTATCGGATAGGACAAAAGAAGAATGTTCTGGTACATAAATTTATCACCAAAGGAACTATTGAAGAAAAAATAGACCAGTTGATTGAAACTAAAAAGTCTTTGGCCAGCGAAATCCTGGGGCAATCGAAAGACCAGGAAATAAATCTGACCGAGATGAGCAATGATGAGTTGTTAAAGCTTGTTTCGCTTGATATAAATCAGGTGTTTAGCAAATAAAAGGATTCAGGGGAAGCATATGGCTTTTGGGAGTCGTCGACGTAATCGATTTAAAAATTATTGGCCTCCATATGTTCCGGTTGCTCAAAAAAAGAAACAGGCCGCAGCTAAAATTGCCCAATTACAGAAAAAAGATAAGAATCTTTCACCGGTACTCAATGTCGGAAGAAAAATAGCTACGACTTTCTGGGGTAAGTCTTGGTGTGAGAACATTGAATCCTACCGGGATTTTGCTTATCGCTTGGAACGTGGGCGTACTTATGTTCGAAGTGGATATGTGCTGGATTTGAAAATTAATAAGGGTGAAATTATTGCGCTTGTGCAAGGGGCGTCCTTGTATCAGATTAAGATTAAAATAACCCAAGTCTGTGAGAAAAAGTGGAAAGCACTGGTTAAAAAATGTTCTGGTCAAATTGATTCATTGATGGAAATTCTCCAGGGAAAACTTTCTTCGAGTGTGATGGAGATTATGACTGATAAAAGTTTTGGTCTTTTTCCTTCGCCATCAGAAATAAAATTTTCTTGCTCTTGTCCTGATTGGGCCTCTTGTTGCAAGCATGTAGCCGCGGTTTTATATGGAATAGGAGTGCGACTGGATGAAAGGCCCGAGTATTTATTTGAACTTCGAGGGGTAAGTGAGAAGGATTTGGTGGTTGGTCAGATTGAAACTTTGGCAACCAGTAAAACAGATATGCATCAGCTCCATGTTATTGATGATAGGGATGTATCTTCCATTTTTAATGTGGATTTTGACGACGAGAAGCCGTCTAGTAAAACGCCCACAGCTACCAAGATAGTGGCTAAGAAGACGGTTGCAAAAAAAAAGAAAAAAATGGCAAAAAAATCTTTATAAGGTGAAATTCATAGGATGAATGCGGTTATTTGTTTTTGGATCATTATCTCTTCAGGCATTATCTTGGGTCAGGAACAAAAAACTCTTATTTATAACGATAAAAGCGATTTTAATCCGGCTGGCTATTATTTCAATTCGGCTTTTGATGTTGTTCAAAATCCTTATTATTTTACGCAGGGAAATTATCAAGAAAAGTATAGGGTGCTTTTTAAACGAATTATTGATCCTGATGAGTCAATTAAAAAAGATGGTGGTTGGAAAAAATTTTTTAATGATGAATTTGCGTCCTACCGGGTGGCCCCTAATATTGGTCTTCATACAATTGGATCAGGTTATGATTCCAGAGAAATGTATGAATATTATTATGTGCATGCATATAAGTTTCCCATGTTGCTAACTGTGGCCACCTTGTATGCCGGGCATTTGGGTAATGAAGCATTGGAGTTATCCAACGAAAATGTAAGCAGTCATGACAATATAGCGGATTTGTTTTTTTACGATGTTGCCGCCATCGTTCTGTTTAGAAATGATGAGGTGGTTTATTTTTTTAAGGATGATCTTGGTATGCGCAGGTGGAGCTATCAGCCTTTTATTGATGTAAAAGAGGGAAAAATCAACAATGCCGGGCTTAATTATATTTTCAGACCTAATGTTTTCAAGGCAAAAGCCAGGCCATTTTTTTTTATTGGTATGCAGAATCTGGGAGGGCTTAGCTATGAGTATAGCTCTAATAGATATATCACTTTAAGTTCAGGCATAGCATTTACCGATCCTTTAAAACAAAAAGGTTATTTGGCTACCGCCGTTTTTTATGATTCTGATGAGCTGCTTAGTGCTTCTTTAATTGTAAATGGCTCAGAAAATTACAAGGTCAGAATTAATCTTTATCCCAATTTGTTTTCAGGTGATTACCAATTAGGGCTTATGTCCGGAATTAAAAGAGACAAGGGCGTGATGTTAGGGGTTAATTATATCCTTCCGCTTGGGATCGGAGTTGTCTTATAGCTTATGAGCGAAGGTTTTAATCTCGCGCTGATTGTTTAAAATATTTTTTTATTCCATAGATCAGTGAGAAAATCCTGGTAGGGGATAAGTTCAATCTGATCGATTGTTCTTTTATCGGGATCTCTGGAAACTATTATTTTTCTTTTGACCTTAAAATCATCTGAGAAACTCATTAAACTTTTTAAGTGATCTTTATGAATATGATTGGAGGATTTTACTTCTAAGGCGATTTCATTGTTAATAATAAAATCAACTTCGCATTCTTTTTCCAGGCGCCAAAAAGAAAATGAGCAGTCTTGCGAATAGTAATCACGATATGATTCCAGTTCATTAAAAATAAAATGTTCGAAAAGATTTCCAAATTCTTCACCTTTTTCATGTAAGGTTTTTCGTCCCACCAAAGCATTTAAAATCCCCGTGTCGAAAAAATAAAATTTCGATGAGCTGATAGCTTTTCTTTTCCCCTTTTTTTCAAAAGGTAATAAATTTTTTCCAAGGAGTGTATCCTCTAAGAGGGAGTAATATTCTCGAATAGTTCTGGCCGGGACTTGAGCATCTCTTCCCAGTTTTTCAAAATTGAGTATTTGTCCACTATTTAATCCAGCAAATTCCAAAAAACGGGAGAAATTTTCAATTTTTCGGACAAAAGCCTCTGCCATAATTTCTTCTTGTAGATATAGGCCGGTATAGTCTCTGAGTTCGTCCCAAGGGTCATTGGATGTTACAACTGAAGGTAGGCTTCCATAAAGAAGGCGTTTTTGAAGATCATACTTTGGTAATTCTTCAAAAGTTAGTGGATGAAAATGAACTCGTTTGGCCCGTCCGGCCATGAGTGAAGTATAGTTTTTTGATAATTTTCGAGCACTACTGCCGGTTAAAATAAAACGTGTTTTGGTCGATTCAATCATGGCATGTACTTCATCCATAAGTGAGGGGAGTTTTTGGATTTCATCGATGGCAACCATATGATCTGTTTTTTTAAGGGAGTGTCTTATGAATTCCGGGTTGGCAGAAATTTTTCTAAAGGTATCTGCTTCAAGAAGATTGTAATATCGGTCTGGTTTTAATTGATGAGTAAGAAAATAACTTTTTCCAGTTCTTCGAGGCCCTAGAAGAAGCACACTTTTTCTTTTTAATATTTCTTGAATATTGTTTAGTCTTGTGATCATATAGCACCTGTCTTCCTTCCTTACATGTTAAGGGATTGTTTTCAAATCCGCAACAGTTATGCGGAAAATAGGTATTAATCCGCATCATTGCTGCGGATTGGGAAATATGGAGGGAGATCCAAATCCCCGGACTGAATGTCTTTCAATATAACTCCAGTTTGTTAAGGTCAGGCTTTATTTTCCGGGTAAGCCGTTTATTTTTGCTAAAGGTGCCAATCGCAGTTTGCCTCTGGTTGGTATAAAATTTCAAGAATCCTAAGTCGTTTGGTCTTGCCGTTTGGAAACTGCCAAGCGATCTCTTGATTGACGCTAAGGCCGATGAGTGCCGATCCTAAAGGGGCCAAAATGGAAATTCGTCCTTTTGAAAAATCTGCATCACTTGGATATACCAAGGTGACAATCATTTCTTTGTCATCATTAATATTTAAAAATTTAACTTTAGAATTCATGGTTACCAAATTGGGAGGAACCTGGTCATCGGTAATGAGTTTTGCTCGTTCCAGTTCAAGTTTTAAATTTTCGTATTCTGGAGAGTTTTGATAACCCAATAGATGCATAATCCTAGCATGATCTTTTTCCGAAATGACAATATTATCATCTGCCATAAAGTACTCCGAAAAAGGAAATAAATTTTATTTCCGTAGATTATTCTACACTTTTAGATATAGATTCTACCCCGGTATGGAAAATTTGACCAGTAAATTAGAGCTAAACTATTATTTTGAAAATATAAAAAGATCAGTTTTTCTAGGCATATTTTTTCTACTAGGTTTTTTTACTTTTAGTCTTATCATCAAAAGTATGAAACAGATTATTTCACTCATACTTGTTACGTTTTACTTTATTATACGATTTTCCTTTGATTTTTTTGGTATAGAGCTGCCCTCTTATGGTGGATACTTTATTGATTTGATTGCTATTTTTCTTGTGATCTTGATAAATTTAAAATCTTTTTTTGCAAAACCTATTTGGAAGTTCTCTCTGATTTTTTATACTCTGGCCAATCTTTTTTTGGGTATTGGTATTTTTCAAATTGGTAAATTTCTTAATTATCTTCCACCTTTTGATTTTAACTCTCTTGAACTTCTTGTTTTTTTACTATTAATAGGACCGGTGTTGGAGGAGCTTCTCTTTAGATTTGCGGTTTGGGAAGCACTAAAAGAATGGATTGCTTCACGTTATATTGTTCTTATCTCCTCTATGCTTTTTTCACTTTTTCATTTCACCGTTATTTTTAATGCGGACCCATCTTATAGAGGGTTTATCTGCTATCAGACAATCTATGTCTTTGGTATTTCACTTTTATGGGGATATCTTCGGCAAAAAAGTGGTAGTTGGGTTTGCCCTCTTGTCGCTCACTTTCTTTTTAATTTAGGTTTTTACCTTGGAACCTTTGTCCCCTCAATGATTGAAATTTAATGGGGTAGCAAATGGATTCAGATAAAACAGAAATATTTATTGAAACCAAGCGTCTGTATCTAAGGCAATGGAAACCTGAAGATAAAAAAGTATTTTATGAACTAAATTGTGACCCTGAAGTCATGAGGTATTTCCCAAGCGTGCTCACTTTGGAGCAATCAAACGAATTAGCGGATAAAATCATTGCGTTGATTGAAAAAAATAAATGGGGACTTTTCGCTGCAGAGTTAAAATTATCTGGAGAGTTTATTGGATTTATCGGATTACATGTTCCTACATTTGAAGCTGCTTTCATGCCATGTATTGAAATTGGGTGGCGACTTCATAAACATTTTTGGAAAAAAGGCTACGCTACGGAGGGAGCATTGGCGGTTTTGGATTTTGGTTTCAATTCCTTGAATTTAAGTGAGATCATTTCGTTTACCTCCAAACAAAATGGACCATCCATGGCGGTAATGGAAAGAATTGGGATGAAGCGTGATTATTCAGGGGACTTTGATCATCCCAAAATTGAAGAGGGACATCCGCTTAGATCTGCAGTACTTTATCGAATAAATAAACAGGGTTTCACTGGATTTAATAATAAGAAATGATAGTTAGATGTTTTCTTATTGAAATATAAAAATCTCTTTATTTTTGCATGGGTTAGCCTTAGAAGGTTACTTTTTTTGGGGAATTCCCTTTTGTCACCGAACTTGCTAAACTCGGAAGTATGAGAAAAATAGATAAATACGAATCCTTATGGCAACAATTTAAATACACTAAATTTTTTCGGGCCCCAATGTGGTTTGTTCGTAAATTATATAGTGGTAGGCTTATTTCAAAAAAAGAATATATCATTCCCATGAGGCTTGGGCACAAAATTCTATTGCGCCCAACTGAACAATATTTAAGAGCAGTCATGTTTGGGGCACAATACCATGATGAGACTGTTTTTTTCTTAACTCGTTTTTTGAAAAAAGATGCAGTTATCATTGATATCGGTGCAAACATTGGTCTCTATACCTGTGCATACGCTCAATATTTTAAACACCTCAATCTTAAAATTTACAGTATTGAAGCACTTAAAAATAACTTTGAATTATTAAAGAAAAATGTTGAATTGAATCATTTGTCCAATGTCCAAATTGATCATCTTGCTCTTGGAAAAGATAATGGTACGCTTACATTCAAACTACCAAGCGATGATTATATAGGAAATGCGGTTGGCGAAAATATAAAGAAATCTTCAAGCGACTCAAAAGATGTTTTTATTCTCGAACAGGTAGAGATGCTCACCCTTGATGCTTACGCCCAAAAAAATAATATTACTCGTTGTGATTTTATTAAAATTGATATTGAAGGTGCTGAATATTTTGTTTTTCAAGGGGGTAAGGATTTTATCTCTAGATATCGACCCATTATTCAAGCAGAATTTAATGCATATTGGATAAAGCAGTCCAATTTGACTTCTACGCACTTTTTTGAGTTTTTTACCAAGCTGGACTATGTTTGTGCAGTTGAAAGAAATAATATGTTTATCATTTTAGATAATCCGTTTGAATACGTTATCGAGGAAGAATTGATAGATCTGTTGTTCATTCCAAAAGAAAAACAATTTTAGGAAATTATAAAAAATAGTTTGAAAAACCCCTTATATTTTATTAGCTAACAATATAAGGGGCGAATTATTAAGCAGCTATATTATTTTGTTTTAGCTGGTTTTTCTTCTACGGCAGGAGCAGCAACTTCTGCAGCTGGAGCAGCTACTGCTTCAACAACTGGGCAAGCGCATTTTACTTTTGCAACTTTGCCAGCAGCTTGAGCTTTTTGACAAGCAACAAGGGCCTTGCCTTCGCAAGCTTTTTGCTCAACTTTTTGCTCTTCTGAGTAAGCGCTGAATGCAAGTGTTGAAAGAACGATAAGTGCTAGAACTTTTTTCATAAATATCTCCTGTAAAATGTTAATGAAGTATTACTTCTGCTTCAGCATACTTTATTAATGATTAAAAATTGGTTGGAAAAACATTAGAATTTTCTAATGTTCAACGGGAAGGCTAAGTTGAACCATGAAGCCATGGTTTTCTTCGCTAAAAAGGTCCATGGTACCTTTGTGAATATTTATAATTGAGCGCACGATGCTTAATCCAAGACCTAGTCCGGACTGGTCGGACCGTCCTTCTCGGTAGAAGCGCTCTGATAGTTTTGATAAGTTTTCTTTTAAAACACCGATACCAGTGTCTTCAATTTTAATAATGGCATTATTATTCTCAATTCCCCAGGAAATTTTTATCTCACCATGTTCTGGAGTAAATTTCAAAGCGTTGTCGAGGAGGTTGATAATGGCCCTTTGGATTTTATCCTTCAGTATTTTAACTAAAACACCATCGGTCGGTGGATAAAAGATAAGTTTAACATTTTTACTTTTTGCAAAAAGTTCCCAGTCTTCTTTTAACGTGTCCATTATGGCATTAAGGTCTGTCAAAATAAATTCATGTTTGCTTTCAGCACTTTCGATCCTTGATAATACGAGTAATTCTTCGACTAATCTTTGGAGTCTTTGAATCTCAATCAGGTTGGATTCCATTATGCTGATATATTCGCTTGTATCCCGCTTGCGGGTAAGAAGCACCTCAATATCACCTCTCATTATGGTAAGAGGTGTTCGTAATTCGTGAGAGCAATCGGTAAGAAATTTTTTTTGGGTTTCAACACCTTTTTGAATTTCGTCGATCATCGCATTAAATGTTCGCGAAAGATCTGAAATTTCGTCGTTACTTTTGGGGACAATGGTTCTTTCTTCCAGGTTGGTGGCGCTGATTTTACGGGCGGTATGGGTTAAAAGTTTAAGTGGTTTTAAAATAAGGTTGGCTAAAAAAAGGCTGGTGCTTATAGCGGCAAGAAAGGCGGTAAGGGGGATAAAAATAAGCAGTGAAATTTGCAAGCGTCGCAACGATTTTAGCACCCACTCAAGGCTTTGAGCGGTCTGCACAATATAAACTAGTTTCTTGTTTTCAATAACCGGATAAGTAAGCACGCGGAAATCAACCAGTTTTTGTGAGATGGTGATAAAGGACATTTGGGCAAATACTTTTTTCCCTTGGACAAGTTTTTTAATGGAGGTTTCATCGATAGGCTCAGGGTTTTTTAAGTATTGTGAGCCTGCAATTAAATTTCCACGATCGTCAAAAACTTGCACGATGGTATTGAAATAGTCTAGGTCATCACTTTGGCTTTCGATAAGCTCATCTACGGCATCAATGAAATGAAGATTGTGATTTTTACGATAGGCGATAGATGGGTCTTTGGGGCGAAGGACGTCTTGAAATTTAAATTGCCAGTAGGCATTGATTGATGATGAAACATCCTGGCTTTTACTCAGGAGAAGATCGTCCTTATCCTTGTAAAGATCGATTTTATTATTTTCGTAGATAATTGTTCCCAGCACACATAAAATTCCGCTCCAGATAAAGAAATACCAGATAAAAAATTTAAATCGGATTGATTTTAAAAGGCGTTTTATCCCTTTAATATATAACCTCTTCCCCGTACCGTCTGAATCAATTTATGGCTGAAATTATGATCGATTTTATTTCTTAAATAGTTGATGTACACATCAACTATATTGGTCATTGAATCATGATGAATTTCCCAGACGTGTTCGGCGATCATTGTTCGAGTAAGCACAGTTCCTTGATTTTCTAGAAAAAATTGTAAAAGATTAAATTCTTTAACCGAGAGGTCGATTTCATTTTGAGCTCTAAAAACTTTTCGGGTTTTTAAATCCATTGTGAGATCCAGAACTTGGTATTTGGAGGTGCTAAGATTATTGGTTGCAGACATCGTACGTTTGTGTAAAATTTTTGCTCTTGCCAGAAGTTCTGCGAAAGCAAATGGTTTTGTTAAGTAATCGTCAGCACCAACATCAAATCCCTTAAGTTTATCTTCCACGGTATCACGGGCAGTAAGCATTAATACCGGGGTATTGATTCCGTATTCTCGAATTCTTTTGCAAAGAACAAAACCGTTGAGCTTGGGTAGCATGACGTCAAGAATAAAAAGATTGTATTCATTAACACCAATGCAAAGATCCGCTTCTTCACCATCGCGTGCTACTTCTACACAGTGTCCTTCTTCGCAAAAACCACTCTTGATAAATGAGGCAACTTTTTCTTCATCTTCAACTAATAGGATTTTCATCAAGCGAGAATATTACAAATAAAATGAATTAGTCTATGAATATTTCATCAACCATAGTATGGATCATCGCATGTCTTGTTTTGCTCGATTACTGGTAAAATCCATTTCGTTAACCTGTGTAAACATAAATGCTGGCTGTTTATATTTTTTGAATTGTACCAAAAGATTTTGTCTCTCAGTTGGTACATACCCATGTTATGTTTAATAATATCAATTAATTTAATAAGTTATCTTGGTAGCCATAATAGATTGTTGGTGTGCAATATCCTATAAATAATATAGTGTTTGCGCTAAAATATGCACGGAGAATAGATAGTTGATCGGGGGATATGACAAGGCTGAAAATTTTTATTTCGGGCCTTCAACTCTAATGTCGGAGTATGTAAAATAATATCCCATTCCGTTGCCATTTGGAAAATACCCTATCTTTGTCGTAACTTTTGCAGATACCTCAAAATAGCTTTCCTGTTGAGGAGAATCATATGGCAGGCTTCTTACCGGACCAATTTTTTGTGTAATAATTTTTGTTTCACCATCAGCAAGACTATAATCGCTTGGTGTCCAATAATATTCGATTGTTTCTTTACAGAGAGGTTGTTTATGCAGTCCGATTGTATCAATTTGAAAGAAACTGATTACATCATTTTGAAAATCTACAAGGAATTTTTTTCCACAACCACTATCACCATTAATATGAAGTTTTATTGCCGTTGGATTAAAAGTAGCCGCTTCGGTACCGTCAACGATTCCATTAACTTCAATGTTGGTGACAAATATTAATTCCTGTTTTTCAAGTAAATCCTTGTGCTTCACGGTGGGATCTCCAGCATGAACTGTTCCTATAACAATAATCAAAAATAATAATCCAAAAATAAATTTCATAAAATCTCCATTTGTTGTTTGTGTCTATTTTTATGTAAGAAAGCAGTGGCTGTTTAGTCCACCGTTAAAAAATTAATTACATTTATCATAGTTGTCTTCAATCTCTTCTTGAGAGCTTTTGCATTCTGCATTCGCTTTATAAAGAGCATCCGAGGTGAAATTAGTTATGAATATTTCTCCACGGGGAGGAGTTTTATTTTCCAGCTCCCTGTAAAATGTATTCCAGATAATGTCATCTTCAGTGTGAGAATCAATAGTAGTTATAGAGTTTAAAAACCAGCCATCGGTAAAATGCGTTTGGTGATAATGGTCTAGGCTTCCCACCTTTTTTTCTACACAATATTCCTTCTTTTTTAATCTAAGTGAATATTTCCAGATCATCCTGTCACCAGATGGGTTCACTTTAAATTCACAATGGGATGGGCCTTCAAGAATACAGGCAGTCACGGTGTTACATTCAATTTGATATCCTTCGATTGCCATTACGGCGCAAGTATAGAATCCTGCTATTATTAAGCATACAGTTTTCATGATTAACTCCTAAATATAATTGTTAGTTTAAAATTTTAAGTTCTGCGAAGTTTTGGATAAGAACGAAATCATTCACATCGCGGTTTAAATCATAATGATTTTTTAGATCGCATTGTTCTGAAAAATTCTCATCATTCAGTTTGTTTTGATACACATTTGCCTGATAGATATAGTTTTTGATGTTTTTTAATTCACTATCCTTAAAAATAATTTTATCTCTAAGGAGTGATTTTCGGTTACCCGACTCTTGGTATGCAACATGCTGGTAGATCATTTTATTGTTTGGTGGATAGTAATATAAAACATTATCAATATACATTTGAGGTGCCAAATATTCTACATCGTCCCTGTCGCTACAAACTTCCCACGGAAATGCCCTGACATCACACCAGGGAAATAAACCATTGTACCAACCATTAAAATTTGAAGAAGAAGAGATATTCCACATAATCGTTTTTTGTTTCTCATAAAGTTTCTGATACTCCGTTACTGCATTGGAAATAAAAACTTTAATTTGTTCATTGAATTCCCTGCATTCATTAGCAAAATGATCTGAATTGAAATATTGATATTCTTCAAGACTTAACCACATCTTATGCCAACCCAAGGTCGCTAATTTAGTGACGACTTGTTCAACGCTTTGATATTCAAAAGTTGGACTAAAAATATAGATATTTAGTTCCCTTGCATTTTCTGAAGTATTATTGGAAAGTTTCTTGGCCATAAGAGCATAGATGGCTTCGTGAAAAATAGTTCCAAGTTTTTGATTGATACTGAGTTTTTGCCAGATATCCTTAACGATCCATGCTACCCGCTTGGAATCATCTCTAAAAACCATAGGAATTTTTTCGATGTTATTTCCAGAAGTCGGATTTCCGTAGGTATTGCCCAAATCATTGGCGGCAAGGATTTGCCATTCAGTGGTTCTCCATTGGTATGTTTCAATGGTCTTCACTAGCATTTCAGCAAGTTCTGGAAGCAAAATATAGATCTCATTGATTTTTTTGATAGTCAGATTAACTGCCTCTTCTCCTAGTGGCATTATGACTGAACGAAGTCTTTTATTGATTTGCATTTGATCAGTTTGTGTGTGATTGATGTAGATATTGTCGTAGAGTTGTCCTTCAACAAAATCGTAAAGGTAGTAAGTGTTACCTCTTTTGGCGGCATATCCACCACCGCTAGTCCAGCCACCTAGAGCATAGACGGACAAACAATAGAATGTTCCTAAACAAATAATGAATATTTTTTTCATTCGTATCTCCAATTTGGTATGGTTATACCATAAAAGCCCAATTGCCTGGGGCGATTATTATTTTGAAGAAAAAAATTACCGGACTTTTCTTCTTCTGCTGCAAAGTAATTCTTATAGGTAAAAAGATCAATGAATTGATAATTAATAATTAACATGATATTATATAAAAAGTTAACTGGAGGGTGTTTGAACTTATTTAACTACTTGGGATATAAAGAAATTTTAAAAGAACTTTTGGCCTATAATAAGCGTGAAAAAAATACACGTTTTACTTTTCAGGATATGGCAAAAGCCGCACGTGTTCAAAAAACCTATCTTTCCAAAGTTTTAAACAGGGATGGAGATCTTAGTTTTGATCAACTGTATTTAGCGTGTCGCTATCTGGAAGTTACCAGTGAAGAAATGCATTATATAGAGTTGGTTTATCAAATGAATTTAACTTATCTGCCTGGGAGAAAAAAAGAGTTGTTGGTTTTAATCAAGCAAATCCAAAAAAAATATAATAAATCGGAAACTCATTTACAGGCAGATAAAGTGAATGTTCTGCAGAAAGATTTAAGTGAATACTATCTTGATCCAGATATGCAAATTGTTCATATGGCATTAACCGTTGAGCGCTTCAGGCGTACACCGCATACGATTTGTAGGGAATTGCAGATTCCTGAATTTAAATTAAATCAAATTTTGGAAAAATTGGAAAAAATGCAGGTGATAGGAAAGAGCGAAGGAAGGTATATTGTTCTTAGAGAGAATTTGCACCTGGCAGATGATGCAGGATTTGTTATTCAATATAAAATTATGCAAAAGGTGAAATCAATTGAACTGATTCAAAAACTCAGTCCTGAGCAAAAATATAATTTTAGTGTGATCTTTTCTGCTACTCCCGAAGTAAAAATGGAAATTCAAGAAAACTTTTTTAAATTTTTAAAGAAGTGCCAGGCAAGCGTACAAAACGCTAAGCCGCAAGAGCTTTATCAATTAAACTTTGATCTATTTTCGTTATTTAATAGTACCGATATGTAGTCGACTGCTAAATCCCTGAATAAAGTGCTGCTAGCAATGCTTTGCTGTAAAGGTTGACACCCTCACCGGCCCTCTCTAAAATATAGGAGGGGTTCTTATAGGGGACCGGGGGTATGTTTTTGAAAAATATTTTTTTGTTACTGTCAGCCGCTATTATTTTTAGTGAAATAATTACTGATGTATGTGCCCAATCTAAAGAAATTTCTCTAGATTGGAAATGCGACCAATCCTATAACACCAAGGTTCCTTTGTCAGAAACAATAAAATTTAGACTTGATGCTCAATCAAAAAAGGTATTTTCTAAAGATTTTGAAGTTATATTATCGAAAGCGTATGCGGAATCACAATTTGATTTTTTTGATTGTTTCCATTATTTTTTAAATTCAGCAAGGTATTCAAGGTCAGGTGATATTACCCGTTATGTACGAAACTTAGTGGCTCAATACGGGGCACAGTCCTTTAGTAAATCAGCAATATCTCCTTACGAACCTGGAGAAGATTCTCGTTTGGAAATTACGAAGAAGCAGCAGAAACTAATTGATAACTGGAGTAATAATCCTTGTAGATTGAATTTGAACGTTCAAAAAAATAAAATACTGGAAAAAAAATTTTTAGAGGAACAATTGCCTCGAATAGTAAATAAAATGAAAGTTGGTAGAACCTCAGATAAAGTTCGAAAGTGTTTAGCGAATGTTGCTCAAGTTTATCTTGACGCACTTTTGGATTCAAGTTTGTCACCAAACCAATGTGCCACTTTTCCTGATATTTGTAGTAAAAGATATCAATCAATCCAAAAAACCTTGAGCATGATTTCAAGAATTAGTGATTTGAGTCCCTTTTTTGAATCTGTTGATAAGGGGATAAGTTCATGTTCGTCAGAAGGACAGAGAACAAACAAAGTACTGTATGAACTCAATCGGAATGTGAACGATATTGTTCACATTCAAACCTGTGTAACGCTTAAACCCGGAGAGTCGAACCTTATTGGGTGGGATTATAGCGGTTCTGGTGTGTACAGCGACTATGTTTTAACCAGAATGCCACCAGCGAATAATGGTCCTAGCTATGTTGCAACAGTCAATTTAAAATTCCAACAAGAAGATAAGAACGAATTTGATGAAAATTTTAATCAACAATATATCTTCAAAACAAAAAAATGTTTGTCGGAAATTCAGGATAGACTTAGGGGACCTAATGGAGAAATTTTATCAGTTCAATTATATGAAAAAAATAGTTTTAAAAATACAATTATCCCGTCTGAAATTTTTGTGGAAATTACCAAAGATGAAATACGGGATAACTCGCTAAAATGGAGCCCCAATTCAGATTGCCCAACGATTACTCATGAAATTTTTCATCATCTAGGACTGGTCGATGAATATGAGGAAGTTCAAAGAGGTGTTAAAATCGAGGCTGACGGATCGATAATTTGGGTTGAAAATGATGCAACTTTTCCCCAATATAATTGTAGGACTTTAGGCCCGGAAGATTCTATTATGCATAACCCACATAAAGCTTTTGATAAAATACATTCAGGATTAACGATACTCGCCTGTCAATGTGGGGGTACTACAGGTTTTGGGGTTGGATCAGGTTATGGATCTGGAACGGGAGGAATGGATGTCGGTGTGGGAAAAGACTTTATGAAAGAAGAAAGAGCAGACCTAATGACTCAAATGCATAAGCAAATGGAGGAATTCAAAAAGAAATGTTTTCAAAAATTAAATAATATCCCTGTTAATAGTGATCGTTGTCCAGGATCGACTAGCAAAATTGAAATAGAAATCAATTTTGCTGATTTAAAATCAAATTCTTATTTGAAAGATCAAGTTGATATGGCGAAGAAAAACGAATTTGATAAGAATTCCATGTCTAGAGTAATAAGGGTACAACCGCATAAGAAAAATGAGTCACTGCTTTATCCGGCTCATTATAGGGCCATCACTCAACCGGGGTGTAGCACTAATCATTTATATTACTCATGTGCGAAGCAAGCAGAATGGACATCTCGATATGCATATGGAGAAAAGAAATGTAACCATGGCGTTCCACAAGAGTGTTTGGATGGAGGGGCAACATGGTTAAAATAGTTTTAGTACTTATACTTTTTGCTCTGAATATGCAGGTTGTGATGAGCAACGAAAAAATTCTTATAAGGGTACAAAAATATGCATCTAATTTACTTCATCATCGATCACTTTTATTTGAGAAGGAAAGAATAATACTTGGTTTGAATTCAAATATTTTTTGTGGTCCTGAACTTGAAGTTCCATTGGGGGTTTTTGAAAAAAAACAGGATATCATGCTAAAAAGTCATCACAATTTTTTAGAGCAAATTTTCATTCGAATGAAAACTAGGGAGAAAAAAAAGACTGATAAGCATATTGGGATTGTGACTCAATATTTTCTTGGAGAAAAAGATATTTCTGATGACTTTGATGTTTTAGTAACGGTGAAGCAATTATTGAGCGAAAGTTGTTCGTGGAATGGATGGATTGCACAAAAGGCAGTCTTGGTCAAAATTGTCTTACGGGATGGACAATTTTATCTTAGAGTGAGTCAATTGGTTGATAACAAAATTATTTCTGTTCAAGATACGCCTTTATTGCTTGCGAAATGCAAAAAAATTGGAAAAGCAGATAATGATGGCGAAATTTATGATTGCTTGATTGAAAGTTATGGATTGGTACGTCTTCTGGTGGGAAAAAATAGCCAATAGTTATCAATGAACTTTTCTGTCATAGTGTCTCATTGGCAATTCAGTGTGATTTTGAATCAACCACTTTTGACAATGGTTTAATAACTTGCGGGGGGAAAATAGTTTTTCTTCGTCTTGTTCTTTGACTTCAAAAAAAAGCTACTAAAATCTGGCAGCTCTTAAATAATATAAAAAGGTTGCTTTAAAGAGTGGTACAAATTCCTAAATATTTTTCTTGTAATTTGTTAGAACACTTCTTATTGCGTTTTATGCAAATATAAATGCTATGAACACTGATTATTATCAATCTGAAAAAATTACCTGATTTATAAGTAAGCTTGGCTACATGCTACCTTCAATATCAGAAAGAATAGATTCTAATGTTCTTTTAATTTCTTCATTGTAACAAGGAATATCACCTTCATTAACGGAGTAATAAGTAAGATCTGCATTGCTTAAAGCTTTTTTTAACAATTTCAAGACTTTTGAATTAAAAATTTGGGGACGATTAGTTAGGGTAGAAAAATTGATTTCTTCAATAATAGAATTTTTCACATAACAAAATGTATGAATTTCTTCTAGGTACACACTGTGAGAAACAGTTATTCCAATTGATTGTAACGATAGACCAAAATTTGTATCGTAATCTTGGTTAAAGATATCCAACACCACTAATAGATCATCGCCAGTAAGATTTTCTTGTTTCAAAATATCCTGTGCCAATAACAACTTTTTGATTGAACTATTATCAGTTTGTGAATATTTTAATAATATCTTGCTGCGATCTGATTCGTGGGCAAATGAAAGATATGAAAACAGTATAAATAAAAATGTTAAGATGGTTTTCACTTTAATCCTTTTTTTAATTTATGATACGAGGATTTTACAACACCATGGCGCGGTGCGCAACGTGCTATGTAATAAGTTCAGTATATCTGTTACCGAAATTTCAAATTTTAAAAATTTAAGTGTTATAGTTGGTAACCCAATTATGAGTTTCAGGATGGTTACCTCATATCTTCCTTCTCGGCTAAAATGGAATTTCTTTCAAAAAATTAACCACTTAACTCAACCAAACCAAAGAAAGAAACTATGAGTTACCAAGCTATTTTAGAATATATTTTTATTTTGTCTAAGGCATCTTAAATCATGAAACTATTGAAGATTACTACCGAAAACCATGGGATTTGTTACCCAAAAGAGGGGGATCTAAAAATAGTTAACCAGATGCACCATGCCCGAATCTTTTACCTTCAAAAGAAAAAAATACAGTTGCATAATTAACTAAAATAGTTATATAATATAACTATGAGTGACTTAAATATCCTTCTTAAAGAGCTTAATGATTGGTTAAGAGAGCAAAATTTCGAAATTGAATTAATCATTATTGGAGCTTACGCTCTTCATCTCCACGGTATATCTTCAAGGATGACTATGGATATCGATACTTTAAATCACATTGAACATCCAAGAGTTATTTCAAAAATCTTTGAAATAGGTGAAAAATATGGACTTCCAGAGTGGCTGAATAGCCAGGCTCAAGGCCTTATTCTCCCAGGTGATTTTTACAAGCGGATCATTCGTTCTGATTTATTCTCAAATATTCTGTTAAGCTATGCTTCACGTATTGATCTAATAAAATTAAAAGTAGCTGCCTATTATTATCGCCACAGTTTTGAGCAAAAAGATCTTGATGATCTTAAACTTTTAAAAATTTCCTCTGGTGAGCTGGACGATGGTATTGATTTTTTGCTTGAATCGCATACCCCAGAACAAAATAGGTTCAAGAATGATTTTGTTCGTGACGTAACCCTAATCCATCTTAAACTTAAGGAGTTTTTACTTGGATAGTTTTATTCAAAAGTTCAACTATCTTGGAGCGGCATTGGGGATTTCACCCCGCATGAAAAACTTTGTAGATTTGGAAGAATTTTTTTTAGAAGCGACACTTCACATTGAAAATGACAATAGAATGAAGCAGGCTATTTTAAATTGGTGTGCTCGTTATGCAACTCTATTATCACCTTCAAAAATTAGAAGATTATGTTCACTTATAAAACATAATGATGAAAATTTAGAAGTAATTGTTCATTTTTTAATCGAGCGCAGTTATGTCAAGCATAACTGGTCAATTTTAGTAAAGAGAAAAATTAAAACCCGAATCAATTTTCATGAGAATTTTAAAAAGTATTTAAAGAGTAATGATTTCATCATTAAAAATGTGTCAGAGATCAGGTATCGAGCAGAAGGGCGAAGTCAGGTGATCTCTGATATTTTATCATTTACCCAGAAGTCCAATTTTGGATCACTTTACCAACTTGCCAAAGGTATTCATTCTCCTAGAAATCGGGTGAATGAATCATTTAGGCAACTGCAAGCATTTGGGGTGATTTAACATTATTCCCCCCCGGTTTTTGGGGATTTGGGATTGAATCGAATAATATCTTTTAAAGCGGTGTAATATTTCTGAACCCTGTGTGGGTTTTCGCCAATGACAAATTAACCGATTTAAAATTGATTCTCTTCTTGGTTATTATTTTTGTCTTATTATAAGTTCTAAAAATGTTGATCTTATAAAAAAAATTGATAAAGAAGTTGTGGCGTTTTTTTTTGATGAAGCCGCCTGATAAGAAATTTAATTTTGTCAGCCGGTTATTGAAGAAGTTTATAATGCACGTGGATTCCAAACAGTACCAAAGTATGCAAAAGACTTGTCTCTAGATATTCTTAAGTACCATTTCGTCCAAATAGCGTCGTTGTTCCTGGCACATGTTCTGTGGGAGATATTAGGAAACATATATTTTTATTTTTTAGGATTTTGGCAAATTGCGATTGTTAATCCTGCCTGCCGCCAGTGGGAAGAGCTAAAGTGATATCGTTTGAATTCTAGAGGACAATCTATAAAAGCGGGATTAATTTTAAGTTCGCTATTAGCTATAATATCCTCTTTTACTGAATTTTCCATGAGCTGTATCTTTGATGGTAAAACGCTTAAATTTTTTATAACATGTCTCAAATTGAAATAATCAAACTTAAACAGAAGATTGTATAAAGTTCCTTTAGGGCGAAATTGTCCAATCATTTGAACATCATCAAAATGCTTCAATAAAAATGTTCTTAACTCTTTACTGCGAAAATTATTTATATGAAAGCTGGGAATTGATGAACGACTTTTTAAAACAACGTCATGATTCGGAGTACTGATAATAATTTTTCCGCTTGGAGATATTGCACGTTTTAAAGAAGTGATAAACCCATCGTTTAGATCAGAATGAATATGTTCAATAGCCTCGAATGCAGTAATAACATCAAATTTATCTTGCAGTTTTTCTAGAGATAGGATGTCAGCGATTTTATAAGCCAAATTATCTTTTTTAAATACCCGTTGCGCTATTTCAATGGATATCGTGTTCAGATCAATGCCAGTTACTGATTTGGATGAGGATGCCAGAATATATGTTCCATATCCTTTACCACAAGCACAGTCTAAAACAATTTTATCCTTAGTTAATTTAGTTGCCCACCAGTAACGAGTAACATGATCCCAAAAAAAAGGAGACTTTTCATTTAAATGAAGAGAATCTTCTTTGTATGCGGTATAGTGGCTTTCCATTTGATGCCTGGTAAATGGTTTTATTATAATTATAAATTATTTTATTCAAAATTAATATTATCATAGGTTTTGAGGGAAAGGATGGCAAAAATATTATTATTTTATGTCGGGCCCTCACTTTGTTATCATTCAAATCTGAACTAATCTAGACGTGAAAAATCATGAATTATGATGAAACAAGATGACTTCCGTGTATATTTGGAACTCCCTCAGATGTGGTCTGTAACCTTAAACGGAACCGTGTACCGTTTATTCTAAAGAAGGTGCCAGGGGTGGCTTCATTGATAGATATGAACGCTTTGGATGGCAAATATTGTGGCAAGGTTGGATAAAATTTTATGAGCGCGTTGCTGGATATATCTTGGCAATAAGTTAATTTTTTATGTAAAAAATGTGGGTTTAGCTAAGGTTGTCTTACTAGGAAAAATTTTATTTATAATTCGCTTGAACAGCATTTTTATATCCCCATCAATCATATAAAGAGAAGGTGTTATAAATAACGTTAATCCTGTAGCAAATAAAAGCCCGTACCCCATTGCCATCACGATAGGCACCAAGATCCCCACATCGCCACCGAATCCATATATTGTAGGAAATAATCCTGCAAGAGTTGTTAAGGTAGTCAAAAGGACAGCTCGCAACCTTTCTTTTACCCCTAAAGCGATTAACTGTATTACGTTCTGTGCGTTGGTGTTTGGGTCTCTTGCCAATTTGTTGATAAAATCAACAATGATAATGCTATCATTCACAACAACACCAGTCAGGCCAATCATGCCGATTATACCAAATAAAGATAAAGGGACTCTATGAAGAGCAAAAGCGATTAAGGCACCCAGAAGACCAAAAGGAATTATTGTTATAATTATTAATGGTTGAGAAAAAGATCTAAAAAGAGCTACTATTATTAAGTAAATGGACAATATTGCGATTAAAAATGCTGCGGCAATTCCTTCCATTGCTTCATCCGTTTTTTCAGCTTCTCCGCCAAAATACATTGTTAAATCTGGACATTGCTCTATTTCATTTCTAAATTTTACATTAATTAATTGATTTATTTGATTGGATGTTGCTATTTTTTCATCAATTTTTGCCGTTATAGTTAGAACTCGATCTCCATTATAATGATTTACTTTGGATTTTCCATCCTTAACTTTAAAAGACACTATTTCTTTAAGTTTTATCAATCGGCCTGATTTATTAGGAATTAAAAGATCATACAAAAATTTACTATCTCGTTGGTATGCATCATCAATCTTAACCCTAAAATCTATTTTACGATCAAGAGTCTGAATGTGAGAAGCAATAGTTCCCTCATAGGCGGTTCTAATTGTCCGAGCGATATCCGCCACGCTTAGTTCATATTGAGCAAGTTTGTTATAGTCGAAAACCAAACGCAACTCTTCCTTTCCTAGTTTCTGATCATCATCAATATCTTGAACTCCTTTTATAGAGGCAAGGAAGTTTTTTATTTTTTCACGATAGGTTTGCAATGTGTCTGAATTGTTGCTAATTAATTTTATATTAACAGGATCTCCTGCTGATGGCCCCAAGCCGCTTTTTTCAAATGACGCTAATTTTAAATCCTTGATTGTTTCGGGTGAAATTTCTTTACGAAGAGAAGCGATGATTTCTGCGGCGTTCTTTGTTCTCTGAGTCTTTGGAATTAGATTAATCGTAATTTGTGCCCAATTTGTGTGATACTCTTGACTCATTCCACTTGCATGTAGCCCTACTTTCGTTAGAACAGAAACTCGTTGTTTTTCAGGAATTGTAGAAAAAACGAGATTCTCAACTTGGCCAGATATTTCTTTCATATATTTTAAACTGGTTCCCTTGTCTGCTTCAAGATTAATTGTGATTTTATCACTTGAATCATCCGATAAAAGAACAAAATTGCTTATTACGCCCTTGCATAAGAAAAGCGCTGGAGCAATAGACACAAGCAACAAGACAACTACCAAATATCTATACTTTAAAATTTTCTTTAGATATTTTTCAAAAATATTTTCTAGGGAGATAAACCAATCAGATTTTTTTGCTTCTTTTGGGCGCTCATCTTTTAAGTGAACTGGTAAAATAAACATTGCTTCAAAGAGAGAAAAAAGGAGGGTTGCTGTCACAACAACAGGGAAAACATAAATCAACTTTCCAATAATTCCCTTAATTGCGAGAAGGGGCAAAAAGGCCATAATAGTTGTTAATACCGATACAATGACAGGGGAAAAAATACTCTTTACACCAGCGACAACAGCGTCCATTGAAGACATTTCCATGCTTTTATTGTGATGAATCGCTTCGGCAGCAACAATACCGTGATCGACCAACATGCCCAAAACTGTAATGATTGCCCCTAATGTCATGGTATTAAAAGTCATATCTGTCTTATACATATAAACAAACAACATCATCAGAGAAATAGGAATACCGAAGGCAGTCCAAAGTGAGGTTTTAAGATCTAAAAAAATAAATAATATAACTACAACTAGAACAAAACCAATGGCCGCATTATTTATTACAACATCTAAAAGTGATCTTATTGAATCAGACATATCTCTAATGACAGTTAATTCAAACTTGTCTGAGAACATTGCTTTATTTTTATCAAAAAAATCTTTTATATTATCAATAGTCTTTATGATATCTGCGTTTGCTTTTTTAGAAATGGATAAAATAACGCTCTTTTCTTTGTTCGCCCTTATATAAACATCCGCATCCTTAAATGAATCCTTAACATTGGCAATATCTTTAATGTGCACCCTTTTTTGTTCAAAATTTGATCTAACAATCACATCTTTAACATCCATAGGATTGGAAAATTCTCCAATAGAGACAATGTTCTGTTCATTCTGTAGAGATTGTAAAGTTCCACCAGTTGAACGAACATTTCTAACCTGAATACTGTTTACAACATCATTCAAAGAAATATAGTAACTGCTCATTTTTTCAGGATCAATATTGATATGAATTTCTCTATCCAGATATCCAGACATGCTGACATTGTTGACACCATTTACCTTTTTTAACATATCCTCAAGTCTATCTGCTAAATCAAAAAGCTCTTTATCTGAAACATTGGCCGCTTCCTTTGCTGAAACACTTATCTCATAAACTGCAAAAACATCGGGATCAATTTCTGTTAAAATAATTTCCTTAACCCCACTAGGAAGATCTTCTATGGTCTCTTTAGATATGTTCCTATAAATTTCATCCTTAACTCTTTGGACATTCGAGGCATCTGGGTCAATATTGACAAAAATAGTTCCTCCATCGTCTGTTGAGATAGAAGTATATTCTTTAATATTACTGATTCCTGCCAATTTATCCTCTATTGAAACAATTACATTTAACTCAACATCTGTGGCACTTGCTCCTGGATAAACCACCTTTATGGTCATTGCATCGAAATCAATTGAAGGCATGAAATCCTTCTTCAATCCTTTATAAGTTACAATCCCTGCAACAAAGGTCATTAAAATAAATAAAGTGATTAATAGTTTATTCTCTGTAAGATATCTTAATATTGTGCTCATGTACCACCTAGTTTGTTAAATCTTCGTAATCAATGCTGTATGAAATAAGAGAATTTTTAATCTCAAGTATATCAATTTGTTCGCTGACAATTTGATCACTAGTATCTAGCAAATATCGCAAGTTTAACCTCGCTCCTTTATACTTCTTACTTTGAGTTTTATATTTAGATTCTAATGATTTTATTTTTTTTTCTTTTACATTTAAAATACTTTGATATCCATATATAGACGAGAGAAGATCGTTTAATGTTTTTTGATATTGATTTTTGGAAAGAAAATATTCATGGTTTAATTGGGCGACATCTAATGAAACATCCTCTAATTCCTTTTCTGCCGAAATATTTCCCAAAGGAATAATTACCGATAACCCAACATAAAGATCTCGATCACTCATGCCGTTGACAGCGTTATCAAGAGAATTGCCCGAAGATTTTAAAGTGTATCCAGCTAAAACATTTAATTCAGGTAAGAGTTTATTTTTGGCAACACCTTGCGTGTATACTAAATTTTCTTTGAAAAGTTCATATATTTTAGTATTTGCTGTTTCAGCAAATGGAATATCAGCAAAACTTTTTTTCTCATTTTGATTCAGTCTTTGTTCTAAATATTTTTCTGAAGGTGTTTCTGCATTTACATAAATCTCAATCTCTTTTTTTATTTGATTGTAGGCAATTTCATTTATCTTGTATTGTTGTTGATAATTCAGAACAGATGCAACTGTTTCCTGTAAATCGTCATTATCGGTCATCCCTAACTTAAATTTTCGCCTAGTTTGATTTTCTAAAAGTTCACTATTTTTTATGCTTTGCTGCAAAAGTTCTAATTTTTCTTTTTGTACAATCCATCGATAATATAGTTTTTTATAATAATTAATATCTGATTCATCAAATTCTTTCTTTTTTAACTCTTCTATTTTCACCTTCATCATGGCATTATTTTTTGTGAATCTATCTACAACACCAAAGGCATTTTTCAATATCGGCTGACTGATCTCCATATAAGCTACAGGACGGTAATACTTATTGCCATTATTGGTAATTTCATCTTTAATTTGAGAATACTTAATTCCTGTTTCAATATTTGTCCCCGTCAGTGAAAACTTTTTTTGTAACCCTAAATTGCTTTCATATTTTTTTGATGAATATGTCGAGAAAGGATTTGTTGGATTGTAATTATCATTAGTATAGTGAGTTACTCCTCCCACAGCTGTAATATCGTTAATACTGCCAGTTCCATACAAAGTGTTTTGGGATTTTTCTACTTGGATTGCATTGTTCTTAATACTGGGAAGTTTTTCCTTAATAATTTTAATAAACTCAGTAAAACTTAAATCTTTGATACAATCATCATCTTTTTTAGTGTTTGCTAAGGCGGTGTTAACCACAACGAGCAAAAACAAGGACAATATCCTTAAAGCACCTAACGTTTTCATGATTTTTTCTTCCTTTTTAGGGGAATTTGACCAACAACATTTTTCAGCATCAAAGCATGATCTTCTACAAACTGTAAGAGTTCACTCATCCCTTCTTCGGTAACAAGAGAAATAATGTTTTTACTACCTGGGGGGCCTGAAATAATAAAAATTTTATCTCCTGTTTCAATTCTGTGTTCTTGACGAGCTTCCTGCGGAATTACGATTTGCCCCTTGCTGCCAACAGTCGCAACGCCATAAACTCTAGGTTTTTCTTTCATGCCTGTATTCCTTGTATAATTAGTATTACCAGTAATACCAATTATAGCCATTTTTTATTATTATTTCAATTTAAAAGCTAAGTGATGACATTCCACCCACCATCAACTTTCTAGGCCCCTAAAAGGTTAGTAATATGATAACATTTTTAAAAATTGCATCGAACAGGCCAAAACCCCTTACAGTAAAAGGAATTTACTTAGTAGTAAAATATAAATCAAAAGACCCAAGTTTCAGACCTAGCTAGTATGATAAAAAATATTGAAGAAAATTTGGATATAGATTATTTTTTCAATTTTTGCTATAGAAAATTGCGGATTGTGAAATAGAGAACTGGTACCAGCCAGTGGACGATAGGTTTCGAGGACATCAGACATAATGGATTAACTGTAAGTGAATTACGAACGAGTTCTAGGTTTAAATGAAGTCCAGAAATACCTAGCGAAAGGCCGTGACTGATCGGAATTGGCACCCATTACCATAGTATCTCATGCGAAACTTAATAAATCCTCAGGCATAACTGCCGACAAGAGGTAAAAAGCGGGGATGCGTTTTTTAATATTGAAGAAAATTTAAAATGTTTTTGAACTAGGTAAATACATTACTCGCTACCCACCGCCATTTCAGCTATCGCTATTTTGAAATTTAAACCGGACAGCAGTGAATTTGTTTATTAAAAGTAATGTTAATTTTCTATGAAGCAATCAAGGGGATTCGAACTGCCACCATCAGATCCTTGTTCTCTAACATAAGCCTTAAATCTGTTTTGTAGAGTGAGATTTTTTGGCATTAAAAGCTTAATGTTGTAATAATTTTTTAAGCCATATATGATATTGATGTTGACAAAGTGGCGCTGCATTGTTGGCTTGAAAATATTTAGTCTTGAAATTCATCTAAATATTTGTATATAGAAGAAAATTCCGACAACGGACTGTGTGTTTAATATGTTGAAAACAACAAGCACCTGCTTCCAATGTTGTGTTTTCGGATAATTAGGCAATAGTATCCAAGTTTTCTAGAAAATTGAGTATCCGTGTTCTCTGTAATTGAGCACAGGTACGTCCATATTTTAAGACTTATTATAAAAGAAATTCACCATTTCAATATCGTATTATTTAATAAAATAAGTGCTCCAATATTTCAAAATACGGAGCATTTTAAACCGTATTTGACTTGTCATTTTATGATTGAACATTTTATAAAGACAGTATGCAAAAACATGATTATCAACATTTACTTGAATCGGAGTTTCATAAAAGATTAGAAAGAAATACATCATATTCTTTAAGAGCTTTTGCTTTATCTCTTGGCCTAACTTCTTCTGCCATATCTGAACTATTATCTGGAAAACGAAAAATATCTGTAAAAAAAGCTGAGAGCTTTGTAGATTTACTCGATTTAACTATTGAAGAAAAAGATCGATTTATAAATTCAGTAAAAAGTACTAAAGCTAGATATAAAAAAAAGAAAGTTATAGAGCAAAATAACTACCACGTAAGCGGTAAATGGCCATCCTATCTTTAAGTTATTTTTTTTGATAAAATCATCAACTTTATGCCAAGAACTGGCCTTTGAGAGGAAGAAGTCGCTCATAATCTTCCACGGTTTGAGCGAGAGGGAGTTTATCTAACATCCGGTTTAAATAGTCAAATGGTTCGATGCCATTTTTCTTGGCGGTTTCAATAAGTGAATAAAACATAGCACTGGCCTTGGCACCATCAACAGTGGAACTAAAAAGCCAATTTTTTTTCCCGATACAGAACGGACGTATCGCATTTTCTACCCAGGCATTGCTGATATTAATATTTCCATTGGTAATATAAACCGAAAGATATTTCCACTCATTGAATGCATAATGGACTGCTTTACCCGCAACTGATTTAGGTGTAATTTTACCGCGCAATTTATCGATCCATTTTTTAAACTCATCTAGAATCGGTGCTGACTTTTGTTGGCGAATTATTATTATTTTATCTTCAGACAATTCTTTTATTTCTTCTTCAATTTTATAAAGCTTCTTAATCATATCTAATGCTTTCTTTCCAACACCCTTACCACCAGAGGTTTTTGAAGCATCAAAAAATTTACGACGACAGTGATCCCAGCATCCAACTCTGATTAATTTGTATTCTTCACATGCTCGACTGTAACCATCATATCCATCAACTTGTAAATAACCTCTGAATCCAGCAAGCAGTTCTAATGGGACTTGTCCTGATCTGGTGGGAGCATAATCATATAAGACAATTGGATTTTCCCCCGGCGCATGCCGTACCCACATATAACTTTTGCTAGTCGCTTTTTTACCATCTTCATTTAGGACTTGAGTTGTGGTTTCATCAAACTGGATATAGTTTCTTTCTAAAAGCTTATCTTGAAGCAAATTATAAATTGGAACAACCAAGTTACTGACTTTAATTAACCATCTACACATCGTTTGACGGGTTAACTCCGCATTTATCCTCTCAAAAATCTTTTCCTGCCGATAAAGTGGAAGTGCGTCGACATACTTAGCAGTGATAATATAAGCAATCAAGCTGGCGGATGCCATGGTTTTGGGTAGTAACTGTGGAGGTAACGGAGCTATTTTGAAAGTTTCACTAGATAGCTGATCTATCGGAGCATATTTTTTTCTAATAGTTCGTTTAACAAATACTTTTGCAGGCTCGATCTCCAGCTGTTCAGTGATTTCATCACCAACATATTTCATGCCGATTTTTTCTTCTTCTGGTAAATCAATAATTTCATCTATCCGCGGAAGTGAGGCCGGTAGCGGTTTTCTTTTTCCTTTTCTGCGTTCGTAGGTAATAGTTTCTTTTTCATCTTCAGTGATTTCTTCAGCACTATCACGATCATCAATCTTGGTATCTTCCAGTTCGTTGAACATGTCTGCTTGATGAGGATTTTTCTCTGAGGTCGGAGCATATTTTCTACGTTGTAGTAACAGAATTATATCTTTGAGTGATTGAATCTCGTGATCTTTGTTTTGAATGATTTGTTGATTTTCTTGAATCGTCTTTACAAAAAGTTTTTTTAATTCATTAATATTGTCTGGTAGATTTTTATCAATTTGCATTGATAAAAATCTACCAGACAATTCACAATTGGCCAAGGCCTAAATTAGGTCAAAGTAAAATTTAATTTTTTATGCGGAAGTTCCCATGGATTAAATCCCTGCAAAAATTGTTTTAAAACTTTTGGGCCCAGCACAATGGTTTCTTCTTCTAAATGACTAGGCCATCTAAATTTCTCTTTCTCTAAACACTTGTACCATAGGACAAAACCAGTATTGTCCCAGTATAATGCCTTAATGCGATCTCGATGTTTATTGCAAAAAATAAAAAGATATTTTTCAAAAGGGTTTAGTTTCATTTCGTCTTGAACAATACCGGCTAACCCACGATGTCCTTTTCTAAAATCAATATATGGACGAAAAAAATAAATATGATCAAATTTATTGGGTGATAACATTTTGACGTCCAAGATTACAAACGAAGGTGGCCATCCATGTAGAATCTGGTATAGATAAAAACTCTAATTCCATTCCATTTTGCAATTTCATACGAACATTGCCGGTTTTGAGTGGTGTTTTTACTGGTAAAAATAAATTTTCATCATTTTTTTTCTTAACGGTACTTGATTGTTGGGAAAATGATTTAAAATCAGGCCGGAGTAAATTACACCAATAATAAAACCGAAGAACGGATATTTTCTGCTGACGACAAAAATCCGCTTTGGTTTGCCCAGACTGGGCATACAGATTGATAATACGTTCCCATTGCTCTCTTGATCTAGAATTTCTAGACATGCTTTCCTCCTTGAAAGTAGTGAAAC
>Ga0208957_1000178_pt1 | contig 55087 bp, 51 predicted proteins | sample RifOxyA1_FD_184029 | JGI IMG/M metagenome (GOLD analysis project Ga0208957, IMG submission 184029) | Groundwater microbial communities from Rifle, Colorado - Rifle Oxygen_injection A1 (SPAdes) | ecosystem: Environmental > Aquatic > Deep subsurface > Groundwater | place: Rifle, Colorado, United... | reverse complement strand
TAAACATCTAAGGGGTGATATAAATTATGCTTGGCCAACTGCTGAAATCGCCGTTATGGGAGAAAAGGGAGCTGTCGAAATTTTGTATGCCAAGGAATCTAAAAATGTGGAAAACGCTAGTGCATTCTTAAAAAACAAGGAAGAAGAATATAAAAATATTATGCTCAGTCCTTATCCCGCCGCTGATAAGGGTTATATTGATGATATTATTGAACCATCAAAAACGAGAATAAGAATCATTAAGGCGCTTAAGTTACTCGAAAACAAGCGAGACACTAATCCTCCTAAAAAGCACGGCAATATACCATTGTAAGGGAAAAAAGAAATGAATATGGGATTTTCAAATGCAATTGTGGGTGATTTCAATGCGTACATGTTTAGTTTGATGGGCATGTTGATTGTTTTTGTAGGATTGGTTTTGATATATCTATATATCGAATTTTTGCCGCATTTTTTGGATTTTTTAAGTAAACGCAAAGATAAAATCAGGCAAAGAGCGCGAATCCGTTTTAAAAAGGAAATGGCTCCACCTAAACATTTATCTGCTGCCCATATAGGTAAAGAAAATATAGATGAAATTATGGTTGCTATAGCGACAGCACTTCATTTGGAGCATAGTTATTTAGGGGATAATCAACAATATACTTGGAAAAAAGATGTAGCTGAAAATAACTGGGGGATATCTGGAAAGATAAATAATCTCTCCAGAAGATCATCAAGAACAAGCTGGTAGGAGGCGACGGTGAGATTATATAAAATGATTATTAATGAAAAAGAATATGCGGTTAAACTAAAAGATGTTTCAGTTAATGAAATACATGCAGAGGTTAATGATAAAGAATACACAGTGGCTATAAAAGATATCCAAAAACTTGGTGGGCAAAAAGTGATCAACACGATAGCTCCAAGCAATACATTAAAAACAAAGTTAAACACCAAGGTCGAAGCTACCTCAGGAGTTGCTATAACTGGTGGAACAATTGTTTCTCCTATCCCAGGACAAATCAAATTAATATTGGTGAAGTCGGGAGACAAAGTGACCAAGGGACAAAAAGTACTAATGTTAGAAGCCATGAAATTGGAGAACGACATCAATGCTTCAGTAGCGGGAACAATTAAAAAAATCCACGTTTCTGAAGGCCAGACAGTAATTCAAAATCAGGTTCTTGTTGAATTTGAATAAACATATAGAGGAGTTGATTTGTGGATTTCATGAGCTATATTGCTAGTACAGGATTCGTTCATATTACTTTTTTAAATATTGTAATGATGATTATTGGATCTATTTTTATTTTTTTAGCTGTTAAACATGATTGGGAACCATTATTACTTATTCCCATCGGGTTTGGAATGATAGCTGGTAATATCCCACCGATTCAAGGAATGCTTCTTAGTGTTTATGATAAAGGCAGTGTTTTATATTATCTTTATCTAGGTGTGACCAACGGCATTTATCCCCCACTCATTTTTCTTGGAATTGGTGCCATGACAGATTTTTCTTGTTTAATCTCAAGTCCAAAACTGATTTTACTGGGAGCCGCCGCACAACTTGGAATTTTCATGACTTTTGTGGGAGCATTATATTTGGGTTTTACGCCACAGCAAGCTGGAGCGATTGGGATTATTGGCGGAGCAGATGGCCCGACTGCGATTTTCCTATCATCGATGTTGGCGCCTGAATTACTGGGAGCGATTGCAGTTTCGGCATATTCCTATATGGCATTGGTTCCGGTGATCCAACCCCCTATTATGAATTTACTCACCACTAAGGAAGAGCGAAAAATCCGCATGAAGGCGCCCAGAATTGTGAGTCAAAAAGAAAAAATTATATTTCCAATCGTAGTGTTTTTAGTTGCAGTGCTTATTGCACCAGGAGCGCTTACTTTGATTGGCATGCTTTGCTTTGGTAATTTATTAAAAGAAAGTACGAGAACGGAAAGATTGGCAAATACTGCAAGGCATTCGGTAATTGATACAGTAACTATGATTCTTGGTTTTTGCGTAGGTGCAAGCACTCAAGCTCAAACATTTTTGACAGGAAGATCGGCGCTTATTTTTGCGTTGGGAGCTTTCAGTTTTATGGTAGCTACGGCTGGTGGCGTTTTGTTTGCAAAAATTATGAATGTATTTTGCAAGGATAAAATTAATCCACTCATTGGAGCTGCCGGGGTCTCAGCAGTACCTGATTCTGCAAGAGTTGCACACCATATAGGTTTAAAAAATGATCCAACAAATTATCTTCTTATGCACGCCATGGCCCCCAATGTCGCCGGAGTTATAGGTTCCGCGATTGCCGCTGGCGTGTTGTGGGTGGTACTTGGTAAAATGTAATGAGTGTTTTCATTTTTGTGGGGCACTAAAGAGAGAGCAATGAAAAAAATTATCATAACCCCAGCAGACGAGTTTAATATTGATTTTGTGGTTGACTATGTTTTGAAATGCAATTTTAAAACATATTCGGAGATTCAATACGAAAAAACCAAGGCACGCTATTTAAAACTTCTTAAGAGTAAATCATATCTGTGTTTTGTGGCAATGATTGATACTAAGATAGTGGGATATGTTGATTTGGATATAAGAAAAAGTGATTGCTTAAGCACGATTTGGATCAATGAAATATATATTTTAAAAAAATTTCGTCACCTTAAAATTGCTACAAGGCTTATTAAACATGCTGAGAGGTTTGCAAAGGATTTGGGGTTTGATGCAATCTATTTAAATATTGAACCAGAAAAAGTGGAGTGCTTAAAATTAGTTGAAAAAATCAGATTTAAGTATGTTCAGTATATTCTTAGAAAAAAGATATAAGGATATCCGTAGGTAAAAATTTACATTTATATTTACACTTGTTTCCGATTGGACTACGAACGAGATTAATGGAGTGCAGTTTTTAATTGGCGCATCGTTTGTATGAATAATAAAAAGTTAATCACACTCACTATACTATGGTTAGTAATTTTTTCTAACTCATATGCAAAGGACTGGGTTTTTAAGAATAGTTTGGGGACGACGTATGTAGTGACTTATTCGGAGGAAGGTCATTACTATCTGGATCATTATTATGCACCCAACGGAAAATTACAAGAAAGGGTTCATCATTTGTTTTTTCCCTCCGAAAAACTATTAAATACATATCTTCACAAGCACTATAATCAATTTGTTGATAAGGCAATTTGGGATTTCTTGGCGCTAGATGAAATATTATCAGCTACTGATAAACCGGTGACTAATTCTACTATTGAAAAAAGTGCTTCAAATAAACAGATATGGAAGATTAAAAATACTTGGAGTGAACAATGGGAAAAGGAGTATGCACGCTGGATTGAAGAAAGTGTTAGCAAGGAATATCTAAAAGACCATGGTGTGTCGAGTGATTGTGCAGATGTTGCTTATGCCTTAAGATGGATATTTTTCAGGATAAATTATCTACCAGCAGCCAATACCCTGGCTGGTTCTGGTATGTTGTTTACTCACGAATCTTTCAAGGATGAGTGGAAGAATTTGCAAACTACTAACGATTGGCACCACGATGAGCTTTTTTTAGCGGCTCTTAATTATTTACTGGACAATACCTACACCCATACTCTTTTAGCCGATTCTTACCCGGTGAAAATCACTACTGACGTGTTAATTTCAGGGATCATTTATCTTACCTTACATGGAGAGTTTGGACACACCCAAATAATTTCAAAAACTAATTATCAAGATAGTGAACAGATTCCAATTTTACTCCTTTCTGGTACAGTGCCCAGGGCAATAAGAGATATGCATGAGGAGATGTTTTCACCGACAACCCATGTTTCTTCCGATAATGGCGGTCTTATACAAATAAGATGGCCAATTAATATTTCAGGTGCTTGGAAGTTGGTTAATAAAACCCAAATGCCTGCCTACTCAGAAGAACAATATGCTAGTGATTATATGGGATCAGAAATTAGTTTTGCTTTTGCTACTTTTAAAAGATTGAATTTAAATTATCAACCCAAGCTAATTTTGAATAAGCAAATTGATGATGTACTGGAAATGATTAAAAGAAGAATTGAAATTGTGGAAGAGGGTTATCGTATTTGCCAGATTGAAGATTGTTCTCCAACTACTTTGAATTACGAGAATTGGAGTACACCAAGCAGAGATAACAGAATATCGGAGGCTATCTGTGCAATAGATCGTTTTGTTGTTAGTAGCCAGGATAATCATGATCTGAATTTATTATGGCAGAGTTCTTTGAAAGAACGATTCGTGGAAATTAATGATCAGCAATATAGTTTGGAAAAAATTAAATATTTGTGGGAATATAATTTATACTCCTTTGATCCACGTGATTCAATAAACATACGGTGGGGGGCCAATCTTGACGTTATTGCCCAGATGCTGTTTCAAAAAACCAAAGATGCGTTAGAGCAAAGAACACGAGTGATTAATCAGCAAATAGCCAGTTTACAATGTGTAGGTTCAAATGTTTGCGAGTTGGGAGATGTTAACTGGCGGAAGTACAATACTTATGAAATGGATGGTTTATTATTCAAAATCGATGAGATTGTGGCTGAATTTCAAAGGATATTTTCTAATAAGGAGTATAGAAAATTGGTTTCAGCAATGGAAAAATTTGTTTTAAACGTTAATAATGAAGATTTTTTGTTTTTTGATTTGATGAGCTTTCTACCATTTTTAAACAGCGATCCCAGAGTTTCTCAAGAGGAGAGATGGGGTAGTAAACGATTTGATTATAATTACCTTAAATTAGCCTCTAATTTATCATCGCTACAAATAAGTTCCAACGGGATAGCGTTGATTGACAATCAAAAATTAATTGATCTAGAAAATAAAAAGGAAGTTTTTTTACCAGAAAAAATCATAAGCTTGTCTCAGCATCCTCAAACCGGATTTACCGTGGGAGTTCATGAAAATGGCCAGGGTAAAACCATCATTTTATATAGACCGGATACGGCAAACGTTGAGAGTATTAAATTAGAGAATGATTACGAGGGAGTGAATGTTAAGACGTTGTGGCACTCATCATCTATTTTTTCAGTCCTGGCGGGGTTTGATCTTTATATTTTTAAAATAAGTTTGGAAGATCTTGATGAAGCCGTTTTAATTTTTAAATATAATAACATTCAGGCACTGACGAATACTGATGGATTCACTGGTGACGATAAATATAAAGTGCGGTTAATTTTTCAATTATCAGGTGAAGATAAGCGTAGGTTTATTTTGAGTGGCGAAAATGAAGACTCTACGGTTAAAGAATTAAATTTTAAATTAGATGATCTTTCGCAATATTCAGTAGTTGGTGAAACCAGGCAATATTTGATTCTTAATCACCTGGCCAAAGGTATGGATACTGAAACTTGCACTTTATTTCTAGATAAGGCTGATGGTGAAGTCTATTCACCGCTGGAAAAGACTTCTTGTGTTTCAAATGTAATAGACGATTTAAATGCGCTGATCACTATCCGACATGGTGGAAATCTTCCGAAGATTGATTTCTTGGCAATGAATCAAAATCTCGAAATAATTAACAAACAATATTTGGGATACTCTTTCAGTCGTACGCAAGATAAAAATTATGTTTTTTTCCAGTCAATGGATGAAAATTGGAACCGGCATGTTTATAAATATACTAATTCTCAGCTTGAAGAGATTTTATTTCCAGGCAAAACAATTATTAATTCAAATAAATATTTAGTAAGTATACAGGAGGAAGGTATTTCATTTTCTTTTGGAGTTGAAAACATGATCACCCATGAAAGATTGGAGATACCTAACAATAATAATTTTAGATTTTATTTTCTTCCTACTCCCTTTTATACTTCATTAGAAGGAATATTTTTTTATAGTGTTTCACTTGATTATATTCAATTTATAGATTTAATTACGGATGGAGATTCCCAAAGACTGTATGGAAGTATTGGAAAATTATTAAATGATAATCTTGGTGAACAAAAAGAATTGATTCCTGTTTTTACATTCTCCCAGATGGATGAGAACTTTGTTTTTTCAAGCAATATGAATAATGACCCCACTCCAATTAATAAAGGATTTTTGTTCAAGATGTCATCGAAAGGCAACTTGTTTTGGTTCAGCGAAAAATAAGTAAAAGTCAGATTGCTAAAATATTTTAAGACAATCTATTGAATTCAGCTAAATTTAGCAGAGTGGAACTTGTGTACTGTTTGGAATTTACGACACCACCACCAACGATGCATTATGTCCAGCAGGTTTGGACGTACCTGATTTTTCATGGAAATCAGATGGCATGGTTTCTGCAACATTAATTGTAACCGGAAATCAGGAAGATAACCGGAGAAAAGATGATTATGGATGATCGAAAAAATGAGGGTTTTAGGATGAATACCTTTTTTAGAACGCTTTTCATTTTATTTCTAATTATTCGATCAAATGCAAGTTGGGGGTTTACCCAACCAAGTCAAGAGTGTCCAGATAAGTTTATAGGCGTTGTAACAAAGGTATTACATCCAGGCCCTACGCAAAATGCTCCTGATTGGATAGAAATTCATTTTGAAATGATTGAAAAAATAATTGGAAGCCCAAGTACTGATCCAGTAATAAAAATTTTAAAATATGGTCCCTTTAAATTTTCGGTTGGCGAGGAATATATTATTTCGCTTAGAAATGGCTTTCTGTGCATGGCTGAACTAAGTAAATAAATATTTATCGAATTAAATAATTTAGATTTTATTTTTACAAGGACGTAAAAATGCTTAAAAAAGGACTTTTAGTAGTATGTTCCATTCTGTGGATCTTAATTTATTCTATTACTAGCAATGCCTATACATTTACCGAGGATTTTGAAGTCGGTATTTATTGGAAATCTTATCCGATAAATTTTAAAATATTTGCGGATACATCATCGGAGTGGAACGAATTATATAATCTTTCTTTATCTAGCATACAGGAATGGGAAAATGAAACCGGTGTGAACGTTTGGGAATTAAGTTCGCAGTTTTATTCAAGTAATCCATCTGGTAACTTTATTAAATGGTCATCTAATTTTGCAGAAGATACAGGGTACGACCCCGTCGGGACTTTGGCGGTTACCATAAGATATAACAACGGAAATTTTTTTGATAGGGTGGTCATAATATTAAATGCCCAAAATTCTACTCTTAAGCAAAATTTTGCAGGTCTCTTGGCAAAAACAATTTTGCATGAAATTGGGCATACAATCGGGCTTGGGCATACTGACGAAAATGCTATCATGTATCCGTATACTACCAGCGTTTCTACGCTTCAAAATGATGACATTGTTGGTGCGAAGGAAGCTGTGGAATTAAATGATTACAGAAGTTCTATTGGTTATACTGCTAATAAAGAAACTACCAATGGATTAATCCCAAGTTGCGGTTCTTTAGCCTTTGCTTCGGAGCTATCACCCGTACAGTCCTATTTTAATACATTAATAACCGTTTTTTCTTCTCTCCTATTAATTGTTTTTCTACGAGTTATCTACTACTTTTTAGGGTATTGGGTGAAAGAATTGCCCCTTAGTAATATAAAGAAATAATAAATCAAAAGCCTGTTTAAATTCTCCGAAAAACTGTGGTATGAAAACAGGTTTTGCCGTAAACGATTATATTTTTATTTTACAATTGGGAGATGAATTACCGCAAGCATATCCTCAACTGGCGGCATATTTCAATGTTTTTAATATTACACTAGTACCAGTACGACTGCAGGATTTATTAGATATTAAAAAAGATAAAGATTTATTTCACGTCATAGTGGTGGTTAATGATTTAAAATCTCGAATAAAATTTGTAGATATTCAAAATAGGATTTTAAATTTTTATTTAAAATCCAGAAGGTTTCATCTTCACGATATAACTTCTTTTGGGAAGATAGATATTTTTACTAAAATTGCTCGATTTAATGTTTATAATCACTACAGTTTGCCGGCTAATCTTAAAATGGTAACCTGTGAAATCGCAAAAAAATATTATCAAGCTGGCAAGTTGTTGCATAAGTGGCCAGGTGGCACTAGGGCCAAATTACCTGCATGAAAAATCATACTAATGAAAAAATATTACTTTTAATTAAGTTAGACTGCGAAGCTCTTTATAACCGGATTATTTTTAGAAAAGAAGATTATCTAAGAACTATGGTTTTAAAAAGAAATAGAGATCATCTGAAACAAGTTTTCAGGTCAAGATATTATGATTTGAAGCTGGATGAACTTAAAGATTTTTCAAGTGAAGCAATATTTTCCATGGAAACTTTTTATAAAGAAGCGGAGGAGTTGGGTTGGTACTTGTTTCATACGGAAGATATGCCAGCCACTATTGAAGAAAAAATTAATTATCGTTTTAGAATGATAGAAAAAGCCTATGCCGCCTTACAAGCAAGTTTAAATGATTCAAATACTGACTCACAAGTTCAAGAATTGAATGAATTAGATGGGCCCCCTGTAATAAAACAGGCTGACTGAATCACTAAACAATTGTCAAAGAGTACACCTCATGACATTAATAAATTCACAAAAATTGCTAGCGGAGTGAGGGATGAAATATTTTACGATTATATATTTTTTGACCCTATTATTATCCACCGAAACTGGGTTCACCAGACCACCTATATCTGGTGAAAGGTATGAGTTGCTAAGTGGAGTAAGAGTCTTGAAAGATAGGAACATACCAAGCGGAAAGGCCGGTATGAGTGATGATTTTTCCACTAGTGTTCCCTCATGGTTTTTAACAGATAATTATCACTACATTCCTGCTGCAGGCAAAGTACTTGATATATATTTCAAGGAAGGTCAAAATGCAGTTTTTTTGGCAAGGAAAGGTTTTCGGGTAACAGGATTGGAAAACAACCCGGATTTAATTGAAAAAGCTAATTTACTCATGAAGGAATTCGAAGTTAAAATTAATATAGTGCAAGAAAATGCTTACAAATTTTCTAGTAGGGGAACACTTTACGATGCTGTAATTGCATTTTATTTTACCGACAGGGCGTTATTAAAAAAAATATGGAGTTGGATAAAGCCTGGAGGTGTCTTAATTTTAGAGGGGTACACCGTTTTGAATAGGGATACGAAAGAAATTAATAGCCTGTCCGTCGAACATTTTTTTAAACCTGGTGAGCTTCTATCTCTTTTCAAAGACTATAAAATTTTAAAATACGAGGAGCCTTTGCACTTAAAAGTTTTTACATCAAGCGTAATTGTACAAAAAAGGTGATACTTTGAGCGTAAAATTGTTTTATGAAAACGTCAGTCTACTTGATTTTGCTTACTGGGATAAGCAAAAGGGGCCTGTTGGGTATTCAGTTCGCGTTCATATTGAGCTATCAGGACCGACCGACAGTGATGGTATCATAAGTGATTTTTCTACTACCAAAAAAATGGTTAAAAAAATAATTGATGATTATGTTGATCATCGAATGCTTGTACCTGAAAAAATGGTCATGATTAAAGACGATGAAGTTATTATTGAAGAAAAGATGAACTTAGATGAAATGTTTTATTATCGTGCTCCTAAATCGGCTTTTTGTCCTATTCCTGAAAGAGAAATAAATTTAACAATTGTAAAACAATATCTTGAAGAAACTGTTGTAAAAAATCTTCCAGCTTCTATATCTTATGTAAAAGTCATTCTTGAGGAAGAAATTAAAGATCAAGATCAATATTGGTTTCAATATACCCATGGACTTAAAAACCATTATGGTAATTGTCAACGTCTTCTCCATGGACACAAAAATCCAGTTCGTATTTGGGTAAATAAGCAAAGAAAACCAGATTTGGAAAGGTACTTGGTCATAGATGTATTTAAAGGATCGGTTCATTTTGCATTCAAAGATAATCTGGTCAATTTAGATGAAATAACTAGGAAAGGTATTAATGAAGGTTCTTTGCACGATATTAAAACAATTCATATGAAGTATGGTGGTAACCAAGGTGTCTTTGAATTAAAACTTCCAGGTAGATTGGTAAATCTGGTCAACATGGAAACAAGTGTGGAAAACTTGTCAAAATATTTTTACTCCATAATATGTAAAAAATGCGAGCAAAATGATCAGATAATGATCCAGGCTTTCGAAGGAATTGGAAAAGGGGCGATATTTCATAATTAGTCCATACCTACCTTTCATAATTTTTGAAATTGTTACATAATAGTAATATGAAATGGTTTGCATGTTGGTTACTAATCTTTAGTTTTTGTCAAATATTGTACGCTGCCCAAGCCCAGATTGATGAAGATGGGATTTTTTCTGGGCGGATATCTCGAGTCACCGAGGCCGGTAAAGTTATTAGATTGAAAGTAGATTTTCTCAATATGAAATATTTGAACAAGGGCGATAAAGTTGAGTTTTGGGATGAAAAAGATGATAGAAGAAATTGCAAAGCCTATATTATTGGCAAAAGCAATGATTACTTACTCATAAGAATCAGTGATTTTAAGGGATGTGCCCAAAATATTTACTTGGTAGCCGGTGCTTATTTAAAATTATTTAGTCCTGATTTAGTAAATAATTTAAAAATGGGAAAGGAACTTATAAAGATATTGGAAAAAAAACGTTTGGCTATTGGAGGGCGCCTTGGTAGGGCTAAAGAAGCTTTAAGCCAACATATGTCAAAAGTTGAAGCGGTAAACGATAGGTACACCGTTTTGCGTGAACAATTGGAAAATGAGTGGCGGGAAGAATTAACTAAACTTGAAGAAGATAATTTGGTGATTAAAAAACAGTATTCAGCATTAGAGCTTGCCTTACAAGATATTGACCGTAAAATGGAACGATATCAAATTGAAGATGAAAACTTGAGAACGGATAGATGGGCACTCGATTCAAAACTATACTTCAAAAAATAATTTATACGATTTATCTACTTAGCTTGTTTGGGTATATTGAATCCGCTCAGTCTTGCATAAAGGAATCAAGTCTCAAACTTATTGCAAATAAATATGCCAAGGGTTTTAAAATATATCAAGGAAAGTCGATTTATTTGATAAAAACCAAAAACCAAAAAATTTTAATTAGCAATGAAAAAAATAAGATTTGCTCAGAGTATTTGTCGGTAATTAGCCCGGTAAAGAAAGCTGTAGTAATGTCTACTACACATCTGGCAGTATTAGAAATGCTCGGTGAGCATCAATCACTGGTAGGTTTTCCTGATAATAAATTGATTACATCACCCAATATTGCTGCACTAGTAAATGGAAATAAAATTACCAATTTGGATTATCCATTTAATCGGGAAAAAATTTTATTAATAAAACCGGATATTATTATGGGATATTCGGCGAGTGTTTTTGATGAAGAGAGTTTAGTCCAATTGGAAAAATTAAGCCAACTAGTGATTTTAAATGATGATTTTAAAGAAGAATCTCTTTTAGCAAGAGCGGAATGGATAAAATTTGTGGCGCTTTTTTATGATAAGTTAAACCTGGCACAAAAAATATTTGATGATATTGAAAAAAGTTATATCAACACCAAAGCCCTGGTTAAAAATTTTAAAAAGCCTAAAGTTTTAGTTGGACAAAATAATCATGGAATCTGGTCTGCTCCTGGTGGGAATAGCGATATCGTAAAATTAATTTCTGATGCTGGAGGTGATTACATCTGGAAAGATAAAAAAACCAGCAAGACATTACAAATGAGCATTGAGGCAGTTTGGTCGAAGCTTATGGAGAGTGAAATTTGGCTTACTCAAAATACCTGGTTTAATATGGCAGAACTTAAAAATAGCGATGACAAATACTTAAAACTTAAAGTTGTTCAAACCGGAAGAATCTATAATCATATACTTAAGGTTAATAAATGGAAAAATATGAATTATTGGGAAACTGGAATCATGCGACCAGATTTACTAATAAAAGATTTGGTTATTATTTTTCATCCAAATGTGTTAGCAGGTGAACAAACAATTTGGTACGATAAGTTAAAATAAATTTATGAACAGTTCCCAAACAAAAATTCTATTATTGTGTTTTGCCGTCGTGTCGCTGGTTTTTTTGTTAATGATAATTGGCCCGGTGAATATTCCAATTAATGAATTATTTGGCGAAAGTCATACGTCCGAGTGGCAAACTATTCTATGGGAAATTCGTTTCCCGAAAACTCTAACGGCATTATTAGCAGGAGTAGCTTTGGGTTTAACTGGCTTAATTATGCAGACCTACTTTAATAATCCACTAGCGGACCCCTATATATTGGGAGTACAAAGTGGGGCATCGTTGGGGGTGGCAATTGGCATAATGGCTTTGGATTCGGTACTGATTGTTTTTCCAAATTATTTAGGGCAATTAAGTACCATCTTTTTTGCTACGGCAGGAAGTTTGCTTACCTTGTTTTTTCTCATGACTCTATCTAAGATACTTACCAATAAATTGATTTTGCTGGTAATGGGTCTGGTCTTTGGTCATGTTATCACAGGGATTATCAGTATTTTGGTAACCATTAGTGAATCACATAAGATAAAGAATTTTTTATTATGGACCATGGGGAGTTTTCAAAGAGTTCAGCGCGATCAGATCGGTATGTTGATTGTTATAATTTTAATAGGCGCTATTTTTTTATTTTGCCAATCTTCCAAGCTTAATTTGCTTCTACTCGGTGATAAATATGCCCGATCATCGGGTTTAAATGTGTTGAAAACTAGAAGAATGCTATTGTTAATTACAGCCATCTTATCAGGTACGGTCACATCTTTTTGTGGACCGATTGCTTTTATTGGAATTATTTCTCCTCATTTGGCCCGCAGTTTTTTAAAGACTTCTAATCATTTTGTTTTAATACCAAGCGTGGCATTACTTGGAGCTATTATGGCACTTGCTAGCGAATTTGTATCAAGTTTTATGGGTGATATGACGTTGCCTATTAATGGTATTTTGGGGCTTGTCGGAGGACCTATAATTTTTATTATTCTTATTAATTATAGAAAGGTTTATCACTCATGATGGATTTATTACCAGTTATAACGGCAAGGAATCTCAAAGTGGGTTATGGCCAATTGGCGGTTTTAGAGAATATTAATTTTTCAATTTATCCCGGAGATATGATTTGTCTGATGGGACATAATGGTTGTGGAAAGACGACAATATTGCGCACGCTTTCTAGGTTTTTAAAAAAATTGGATGGCGATATTTTTGTAAAAGATCGAGCTATTGAAAAATGGAGTGATTTGGACTATGCCAAAATTCTCAGCATTGTTTTAACTGAAAAAGTAACTGAGCCAAATTTATTAGTGAAAGATGTAATTGATCTTGGTAGATATCCTTACACTAATTTTATGGGAACCCTGGATAATAACGATAATATTATTGTTGATCAGGCCATTGAACTTCTAGGAATTTCCGGTTTGCTTACAAAAAAAATTGATGAATTAAGTGATGGTCAGCGACAAAAGGTTTTTATAGCCAGAGCCTTGGCACAAGACACCAACATTTTGCTGCTAGATGAGCCCACAACATTTTTGGATTTACCCGGGAAGATGGAAATTTTACGAATTTTAAAAAAAATCGCAATTGAAAAAAAAGTGGCAGTTTTATTTTCCTCTCATGATTGGCAATTAATTTTGGAGCTTACTTCATGGATTTGGCTTATAGATCAAAGTGGTAATCTTAAAGCGGGGGTACCGGAAGATTTTATCATAAGTGGTGATTTTGAAAAATGCTTTCATCATCCTCAGTTTATTTTTGATGATGAAGTGGGTATTTTCAAGGAAAAGAAAGAAAATGAATTAATTGTCTCACTTCTTGGTGGGGACAATAAAAAAAAGATTTGGACTAAACACCTCCTAAGGAAAGAAGCATTTAATGTACTTGATTACCATATTCCTGGATATCCAGTAATTGAGATAATTACAGACAAAGAGAGTGCAGTTCATTGGGAAATAACCCAAAATCAAAAAAAGACAAAAGTAAATACACTAGAAGAATTGTTGGTTATTTTAAAAACTTAATTTTGATGCAAATCCATTAACCATAATCTCAATATTCCGATACATTGGTGACTGCTAGTGGTGGCAAAAATATTAAATAGGATACTGATGAGAAGAATAATAATTTTGGGTTTATTTTTATTTATTGCAACGTGGTTGCTTGCTTATGAAATTCAAGATGATTTGGATAAAATAGAATGGACTAAATATTCTGATGAAGACAATATTCAAGTGTATGAGGCGAAAAGAGCTCATAAATCTGGTTTGATTCCCATTAAAGTTCATACCATTTTGGACTACCCCATCACTAAAGTTTTAACTGTGTTGACAGATGCTAGCCGAAAAACTGAGTGGGTGCCGCGTCTAGATGTTTCAAAAACAGTTGAACAGCTGAAGTTTGGAGAATTTATAGATTACGCCAGTTTCGATGCACCTTGGCCTTTTGAAGATCGAGATTTTCTGGTTTATATTAAGACGAATTATGACATTGAGAAAAAAGAAGTTAAAGCAGTCATTTATTCTGTCACTCACCCTCAGATGCCTAATCGCAAAGGTTTTGTAAGAGGTCATACTTTCTCTGGTAATACTTATTTAAAAAGTGTGTACAACGACACCAAAACATATGTGGAAATTTCATTTTTTAATGATTATAAGGGTAATATTCCTAAGTGGATTGTTAACATGGTTCAATTGACCTGGCCTCGAACTTTTATTGGTCAATTAAGAACTCAGCTAGCTAAAAAAGATGTATCAGATACTTATCAAAATTTGGATGTTGTCACAAAATATCTTGAAAAAAAGCAGCAACACCATGTGACTCATGAAGCGACAGTTCAAAAATAAACTCTCTATTTCCTAAGTCTTTGAATATAGGCTGATTTATAATAAAGCTTCTTCACCTCAGTTTGATAAAAAAAATTGATAGAGGACCCTTTTAATCATAATATTATCTTTGAAATAGGGAGAATAATATGTGGAATAATATCAAATCAGAAAACTTGCTTTATCTTGTTATTGATATGCAAGATAAGTTTTACCCACTTATTCCTTCTGAAGTCTTAAAACAGGCTAAAAAAAATATATTAACAACCATTCAAATGTTCAGTGACTTGAAAATTCCGATGATCGGAACTGAACATTACGTAAAAGGACTTGGACATACCGATACCGATATAGTCAAAATTTGGAAAGGAAGTGCTTTTACTGATAAAGTAACTTTCAGTTGCTTTAAAAGTTTAAACTTCAAGGATAATTTGAAAAAATATGGGCGAAAAATTGTTGTTGTATCTGGGTTGGAAACCCATATTTGTGTTTTACAAACAGTTGTTGATTTATTAGCTGACAAATATCACGTGGTTGTACTAAAGGACACATGTGTCTCATCTACAAAATTAAAGTGGGAAAATGGAATTGATTTGATGGAAAAAGCTGGTGCTCACATTATGAATACTGAGACGCTTTTATTTTATTTATTACAAAGGGTAGATCGTCCTGAGTTTAAAACTCTAATAAAGCTTTTAAAAGATGCTCAAAATTCTTGAAATAGGTGATTATTTAATTCCAGGTCAATACAAACTTCATAGCGAATTTAATCGGGTTGTTAATTATCAAAGTATGGCAGATGATAACATGTTTTCGCTGGTAACATCTGAGGTTGGTGGAGGACCATATAATATTATGGTCGAGTCCTTAGATCATTACCCAGAAAAAATGTATTTAACTGAACAATTTTTGATAGAGAATAGTTATAAGCTATCCAAATCAAGCCTGAGCGGTTTGGATCTCCAAATACTGCCAGGGAAACTAAAATGTTTTAAAAAACTTCTTCTAGAGAATAAAGCCGGCTCTTATTTAATAGATAGTGGTAATCAAGATCTGGAACCATTGAGTTTTGAAGATCATTTGAAGAAGCGACTTATAGAGGGGAAGAAAGTAATTTTTGAGGAGAGTTTGCTGGCAGGCATAACGATATTGAAAGGACTTGGTGTTGGACTAACCCCTTCCGGTGATGATTTTTTAATTGGAATCATGATCGGGATTCATTTAAAAATGAGAAGTACAAGACAAACTGATCCTTCAAGAGATAAAATACTCAAACTAATTTTAGAAAATTCCCTTGGGGAAAACGCATTGTCTAATTGGTTTTTAAAGACCGCTTTTAGGGGACTCGTTTCTTCCAAGATGAAGACATTTATTTTAGCCTTATCCCAAGGATCGATAAGTGATATTAGGGAGGCTTTTAATATACAAGCTCGAATTGGTCATTCTTCAGGACTGGACCAGTTAGCAGGATTGTATGAAGTAATTAAAAGGGAGAATCTGTGGCCCACTTTATTAAAACCTTGATTAAATCCGGCGAATATTTTGATTCTATAACTTTGATGGTGGTAACCAAGAAAATAAAAGAATTAAAAAATATTTTAGATGCTGCAATTGTTATGGGAACGCATGAGAATAGAAAAATACTGAAAGCGTCAGGACTTTATGTGGATGAATTTAATAAGGCACCTGAAAATGATTTATTAATTTCCATTAAAGGTGAAAATCAAAAAATCGCCGAAGAAGCACTTATCAAGTTGGATGAAATTTTAGTTGATGTCAAAAAAAGAAAAAATTCAAGTAAGGATGAATTTTATTTTAGCGTTGCTCAAGCAAAAAAAGAATTGAAAGATGCTAACATTACGCTCATTTCTATATCTGGAAAGTATGCAGCCCAGGAAGCTATGAAAGCCTTAAATATTGGTATGAATATAATGCTATTTTCGGATAACGTTTCCCTCGATGAAGAGTTAATGTTAAAAAAATATGCTGCCTCGAAAGATCTTTTGGTTATGGGGCCTGATTGCGGAACATGCATTATTGGTGGTGTGCCATTGGGATTTGCTAATAAAGTAAGTCGGGGTGATATTGGAATTGTGGGAGCTTCAGGTACGGGAACTCAGGAAGTAACTACTTTGATCACTAATTCAGGGGGGGGAATCAGTCATGCTATAGGAACTGGTGGTCGAGATGTTGGTCAATTTATTGGTGGAATAACTTTTTTGTCTGCGCTCAAACTTTTAATTGAAGATGAAATGACAAAAACCATTTTACTGGTTTCTAAACCTCCGCATGGAGAAGTACTTTCAAAAATTGGAGAGCTTGCTGGGAAAACTACAAAAAAAGTGATTGCGTGTTTTTTAGGAGCTCAAAAATCACAAGTTGAAAAATACAATATGATTTATGCCAAGACGTTGGAGGAGGGCGCAGTAAAAGCACTCGAGATATCTTTGAATCGAGAATTAAGTTTTAATATAGAAGAAATACCGGTAATTAAAAAAATAAATTCGAAACAAAAATTTTTAAGAGGTTTGTTTAGCGGAGGAACTTTTGCTCTTGAGACCCAACTTATTTTAGGTAGTGAATGTATTAAGGATGTTTATTCTAATTCAAAAGTAGAAACCTCAACCCTTCTTGATGATCCACACCATAGTATTAAAAATACAATTATTGATTTAGGAGCTGATGAGTTTACACAGGGAAGACCTCATCCGATGATTGATTATACGCTTAGAAATGAAAGGATTTTAAAAGAGGCTAAAGATCTAGAGGTGGCTTGTTTGTATCTGGATTTAGTTTTAGGATTCGGCTCAAATAAAAACCCTATGATGGAATTTTTACCGACTATTCAACAGGTGAGAGAGCACAGAAAAGACTTGATTATTATTTGCACGGTTACCGGTACGGATAGTGATCCTCAAAACAAGAAAGAGATAGTGGCAAGTCTTAAAGCTATGAATGTGATAGTTCCAAAATCAAATGCGCAAGGTGCTTTTCTTTGCGTTCATATCCTAAAACAAATAAATAGAGGGGAAAATGAATAATCTATTAAAAGATAAACCCCAAATTATTAATATCGGAATTGCAGATTTTTACCGCGATTTAAAACTAAATCAAGCATCAGCATTGCATGTGGAGTGGAGGCCGCCACTAGTAAATGATCCAAAAATGCAAAAGAAGTTGTTTTTAAATATCGATAAAATAAAAGCAGCCAATAAAGTAGCTATAGCGAAAATCTTAGCCGCAAAACCAACTTTAATAGGAATGGATCTGGCACTCAATGTAATTCCAAAAATGGAAAAAAATTTAATTCTTCATGCGGGACCTCCGGTATCTTGGGAGCGCATGTGTGGTCCAATGAAGGGGGCGGTTCTTGGCGCTTTAATCTACGAGGAAATGGCAAATAATATTGAAGAAGCAGAAAAATTAGTTATTTCCGGAAAAATCAAATTTGCCCCCTGCCATGAACATTGTTGTGTTGGTCCGATGGCCGGAATTATAAGTCCATCTATGCCGGTATTTATAATTGAAAACCTCGAAAATAAAAATAAATCTTATACGACCATGAATGAAGGTCTTGGTAAAGTGCTTCGCTACGGTGCTTATGATACATCTGTTATCGAAAGATTAAGGTGGATGAATAATGTACTTTACCCAGTTTTAAAGGATGCTATCCAAGCTTCGGGAGGGATTGATCTTAAAAGTATTATTGCACAGGCACTTCATATGGGTGATGAAGTTCATAATCGTAATCGTGCGGGGACTTCATTGTTTTATCGTCAAATTACTCCATTTATTTTAAAAACATGTAAGTCTAATCAAAATGCTATTGATGTATTAAATTTTATAAATGGCAATGATCATTTCTTTTTAAATCTATCTATGGCCCAAGCTAAAGCAAGTTTGGATGCAGGTAAGGGAGTGAAGTATTCCAGTTTACTAACTGTAATGGCCCGCAATGGAACTGATTTTGGTATTCAGTTGTCGGGTGCTGGCAATACATGGTTTGTTGGAAAAGCTTTGGTGCCTGATGCGCTTTATTTTCCGGGTTTTACGAAAGCAGATGCCAATCCTGATATTGGAGATTCGGCAATTACTGAGACGGCGGGTCTTGGTGGATTTGCCATGGCAGCCAGTCCAGCAATTGTACAATTCGTGGGAGGCAAGAGCGAGGATGCAACAAATTTTACGCTTAAGATGTATGAGATAACTGAGAGTGAAAATAATATTTATCAAATACCATACTTGAATTTCAGAGGAACCCCAACCGGGATTGATGTTTTAAAAGTAGTAGAAAAAAATATTCTCCCGGTAATCAATACGGGAGTAGCTCATAAAAACCCTGGAATTGGTCAGGTGGGAGCGGGGGTTTTGTCTGCTCCGATAGAACCATTTATTAAGGCTTATCAAGAATTTATAAAATCACTTTAAAAGATAGAAGGAGAATACCATGGATAATGCAAAATTTTTGGACATGATGGGAAAAATGAAAATTTATGATCTAACTCAGGATTTGAGTATTCATACTCCACCATGGCCGTCCTATATGCCACTTGGGATTCAATACTTCAAAAGAATTGCTGGCGCTCATATGGGCCAGGGGGCAAACGGTCAAATTATTACTACCAGTAATCATGTCGGAACTCACATGGATGGCGAGATTCATTTTTACTCAGCTGGCAGAACGATTGGTGAAGTTCCGATCACTGAATGGTGTGGACCCGGTGTCGTAGTCGATATATCTGATGAAGTGAGTGATTATAGCTTATACACACCTGAGATGATTGAATCCCGCGTGGAAGTAAAAGCAGGTGATATTTTAATTATTAATACTGGCTATAATAAATATGCTTGGGACCAAAAAAAATGCGATGAAGTAAGATATTTTGTAAAGCACCCAGGGCCTTCTCCTGAATTTCATAAGTGGTGTATCAAGAAAAAAATTAATTGGATTGGAGTGGATTGCGGAAGTGCTGATCATCCGATGAATACGATTATTAAGGATTGGCATCCAAAATGTTTTAAAGAAGCTGAAGCAAAACTTCAAAAAGACTTCGGTAAAACTTGGGAAGAGATGTATCCGCATGAAACTTATTATCAAGTTATGCATCTTAAACTTTTCCCAATTCGCATGGTGCACGCAGAAAATCTAGGCGGTCAAATTAACGAAATTAAAAATAAACGTGCCTGGATTGGTTGTTTTCCACTGAAGGGAATTGAGCTGGAATCATCGATGTGTCGAATTATTGCGATGACTGGGGAAGAGAATTAGTAATAATAAGAAGATTATTATTATTTACTTTTATAATTAATTTTACCGTTGAGTTGAGTATTTGGTAGAAAGATTTTGTTAGTTGCGATGATTATACCGTCGATATTTATGTAAAGATGTCCTAGCAGACTTTGCCTTTAATTGGTGAGTTAAAGGCAAGAAAGTGCTGCTGGACTTTATAATTATTTATTCAATTTTAATTTTTATCAAAACAGGTTCGTTATATTGGATTAATTTTTACAAGTAAGCGTTTCTGAGTCGCAACCACCAGTAAAAAGTAAGAGTTGTTTGGAATTAAAGAAGGCCAGTGGAAGATCACTATTTTCATCTTTTGAAAAACCAAAATTAGTGTATTCTCCTACGCTGGCATCATTTTGTCCTTGAGTCATCATAATATACATTCCAATACCAAAATATTGCATTTGTTCTTGAGTACAGTTAGGTGTATTGGCAGAAATATTGGCGTTGCTATTTATAGGATCGCCGTCTTCATCTACTGGTTTACATAATCCATTTTGAACATCGTTAAGAATTTGTTTTGCCTTATCTCCGCCTTCCATATAGGTGGTGTTAAAAGGTTTGTTCTTTAAGGTGCCTTGAATTTGATAGTAAGTATTGCCACGATTAATGGAAGTTGAAATAGTAAGATTGCTATTTCCGTAATCATCAGTACAAGTGATCGAAAAAGCATTAAATGCTAACAGCAAAGCTGATAAAGTTATAGTTGTTTTCATTTTGAACCTCCAAAAGTTTATCTTTTGACTCTCATATCACCGAGCGGCGCCAGTTTCTATAAGTAATTTTTCTTTCACCCATAATTACATGGTCTCACTTTTTTGAAGGCAAAAAAGGCATATACTTTTTACACGTTTATGTAAAATTTTCTGAAGAGTACATGGCTAAATCTATATTACAGGCACTCGATGAGAAATTATGGATTGAAGATGAGCATAGATTTGATGCTCCATCCTTTGAAGAATTGCATAGCATAATCAAATGAGGAGATCAGGAAATTTTCAATTTGGATATGGATAAATATAAGGAAGTACTTTTTAAAAATTATAGATAGATCGGAATTGGTTTTTCGTAAATTAATGTATTTTACTAAAAAAGTTGCAGATTTAGAAAAGATAATAAAATCAACAACATACCTGTTCAAAAGTAGAAATTAATTGCAAAATTTCATGAAATAATGTAAAATAAATGCATAATTTCATGAAATTGTGAAGATAAAAGGCTGAACAATGTTTATAAATAGAACGTTAAATTTGGATATAGTGCTTGAGCGAAAAAGTGTTTTTTTGTTTGGACCTAGACAAACAGGAAAATCAACACTTCTAAAAGAGATTTACAAAGATGCATTTTATATTGATCTTAATCGAAGATCATTATTTCAAGAATACAGTAGAAATCTAAATCTTTTTATTGAGCGAGTAACCTATGTATATAAGCACGAGGAAAAAAGACTGGTGGTCATTGACGAGGTTCAAAAGCTCCCAGATCTGCTAAATGAGGTTCATATTTTGATTGAAGAATATAAGGACTTAAGATTTATTCTTACTGGTAGTAGTGCAAGAAAATTAAAAAGGAGTGATGCGAATCTTTTAGGCGGGAGAGCCTCATGGTTTATTCTTCATCCTTTTACTTATAGGGAAATTGGTAAAGTAGAATATGAAAAAAATTTTTTAAGAATTATTAATCATGGCAAGTTACCTTCAATTTATTTTTCAAAGAATCCTTGGGAAGATCTTAAGGACTATGTGGGACTTTATTTAGAAGAAGAAATTAAAAGTGAATTGGCCAATAGATCACTTTCCGGTTTTACCAGTTTTTTTGATAAGGTTGCTCTTACTAATGCCGAGCAAATAAATTTTACAAAACTGGGGGATGACATCCAAGTTGGAGCGAGAAAGGTTAAAGAGTATTATCAGATTTTAGAAGATACTATGATTGGTAGTTTGTTGCCTGCATTTACTAAAACTAAAAAAAGAAAAGCAATGGCATCGGCAAAATTTTATCTATTTGATACAGGATTAACCAACTGCCTTCTGAATCAGGAGAGTGTTTCAGCAAAAACAAAGGATTTTGGAAATTTGCTTGAGCAATTAGTATATACCGAACTAAAAGCTTTTTGTGATTATAATAAAATGAAAGATAATCTTTTTTATTGGAGAAGTACTTCTCAAATGGAAGTGGATTTTTTACTCAAGACGTCTAAGGGTGAGTGGATAGGTATTGAAGTAAAATCCACAAATAATCCAAGTAGAAGTGATGAAAAAGGTCTTCTGGCACTTGCTGAAGATATTACGTTAAGTAAAAAAATAATTGTTTGTATGGGTAATTCTCCGAAAGTTACAGATAGTGGAGTGATGGTGTTGCCTGTATTTGATTTTTTAGCTAAGCTTTGGGAGAGTAGTTTATAAAATATGCAAGGTAAATTTTGACTTGTTCTCTTCTAATATTTTAGCTAACTTGAAGCGTTTAAAAATTTTTTAATGTGGAGTTTTTATGGGATTATCTAAAGATCAATTTTTATCTGAACTAAAAAGCGAGATAATAAAACTTCAAAAAGAAAAGAAAGAATTGCTATATGGATGGAAAATATCGCTATCGGATGTCCGTTCAATCCAAAGTCTGATGTTGGGTGATGAAAAATTGGGTTTAGTCGGTTATCAAGAAAGAGAAGTTTTTGATCACGCCTATTCGATTGAAATTTTTACCAGACAAGGAAATCCTGTCATGATGGGAAATTCCATTTGTAATATCGATCCGCTTTCACCTCTTGATGAACAGATACTAAAAACTCTAAACAATGCTTTGACCGTTAACAATCAACCTTGGGATCTCCCGAAGATTGAAAATGAGAAGATTCAAGATATTATCACTTATGATCCAGCTATTAAGAATAATATGGCAGCCTCTCATCAAAAACTCATTCAAGAAGCTTCTTTAAAAGTTAAAACATTGCAAGGGGTTAAAGTTAATAGCGCAGAACTTTATACCAATAATCGTAGTTTATTCTTTGAAACTTCTACCGGATTAAAAGGTGAGCAGGATCGCACCGATGTTTATTTTGAAATTGCCATGGAGAAATTACCCCTACCCAATACTCAAGAAGTTCATTTAATCAAATCCGCAATCGGAATCGAGGATATGAATATTTGTCAGTTTATTGATGAGGCGCTTGAGCAGACCCTGAGTTTGAAGGACGCTGTCTTACCCAAAACGCAAGAGAATGCAGTGATCTTAATAAACACTGAGGCGATTGCCAGATTACTGGATGGTTTATTAATTCAAATGAATGCTTATAGGGAATACTATAAAACACCTCATATGCTTCCTGGACAAAAAGTTTTTAAAGGAGAAAAATCGCCTGAGTCAGATATTCTAAGTATTACACTTGATCCAACCCTTCCGATCATGGCAGCTAGTACAAAATTTACGAGTGAAGGATTAAAGGCAAAAGCAGGCAAAGTTGTTGACAACGATATCGTAACCTTGCAGATGATAACTCAGCGGATGGGACAGTATCTCCAAAAACCCCATAACTCCATTGTCGGAAACATGATAGTTCCATTTGGTAAATACTCAAAAGAAGAATTGCTGAAAGCTCAAGCGGAATGTTTGGAGATAGTTTCCTTTACATCATTAATGGTAGATCCTTCTTCTTTGGGTTGGAGTAGCGAAATTAAACTAGGAAAGCTCTATCACTATGGAAAACTAAAATCAATCATCAAGGGCGGTATTGTTTCAGGTAATCTTGGAGAAAATTTATGTCATTTTCAATTCAGCAATACAGAGAAAAAATTTAACAAACCTGGGGACATATTTACAACACCTAGAGGCTATACAGGCCCAGATACCATGTTGATTAAAACCGGTGTGAAGATTGCAGGAGAGTAAAATGAATAATCATATTATGAAAAAGAGAATTGGTTTCCCTAAGCATTTAGATAAAATAAGAAAGGTTATGCCAAACTTGGTTTCAATATTAGAAACAGGAAGAGAAAATAGCAGATATTGTTTTGCTTGGTTTGAAGAAAATAAATCCATTCAAAGTGGCTGCGCTAAAATTGAATCTTCCAGTGAAAGTTTAGATAGAGGAATTGTATTAAGAGCATTGCTTGATGGTGTTCATTTCGAGCGAAGCACCAACCAATTGGATGAATCATCGTTAATTAAAATGGCGAAAGATTTTCGATTTTTTCTTGATCAAAAATATGATGACCATTACCAATATCAGGTTCAAAACTATATTCCCCTGACTTGGAGTGAAGAACTTTCCAGGGGATTAGACGAAGAATTGGTTACCCAGATACCAAAGAGTCCAGAAGAGAAAATTCCGGTTCATTTCGGTGCGAGCTATGAAATTGATCCAAGCAAAACAGATATTCATTCACTCAAGGAAATGACTCGCAAATTAAGAAGCGATTTATTTGAACGATCAAAAAAATTTGTAAAAGAACATAATCAAGAAAATAAGAGTGAAGTTGCGTTTGAAGATTTGGTGGAAATTCAAGACTTTGTAAAGCAGGAAATAAATACTCATATTTTCGTAGATCGATACAAAAATATGTCTCAATCTCTTCTTTTAACTTGTGGGGGGGCGTTTGGTATAACCAAGCTTGGGAGACAGTCCAGAAGTTTTAAAGGTGGATTAGGCGGGCTAGAAATTATTAAGTTTTCCGATAAAGATCTGGATGAGGTGAGTTGTACCTCAGTCAAATTGGATAAGGCAGAACTCTTAAAACCAGGTAGGTATCAAGTCATTACTGGGCCAGATGTAACCGGTGTTATAGCTCATGAAGCATTTGGACATACTCAAGAGGGCGATACATGGATGAAGGGAAGAAGTATTGCTAAGAAACTGCATGAAGATAAAACTAAAGTGGGAAATAATCTTGCAACCATAATAAATAATCCAGCGGTATTTAGTATGGATCACAAGACCTACGGGCCTAATGGCAGTTATTTTTTTGATCATGAAGGAATGTTTGCCCGCTCACAAAAAATATTGGATCAGGGAATGCTTTCTTTACCTATGGCTGATCTTGCTTCTTCGATAAAACTGAGTGTACCTCGAATGGCAAACGGTAAGAGGGAAAGTTGGCGTCGTCCACTTATGGCCAGACAAACTAATACCTACTTTACTCCAGGGGACAAAACCTTAGATGAATTAATTGCTATGGTTAAATATGGATTTTTAGCAAAACTTAGCGATGGAGGAATGGAAGATCCAAAAGGTGGAAGCCTTACTGCAGGTGTATCTTACTTTGAAGAAATTTCCAATGGAAAATTAACTGGAAAACTTTTCCTGGGCCCAAGTGGCGGCCACATTGAATTATCAGATCCGGTGTTTACCTTGCTTGAAAAAATCGTTGCCAAATCCAAAACCCTCAATCCTGATAACATTCCGGATATTAAATTTGGTGGATGTGGAAAATACCACAAAGAGGGAGTTAATGCTGGTTGTGGCGGGCCTTATATTTTGTGGAAAGACGTTAATTGTGGGTAGAATGATTGTTTTGACGTGATCGTTAATAATTGAATAAGTCAATCGTATCACTAAGGATGTGTGAAATATTCAGAGAAGGAATCAGCGAGAAGTTAGCAGAATGTAAAAAAAGGTTTTGGCCATGATTGATATTATTTCCCTTAAAGATAATCACGCAGAAGCATACGCCAAGCATCTGATGATTCATGCTAAAGAATCAGGAATTGATGGTAATACGATTCATTACCCTTTAAGTAAATTACCTGATGCTGATAATACCAAAATTGAAAAATGTAAAATTGCTTGGAACACAAAACCTGGACTGGTCGGTTGGAGCAGAGCCTGGGGACTTTTTGTTGATGATCAAATTGTTGGGCATATAAGACTTAAAGGTGGCGGTGATTTAAACGAGATTCATCGCTGTGATTTATCTATCGGACTAATAAAAAAATATCGTGGTGTAAGTTGGGGAAGTCAATTAATGAAGACGGCGATTACTTGGGCACGAGAACAAGAATTTTTGTACTGGATTGATTTGAATACTTCCGTAGCCAATAAGCCGGCATCGAATTTATATAAAAAATTTGGCTTCGAAGAAGTTGGAATAACAAAAGATTGCTTTAGAATTCAAGGTATGCAGATTGATGATATTCATATGGTTTTGAATTTGAAAAAATAAGATAATGTTTGAATTTTTTTTAAATTTTTACGTTATTATATCAATAAATTATTCTTTATTTTCGAGTATTTATAATCTTGAGATCACAAATTGTGATCTCAGGATTATTTATTTATTCTATCGGGATTGCGAGAAGGGATTTTTTCCTCAATGATCAATCACGAAAATACATGTCTGATCAAAGAAAAATAAACGACTAAATTGGTTACTAATTCAATTATATTAAGTTTTTACATTCACCTAAACATATAATATATCAAATATATTAAACTGCATTCCGAGAAGTATCTAATTACTGTTGGGAGGCATGATGGGTAAATTATTTTTTCTTATAATCATAATTGAAGTTTTTCTTTTTTCTTGCGTTAAGGAAGATAGTGAAATCGATGAAACATTTTACACCGGATATACTTCTAGCGGAGAAATTGATTCATGCCAAAAAATAAAACCTGATGTTCCCTGTGATTTGGCCTTTGCTGTTGTTGATGATCAATTTGGAATTGACTGTGCCCAAAGTGGCTTTACTGCAATTAAATGCGATTGTCATAAATATTTATGTTTAGAAGGTATGCCTAAGCCCCACGTAAATCCGTTTGTAACTGGGTATAATATGAGTGGAAAACTCAGAACCTGTAAGGCTATGCCTGATGATATTGTGTGCACTGACGAGTCTACTGAAGGAGAAGAGTTTGCTTATAGATGTAAAGAGGGTGGATATACACCCTTTAAGTGTGGCTGCCATGATTTTATTTGTTTAGGGGGGATGCCGAATCAAAATCAAGTCTTAGAAGGAATAGGGCTAGATATAAATGGCAAGTTTAGAACCTGCAATGCTATGGCCGATGATATTATGTGCACTACTGAAGTGACAGAAGGGGATGAGTTTGCTCACAGATGTAACGAAGATGGAAATACTCCCTTCCAGTGTGGTTGCCATGATTATATTTGTATTCCTACATTTAAATAGTGTTTTCTCTCTTTAAAAATCTAAAAAACAATTAAATTCCTGCGAAAAATAAAGCATAATGATGTGAGAAATTGCTACCAAGGATTTATATGACTATCATTAGCGACTTTGATTATATAAGAGCTACCAATCTTAAAGAGGTGTTTAAACTTTTAAACCAGAACAAATCGGCCATGCTTCTGGCAGGGGGAACTGATCTTGTTGGGAATTTAAAAGAGGAAATGATTAAACCCAAACTGGTAATTGATATTAAAAATATCAAGGGACTTGATAAAATTAAATATGTTAAGAATGAGCTTTTTATTGGGGCGTTAGTTACTTTTGATGATTTGATTCATTCTAAAATTATTTTGGATAAATGTCCGGTAGTGATGGAAATGGCAAAGACTGTAGCATCTAAGGCAATTCGAAATCGCGCAACCATGGTCGGTAATATTTGTTCTGCAGTTCCCTGCATGGATAGCGGGGCGATTTTGCATGTATATGAGGCAAGTGTGATAGTGAGTGATGGGAAAAAGGAGTGGGATGTTCCCGTAAAAAAATGGTTTAAAGGCCCACGTAAGACCATACTCAAAAAAAATGAAATAGTGATGGGAATAAAACTGGCGATCCCCAAAGGCAATCATAGTGGTGTGTATATGAAGCTTGGTCGATATAAGGGGGAAGACCTGGCCCAGGCTACATGTGCGGTGGTTATGAGCAAAAAAGAAGGAGTTAGAATTTCCTTCGGGTCAGTAGCTCCAACTCCAGTGCGTGCATTATCCATAGAAAAATATCTAAAGAATAATGAATTTAATAATCAAACCATAATTGAAATTAAGAAAATGGTAGAGGATATCATTTCTCCTATTGATGATATTAGAGCGTCAAAAGAATACCGTATGCATATGGTGAAAGTTATGCTTGAGCGTTCTTTAAAGATAGCACAGGATCGTTTAAACGGCGTTGGTGTAGTGTATGGAACCAATCATCTTTAGGAAAAAAAGGTAAGTATTATGAAAAAAGAAATCACAGTTAAAATTAATGGTGAGAAAAGAAAAATAGAAGTAAGACCAACTGATATTCTTCTGGATGTCTTAAGAGATACGCTCGGTCTTAAAAGTCCTAAGTGTGGATGTGGGCGAGGAGATTGTGGGACGTGTGCAGTTTTACTCGACGGAAAATCAGTAAGAAGTGACAACGTTGGAAGGACTTATGAACGATGGTTTGCTTAAAGTGCAGGAAAAAATGCTGGAAGGAAATTCTTTTCAGTGTGGGTTTTGTGCTCCTGGGTTTGTAGTCATGAGTCATGAGCTCCTTGAGGAAAATCCTAAACCTTCTAAGGAAGAGATAAGGGAAGCGCTTTCCGGAAATCTTTGTCGCTGCACAGGTTATACGCCAATATTGGAAGCTGTAGAAAAAACTTGCGGATGTAAGGAGTAGCTATGGGTAGTTTAAAATACGTTGGAAAATCTGTTATAAGACAAGATGGATTAGAAAAAATTACTGGAGCTGCCTTATATACTGATGATTTGGATTTTGGCCCAAATCTTCTTTATGCGGCGATTGTAGAAAGTCCACATGCAAATGCTGAAATTGTTAAGATTAATATTAAAAAAGCTCAGGAACAAGAAGACGTAGTTAGGGTTATTACTGGAGATGAGTTTCCATATCGTTTTGGTCTTTACATGCACGATAGATATATTTTTGCCCAAAAAAGGGTTCGCTTTGTGGGAGAACAAGTAGCCGCAGTTATTGCGCGAACACCGGCTGCAGCTTTGAGAGGAGCGCAGTTAGTTGAAGTAAAATATAAAGTTTTAAAACCCATTCTTTGTGTGCAAGATGCGCTTGGAAGTGATGAAAATTTTCAGATTGAAAAAACTAATATGATTCATCCAGAACTTTCAGAGTATAAGCATGTTCCATGGTTTTTTCCCAAGGAAAATACCAATATTGCTCATTTTAGAAAAATTAGAAAAGGGGATATTGATGATGCTTTTAAAAAAGCAGACCTTGTTTTTGAAGATGAATATTCTGTCCCCCGTTATGCTCATTGTGCTATTGAAAATCATGTGGCCGTTGGATTATTTGATTATTCGAAGAGACTTACCTTGTGGACAGCCAGTCAATCACCTCATACCCAAAGACATTTATTTGCGGAAGCGCTAGCGCCGCTTGGACTTACCCATAAAGACATTCGAGTTATTACTCCTTTTGTGGGAGGGGGGTTCGGAGGCAAAGCCGGTGTGTCGATGGAAATTCTGGCGGCTGCTCTGGCAACAAAAGTGCAAGGTTATCCAGTAAAAATTCTTTGGAATAGAAATCAGGAATTCATCAACACCTATCAGAGACAAGGTGTAACTGCAAAAATTAAAGTTGGTGTTAAAAAAAATGGGGAAATAACTGCACTCGAGCAACTTCTTTACTGGGATGCCGGGGCATACGTTGAATATGGTGCTAACGTGGTAAATGCGGCGGGATTATCAGCTACAGGGCCGTATCGAATTCCTAATCTTAAAATTGATTCAGTTTGTGTTTACACCAACCTTCCGCCAGGTGGGCCATATCGCGGGTTTGGTTATTCAGAATTTTTATTTGGTTTAGAAAGTCATTTTAATGAAATTGCTAAAAAATTAAATATTGATCCTGTAGAATTTAGACTAATAAATGCTATTAAGGAGGGTGATGAACTTTCCTACGGTGCTAAAATGAATCCAAATGGATTGATAGAGGCAATTGATAAAGTAAAAAAAGAAATTCAGTGGGGAAAAGAGGAAAAATCGGAAGATCCAAAAATAAAAATGGGAAAGGGATTTTCGCTCTTTTGGAAAGCTCCGGCTATGCCACCTAACGCTTCTTCAACTTGTTTTTTAAAATTCAACGAAGATGCCAGTATAAATTTGCTTATCTCTGGTATGGAGATTGGACAGGGATATTTTACAGTTATGGGACAAGTAGCTGCAGAAATTTTACAAGTGCCCCCTTCTAAGATTCGCTGCCTATCCCCCGATACCGACCGAAATCCTTATGAATGGCAAACGGTGGCTTCACATATTACTTGGTCGTGCGGTAATGCCGTGGCCAGAGCTGCTGAAGATGCCAGAGAACAAATATTTGAAGTAGTTCATAGAGCTCTTGGAAAAAATATTCTTGATTTATATTTAGAAGATGAAGCAGTTAAATCGAAAGCCGATAGTGATTTTCATTTACCTCTGAAAGATTTTGTGATCAATGGTATCGGACTTAAGGATGGAACTTTTCGGGGAGGACCAATTGTCGGAAGAGGAATGTTTATGCCGGAGTTTTCATCGGCACTTTCTGATTCAGAAACAGGCCAAGGTGGGAAACCCAATGTCCATTATACGGTAGGAGCCGCGGCTTGTATTGTTAAGGTGGATATTGATACCGGAAAAGTGCAAGTGCCTAAAATGGTTTTAGCCGTGGATGCGGGCAAAGCACTCAATCCAGATTTGGTAAATGGACAAATTACCGGAGGATTATTACAGGGATTGGCGACTGTTTTATATGAGGATATGCGTTTTGATAAAAATGGAAAATTACTCAATTCAAATTTTACTGATTATAAAATTCCCACTACGATGGATATTCCCGAAAAAATTGTACCTATTATTATTGAAAACGCTCAGCCGGATGGCCCGTTTGGGGCAAGAGGGGTTGGGGAGCATACGATGATTCCAGTGGCTCCGATGATTGGTAATGCTATTGAGGATGCTATCGGAGTAAGGATTAAACATATGCCTATCACAGCAGAGAAAATATGCATGGCGCAACTTTCTAAGAAATCCAAATAGTTATTCAATTGTCTTAAAATGTATCAAGAAAAAACTTGACTTAATATTTAGTGGATGATATATATATCATGTACTAAATATTAAGAGGCGATAATGCGTACAGAAATTAAAAAAATATGTCATCTTTTAAGCTTGATTTCCGATCCAACCAGAATGCTTATTCTTTGTAGTCTAATGAATGGTGAGAAAACTTCAAAAGAACTTGAAGGCATTACTCAAACAACTATCGGTAACGTGTCTCAACATCTTCAAATGCTATATCGCGCCAAAATTCTTTCTAAAAAAAGGATTGGGGTACCAGTATATTATTTTATTAGCGATAAAAGAATATCTGATTTAATAAAAATATTAAAAATAAACTTTTGTCAAAAAAAATAAAAGTCGAGGGAAAAATGAAATATTTTATAGTAGTAACACTGTCGGTAGTATTTTTTGCAAAATTTGCTATGGCAAAAAGCTATTCTTTAGAAGAGATTTTACAATTATCAAAACAAAATTCTCCAATACTTGCTTATTCCACCGCGAAAATTGAAAGAGTCGGCGCGGAAGTAAAACTAATATCTGCGGCGTATTTCCCAGTTTTGAGTATTGATGAAACTTTCAGTCGTAGCACCAATCCTGTTAACGTTTTTGCAATGAAACTTAACCAAGAACAGTTCACCCCGAATGATTTTGCTATAGATAAATTGAACGCACCCGATTCAAGAGATAACTATCAAACATCAATTAATGTTTTTTTACCACTTGATATTTCAGGTGAAATTGGATTAACTAAGAAATCAGCCGAGAAAATGAAAGAAGCTTCTGCTCATGAAATGAAATGGAGACAAAAGGAAGTTCAAAAAAACATCTATACTCTTTTTTATGCTTATAAATATCTGGGAGAAATGAAAATCTTCTTGGAAAAAGAATTAGATTATTTAAAAAAGTTTATTGCTCAATATGATTCTAAAAATAAAGATAACAAAAATAGATATCTATCCTATAACCAAGCTCGGATCTTAAAAGAAAACGTTGAAGAGGGTATAGATTTACTTAATATTGAAAAAAAGAATATTAATAATCAAATGATATTTATAAGTGGGATAACAGATTTAATTATTGACGAAACCGCCCCGGTATTATTAACCAAAGAATTGGAGAAATGGAAAAATGCTTCTGATAAACCACTCAACCGAGATGATTTGCAGGCCATGCAATCTCAGCTGCAGGCGGCAGATTTGTGGATTAAAAAAGAAAAGAGATCACTTCTTCCTCGCCTAGGGGTATTTACTGACTATCAAATTCATTCTTTTGATTTAAATGATTACGCTAATAATTATACAGTTGGAGCTAAGCTTACATGGAGCTTTGGTGTTTCTACTCCAGCAAGGATCGCCTTGGCGACAACCCAAAAAAGAGAACTTGAAAGTATGCATGATCAAACCCAGAAGAAAGTGCAAACTGATCATCAAGAATTAATTGCTGATCTGAATAAAATAGAAATGTCTATTAATCGAGCAGAAAATAAGCATAAGCTTTATCAAGAGAATAAAGAAATTTTAACTTTTCAATACAAAAGAGGGTCTATTGATCTGTATAATTTGTTACAGAATTTTGCGATGTATATTGATAATTTTAGTAAATTACAAAAAATTAAAACAGATTATCAGAGTAAGTTAATCCAATTAGCAAACGATTATACATTTTAGGAAATATAAATTAAAGGAATGACATATGAACTTAAAATTTGCAGGTAAATTAGCTCACCAATTTCTTGACTCTAAACTTACGCCACTTTTAGTTATTGTTTCCTTACTACTTGGTATATTTGCGATATGGTTGACCCCTAAAGAAGAGGAGCCTCAGATAAAGGTACCTATGGTGGATATTATTTATCCAGCACCAGGACACCTGCCGGATGAAGTTGAAAAAAGAGTTACTGAACCTCTTGAAAAAGCACTTAGTTCATTAACTTCTATTAAACATCTTTATTCAACGTCTCTTGAAAATGCGACTTTGATTACTGTACGCTTTGATGTTGGCGAGGATTTGGAAACAAGTTTGATTAAAGTGCATCATAAAGTTTTAGAGGCGAAACTTTCTCTCCCCACTGAACTACAAAGTTTTAACCCACAAATCAAATCTTATACAATAGATGATGTTCCTTTTTATACTATAACTTTTTATTCTAAAGAATTAAACTCTGGTGAATTACGCGAAAAAATATTTCCGCTTATCAATCAACTTCAGGGGATTACCGGGGTTGCTTCAGCTGATATTATAGGTGGAGAACGCAAAGTTTTAAAAGTAACTCCTGATATTAAAAAAATGAATAGTGCCGGTATATCACTCTTAGAGTTAAAACAATCGGTAGAAAACGCTAATTCACAAATCATCGTTGGGCCCATGAGGGATCGTACGCCAGAACCGATAATGATGGTTGGACCCTTTGCGACTGATGCGGAAGACGTTAAAAAAATTCCGATAGGAAGACGTGGAGGAAAGACTTTACTTCTAGGCGATATTGCAACTATTAATATTGATTATGATTATAAGATTCATCAGCTCTATCATCATGACAAATCAGGACAGTCAACTGCTGTGACTTTGACCCTGAGTAAGAAAAAAGGGGTCAATGCAACAGATCTTGCAGAAGCTGTTAAAAAACATATTGATGATCTTTCAACCCAGTTCGCAAATAATAAAATCAGTTGGGAGGTGACCAGAGACTATGGTTTTACAGCAAAACAAAAAACCAATGAACTCATTGAGCATTTAATTTTGGCTACAATCTCAGTAATGATTTTGATTGCACTTTTTTTAGGCTTTCGAGTTTCATTAGTAGTTGGTATAACCGTTCCAGTTACTTTGGCATTAACTCTTATGGTTTATTATTTGTCGGGATATACCCTTAATCGAGTAACTCTTTTTGCATTAATATTTTCGATTGGGATTTTAGTAGATGATGCTATTGTGGTGGTTGAAAATATTTTCCGCCATCTTTCTTTAGGAAAACATAAAAACGTAGATGAAGCTATCTGTGCGGCTACTGATGAAGTTGGAAACCCCACGATTCTTGCCACTTTTACAGTAATCATGGCAATTATGCCCATGGCTTTTGTTGGAGGATTGATGGGTCCCTATATGCGTCCAATTCCAATTGGTGCATCTATGGCCATGCTTTTTTCTTTGGTAATTGCTTTTATCGTTACTCCCTGGGCTGCCAAAAGGTTGATTAAATTTGATCATTCTAGTCATCAAAAAAAGGTAAGTCTTCTTGACAGAATTTTAACATCTTTCATGAGTTGGGCAATTAAACGAAAACAAAATACTGCGATTATTTTTGTGGCGGTATTTAGTCTACTGCTATTATCAATCGGGCTGATTATTACCAAACAAGTAAAAGTAAAAATGCTACCTTTTGATAACAAATCGGAAATGCAAGTTTTGATTGATTTGCCAGCCGGTAGTACTCTTGAGGAAACTAAAAAAGTTTCTATTGATTTAACTAATTTTCTTTTAAAATATAAAGAAGTAAAAAATATTCAAAGTTATATGGGAACCGCGGCGCCTTTTAATTTTAGTGGTATGGTCAAGCATACTTTTTTAAGACGTCAATCTTTCCGCGCAGATTTGCAAATAAATTTATTTAATAAAGATGAAAGAAAAATTCAAAGTCACGATTTAGTTCGTTTGATGCGAGAAGATGTGACTAAAAATTTTCCATTAGCTGATAATATAAAAATCAAATTTTTGGAAATACCTCCCGGTCCACCAGTACTATCAACAGTTTTAGCAGAAATATATTCTCCCAATAAAGTTATTGAAGAAGAAACGCTACTGAAAATTAAAGAGATATTTAAGAAGACGGAAGGAGTAGTTGAGATTGATACTTCTTATGATGACCTACAACCTAAAAATTCTTATGTCTTTAATCGCGAGCAAGGAAAAGTTTTGGGCGTTCCCGAAGGCTGGGCAAATGCAACATTATGGATGGCAATGGGTGATATAAATATTTTTTCACTTCATCGAGATACCGAAGAAGAAACGGTTTTTATGCGGATGGATTTTCCACAAGATGTAAAAAGAAGTGATGATCAATTACTTTCTCTCCTGGTCCCGTCACTGGAAGGAGACAAAATCTCTCTTAAACATTTGATAGATGTAAAACAAGAGAAAACAAGCAATTCTATCTATCATAAAGATTTGCAAAGAGTTGCGTATGTTATGAGCGAATTATCAGGCAGCGAAGAAAGTCCAATTTATGGAATATGGAAAATAAATAAGGAGCTAGAGAAAGCCTCGATCCCATTTAGCTATTCATCACCTGATAGACATTCATATTCAAAAGGCCCAATGCTTAAGTGGGATGGAGAAATGGAAATTACACTTGAAGTTTTTAAAGACTTAGGTATTTCCTTTGTGATTGCAATAATTTTGATTATGGTTCTTATTATTGCTTGGTATGACTCATTTCTTATCCCGGTAATTATTGTTTTACCTATACCGCTTACATTAATTGGTATAATTCCAGGGCATCTAATTTTTAATTCTTTTTTCACTGCTACTTCCATGATTGGATTTATTGCAGGAGCCGGAATTACGGTTAGAAATTCTATTATTTTAGTTGATTTTATAGAAGAGAGTCGCCGAGAAGGAGTCAACTGTGCTGATGCCGCTATTAATTCAACTATTGTAAGGTTTAGACCGATTCTGTTAACTGCATTGGCCGTAATTGTAGCAGCTTTTGTAATTTTATTTGATCCCATTTTTCAAGGGTTGGCTATAAGCTTAATGACTGGAGCATTGGTGTCTTCATTTCTTTCAATTCCATTAGTACCTATACTTTATTATTGGTTTAAACGATCACATCCGGTGAGGACCAAATAAATGAGACGCTAAGGAATCAAGTGTCTAAGGTAAAAGTAGATCCCCCAAAAGCGGGAAACACTTTATCTGGGAAAATATTTTTGAGAGTAAAAATTTTTTCTATTCCGGTACAATGAGAGGGAGAAAAAAACTGAATATTTTCTCTTTTTATAAAGTTTGCTACGTGATTTATTTGATCTTGGCTTGCTTCATATAGGTGAGTTCCTCCCATGATTCCAAATATGTTTTTATTAAAAGTATTTTTAATATGGGTGGCGATGTTGATCAGTCCTCTATGGGCACAGCCTGTTAGAATAAAAAGCCCCTGCGGTAAATCCATGACAAGATGGAGCTCATCACTAAAGGTATCTGGAGTTATTTTATTAACAATACTCATAATAAAATGATCGGATATTTTCTCAACACAATTAGTTAGAGGTACATTCCCAATCAAGTATAAATCTTCCTTAATTTTTATTAGATCGTTACAAAAAACAAATGGATAATTATTAGATAAAAAAAGCTTTTTGTATTTTAAAAAGGGATTTGAATTTATTTTCTTACCATTTTCAAGTGAAAATCTTTTGGTAAAAATCTCTTGATGTGCAAATATTTTTTTATTTCCAATTGCTTTGAGGATTTTATTTAAGCCACCAGTATGATCATAGTGCCCATGAGAAAGTATAATGGCCTCAATATTTTCAAGAGGTACATTTAAAAATTTGGCGTTTTTGAGTACACAGTCTCCACTTTGTCCGGTATCAAATAATAATTGAGTGCCATTAAAATCAATAAATACACTAAAACCCCATTCAGCGTGTTGAGTTTTATAAGCGTAGTTTTCAGCAAGGATTTGGAATTTGCATGGCATGCTTGTTTTTAGCACATATGGTAATTTAAAAAAATATCAAACTATAAATCATGTAATGGTAACAAAATGACCAGTTTGAAATGCCCCGCAAGCTGCGTTAAGTATCTAAAATTATTTTATAAGAAGCTGGCATGTTTTTTGATCATAAGGTAGCATAAGTGCTTTTAATAGGAACAAAAAGTGAAGAGTTTTTTAAGTTTTATTATCATTTTGCTAGCTTTTAATGTCGAGTCCAAAGAAACATCTAAGCTATCTCTTTTGTATCAGGAACTATATCAATACGCTGTTAGCACAAATGGTCTTCGTTATAATGATAATCAGGCAAAAAAATACGCCAAGGAAGAGATATTTAAAAAAGGGCAGTTTAGTGAAAATAAAAATCTATTTAAACAATTGGAAGAAGCTTACAACTTGGCCAGGTCGAAAAATTATTTTCATTTGAATCACAAACAATCACTGAATTTTGCGCAGAAAATGATCAAGCGTCACGGAAAAATGAAATCAACATCACTTGCTGGGCAATACCGGGAAGTTTACGAGTTTGCTTATTCAACAATAGGTCTTGATTTACTCAAAAATGCTAGCCTTAACTTTGCCAAAGAATTTATGTTGGAAAATCTGCAGCTTAGAAATACCGATTTGATTGATCAATACACCGAAGTTTATGAATTTTTTAAAGGAACAGCAGATCTTAATTTTAATGAATCTAAAAGTAGAAAATTAGCTCAAAGCTTAATTGAAAAGAAAATGATTGTCGGTAACGATTTGAGTCTGTCTAAGCAATTTAAAGCGCTATATAACTTTGCAAATTTGGCTTCTGGCTTGAAACTGTCACATGAGGAGAGCTTGGCGTTTGCTAAAAGAGTGATTATCAACAGAGGCTATTTTAGAAAAGGTAGAGATCTTTATGATCAATTTGATGAAGCATATGATTTAGCTTATTCTAAAAATGGTTTAAATTTATCAAAGAGTGCTAGTAAAAATTGGGCGATTGAGTTTGTTATGATGCATGGTCGTGCAACCAAGAATAACTATCATGAAAAAATAGAAGAGTTTTTTAAATTTGCTTACTCTACTTCGGGACTCGATTTAAGCAGTGTTCAAGCTTTTGATTATGCTAATGATTTTATGGCAAATAGGGGACTCGCCAGCGCCAACTAATCACAACCCCTTAATATTATTAAAAGAATTCATACTTACTTAACTTTTTTGGTCAACAATCCGATAAGCAGGACAAGTGTTTGCGTCGTAAAAACTCTTTCGAGGTTTGTATGAAAAAAATTATTTTAATTATTTTACTATTAAATGCTTATTCGGGATTTGCGAATTCTGAAAGAGATAAAAGTTCAAATACTGAGGCATTAAACACTTTTCAAAAACAACACATTTATGCCTTGAATAAAAGAATTGATGAAATTAAAGACAATGAAATAAGAGAGCAATTGCGCTTAGAAATTGAAAAGACCGCAGATAAAAAAAATTGCTACTGTTTGAATCCTCAGTCTTCTGATTTTGAAGATTGTGTAAAAATTGAAGATCAAAAGGGTATAAGTAGTGAAGATCGGAATGCAAAATTAGTTGAATTTACCGCCAAATGTACACTTGCGCAAAATATTGAAATAGATTTTTCAGATGCCTTATTAAGCGATTTAGGGTTGCCTCCGTACTATTTCGGTTTTCTCCCAGAGGTGGATGACCAAAATAGAAGTGGACTCAAAAGTTCTGAAACAGTTAAGTCTGAAGTTAAAAAAATAAATTCTGATACAGCACCAAAATAAAAAACAAAAAAATACAATTCAAATTATAAGATCAGCAATACTCGCCCATGCCATTACAACATTCGATAAAACGTCTATGCCATGGAGATGGGGTTGATAAATTGGTTTCTGGATGGAATGTGGTAATCATTATTTTGTTAGATTCAAGCCAAGTAGCACTTCCTTCTCTCTCTTTTATAACACTGATATTATCACCGACTTTTGAAATTTTAGGTGCGCGAATATAAGATACTTCGTAATCATCAATTTTTTCCTGGAAACTTTCTAGCTGGCGGCCATAAGCATTGCGGGTAATTTCAAAATCTAAAATGCCAAAGGATTCTTGGGTTGGGTTTTGTACTGATTTGGCTAAAAGGATTGCTCCGGCACAAATTCCCCAAATAGGTTTGGTGTGTAGAAAATCATTTAGGGTCTGGTGAATGTTGACTATGTTTATAAGTTTAAGCATGGTTCCACTTTCTCCACCTGGTATGATCAGTCCATCCAGCTTTTCAAAATTTTGATTGGAGACGACTGGAACGTAGATGGCTCCAAGAGCTTCGATGTGCCGTTTATGCAACTCAAATGCGCCTTGAAGTGCGAGAACACCAATTTGAGTTTTTTTACCTGGCATAGCTTACCAACCGCGATTAGCAAGTCTTTCGTCAAGAGGAATAGATTTTAATTCAATCCCGGGCATTGGTGCAGAAAGCCCCATGGAGGCTTCTAAAATTGCGGTAGGGTTATCATACTGTACGACAGTTTTTACTATAGCTTTAGCAAACGCTGCAGGATTTTGTGATTTAAAAATTCCTGAACCGACGAAAACTGATTCAGCACCCAGTTGCATTACCAACGCAGCATCTGCCGGTGTAGAAATTCCACCGGCGGCAAAACTTGGAACTGGAAGTTTACCAATTTTTCTTACTAGCTGTAGCAACTCGTATGGAGCGCCAAGATTTTTGGCTTCAGTCATCAGTTCCGCATCATCAAGATTCATAACTCTTCTTATCTCCCGGTTGATTAGTCTTAAGTGACGAACAGCCTCAACAATATTTCCAGTACCTGCTTCTCCTTTAGTTCTAATTAAGGCGGCACCTTCTCCAATTCTTCGTAGGGCCTCACCCAAATTAGTGGCCCCACAGACAAAAGGAACTTTAAATGCATGTTTATCAATATGAAAACTTTCGTCTGCTGGTGTGAGGACTTCGCTCTCGTCAATATAATCAACCCCAATAGCTTGTAATATTTGGGCTTCAGCAAAATGCCCAATCCGACATTTTGCCATTACTGGAATGTTAACTTCTTGCATGATGCCATAAATGAGTTCAGGATTTGACATTCGTGCTACTCCTCCATCTCTTCTGATGTCGGATGGAACTCTCTCCAGTGCCATAACTGCAATAGCTCCGGCGTCTTCGGCAATGCGCGCTTGTTCTGGAGTTACCACATCCATAATGACGCCTTTTTTTAGCATTTCTGCAAGCCCGGTTTTTAAATTAATGTGAGTATGCACTAATTCGTTCATATATTAGCTCCTTTTGTCTTTGCACGTAGCTATTCAGCAATTTGTTTTTGGAGTATGCTACAAAACAACTGACAGAAGAAGGGACAGAATAAAAAAAAGTGGTGGGACAGTTCTTCTTAAGGAGAATATCGTGGAAAAGATACCCTATATAAGACTTAATCTTGATACTCAAAATTCTGGTCGTCCTATAAGCGTCGAACAGTTAGTTGTACTTATTAGAAAGCAAATTCTATCCGAGAATCGTTTTAAAGGGTGTCGTCTGCCTCCGGTAAGAGCACTGGCACATCAGCTGGGTCTTTCTAAAAATACTATTCAAATAGCTTATGACGAATTGCGCGCTCAAGGACTTGTCGAAAGCAAGGATCGATCAGGGTTGTTTGTGACCAAGGGAGAAGAACCTCGATCTTTTGATAATCCGATCAATGTTCCTGGACTTGAATTTAAAAAAATTTCATATGATGAGTATGTGAAACCTAAGCTTGATAATGCTATTAATTTAAGTTCTGTTTTTATTGATCCACGAATTTTACCCAAAGATAAATTGACTGCTTGTTTTAGATCAGCACTCAAATCCCCGGGGCTCCCTGAATTTCATGATCTTCAAGGCATGCCGGCCCTTCGAAAAAAGATTGCCCTGCGCTTGAAGAATCGAGGTATTGATGTAGATATGAAACATATCATTTTGACCAGCGGATCTCAACAAGCGCTGGATTTAGTAACACGCGTTTTGGCAACCAAAGTAGCTGGCACGGAGGATCCATCTTATCATCTGGGAAAATATCTATTTGAAATGAACGGAATTAAAACTTTTGGTTTACCTATAGATCCTTTTAATGGGATTGATTATGCTATTTGGCAGAAACGTTTGGCGGAAAATCGTCCAGGTTTGGTCTATCTCACCACCAGTTTTCAAAATCCCAATGGCTATTCTTACTCTAGCTTGGAAATTTCAAGTATTGTTAATTGGGCCAAAGAATTTAATTTTGGAATACTTGAAGATGATTGGGGTGCTGAAATGCTTTCATACTCAGAGTTTAAACCAGGACTGCGGGCCATGGGAGGAAGTAATGTCCTTTACATGAATTCTTTTACTAAAAAAGTTTTTCCCTCTTTGCGTCTTGGTTATATTGCCGCTAACGAAAAAACTATAGGTCCATTAATGATGGCGAAAAGAGTTTCGACGATTGCGGTTCCAGGAATTATAGAGACAGCTTTCTTTGAATTTCTAGATCGTGGGTACTATGACGCTCATTTAAAATACGTACAAAAAGAATTGGATGTTCGTTATCAACATTGTTTAATTTTACTGCGAGAGTTGATGCCGGAAGAAGTAAAATGGACAACGCCAGGAGGTGGCCCTGTGCTTTGGTTAGAGCTTCCTAAGCGTGTTAACCTTGATTTGCTTTTAGCTAATCTTAAAGAGCAAAATGTACATATTGAATTATCTACGAATGCTTTTTTTGGTGAACCGCACTCGCATGGATTTAAAATTGGGTATGCTTTTTTGTCACCAACTGAGATGGAAGTTGCTTTAGAAAAAGCCGCACAAGAGATTAAAAAAAATCTAAATTAAAATTTTAAGATAAACTTACATTTTTAATCTTCACAAATTTCGGTACATTCAAAGCATAAGGACTTCTAAAACCATAACTACTGGTGGCACTGATATTGACAGCTTTACTCGAAAGCCACTCTATATTACTAAAAAGGTTAAAAAAGTTATCAAGTAAGCGGACTTTTTCGAGGTTGTGGGTGACTTTGCCATTTTCAATCAAAAAGGTGCCAAAGCGGCTGGTGCCCGTGATTTCAGCTTTAGTGGTATTAGTAAAATTAAGATAATGGAGAAAATTAATAAAAATCGTGGGAGTTTTACAACTCTTGATCATGGCACTTTGATCGCTTGGTCCAGTTCCTCCTTCCACCATAAGATTATAATCATCCTGACAACAGCTATTCATCTTTTTGTTAAACCGGTCGCAAGTCATTTTATCAGCGTATGTAAGATCCAATAAAACCCCATTTTTAAGCAGATGTCGATCAGTGTGTTTAAATCCATTTTTTCCAAAGGGACGTCTGAAAAGGGGATGAGTACTTGGAGCATCTGCTATGGTGAAATTTTTCCCAAAAAGTTGATCACCCACTTTTCTTTGTTCATTAAGATATGATTGCCCATATTCTTTTGACTCTCCTGAAGAAAGCCACAAAAAGTAAGCACATAATTCACCCATGGCTTCAGCCGTAAAAATTACGTCATATTTTCCTTCACTGAGTTTTTTATAAGGTGTCGTGGTTGTGTACTCATAAAGATTTTCTAGTTCTTGCAAATTTAAGTCGAGATCGTTCATGGTTTCACCAACCATGAGTTTTTGAATTTCTTTCTTGTCATGAGAGTTGATTTGCACCACGATTTCGCCGTTGAAATCTGATCCTTTGTGGTAAAGTGGTTCATTGGTTTTGGTATTGATGACTCCGTAGGAATAACTTCCAGAAGAAAATGAACCAGAGATATGATTGAGTTTATCTTTTTTAATAAATAGCTCATCAGCTTTTTTATAAATATCAACCATGATTTGCGAATCGATGTTTTCAAGATTTGGGTCAAAGCGATCATTTTTCTTATTGGTGCCACAAAGGGGTTCAATGGGGGTTAAAAAAGGAATCTCTGGCATATGATCGATTTTTTTGCTGAGATCATCAATCATTGTCATAGCTTCATTTTTATTAATGGCAGAACCCATAATCATTTTTTTATTTTTATATAGTTCTATGGAATAGAGTTCTCTGGTTTCGGTCACATTGAGAGAAATTTGAGATCTCCCGGCCCTGATCATATTGGAATGATCACTTTTGTAGGAGATTTCTCCATCGAGATGGTGTTTTTTTATTTGGTCATTTAGTTCTACTAAATTTTTTTGTATTAAATCCATATTATTTTCCTATTTGAACATTATTAAAAACGCACACGGGAACATGATGACCAAGTCTCATGGCTTGGTTTGGTTGTCCTTTTCCGCAAGTAAAAAAGACATGCTGTTTGCAAGTAGAGGCATTGCCCACTTTAATGAGGGAATTCCAAAAGGGCATGGAGTCCGCTCGGTAAGTAGCATTTTTAAGGAGAGGTCCTTTTTTACCATTTTTGATTTTCCAGGCAACTTCAGTGGCAAAATGGAAGTTTTCTCGGTTGGAACCAATGGACCATGATTTTGCAGAGTCAACTATAATACCATTTTCTATAGAAGAAATGAGATCTTCCAGATTACCATCACTGCCGGCATCAATGTTTATATTGGTCATACGATCTATGGGCATGCGGTTATAACTTTCGGATCTTGAGCATCCCCCAGATTTCTTGAAAATTTCTTTACCGTGCAGTTGATTAGCTTCGGCTACCATTTGCCTAGAGGTTATGGCACCCACTAAAATTCCTTGTTCAATCAAAGTAGTATTTTGGGCTTCAACTCCATCATCATCAAAACCAGTGGAACCTGGAGAGTTAGCGCTGGTAGCGTCCGCTCTGGCGGTCAGCTTTTTGGATCCAAATTGTTTTTTCCCAAAGTCGTTAAGTGTAACATGGCTTCCACCTGCGTAGCTTAGTTCGTATCCCAGTATTCGATCAAGTTCCAAAGCATGACCGATGGTTTCATGTGTTTGTAACGCCATCATTTCAGGCAGAATAAGAAGATCACACACTTCTGCTTTGGCTTCATCTGCAACCATAAGTTGAAGTAGTTGTGATTTAAGAGTTTCGGTTTGCCCGCAAAATTCGTCTGATAGGATACTTTCAAATCCGGTGGTGCCATTGGGATCATGGGGAAGAGTATAGTGTCGGCGTTGAATCTGAGAGTCTTTATCTTTTGCATTTAGAAAAAGGGAACCATTTACTTCTAAAAGGTTTTTTTCAATTTCAGAGCCTTCGCTATCCAGGAAAAGAATCTTTCGATTATAAAAGGCAGAACTTACATGCCATATATCAAAGCTTGGATGAGAAAGACTTTTAGATATTTTTATAAGCTCATCAATTTTTTCATCAAGGCTTATCTCAAAAGGATTTATTTTTCTTGGTGTTGTATAAGTGGCTTTATGAATATTTTTGGGGGCGAGAGTGATTTTGTTTTTTATAAAGGTCGAGCTGGCTTTGGCATTTGAAAGAGCTTTGTTTGCCATCTGATCGAGCAGGTCAAATTTTTCACTAGATGCAAATCCCCAAGCTCCGTTGTAAAGCACCCTAATTCCAAAACCAACTTTATTTTGACATGAATAATTATCAAGAGTGTCCTTCATTACTGATATGTATTCAGTTTGATCAATAAGATGTAGTCGAATGTCCGCATAGGTCGCACCGCTATTCATGATACGGTTGATCATTTGCTGAGCTTTGTTTTTCATAATCTTTCCTTGGAGACTTTTTTAAAAATCTACTAATCTTCCAGATAACTGACAACTGATTTTTTCTTACATGCCCTACCACTTGAAATGCAGCTAAATCCTGTGTATTCTCAAGAGTCTTGATCTGGAGAATTTTTTATTAAGAGGTCCGTGATATGAAACTAGCTATTGTTACAAGGATTATGTCAGTTATTGCATCGATAATTGTGATTGGTCTATTAGTGTTTGCCTCTTTAAAAATTATGGATATGGCCGGTCTACGCAATACAAGGATGGATACTATAAGGGAGCATTCTGTCCAATACGATAAAATTCCCAGATTAAATGAGGAGACAGCCGAAAAGATAAGAAAAGCTAATAGGGATAATCAAAGAGCTTTTGCTTGGCTGGGTGGTGTTTTAATTATTATAATGGGTTCTTTTATTATCTACGTTAAAGTAACCTCTAAGAAAAACAAATAGCTAGGATATTTCTTAACTATTTGAATTACTTAAATCCAACTAAAAAATAAAATTGGGAGTGATAAACTGGATGCGAATTTTCTTGCTAACATTATTGCAGGGTATTACCATGTTTTATTTATAGAAATGTTAGGATTCTGTTAAATATGGCCTACTATTTTGATAATAACTATGATGGATTCGTAACTAAGGAACTTCTGGAAGAACTCGACGAGTTATGGCTTATTAAAAAATCTCTTCTTTTTCAAAAGTTCGAATGTTTCCATGAAAAACACGACAATACGAATTTTGAGACCGTCGTTGCTTACAATCGCCAAGATAGAATAAAAAGTAGCAAGCAAAAATATACTATTGATGGATATTTTTTTATTCCTCAATCAATGGACATTCAGGCCAAGGATTACCGAGCTAAAAGTTTTTTTTCATCGCTTACTAATCATATTAGGTTAAAAAGTCCTGATTTCCTTCCCAGCAGTTTTTTGGATTTGAAAAAAAGCGATCTTCCTCTGGGTGCCTTGATTAAAATAAAAAAGCAAATGCTAGAAAATCCTCAATTAAATTTAGAGGAAGAAGTTTTAGAAAAAACCAAATTGGCTGCTAGTTATATAAAACACGCCTTGAAATATTTAAATATCCAAGACCACTTTTCCGCGGGTTACAATATTACCAGGCATTATGAGCTGGAAGCAGAATTGACCGGAACTTTAATGAGGTTATTTCGCAGTGTAGTTCGAGAATATAACGAAATTTTTATGCATAAAATTCCCCAAACCGTAAAAAGTATGAATCTTATTGAGGAGTTTTTAAGTTATCACTTGGAAGAAAAATGGATAAAAATCCTAAAATATAGTAACCGAAAAAAACTTGATAAACTCTCAGAGATAGTTCAAAAACTTTTAAACGAGGAAGCGAGTTGTCGGAAAAATTTTTCTTATATCAAAATTGACGGATTGGATGCCAAGGAAGACGAGTTAAGGGATTACGATTCTATAGAGCGAGATAAGGAATCATTTATTTATCGATTGGGTATTTTGAAAAAGTTTATTCAAGAACAACTTTATTTGAACGTGAAATACAAGGCCATGAACCAGTATATGATTCATTCTGTTGCGATGTTTGCAGCTCTTCTTGCCGCTTTTTTTGCTTATGGAATGGAACTTTGTCAAAGAAATATTTGGGGGTTTGATTGGTCATATAATGCAGGATTTATAATTGCGATTAGTTCGTTTTCATATGTAATAAAAGATCGCATAAAGGATCTTTTTAAGGTTTTACTTATTGGGAAAATTGGCAACAATTATGATATCAAGCACGACATCTCCCTTCCAGGAAAACATAAACTGATTTTTGCTACTACAAGAGAAAAAGTAAGATTGACGGATAAATCTAGAAAAAATTTACCGGAAGGGGTTTATAATTTAAGAGACGATGGACATATTTTCACTCATGAAAGAATTAAAAGAGAAACGGTGATCCACTATAGCAAGGAAATTGTCATAGATTGGAGTCTTCTTGAGTCAAATCTTGCGCCTATGCTAAATGAAATTAAAGAAATATATCGTTTCAATTTTAAAGATTTTTTAGTGTACATGGACGATCCTAATAGAAAAATTAGAATTTATAATCCTGAAAAAAAGCAAATTCAAAAGCTCATACTGCCCAAAGTCTATCATATCAATGTGGTCTTCCAAATTTCGCCTTGGCTTAGTAAAAAAGAAATAGACCAAGAAAATATTGAAACCTTCAGAGTTCGGTTGGTGGTGGATAAAAATGGTATAAAAAGAGTGGAAAATGTAGATAAAAAACTAAGATCAGTTCATTCGACTTCGAAAGCGGACGCTTTAAACAGTTTAAAAGATGATTTGATTTTGTCAGCCAAGACATTTTCATCAATGGAACCATCAGTGGCGCAATTACAAGGCTAATTAAATCATAAAAAGGGCATTACGATAGTAATGCAATCGTCGACCCATACTTTATATTTGGATTTATTATTGAAAATAACCACAGGTGAAACATTATCTCCAGGAATCTGGTTATGTCTTTTGAAGCATCCGCGCGATATAAATAATGGAATATTTTTAATAGCTTGATTTTGAAGTTGGTCTGTATGACCAAAACTAAACTTGAGGTTGGGTATTTGTTCCAACCAAAAATGATAGGCAGATAAGTTGGCTGCATAAGCATAGATATCAAGATAAAAGGAAAGATTTGAAAATTGTTCATTTAAGATTTTTGCTAATTTAAGGTGGGATATATTGTTTAGACCAATTCTAACTTTCTCCAAATTCGAAGATGATGAATCGTTTAGCTTATTTAAAAACTTGATCAGCTGGTTACGGTAAAATATTTCATCAAATTGGATTGGCATTAAGGGAAGATAAACAAAATCCTCAACCTTTAAATTATTCAGAAGGTTTTGATTGAAAAAGGTGTCGAAATGATCGAGGTAATTATTAAGAATTTTAGTTGAAACAAATGGCCAGTCTTGTGTAAAGGGAAGCGGCCGATTCGAGGTAAAAATGGTCGGTTTTACTTGCAACAAACTGTGGGACAATTGTTTTGAAATATCATTAAGATGATTGAGTAAATGTTCTTGATGGAGTGAATTGAGCTGTTGGTAAAAATCATTTTTAATTTTTTTCAAAGAAGAAAGAGGTAGGAATATTTGATCATCTGACCAAGGCGTCTTATTAATAACAAAAACACTGGTCACTTTGAACAAGGAATCTTTAGGTTGATTGAACATTTCTAAAATAACGTTTTGAATTGGTTGTTTGTTCTTAGCTAGATCAGATTTTAATTCATATGCAAAGGTGGTAGCATTGGGAATTTTATTATTTTCTTTTAATTGAAGTAATATTTGGTTTGGATGAATAGTGATCATAATTTCTAGCGGCAGATGCACCAGGGGATAATTTTTGTAATCTAGGTGGGGATATTTATCAACCTGGCTACTACTTTGAGTCACATAAACAGATTGGTCTTTTAAATTGTGAGATTTGGTGTCTTGAGAAATATCTCCGTTGATTTTGATGGTTGCGAGGGTCTTGGTGACATTTATTTTTAAATTGAAGGCATTAAAACGCCATTTTTTAGCGTGAGAGATAATTAATAAGGTGTCGTTTGGATGAATTTGATAGGGAGACTTTGGATCAAGCTCTATTTTAATTTCGTTGTGTGAATAATTGATATCCTTTATTTTGCCTACCATAACTCCCATATGACCTGCATAGTTTGGGTTGATCAAATCTTTCCCAGATCCATTATGGAAATATCCTTTGGTTTGTTTGCGGGAAAAAGATATTTGAGATTGTAGTTTGGCCTGATTATCTATTTTTGTTTGTCCGTTGCAGCTATCTAAAATTGAGCGATAATATTTTATAGTAGGTACTACGTAGGAGGAATCTTTCATTCGTCCTTCAACTTTTATTGAATTGATACCAATTTCCTTTAATCGAAGAATATCTTCCTTTAGTGCTAAATCGTTACATGAAAAAAGATATTTCTTAGAATGATCTTTAGTTTCAAAAAAATTTCTACAGATTTGGGCACATTCACCACGATTAGCAGATCTTCCAAGTTCCAACCCCGACCATAGACACATGCCGGAAAAGCTGTAGCATAAGGCTCCATGGATGAAAACTTCGAGCTCCATGGCGGGATTTTGTTCACGCAGATATTTTATATATTTAAATGGTAGCTCTCTGGAGAGCACCACTCGAGAGAGACCCAGGTCTTGCGCTATTTTTACACCCTGATTATTATGGATTGCCATTTGAGTAGAGGCGTGGATTCTTATTTGGGGGAAATGTTTTTTGATAATATTTAAAAGACCTGTGTCTTGGATGATGACCCCATCAATTCCGATAAGTTGAAGCTTTTGGAGCGTACTTAGCATCTCTTCAATTTCTTGATTATATATTAGGGTGTTCAGGGTGCAAAAAATTTTTTTTTCATTTTTTAAGGCAAATTCTTTAATTCGTCTTAGGTCATCAAAAGAAAAATTTCCGGCAAATTTTCTAGCAGAAAAATTTTGAAGCCCTAGGTATAGCGCATCGGCACCTGCTTTAAGAGCATAGATACCAATTTCAAGATTACCAGCTGGTGCAAGAAGTTCCATAGGGAGGCATCATACTCTGTTTTTTCCTAGAATTAAAATCCTAGTTAAAAAACTGGGTAAATAATATAAGCAATTTCTTTTGGTATTTAGGCGATTTTAATGACTTTAATGTTAAATGAGAGAGTATGACCAGCCAAAATGTGGTTACCATCAAGTACGGCCAAATCGTTCTTTTTTTGGATCTCTTTTATACTCCAAATGATCTCATTGCCTTTATCGTCCTGGCTTTTGAGTTGCATACCCTTAGTTGCTTCAGCGGGAAGTTGATTTAGCGGAACATTTAAAAAAAGTGAGTCGTTATACTCACCAAAAGCTTCCTTAGGTGGAAGCGTGAATTTTTTTTCTTCGTCAAGGATCATGCCAATGACAGCTTCGTTAAAACCTTTAATGACCGAGTAATTACCTACTACAAAAACAATCGGCTCATCTACTTTGGTGTCTAAAAATACCATTCCATTTTCCAGTTGACCTACGCATTCTATTGTTACGTTGTTTCCGGTTTGAACTTTATTATCCATCAGGTACCACCACTAATTACTTATTGTTTTTAAATGAGGAAAAAATACTCCACTGTTTCCCGTGAGCAAAACGTTTATTAGCATAAAATTCAGGAAACTTTGACCTGATAATTGTTTGTACACTATCACCTTTCGCCACTATGAAAAAACGTTCTGTGGGAATTAAAACAGATAATTTTTTTAAAATAATTTCCAAATCCTCTGGGAAGCTAAAGTCGTAGATACAATAAATTGATGCTGAAGGAATAACAAACGATTCATCAAGAATGTTTTGTTTGATAATCTCGCAATTATCAAGACCAAACAGTTCAAACATCCTTCTGGCTTCTTTAATGCGTATATCTACAATTTCATACCCAATAAATGAGGCTTGAGGGTAAAGAGCATTCATCACTATTCCCACTCGTCCATAACCAGCCCCGAAATCAACTATTTTTTGAGGTTTGAATTTTTGAAGCAGTGATAAAAAATGATAAATTTCACTATAGGGTGTTTGCAGCACTTGGGGATGCAAACCTATCCAAGCTTGGGTATTCTCAAAATGTTTTTTGTTATTGGAGACATCCGTTTTTTTATAATAGGCGCGATATCTTTGTAAGAGTTTTTGCTCAAGTTTGGGAATGTCAAATCCTAAGAGTCGATCTAATTTTTTTGAATAATGCCGAGGGCATTTTCCTACTTCGGGTAAAAAAATGCCAGGATCTCTTATAAAATCTCTTGGATTAGAAAAATTTATTAAATTGTCCTGGCTAGACAGCGGTATTACCAGCGACCGTTGCTTTTGGTATCTTTTTTATCTTGAGCGATATTTACTCTAAGTGGTCGACCGTCGAGTTCTTTGCCGTCAAGATTAGTGATACAATTTTGAGCGTCTTCATCGCTTTCCATTTCAACAAAAGCAAAACCTTTAGTTCGCCCTGTTTCGCGATCAGTGATGATTTTGACTGACTTAACTTTTCCAAAACTTGAAAAAGTTTGTTCTAGACTGCTTTCATTGACTTGGTAAGAAACGTTTCCAACATATAACTTGTTGTTCATAATATTCTCCTTGTATTGTGTGAGCGTCGTTATGACCTGACTCCTGTAATTTTTATTCAAAAGAGTCAAACAGAACTAATGATTTGAGTGATTCTTAAGTAATTTGCTTCCTTTTACATGCATTGGAAGGGTGTGTAAAGAAAAATGATTTTATTTGTTTCATGAAAATGCTTTGCATTCAATTAAACATTCGTAATGTTTGGTGAAAGGAAACATATCAAATATGGCCATTCTCGAAGGAGCGAATTTATATTTTAAAATTTCAAAATCTCTAACCAATGATTCAGCATTACAACTCGAGTAATAAAGGAGAGTTATCTCTTTTTTAGCAGTAATCATTCTGGCTAAATCTTCGCCGAGGCCTTTTCTTGGTGGGTTAACGATGAGAGTATCAAAATGGTTAGTAGTATGATGGAAATAAGCAGCGGCATCCTTATTGATAAAATCGATATTCTTAAACTTATTTAGTGATTTTGATTTGTTAGCACAATCAATAGCTTCAGAGTTGATTTCTACTCCGCAAATTGAATTGAGATGTTTGGCTGCAAAAAACGAAAAGCAACCCGTACCACAGTATAAATCCAGTGCATTCTGGACATTAGTTTCGCTTAGCCATTTTTGGAAAGTGAGATATAGAGAAGTTGCTACAGATGGGTTCGTTTGAAAAAAGCATTTAGGGCCTAGATAAATTTGATATTCATCTAAAGTTTCTTTTATCTCAGTTTGAGAGGTTAATATAATTTCTTCCGCGCCTTCCACAATAGCATGTGGAATTGGTTGGATATTGACGGAAATTACTTTTACGGTGGGAAAATTTAAAATCAAGCTCGGAACCATTTTTTTTAGATTTTCAATTTTTCGTTTTGATTTAAGCACAAAGCGGAGCATATGTTCTTGAGAATTGGATGTGCCAATAATAATTATATACTTAAGTTCCCCTGACCTAGTTTGGATATCGTAAATAGGAATATCTAGTTGGCTAATTATGTTTTTTAAATGAGGGATTAATTCTTTAATTCCATCCAGGTAAAGTGGACATTGACTTATGTCTTTTTGCACTAAATCGCTGGTGGTGATACCCAACCCAGGGTTTTGAATACTCCCAAACACGGCCAATTTGGCCTTGTTTCGAAAACCTGCTTGACTTTTATTTGAAAATTGGGGGAGTGGAAAAATTGGTGAGATATTTGAAAATGTTTTTTGCACTAATTCACTTTTTTTTTCTATATGTGTGGCTTCTTCTGAAAAGTTGCATGAGGAACAAATTTGATTTTTATAATATTGACATGACCTTATCATGCTCTAGTCATTACCAGATTTTGGAAAAAATGGCTAACTCCTTGTAAAAATTAAATTATAAATGCTGTAATGATTACTTATTATTTTAATTAGTTAAAAGGAAAATGGATTTTAATGATATAGAAGAAGTCTTATGAACAAGGTAATTCTTCTTTTATGCTGCTTTTTTCTCTCTTCACGCTTAGTTTTTGCTGAAGGGGTAGAGGAATCATTTTATTGCGATAAAAATGACCAATATATCTATAAAAATATCAGTTGTTGCCTAACTAGAGTTTCAAAAGATAAATGTGAGGAACTGATTGACCGGAATTTAAGACCCAGTACTATAATTCAAGTTGAGTCCACGTTAAATGCTATTCGCGGTGGCTCGTGGCCGTGGGGTGGATATCCCAATTGTTTTTGGAATGCGATTGCATATAACGACCAGAACTTAGCCAATAATCCTATACCCCTGGAAGTGCAGCAATTTAAATACTACTTGGAAAAAGATTATTCGCTTATTAGTAAAGATGAATTGGTAGCAGGTAATCTGGTAGTCTTTGATGAAAACTATCTCTATTGGGAACTTAATATGAATATGCAAAGAGATTGGTATAGCATCCAAGAATTGCCAAATCATGCAGGAATTTATCTTGAAGATGATTATGTTTTTCAAAAGGAGAGCGTGCTCAATGAGGTATTTTCCATTGAGCGGATGGATTTTATCTTATCCCAGATAAACATTTGGATAAAAAAAATTAAACACACCAAAGATCAATACGCTACCACTAGGTTCTATCGGCGCAATTTTTAGTACTTATATAAATATGGTTCAATAAGACTAATTGGCTCAATTCCTTCATCGTTAAGATAAATTTGGAAAGGTGGACCTTCTTTGGTCTTTGATTTAAAGAAACCGCTGGTAAAAATACCATTGTCTCCAAAAAGTATTTTGTAGTCGTTTGGTCCTTGAACGTATTTATTAAGTGTTATCAAAACGTCTCTTACATATTCCGGTGAAATTTTGCCATTATTTTGATCGTAATTAGCATATAATTTGTCGAGCACTTTTTTGAGTGCTGAATAACAAGATCGTGCTACTGGCTCCATGTTATCAAGATCAGCAATACGGCAAATCTGTGCTAATTCACTACTATAATTTCCAGCTAAATTGATTATATAATCAAGTCCGGTATTGGTTACGCTGTTATTGAACATTACTTCAAAGGGAGCAATGAGTTGTCCTGACTCAATATTGCTAACTATTTCCAATCCTTCTTTTTGATAATTATTCAATATTTGAATTATTAGCCGTTGATATTTATTTGAAGTAAAGGAGTTCTTCTTAACTTTAACATTAATCGATGCCCTGGCCAGTATTTGGGGGGTGGGGTCGCTTTCATCAATTGGAATAAGGATTGGATTTTTCTTTTCATCTGTGGCAAATTCAACTTTGGTTTCCTGGTTTTTAAAAGCATCAAATTTAATTTTATTACTTCCAAAATTAATCATACTTAATGGAGTACGAGAAAAACTGGTGGATGCGTTTACTTTTCGGGTAAAATACTTTTGATCTTCGCCAATATTATTTAAATCAAAATATTGCGCTTCTGATAAACCGCTTTTTCCCCACATTAAGAATAACCAACGTCCTTTTTCCTGAATCAGGGATGCTTCTTCCTCTGACTTTTGATAATTAGTAATTAAATTTTCTGATGCACCTTTGAATTTAATCAAATCATTCACTTCAAAAACAAGGTTTTCATGATTATCAATGGCATCAATTGCTTCTTGGTCAAATTCAAAAACTCTTGCAGTTTCGTTTACGCTAATGTGCGAATAATTTAAATTGATCAAGGTAAGATAGACTAAATTAATAAAGTCATTTCCAACTGAAATATCTGCGGAAGTATTTTTAGTTTTACTTCTGACGTAAGTCAAATACATTTGAGTATCAATATTATTATTGGTGGGTTTTTGAATAATGACTTCATTAAGATGCGTAAATGCAATGCTGGCTTTGTTAATTATTTCTATAAAATAGGGTGATTCGTAAGTGAAATTCGCAGAGAGACCTGTTCCAATGGAATCCGCTTTACTTATAAGTTCGCCAGGTAAAATGCTGGTATAGTTTGCATTTATGAATTTTTTATAACTGTGAGTTATATATCTATAATTGGATAGAAGAGCTTGCTTATAGGTAGCAGCACGATGTTGATATTTATATACACGCCTATAGTAGAGATTGGCGAAGAGTCCAATGTTGTCTTCGTCAATGTTAGTGACTGTTCCTTCTTGGGCCAGCTCGGTTATTAATTCTGCTCCATTAATTTTTACACCGATGGTATCTTCAACAATCCAGCCGCCAGTTGCAGATAGGTCTGGATAAAGCTCTCTTTCCACTTTAACTTTTATAAACCCAAGGCTGATAGAAAAATCAAAACCAATTTGATTTTTGGCACCTAGCTCGAATAAATAATCCCAGCTTAGAATTTCGGCAACTTTGGATTCGAATTTTTCCTGGCAAATTTTTTCAAAATCATCGGTTAATGCTTCCTCAATTTTATCGAAGTGCCCACTTCTTTGATTCTGGTTGTTTAAATTGACTTTAAAATATTTAAAGCTTGGCTCACTGGCCGCTAGATTAAAACTCAAGCAAACACAAATTAGCGAAAATAGTACTTTCATGAAAACTCCTCAAATGGTGTAAATGTTTCTCGGAGTTTTCCAAAGGGGACTGAAGATATTAATTGATATTTCTGATTGATCTATATCAGTATAATTGATTAACCAGCTTTATAAAATTAGGAGGGATATGGTCAGGTATTTATCTTACTTATTAGAAAAGCTATCTGCCAAAAACTCAGTCAATCTTTGCCAAGAATTTTTATCAGCATCTTCACGGTAATTCGGGTTTCCCCATACCGTAAAAGCATGCGGGGCTTTACCATAACTTATCATTTCGTGGGTTATGCCATATTTTTCAAGTTCTTTGGCCAAGCTGGCAAACTCATCCATTGTGATCGCCGTATCAGCTGTACCGTGCAAAACTAAGTATTTTCCCTTTGCTAATGAATAATCTTGTCCTTTCGGGGTGGCAAGACCTCCATGGAAGGTGACAAAACCTTTCAGATTTGCGCCTGATCTAGCAAACTCAAGTACTGCTGCTCCTCCAAAGCAATACCCAACCATAACAGTGTTGGCCACATTAAGTCCTTTAGCTTTTGCCGCATCTAGACCGTGACTTATCAGTTTGCGCATTTTTACCCTGTCCTTATAAAGTTCCTCGGTTCTTTTACGCTTATCTTCTGTAGTAGTTGGCTGCACACCTGCTCCAAAGAGATCAACGGCAAA
>Ga0208957_1000165_pt1 | contig 56403 bp, 95 predicted proteins | sample RifOxyA1_FD_184029 | JGI IMG/M metagenome (GOLD analysis project Ga0208957, IMG submission 184029) | Groundwater microbial communities from Rifle, Colorado - Rifle Oxygen_injection A1 (SPAdes) | ecosystem: Environmental > Aquatic > Deep subsurface > Groundwater | place: Rifle, Colorado, United... | reverse complement strand
TTTATCCTCCCCCTTACCCATTAGGTTGTCCATCCTTTAAATGGTTAAGTTCCCTAAATGCCTCCAGGCTGGATTGGCTCGCCTTCTTCATTAACACCACCTTGGAAAAAGTAATACCCCACTTTTTCTTATTCATCAGGGTATAAATGTTCGGCTCCCCCTTCACACGGTCAACCTGGATTATTCGATGTTTCTCCAATTCCTTTAACCCGGCAATTACAGACCCCCTGGAGATGTTTAACCGGTAAGCCATAAGGTCTATCGAAGGGTAACAGGTCTGGTCCTTTCCTGAGTGCCTACAGAGAAGATTGTAAACCCCCAACCCGTAAATCCCACATAACCTTGCATATTTGTCCACAAAGACATCGTTCGTTATGAAAAACTCATGCTCCCGGGAGTCCCTTATAACCATCGGCGCCTTATAAAAATCCTCTTTTTTCTTCTCCCGGATGCGTTTCTTTATGTCTAATGTTTTCATATAGTTCCTAACCTACCAGTTCACCTGGTGAACTACCACCAGTTCACGTGGTGGACTCGAAGTAAACACAATAGCATTTAGTTAAAAACCTCATTCCAAGCATAATCCTCAAAAACCTTCTTAACCATAAATGTTTTAGAGTGATACTATAAATATAGTGGGAGCTTGCCGGGGATGGCTCCAGTTGGGTTGACCGTTTCTGACCCCCCCCGGTCTCCTGGCTCCAACAATCACCGCACCACTGTCCACAACAAGATACACTTGGACTTTTATGTAATGTCTGATAATATCCATTATGTATCCTTGCATTATTGGATAATGTATTGATATTGTTACCATTGCCAAGTTGACATAATATTATGGCTCATTATCCTCGGTAACAAGGGATTGACCAGGTTCAGAAGTATCTGAATCCCTAATATCCTGGGTCTTATCCTCCACCTTAGAGGCTGATAGGAGGGTTGACAGACCGTTTAAGCCTTGACGGACACCTTGGTCTATACCGATAACATGGGCCTGATTGCTGGTTGACTGGTCCGTTTCTAATCGAAATATCTCATGAATCTGCTTTAAGGCATAAGCGGAATTGTTTAAACTGGCCTTCTCCCTTTTGCCTGGGTCTACACAGTCAGATAATAACTGATATACAGCACCTTCAAAGAGGTCAGATTTTTTCTCTCTAAGTGCTTGCAGTTGGGGTTTTGGGAGCAGGCCATGTTTGAATGGTTTAAGGTGATAGTCTACGGATTGTTTTGTTATATCTAATATTTTCGCAATTTCAGCCTGATTTTTGCCTTCCTCGAAATACATTCGAAGGATGCGTTTGGTTGAAACACCTTTGTGGCGGTTATAATACCCTGGGAATGAATCTTGAGAGGAAACAGGAAGTAAGTCAGAATTGACTTGGTTATCCATAGTGAGCATATTTTCCCGATTACCTATTAAAATGTCAAGTAATCAGGAGAAATGGGAGAAATGGGAGAAGCAGGAGGGGCCAGGGCGGGCGATAGGCTTAGACCCTTAGTGATTGCCTACCATAAAAGATATGCGCTCATATTGGATTTAAATGGCTTGTCGAATTTCTTTACATATTTGATTATTACCAGTTAACTAAACATATTATCAACTTACATTATTATACCCTGAGATATGAGATAAAACGTCGGAATAGTTTACAGTTTTGAAAAGTGGCTTAAATATGTGATTATGATAAGATTATTAGCTTAATAGGAATGATTATCACGAAAAGCGTCGGGAAACCTTACAGTTTTCACCATGCTCTAAGGTCCGATAAATGGCCTGATACCTGGTGTAATAAAATAAATATGTAGTGATTTAATAGACTTATAAATATAATCATATTATTATAATAACTTGGCACGATATGTGCTTATCATATTGGTAACGGCAGTTAACATTAAACGGGAGGGAAAAATGATAATCTTCCAAAAAATATTATTAGGGATTGCGGCGGTGCAGGTTGGTATCTGTGTCCTGGTTAGTTTATTAAGTTGGTTATCTTTGATCTAAACAAAATAAACTGAGAGGAGAATAAAATGGGAAATTATTTTAGCTTTAGCAGTATTGGCAGGGGGAACATAGGATATGAATTTAACTCCGATTCGTTGTCTCATACCAGCGACAGTTATTACAGAAACCATGCCGCCTATTTAGGGCGCGGGTTTTTGGAGTATGAAACCTATGGGGACGGAAACGTAAAACATAACTATTCCGTACCGGTCTTAAAAGAGAATTGGATTGACTTTTTCACTTCATTAGCCTTTCACCTGGAAAACAACCGGACCGACGTTGAAACCCTTTATCAGTCCTACTATTGGCCCAGAGAAGTCCAGCGGGAAGACATTGTTTTTGCTTCGACGGTTATTTACAAGGAAGATAAACCGGCCTGGTTCAATAAGAATGAAAGAAAGATTTCCCGAAGTGAAAGTAAAAAGCACGACAAGCGATGGGAGGAGGTCGTTTCCTGGATGGATGGTTCCCCTCATTCTATTTCTTGGATTCTGGGAAATAACTATTCGGGAGCGATCGGAACATATTTACTTTTAGAACAAATCAGAGAAACCCTTGATGGTTGGGTATATTGGGATAAAGAATTGGAAATGGAAATTACCTACGAACACAAGCTACCGGTTGAATTAATACAGGATTTATTAAAGGTTTATACCCTTACCAGAAATATAGAAAGTCGGGTTTCTAATCTCAGAAACCGGTTACTAAAAGAAGATAAGGCTGCCTAGACCTTTAATCCTTTCCCAGTCCCGACTGCCAGCGGGACTTGATAAGGGATTAAATAAAAAGCGGGAGGGAATGAAGATGAGTAAATCACAGTATGCCTTTGAAATGTATGCTCCAAAGAGTTTCCGGTATTCCAGGAATTTGTTGGGTCACATGAAAATGAGAGACAATGGTCAAAAACTCTGGTTTTGGATGTTAAACAGACCAACCCTGGATAGTTTATGGTTTGCCAAGTATAACCGGGAATGGACCTTGAGAATGAGAAGGGAAATAAAGGCACGTTAACCAACACCCCAAACGGGGAGAAAGAGGGGAGAGAATGAAAGAATATAATGGTCACAGAAGCTGGAACACCTGGAATGTAGCTTTATGGATTAATAATGATGAAGGGCTTTATAACCTTGCCCTGGAAGATATTGAACTTACCAAGTCGAAGAAAACAGGCAAGTATAGATTCGGCGCAGCAGCTTCCAGGTTTGTCAATAATGTAGGCGGAGGGAAAACTCCTGACGGAGCTACCTTTAACCGTTTGTCCGTCAAGCTGGCCCTGGAAAATCTTAAAGATTAACCCTCTACAATCCCAGCCGGGGGGCAATAATACCCGGATATGAGGGGGAGGTTGTTATGGAATTTGATGAAGGAATTGAAGATAGTAAGGGAGTTCCTTTTGATAGGAAACCAAATATGTCATTTAAAGAGGGAATAACCTATTGGCCTACAAGTAAAATCAGAATATTTATAAATGGTTGCCATAAATCTAAAGACTATGATTATCTGTTTGACATTGCTTGCCGTGAATTAAACAACCGAAAGGATAACTAACATGGAAAAAGAAGAAGTAATCCGGAAGTTGAAATGTACCAGGTGCGGGTATTCCTGGTATCCTCGGAGCTTATCAAGGCCGGTAGCCTGTCCGAATCAGTCGTGCCATTCGCCCTATTGGGACAAACCCCGGAAGGAGAAGAAGGGAGGAAATGACAATGATTAAGCCAGAAATTATTCAAAAAGAGGATGGATTTTATTTGAGATTAGGCGAACATACACCTAAACCTTGGGTAAAAGATTACAATGGAACTATTGGTCATATTAAAACAACCCATTATCTATCACAAAAAAGATCACCTACGGTTTGCAAATACCGGGACGAAATTATCGAAACAATTTGCAAATTTTCAGAAGAAGAAATGGAAGCAAATGGGAATTTAATCGCAGCGGCTCCGGACCTGCTCGAAGCCTGTAAGGAACTCTTGGACATGATAACCGATAACCGATTACATGGGCCAGAAGTTTACAAAGCGGCTCAGGCCATAGCCAAAGCCGAAGGCCGGGGAGGAGAGATATGAAAGCTAAAATTGAAATTAATATGGACAATGCGGCCTTTGAAGATCCTACTGATGGAGAATTGGGTAGAATATTACATGATTTAGCCGACAAAATTGCCTATTCTATTCCTAATTACTCTATTAATTTAAGGGATGTCAATGGAAATACTGTTGGGGTTTTTAAAATTATTGGCAATAAAAAGGAGGACTAACAATGTACCGCCTAATCTATACAGTCACGGCGTGGGGGTTAATATTGATGATTCAATTACTTTTTCTGCTCGAATTGGGCAGGTAGGGGGGAGATATGGAGCCAAGATTAAATAGTGTTCTTTCCAGCCTTGACGGTATCTGGGGAGAATTGCGGCACGCTCTCAAGGATGCCGATAACGTAGAAAGTATTATAATACTGGAGCTTATAGGCGAATCGGCCCGGTTAAGACAAAAGGTCGAAGTGTTATTAAATGCTCATATTGCCGACACTACGGCCCGTTAACCAACTAACTAGACCTCGGCAAGTCTATAAAACTGCCGGGAGGGGAAAAGATGAATTTTTTTGATAGTAAAAGATATGATGCTGACTGTGAATTATACGAAAGGTTGGTTAAGGATCTCGTTAAAGATAAACATTGGTCAAGGGACAAGGCTATTGATTATTTATCTAAACATCCATATCCAGCTTATCATCCTGACCCAAACGATTACTATGAAGAATCAAATTAATGAAAAATAATTAATTAACCCTCGCCATATCCCCCATCTCGCCGGGTGGGGGATTTTTTATCTCCCATATCCTATCCAGTAATAAACTACATATCCCCAAGAAAATATCCCATGCAATATGCACCAACCTATCGAATGGTTAATGCTCCAGGAAATTATCATTGCCAGTACTGACCCCATACTAAAACCTGAAACCGTTGTTTCTTCAATCATAATCCATCCAGTAACCGGCTGAAATAGTCCGCCACATCTTTGAACCCATGCTCGAGCGTCAATTTTATGCAGGTCCGGTATTCCTGGCGACGCCTGGTTCTTTCTCTGGATATGGCCTCTTCTTTCCATTTCTGCTCTCTGGCTTCATCCCTCGCCTTGACCGAATCCGGATGGTGCTGTTTGCAAAACCCATCCTTCCAGAGGTTCCGGGTGCATGGTCGATGGAAACCACCTGGGCCATAATAATTACTTTCCCAGATTCTTTCTTTGCAGCCTTCTGTTGCCATTTTCCCGCCTTTCCCTCTTGGGTGGTATAGATTTACCTTTTAATGGAGATAATCGTTCCTACGGCCTCCTGGTGCGCTCAGAATAGCATTCTGCGGCATCTTCAGAAATCCCCCGATCTTGGGGATTATCTCAACCTTGTAGTATTTTGTCATGGCTTGTCTCCTTTCAAAAAGGTATTACCCCTCCATATTCTGGAAATATTCACAATCGTTTGAACTCACCCGCCGAATCCTGTACTCGATCAGCTTGTAATTAAGCGCAGTATCAAACACATAACACTTGTCCCAGATATCCTGACGACACCAGACCAGCCGGATATCCTTACCCTGGTCGATGCGTTTCCTGGCAGCAGAAGTAGTCATATTACTTAACTGCCCATTGATGTTTTTCGGGGTAAATACTCTGGTCTTTAAATTCAAGCAGTTAATGCAGGACATTATTAGTCTCCTTTCTCCGATCAAAAAGGGATATCTGAATCATCCCCCTGGTTATTGACCTCACCTGGACCGCCCTTAAGCCCCCAGAGAAGGGCTTCCAGCACTTCGATTGCTCGGGCTTTGTTGCCCAGGTAGACCCGTAGCGGGGTGTTCTTTTCATTGGGTACTTTCTTCTTGGCTTCCTTGTCCCAATGCTCGGCCCGGACCCATTCTAAGGTAATCTTCCCATCATCGCCTTGGAATCCGGTTTGAATAGACCATGCTCCCTTATACTCCGATAATTGCACCCCTGCTTTTACTCCGGTCTTGATGAATTCTCCCATGATTTTAATCCTCCCCTAATATTTTATTCTGGTATTCCGTGCATCTTTCTTTCCAATACGGCTTTTCCCATCCGCCACCGCCAAACGTAAAATCACCTATGTCGTTTTCTGGACACGACTTATAAAACCTATTAATTCTATTCCATTTTTTACGTTCTTCTATCTCCTTTAATATCTCAGGATGAGGAAGAAACCATTCTCCCTTTAAGTTTGCTTCCCTAAATCCTTCATGAATAGCTTTTTCCATTTCTTCGTTCCCTGGGAACAAAACCAACAAATTTAGTTTATATGGATTAGCTTGCTGAAGATGGACCATTCTTTTTTTAATATCCTTTGTAAAACCTATTTTTATTGGTCCGATACAATCCATTTGGATAAAATAAATATATCCAGTAATTACTTGAAACATTTCATGTAAATACCCTTTCATTTCCTAATCTCTCCTTCCTGTAAATTCTCCGGTGTCATACGTCCATTCACCCTTTTTGATAAACTTGCTCCCGTTCACCAATGAAAAATTGCAATATTTTCCATTTGGGTTTTCAACGCCTTTTCTCCACCCCTTTGCTTTTACTATCTTGATTTTATTTTTTTCAATAGCCAATGCAAGGCGGGGTTTTTCTATAGTAAAAACACCACCACGGCCAAAATCTGTTCCAAAATTCTTTTGAATCCCTATGATTGCAATACTGTCTTTTAATTTGTGATGAATAGCCGCAAGGGGAACACCAACCTCCGCAAAGTCCTTAGTTACCTCCAGATAATCTATTATAAATATTTTATATTGTTCCGGAATTATCAAATCTTCATAATTTGAACTTCTATCAACCATATCAAGAGGCCAAGATTCCGGATCATCTCCAAACAGTTTTATTCTATCCTTAAACTCTGCCCCTCCCATTTCTGAATTCATGTATAAAATTTTATATTTATCCATGTTTTCCTTAGCCATATTTAACAGGAAAGTTGTTTTACCGGAGTTTGGAGATCCGGCCACCAAGATAATTGACCCAGGAAAAATGTTAATTGAATTAAGCATATCGAAAGGAAATTCCAGATCCATTGTTTTACCTTCCGATCCTTTCCAATCAACCAATTCTATTTTATTTTCAACTTTCCTAAATTGACTGTCCTTGTTTCCAACCCTCTCTATTATCCCTTCATCAACCAATCGGCAGAGGGCAGACCGGACCGAACTCCTATTTACTGCCCCTGCAACGCTTTGCAACGACAGGCAACAGTCTTGGACGCTGAAGCAACCCTTTGCAACGCTCAACCATTCCCGGATGTCATCCATAACGTGACTTTCCCGGCGCTGAATCCTCTTCATTATGCTGTCAACTTTTTCCTTTGCCCATTTAGGATCATTTTCTCCCCAGGAATTCATGAGCATTAACAACACCTTCTCTATTGAATCCCTCTCAAGTCCTCCCTTCCCCATTGCATTTCCTACATGATAGAGGTCGTCATCCTTTCTTCCATACTCAAAGGTAACGCAACGCTTTGCAACGCTCAGGGACGATTGCAACGCTTCAAAGGTAGTATTATATATATTAATATTATTTAAAGAATTAGTAGTTATAAAATCTATATAGTCTTTAGGAAGTGCTGGTAAGGTAATATCCTTGAGATGCAGTCCTGACGCCCAACTATATTGCTTTCCTTTTCCATTAGAACTTGGAGGGGCTAAGACATAACCGCCGTTTGCCCGAAGATCGCATCCGGTAACAACTTTTGAATTATTTCTTATTTTTTCATCAGGGCATAAGCAGTAAAGGTGCTGTCCTCCTCTTGGAGTATTGGCGGTAGGACAAACGAAGGATTCGGGGATATATTTATTTAATTCGGCTTTACCTATTTCCATATCATCTATGTCAATTACTGCTAAATTACTAATTAACCCGGTGACAATACCGATATTAGCAATCGGCCATTTGTTCCACCATGCGGTAATCTCTTCATCTGTCGCTATTCTTTTTTGGAATTCTTCCCAGGGAAGGAACGGCTTTTTATCCTCCCGGCAGGGTATGACAGAGAACCCGAACTTATTCTTATAGATTAGTGCCGCTTTTAACCTGATGTTTTCAATCATTATATCCCTAACCTCTTTACGATCTTTTTAATTTCCTGTTCGTATTCCTTGGCGGTTAATGGGAGTTCTTTTAGGATTGACTTTCTCAATTTGTAATCATGGTAAGTATTTTTCTTTTTCTTTATTTTCCCCATAAAACACAAAGACCCCCTTAACCCTGAGAAAACGAAAAAGACGGTTGAAAGTTTTTAATAAGTTTCGCATGTTTTTTTAGGTTATCGGTGGCCCATAATGGTTGGAGGTTTTTTAAATCCCAACATCTTCTAAAGTCGATGTCTTGAGATGATTTAAAATTATAGGCGGAAATTGGTATCTTGTGATCTATGTGCCAGAATGGACCATAATTTTCCCAAGTCATCCCGGGCAAAAATTGTTTTTCTAAATGTTTTTGTAATGCGTCAACCGTATATCCAACCAATTCCTCCCAGTTTTCCCATTTTTTGTTTTCTTTCAATACCCTATATATTGATGTAGACATTTTTACGTCTAATCTTCCTTTAACAGTCTGATATTTCTTTTTATTAGACCGTCTCCTGTAAAGCCGTTGTTTTTCTATATTCTCTTTTTTCCATTTTTCTTTTCTCTCTTGGCATGACTGATAGCGATCAAGGTCATATTGCCTAAATTTATCCAAATTATTTTTATAATACTCTTTTCTTTTCAGCCCTATACATTCCAAACAATAAACACTGCGGCCATATTTCTTTTTATTGTCCGTGGTAAAACAATCCAGTTTTTTTTCATTTTTACAACATGGACATCGTTTGGTTAATTCCATAAAAAAACCTCCTTGAAGTAAGTGGGCTGAAGTCAAGAAAGGGACCGTTGACGGCCCTAACTGGACACACCTACCTCAAGGAGGCGGAATCGATCTTATCGGATTAAAATAAAAAATCAACGGTAAAACCTCTCTTAACTTCAGCGTTCTCAGTATACAATCTCACTCATAAAGAATCAACTAATTGGGATAAAAGTTTGAATCAGCCACAATATCTTGGTGTTTACCTGTCAAGAACATTTCGTCCGGTATGGCGAAAATACAACAAAGACTGTAATTGATAGTGCCTAAAAAAACCGGCCATTTCGACCGGGTGGAATAGTTAAAACAGATTAGGGTTAACTGCTAAACAGCCACATAATCGGTCACGGTAACGGTTTTAGTAACTGGCTTAACCTCTATAATGGATTCGGGATCAAACTCCCAACCGGCATCAAAAATTCCCTGGTCCCCTGCTCCCTTGGCCCATCCAAACATAAAAAACCTATCCTTGACCTGGACAACCTTTGTATATTCTATCCAATGCCTCCTCTCATCCTCTTCTCCAGACCAAACTTCTTTCCCGTCAATCAACAGTTCAACAAATTCCTCTTCTGGCCGTTTCCATCCCTTTTCTTTTGCAACATCAATCAAGAAATTCCTAATTTCTTCTTTCATAAAACCTCCTTTGTTGTTAAAATGTTAACTACGCCACACCGCAGGAGCATCGGTTAACTACACGAATCCCCGCTCAAAGAATACTGTCCTTGAGGACACTCATACTTAGTCACGCTGGTAGGGACGCAGCGCCACATCCCGGACTTGAATTGGACGCAGCGGTTTGATTCACATTGGGAATCTCTGGAACAGGTCTGGCAGATATTCAGCTTAGCCGGTTCCTGCGGTCCCCCGCCCGAACTGGAGGACGAATTACACCCCACCAAGGCCATCAAAATAATGGCGATGAAGGCCGTAAAGACAAACAATGCAATTACTTCGAGTAGCGTTTTCATGGTTTTATCTCCTTGGTGGTACTTAGACCGGAGTGTTTTATCAACAAATTAAGAAAGTTTACGGCGGCCTTATTTGCTATTTTGTTTAGTTCTGGAAGTCTATATCCAGACCTTTCCATTTCATCACAAAAAGCCATTGCGATATTGGCTTGCCATCCCATGTAATAACCCTTGTCTGTTTTCATAGCCTTTCTTATTACATCCATTTCTTTTTTTACTCCTTTTTCTTTCATGGCTTTACCTCCCGTTTGAGTACATAAGCAAGCATCCCAAGCGCATCCCCCTGAGACACCTTGATCTTAAGTGAAGGGAAATACCTCTGAGCGTAATCCCTTATCCAGTTCTTGCGAAGCGTTTTCTGTCTCTGGGGTGTCCCGGTGAATTTAGGCACTCCGATCCCCTTCATCCAGGTTACGGGGGAAACTTTAGTGGTCGGTATCCCGGCGGCATACAGGGCCATTTCCAGGTGTCCGACGTGCCGGGAGAATTTAACCGATGACGGCCCTGCGTTTCCTTTCCTGTATCCCCCGACATTCTCCAAGTAGCACTTGGCCTCTTGAACACCCTGAAAAGGAACAGTAAGGCTATTAAAGTATTCCCAAATATCCCCAATAGTCACAGGCATATCGTCTACCCATACCCGCCCTTGGTCGTCTTGACAGGCTATTGCTCCCGTTACTCCAGGGTCGATTGCGATTATCATCTCCTAATCCCTCCAATAAGACATTTCATCCAGAGCCATTTGCTCCGGATCTTCTTCTAGGCTTTCTGATGAAAAATCTTCAATACCATCAAAATTGTCTTTGGCCTGCTTCTTGGTCAAACCGCCAACATTGATTAAGGTCTGAACATACTTTTCTTTCCATTCTTCCTTTTTCATCCCCTAATTCCTCCCCTCCAAAATATCCAAAGCTTCAAGAAGTTTATCCCGGATACCCTTTAAATTACTAGTTATTTCCACCACCTTCTCGGGTTCCAGGACAACGTGGCTTGCCTCCTGCTCCTTTTCCAGCCTATCACAAACCGCCACACACTCTGCGTTTATGGAGTCTAAAATTTTGATCGCTGGATAAAATTCAGAGCCTTCATTTTTTAGGGACAAAATGCTGTCAATCAGATTAATTAGTTCTTTTTTGTAATCAATCATCCCCCTAATCCCTCCCCTCCAGTATGTCCAATGCGACAGTGGCCGAATAATTCAAGTCCTCTGCTATACCGCTGTCCATTTTGTCAGTCCTCTTTATGATATGCCGCAACTCCTTAACCGCCTCAGCCATCTTCTCGGACTCCAGGACGATGACCTCAACCGGGGGATAGTCGTCTTGATGCCATTGAATTTCTTTGCCCTTTTTTGAATAAAGATGGAGTGCATCATCATTATCAAAAGAATTTGAACAACTTAATAAACTTTTTGCAATAAATCCTCTTATCATCATCCCCTCCTTTCCGGGGCGCATGGTCGCGCCCCTTTTTGGGTTGTCTATGCGTTATAATTGTAAATTTCTATGTAATTTTCTGTGTTCAGAAATATCTATTGGCTGTAAGTGATTAAAATTAATACACCATTTATTTAAACAGACATGGTGAACATCTTCAGAGTTTTTAAGTTTTCTTACATACTTTTCGAAGATAACCCGAGATAGATTAACACAATTATGAAAACGATTATTTGCTCGTGGCCTTCCATTTAGAAATGATCTGTTTAAACAATAATAACAGCCATCTCCGGCATCAACAAAAAAAATATTACCAGAATTTTTATGATTTTTTGTTTTCATAGATCCAAAAACCATTTTTACCTCCAATTTTTTTATGCGTTAACCCAAGAGTCGAAAGATTCAATAAATTTACCGATATTGCTGTTCGCTTTTTCAATAATCCTATCTGGTGTAACTTTTGGAAATGACTTAACGTAGTCAAAGACCAATTTAGCCTTCATATCATCACAACCCTTAATAAACTCGTCAAATGGTGATAGGGGCGTCTGGTTGCCATTCTCCGGGGCAATCTCGCCAGTAGCGGTATTGAGGGACTCCTTTTTCTTGACGCCCCCCTTGGCCCATTCCGAAAGCCGCTTCCCGGTTTCTACGGTTATTGGTTTCCCGTCCAGAAAGATTTGCTTAAACGTCTCTTTGGAATACTTTGTAACGTGGAGGTTGTGTTCTTGGTCAATCCACCCGTGAACCATCATTTCAAAGAGAATGTCGTCCGACTGTTTCGGTTCAAGAATGGTTGATCTGGTCCATTTTTTTTCACCCTTAATGATTTCCTCTTTCATGGGGTATTTAGCCCTCATACAAAGAATCACCAGAGAAACGGGAGTTTGTAAAAGCCTTAACATAAACTCCCTCTGGTGATCTAATTTTGGCCGTTGCCAGACAAGAGGCCCTTTCTTCCCTTCTTCTTGGTTCAATGCCGCCATCGACAGGACTCCTCCAGCCCCTTCCCACTCGTGAGATCCGCTGTCAATTATCAAGACGGTCAATCCGGCCTTTCCAGCCTCAACAATCGCTTCCCCATAGGCTTTAGGGGAAAAGTTGTCCCTGATAGGCAATACCTGATAACCACCGACAACCGGATCATCGGCGTACATTTCCCCACGGCCTGATTCTGTTTCGATCATTCCCACTTTTGACATATCCCCGGAAAAACCTTTGGCTAAAAGCAATGCCCCATAGGTCTTGCCGCACCCACTTTCAGAGTACAAACCTATTAACGGTTTTGCCTCTGATGTTATTGCTGGTCTAAATGACACCATTTTATATATCCTCCATTGAATTACCGATAAAATTTGCTCTCATTTCCCAGGTCAAGGCCCAAGGTGGCGGTTCGGCATAACACACCCTTTTGGGGTATCCCGCCCACTCCCCACTTGCCATACAAGACCGCCATAGGTCCATACCCCTGATTACCTTTTGATTCGCCATTTCCATAAAGGCCGGTGATAAGGCGATGAAGGAACAAAGGTAAGGTGGTTTATCCTCTTGGACAAGAAAGATGAATGCAGGATCAGCCCCCGTAATGGCCTTGACTCCCCGGCTATAGAATGAGGCTTGAATATCATAGCCGTGATTAAGAATCTGCCTTATAAAATCTTCTGGGTTTGCTGAATTCCCGGTGGTTTTATAATCAAGACAGAATTGACGGCTCTTACTGATCTTATCCAACAGCGCCCGACACCATACCCCCCCATCCTGCCAGACATAGGTCATTTCAGCGTCGCCATCATCGAAGATACCGGCAATCTCTGATTCGTTGAGGGCAATGCTTGCGGCCTTGACCATATCGGTGACTACACCGTATTGGTGAGTAAGTAAGGGAACCTTGCCTTCTGCCCTTGCCTGATCCCGCAATTCCTTCGCTTCCTTCTTGCGCCAGTCGTCAAAGTCCAATACAACGGCCTTGTCAATCCCCTCAAGGAACAACCCATGCGCCACTTGACCGGGATCAAACTTCTTATCCACTTCCGGCTTGCAATCAGGATTTAACCTTGGATGGTTAATACGAGCATGGGCCGGACTCCTGAATAGCAGATCCATTATGATACCCCTGGAAAGGCTCGGTTCGATAACCGGATCAAGGTGGTATTCCTCTTGCGGTATTTTATAAACTCCCTCGCTCAACCCCATTATTCCCCCTCGCTTTCTTCCTTCTCCTTCATGTGTATTTTAATATCCCCATTGTAGTCAGCTTCAATCCGGGTGATAACATGACCCTCAAGAATTTGCTTGGGGATCAGCTTCATCAGCATTTTCTCAACCAAATACTTTTCAATCTTTAGCTCCATCGTTCCTCCCTCCCTTATCTGGCCAGACCGCAATGGCCGCTTCTCACAGGTTCGCTAAAATCATTACCCGGCTGGGGCAGATTGTCCGTCTCAACCCAAAGCATACAGGCCGAAGCGATACAGTTTGATGTTAATTCTCCATTGTTTCGATTGGAGTAAACCCATATCCCTTGATCTGGAACAACATGGAAACGGGTGTATGGACACCATTTGGTTTTAGCATTTTCTTCCGTCATGTTTCCTCCTCTCGCACTTTTTCCGGCAAATCTCCCGGCAGTATCTAATTTCCATACGATCCCCTTTAAGGTGGGGGCACTTGATTAACTTTGGCTTCATTCCGTGTAGTTATCCTTGCACCATTCAAACAACCGATCTTCCCCGAAAACATCTTCCGGTTCCATGTTATGTACAATCCAATCAATAGCCAATTCCAGCAAGTCTTTCGGCAAAACATCGGCTATAAAATCTTGGTCTTGCCTATGTGTCGTTCCCATCCTCTTCTCCTTTCTCTTGTAATACCGCCTTGGCATAGCTCCGGGTCAGTTCTATGGCAAACTCAAACAGGTCGCTCCTGTCCTCTTCCCTCTCCCGGCGATCTTGCGTAGCGGCGCTTTCGACCATGCCGTTGGCTAGTGAACTCACGATTTGCCTCCTTAGATATTCACCAATGATGCTAATTGGGGTTGGGCTCATTTGGTTTCTCCTCCTTCCTCTTAATTCACCGGAACCTTAGCCCCGGAAATAATCAAACACATGGCGAATACTCCCAGGGCTACGCCCAGGAACAGACCGAGCAGGAAATAGATCATGGGATCACCCTCAAAGCGACTTGGACAGCCACCAAGATTCCAAGAGCCGCACAGAATACAAGGGCCACACCCTTTAATAACTTGTCGGCCTTGGAGGAAGTGATAACCGCATCCACCTTGACGGCCTTCTCAGCGGCCAACTTCTTAAGAATCGGTAATAAATCCCCGTTGCCAAATTCGTGCCTCTCAAACGGTAAAATGTACTCAGGTTTAGCTCGCATCTTTAGCCCTCGCTTTCTTGTCCCTTAATCCCCGCCGCTTGTTATCGCATACCCGACAATATGGCCGGTTAGGACGGTAATATTCTCCGATTTTTTTCGGAAGACCGCAGTCAGAACATACTTTCTCGGTCAGCACTTTACTCCAAGTTTCAGCCTTGGCCTTAATCCCTTGCACCCGCCTCATTTTCGCATTTGCTTCGCACTTCATTTGCTTAATTTTTTCCCGCCTTTCAGCCCCATGCTCGCAATCAAAGATGACAAGGCCGCAGTATTTCTCTTTTACTCCGGCTCCGCATTCAGGGCATGACGACGCTCTCCCCCACGTTCTTTTCTTCGGATAGCCTTTAATCATAATCGGCGTGATGGTATCGCCATTAATCCAGCAAATAGCCTCATGGAGCGCTAGTCCCTGGATACATCGGGAACAGGTCGGAAACCTCTCGTCTACCCTCCTGGTCAGGCAGGGGATTGTCAGCGTCCGGGTGTGCAGGGTTGGGCAGATCATGGGTTAGTCCTTTCTATTGTCATATTTTGTGTAAAACAACAGATGCCTACCTGGGCCAAATAGCCTAACAACCCATTTTTGTTTCCAAAGTTTTTGATTTAAATTATATCGGCCAGAAATAGCCCAATTGAAAAACCGTATTGTTCCCATATTACGCAAGACATTTACCTTCATAACCCATGCTCCTTAAGCCATTCGGCCTGTCTGCGCTTATAGTCCCACCTATCCCAAGCCATGTACCCGACCACGAAGAGAATCAGGGCCACCCCCATTCCTAAGATTAGCCAGTATGTGTTGGGCATAATTCCCCTTTCTGCCGGGTAACCGCCCGGCTCGGTGTGCAGGTTGCAGCGCCAGCCAACACCCTGCCCTGGTTAGAGGTTAAGTGCTAAAACAACATCATCTGCCGTTGATGCCGTTCAAGGCGTTCATTCCCGGCCTGAAAGTATTCGGGGTCCAGTTCGTAAGCCCAAAGGTCAAACCCCATGTCATGACACGCTATGCCTATTGAGAGGCTCCCAAAGTGTGTATCAAGTATCTTATCCCCCGGATTTGCGTAGTTCTTCAGGAGCCATTTGTAGAGGGCTACGGGCTTTTGGGTGGGGTGGATACGGGGTTCTTTTTCTTTGCCTAAAAGACCGTTCCATTCCAAGATTTTCTTTTTGACCGAATTTCTCTTTATGGTTGTATAGATTAATTCACCATCTCCAAAGGTTGGCATGGTGTTCATTTTGTCCCAAAATACCCAATGGTTTCCACAGGGCAAGAGATCGGCAAAGAAATTTCCACCAAAAATAATTGAATTATTAGAGACCCTAATAAGTTCTTTAAAATAATTACCATCCGGCCGTTTATCATCCCATTCGCCATGATATTGAGTTCGGGCAATGGGAGGGCCAAAGCCCTCAAAGCCCTTATCCCTCTTAACCCCATAAGGCGGATCAACAATGGCAAGATCGAAGAACTTGTCAGGAAACTCTTTCATGCCGATCATGCAGTCGCCTTGAAATAGGTTAATCATTCCAATATCGCCTCTTCAGTCGACAGCCGGTCCAACTCCTCGATGATGGCCTCAAGCTCTTCTTGGAGGTCGTAGTCGGTGACTTGCATCTTGATTATGAATTCGTAGGTTTCGACCATTAGATTTTTCTACCTCGCTGGTCTCTGTTTTTATATTTTTCATAAATATCTACAATTTCTTTAACTTTAGGTAAACAATCAACCCTGAACCATTCATTATTATGCCCGCCTACATTAAATGGCTTAGCTACTTTATGGAGTATTCTTTCTAAAAATGGCGGCGCTTGTATTGCATGAATTAATTTATATTTATCGTTTTGGAATAGTGAATAAAGTCTTCCCTTTAAATCCTCTGTTGCGCCTATCTTTACTTGCCACTTTTTCCCCCAATGTTTCCCATAAACCACATAGACGGTGACAATTTTCACTACAACCTCCAAACCAAGTAATGATCCTCTTCTTTTTCCGTATGAACCTGGACGCCATTCTTTTTACCCCAGGCATAAGCAGCTTTTGCCCCGGCAAAATCTATTTGAATAGGAGGACCATCTTCTTTAAGGTTGGTAAAGTCCCTTTTTTCCCATCTTTTCCGTAGTTTAGGTTGTCTATGTTTTTTCTTTCCCATACTTTTTACCTCCATTTAAAAGTAGATTTATCATAGTCAAACCCCATTGTCAAGAGAAAAAGTAAAAAATCTTTTGTCCAAAGTAAAAAAATATCTTGACACCCATTTTGATAATGATATACTACCCAGAAAATAAACTCCCCGGCCACAGCCAGGAGATACGCCGATGCCTCGGTTGAGGACTTGAGGGGGATGCTGGAGGGGAAAGGGGGAGAGTGAGATGGAAAGATTTTTTATTGATACCCCACTAAAATCAAAAAAGAGATGGGGAATGACCCAATTTCTGAGAGACTTAAAAATAGGAGATTATTTTTTTGTTTCAACTCATGCTGACAGGGTTGCTATAGCAGGATTGGCCCGGATAGGGGGTATGAAAGTTGTTACCCAAAAAGAGGGGGATCGTTTTCTTGTGGTTAAAACCCTGGACGTACAACAGTTTGACAAGGAAAGGAAGGGTGATGGACGTAAAAGCCTGGAGATGTGAGAAGATACCGGAAAAGGAATATGATAAAAATTCAGATGGCCTTCCAGAATTATATCCTAACTGGAAAGAGGTTTTTAGAAAGGGTGGGTTCGTCTATATCATTTATGATCCCTTTAAAACAAATAAAACCGTGGTGATTAAAAATACATGAAATTATGACACAAACCGGGAGTAAAAAGCGGGATTAAACCGTGCGGGAAGGGGGAGAATGGATAAGAAAAGGGTAATTGCTATTATGTCCGCAAAAAATGGGGTAATAAAATATTATGGTCATGGTGTTTATGCCGGTGATTTCAAATTACCGCCAACGGTCGGAGGATTTAACTTTGGGCAAGAAAATCCTCGGATTGATTTAGATAATGGGGAAACGGTGTGGGGGTGTGAATGCTGGTGGGGTCCAGAAGAAAAATTTTTAGAAAGATTTCCCAAAAAAGATTGGAAGTGGGAACTTGTTCCTGTCAAGTATTAAGGGAGGGGGGAGAATGACCAAAGAAGAAAGCATCAACAAGTTCATAGCAGAGTGGCTGGGTGAGTGGCATAAGTTTGATCATGATGGATTTGGGGCCTATTTTTGCAAATGTCGAGCATCCTTTGCGTCCCAAGTAAATTTATTTATTCACATACGGGAAGAGAATGAAAAACTAAACTACCTAACCGACTCCACCTGGATGGTAGTTTGGAGAAAGGCTATGGGGAGCGAGGGGTTCTCAAAGTTCATTGCCTACTACGGAAAGAAAGAACCGGAAGAAGGGAAGCCGAATTGGTTAAGAAATGTGTGGTTTATAAATATTGACCTAATCGGCCCCAAGTTCATCGAGGAATGGGCCAAATTTTTGGGATGGAAGGGGGAAGGATGATAGAGTTTAAGGGAATATCTCCAAGACAAAAGGTTGATATTTCGATTCGGGAATTATGGGTCGCACTAAAAAAATTGAGCGATACAGGGATTGAAAATATAACCGATGAAGATTTAAATCTTTGGACACTAGTTACTGCTCATAGTGCAATGCAGGAAAGATTAGAAACCCTCACCGCCTGACCTTATCGGCGGTATCACCGAAATGGTCAAGAAGCCGAGCTAAAACAGGGGCCCGGACAACTCTACCCCGAGCCATAAGCCCCACGAAGGCCACCCCTGACCAGTTGGTGACATCCCCTCGGAGCAAATGAGTGTCACTCGACCCGTACTGGTCGGACACCCAGAGAGTGCCGGTCCGTGGATGCTCCCAGACAAGGAAATGGTGAGAGTAACTATCGCCCCATTCTTCCCAAGATACCTGCATAATCTCGCACCATATGTCGGCGCTTTGCAGACGTACTTGCTGATGGTTGACCACGGCATCTATGGCGCAGGTGTTGGACTGGAATAAAGTTGGGTGGGCGCAGGAGGTTAGGAGGATGATTAAGATTGATAATATTCTGGTCATAATTTTACTTTTGTAGGTAAAAGTATCATTTGATACTTACTGACTTTATGACTTTAATATTCCATAACCGGCAATGTCCCGATAGGGATTCTCGCCAAAGGCATCCCTTGCATTCGCTATTCGGAAAATCTTATCAATTATCCTAATGATACTTAACATATCGTCATACTGCTCTAATGATACACCAGACGGGTAAAGTATCTTTAGCACCTCCCCGGCCTTCCCGAAGGAATCACCATAGGCAATCTGTTTCTCGGCTACCAGTTTCCCTATCTCTTTCCCAATTTCCTCATAATTCTTATTCAAGAAACCTCCGTCCTCCGTTGTATAGTATTTCTCTCCAATGGTTTAAGAGAACATTTACGTTGGCTATATCCCCCTCAAACCTACTCCGTCGGCTCTGTTCTCAACGGTTAAACTCAGTTCTCCAGGTTTATACCTTGCCCTGGTAGCCCCCAGGGTGGTTGGTGAATAGCCCTTGATTTCACCATACCCGGTAAAGCCAGGAGCGTAGGTCCTTAAATACGATCCGGTAATAAGGCCCATTGTTACCTTTTGCCCTATTTCCGTACAGTTCTCATTCGGAGACAATCTTAAAAAGGCTTTGGCAAATTGTTCATGGACATGGCCCATCATCACAAGGTCAGCGTCCACCATATCGACCAGGGCCTTGAGTTTATTGATTTTCCCTCCTGCCGTATTAGCCGCACCCATGCCATGATGAAGGAAGCACCTTAACCGGGCGGTAAAATGCTTAGGCGGTTTTTGCGATACTTCCATAAGGACTGAGGGTCGTCCTTCTTCCCAAATAAAATACAGGTCCGTAAAACCTGAAAACCTCATGTCTGGAACGCCTAATTTTTTACAGATAAAATCATGCACCCAGGCTTGATCTTTCCTGGTGATCGCCGTAATGGAGTGGTTGCCGATAAGAAAACCTACACATTTAGACTTAATGGGGGTAAAAGTATCAATGATGAAATCGGCTATTAAACTGCCAAGGTAGGCTAAATCGACAACTCTGACTTCGGGGTCAAAGGCTTGGGGATCGAAGCGGGGATCGCCGGGATAAATCCAATCCCCGTAATCACCGCCTTCAAACCAGAGAGCGTAGGGGTCTTTTTTGATCCGCTGAACGTCACGATAAAGATGAGCCTTGGAGATCCCCCGGTTTAATGCGTGAATATCGGCAATATCGTAAATCGAAAACTCGGCGTCTTTTTTACCGTATCTGATTATACGGCATCCAGAGGCTTCCATCCTCTAATTTTTCCTCCCATAAGTGAGTTAAAAGCATCCATGTCAATCTCGTTATCGTACCTGAAATTCATGTTCATGAAATCGGTTTTTTGACGGATAGACGATATTGAGCGCATGGGCAGGGCAGACTGGATCTCATAGACGGTACACCCGGCTTCAACCATTTTTCTTAAAACTTTTTCCTCTTGTTCTGACCAAAGCCGGTACAAATTTTTTCTTGGTCCTGGAACGCTCATTGCTTTAGATACTCCAGCAATTTTGGGTTATCGGCAAAGACCTGAAAGAAGGACGCTCCCAGGGCTGTAATCTGTTGATGCTCCAGTTTTAGCTCTAACTCGTAGTTAATGCCCTCGATAATCTCATGGATGACAGTCCATTTTTGCCGGGATGGTGCGGAGTGGGAGTCGATATTAATGCGGCAAATATTAGAGCAGCACTCCCCGTTTGATCCCCGTGTTTTGTCGAGCAATGGGTCAAATGTGAGGCAATAGTCGTGCCCCAGGATGCGTATTTTATCCATCTGATTGCTCCCGCTTGATCCGTAGTCTCTCCGGGTCATGTTTTGAGCCGCCGAAATTAAAATAATCCATAAGCCAAAATAATAATTCCTCGTGGTCCTTGAGGCCGTCCACTTCATCCTCCTGAATAACGTGCCAGGAAGGACCGTTCTCGCCTTCGTACTTAATTTTATAGCCGTTATCTACTCGCTCGATGGTGCAGGTCCAGGCCATGTATTCCCCTTACCGCCCCCGATACCTATCATAGTGCGCCTTGATCCAGAGCATATTACACTCCCGGCACTCCTGGAGGGCGATCTGACACCCCGGTACGTCCCGGACTGTGCGCTTCTTGCAGAAGGGACATTTCAAGCCGAACATCCAGTCTAAGAGTCGATGGATCATCCATAAAGTCTCCTATTTAACCAAAATATAGAGGTCAAGTACCCGGTTGACCCATCCCTTGAAAAATTTAGCCGTCTCGGGCTTCACAATTCGCTTGTAATGGGCTATCCGGTTAAGAAGGTAATCTTTCCAGTCATAGGACTCCTGAAGCAGTACCTTGGCCCTGGAGAGGCCCATATTGACAGCGCAATCAAAGACTATGATATCCATCGGGTAAAACAATTCATCGGCTCCTGACTTAATCCAATAGTCGTTAAAATAGATGGAAATGGCTTGTTCGCGGGTCAGGTTTTTAATATCAAGTTTTGGGTATGCCCTCTTGGAGATACCCCAATGGGTTTCCCCACCCGGATCTGCCGGATCATTCGAGTAGCCCCCCTCATGCTGGAGGACAAACTCAATCGCTTTGGGCCAGGAGGATTTCATTGCAATATGTCCTGCTCCACCATGACCTTAGTAATTTGATCACAGTCAATTCCCATTTTATTGCAAATATGCAACAGGGTTAAGATAACAGCCCTTTGATAATGTCTGGTTGACTTAAAAAGTGAGTCTCCGTCATCCAGGCGGTTTTCTTGTAGCCCCATTTTACCGAGCATTTCCTGTTGGCACTTCGCCCGTATCAGTTCACAGGTTTTTTGGCTAATTCGGCTGGAGTCTGATAACCACCTGTCCCAAACCCACTTACCAACTAAAGTAGCAACTACAGTTCCGACGATGCTCCATAATTCCAGATTGATTGTCATTCACGGGAACCCCCTAAAATTTATTTTGCCAATCTTTTTTATAATTTTAAATAGTTCAAAACAATCGTTAAAACTACAATCAACACGGCCCCAATTAAAAGCACTCGGTTTGAGGCTTTAAGATCCTTTGCTACTTCTGATTTTGTGGCGAAGGTCGCCTCTAATTTATCCATTCTTTTTTGAAATTCGTTTACTCCCGCATCGTGCTTTTCCTGCTGTCTACTTGCCAGGATCAACGCTTTCTCCATTGAAGTAAACCCCATATCAACAGCGGTTTTAACCGAGTCCACCCTTTGAACCAATAATTTATCAAGGTCGGAGATTTTTCTGTCGCAAGTCTCCGCCCTAAGTTCGCAATATCTCCATGGTATGGATTCAATGGTTTTATCTTCAGCCATTAGCGTTGCCTATAGTTTTATTCTGCCAATCCTTGTTGAACCGATCCCGCCGAAGTCGATAAACAGAGACAGCAGCCAAAGGACCACCAGGATTATTACCACCACGTTGAGGATTTGCTTGATCTTGGCGTCCATCGGTATGTACGAGTTAACCAGCCACAGAAGGACACCAACTACTATCAACACCACGATTAATCCGATTATGCTCATTGTCTAATCCTTTACGGTTGAGAGATTAAAGGCGACCCCACTACCAAGGCCCCCACATTGGGCAGGCTACCGACCGCCCGGTCGATCTGGGAAACCGCCTCCGGTTTTGAAATGCCGGCCACCGTCTCAAGCTGTTTAACAGCGTCGGCGTGCTTAACCGATCCAGGAATTTTATTATCCTTATCCTTCTTTAAAAGGGCAATGGCTCGCTCTTCAATCCCCAGAACGATCTCCTTCGCCTGCTTCTGCTGATTTTGATCCAGGGCAATCCCGGTTTTATCCTTTAAGAATTTTACCAGGAAGGCCGTTATGACCGTTGCCAGTATCCCACTTAACGCCTGAAGTATCGGAGTTGCTATTGTTGTCCAATCCATTTTGCTTCACATCCTTTCTTTGCCATCTTGACCACAAGGCCAAGAGGTCTATTTTCCAGCCAATCGCCGGCGAACCATCACCAGGGCAAAAGTGAGGCTCCCCGGGGAACATTGGCTGGCCGCATTTACAGCAGGTCACGGACTCCCCACCACCAACTGGTTAAAGTCAAACTCAATCGGTTTTTCTGTCGGCTTTCCGGGGATGACAAATTCGTCAACAAGCTCAAATCCCCGATGGAAGTAAAAGAAGCTCGGGTAAATAAAGGTCATGTCGACTCGAGTGAGTAGGTTGTGCTGTTCCTGGAATAGCCAGTAAGGAACCTCGGAACAATACCAGTAGTGTTTACTCTCCCAGGATTCATTGCCTGTCAGAAAGCCCAAGAGGGCTTTAAAATCATACCCCTTACACTTCTTTTGGGTCTTGTTCATCCAAGCCAGGGCCGTTACCCGGTCATACAATCCCTCAAACCGGAGAATGCTGATCCGGCGCCCCGCATAATCGGATATGTGGCCATCAAGGATTCCACCCGGCCTTGGGTCCCAGGCATTCCCCTTTTCGTCCTTAAACAAAATCGCATGGGTCAGCCAGGTAGAAGTGCGCTGGTTAATGATCCGGCTCATGGGGTCAAAATGATCGTTTGTCTCTAAGATGCCTACGTCAAAGAGGTCCATTTATGGCATCCACCAAATATCAGCGTAACAACCCGACAGCAAATATGCCATAAGGAGTAAAATCAATAATGTTTTCATTTTAATGCCTTTCCGGTTAACTCAAAATGTTTCATTCTGGCTTCATAATATTCTTGTCTTGCCCTTCTTAAGGCTTCATCAATACCGTATTTGTAAATATCGTAGATGGTTTCTATAAAGGAAGATATGTTAATCCATAATCTTTTCATCTCAATACTCACTTTCCGGAACCCAGGTTCCAGGTTGAACCCTATCCCCAAACTCTTTGAACCTCTCCATAATGGCCGGTCCAATAATAAAACCGCATCGGTCCCGCCCATCGTTGGCAATGGCCGTGGCTGTCCAGGTAGGGTTGTCTCTGAGCTTCAAGACACTTTGTTGAATAAGGGCCTCAAACCATACCTGAATGCGGTCCCTGGCCTCGTAGATAGGGACAACTTCATTCGTCATGCTCCACCCATGCCCAGCCCAGGCGCAAGCTACCCCGTACCATATAGATGAATCACCAAGCAGAATCCCATCAGCCCGCATTCGCTCGGGGAGGGTAGCCAGGTCACAGACGATCAGTGGCCCCCCGATTTGAGCACCGTTGGGAGGCTTGGGGGGCACGTCAGGGATAGGCTCGGGAATGGGTATAGGGTCAGGGACCGGATCGGGAGGCTTAGGCTGGTTATACTCATCGTTCCATGCCTGGAAAGCGTCCCAATATGGCTTGAGGTCAACCTTGGGGCATCCGGTCAGACATCCGGCGAGGGAGAGGATCAGTAAGGCGATAAGAAGCTTTCTCATTTTAACCACCCATACCGACTATAGCCCTTAAGCTTCAGTTCCAAAACGATAACCTTGTCCTCTAAATCAACATGAGCATACTGGAATTTCTGGTCAGACTTTCCCCCGCCGATCGTGGCCCCGCTTTCCAGGGAGGCCGAAGTTAAGGTTGTTGAAACCGAATCATGGACAAAGGTTGAATCGCAGGGGATTGTGTTATTTGCTGTCGTAACCGTGTAGGTATTCCCCCAACCATCAATAGTAATTATTTGAGGATCAATTTCAATCCTGATCGGCTTCCTCTCTAATTTAAACTCAACCCGAACCAGCCCGTTTTCTTCTCTTCCCGGATCGTCAACCCGCTTATCCGACAAGGGAACAAATTTAAACCTTGCCCCTTCAGTTAAGGAATGAGTTAAAAATCTTTCGAGGTCGACCTTTCCGTTCGCCGGTATAATGATGTCTCCGAGCTTTGACACTGGCACTCCGTCAATAAATACCTTGGCGGTGGCTTTTCGGTCATTGTGATTAACCAGCCGCACTTTATATTCATCATAAAAAGACAAGGCGACTTGACCATCAATTTCCTTAACCAACCCCTGAGCGTCTAAGACATTAACTGCAAGGTTCTCGGTTCCTATGGCCCAGGCCATTCCCGCCGTAGCCATAGACAAAACAAACAGTAGTATTAAAAATAGCTTTTTCATTTACTGCACTCCCATTTTCTTTACAAAATTAAGGGACCATGACCCGTTATACCATCCCCCGGCATCCACCCTGATGGCTTCACCCTGTGGCCCGATAGCGACACCACGAAACAGGAGTAAGCCATTATCCGGTGCGCCTATCCAGACAAGCGAGGTTCCCGTGGCCGGTCTTTCCTGCGCCCAGGTCAGGCCCATGTCGGTTGACATTTGAATTTTGTAGCTCGTGGCGTTTGGTACAGCGTCCCAGGACAAAGGAACATCGGCCCCGATAGCAAAAGTATGGATTAAGGTCCAGATTAAAACCAAAAGTAAAACTGCAAATAATCGTCTCATGCTCTCTCCTTTAATAAACCGAAATAGCCGGTCCACTCCCCACCGTTATGGCTGGTCCGCTCCCGACCGAATGATCTGAGGCTTTTTTAAGACAGGGTTGGATTACCGTACAGTCTGCGGTAATGGCCGAGGTCGTCAGGGTTGTGGTTCCGCTTCCTCCACAGGTTCCGGTCCAGGCCACGCATTGATAATTGTCGTCCGGTGTGCAGGTGAATTGGGCTGTACCCCCGGATACAACGGTAAAAGCCACATAAGGCGCAATCGTGCATCCACCCCCAAAGGTCGGGGTTATGGTATAGACGGTCTCTGTTGGGGGAGGATAGGTCGAACTGTTTGTTACGTTGATGTCTGACTCGCCGGTTGAGGCCAAATCGTTCCCGGCCAGGTCTTCAATCCCATTGGCGACGGTTACATAATCCAGGGTTCCCGTTTCTTCGCTGTCGATATTTCTTGTTGTGATTGCGTAAATAAGGGTGTTGTTTCCAGAACTGCCAAAATAAGATAGTCCGGCGGCCCCTTTCGACATCGTGAGGGTAAAGCCGGAATTATTATTGAGTTCCAAAGCCTCCGATAAGACGATGGTCAACAAGTCCCCATCTGTGTTTATCGTGGCCGAAGAAATGGTTGGTGCGGTGACATCTGGGGCGGGTTCACCCGCGTAGACATAAGCTCCCATCCCCCAGGTTGACCAGGGATTCCCGACAAAATCCGTTGTGAAAAGGTCGTAGGCCGATAAATCAGTCCCTGAGTTAATCAGCCCATCGGTCCCAACAGTGAAGTCATATCCGGCTGAATTGGTGAGAGGGTCGGCGTCTAAACTCACATCACCTTCCACTCTCGTTGTATAATTCGGCGTCGAATAGAAAGCGTTGTGATTCGCCGTGATCCCTGTTTTATTCCCTACTCCACTCAGGCCGGTACACGAAACCCAGAGATTGTTATATACTTCGTTGCTTCCATCAGTCCAGATTCCAAAGGTGGACAGGACGTTGGCTCCACCAGTCTGATTGATATTATAAAAGGTGTTATTAAAGACTTTTACATTGTCGTGGTTTTCAGCAGAACTATCCAAACCGCCTATTACTCTATTTCCCCCACTTAAAGTCTGGGCGGTATAATAAAATAAATTACTATAAATATACCAATGGCTGTTCCCGCCAGCTAGAATGATTCCGCCAGTGACAGAATACCCCCGCCAATCCTTAAAAACATTATTGTGAATCCACCAGTAATCAGAGCCGACATTCTCCTTAATCATTTCTTTGTGGTTGGGGTCATTATATTGGCAGCAATCCGTGAAATAACTGTTTCTAATTACAATATAATTTCCACCATATCCTGCTAGATGGCCCCCTCCGTGGTCATAAAAATAACAGCTTTCAATCAGCAGGTTTGGATCTGCGTAAGAGGCGACCGCTGTGGATATGGACAAATAGATGCCGAGGTCCTTATAGGTTCCTCCGCTTCCCGCAAATTCGATATGCTTTAGCCGAATATGATGTTTGGTTGATTGAGGCAAATATGAGGAAATCCCCCCATAAATAGCGCTGTTTATTATTTTAAACCCATGCCCAGAGTTTCCTGACCCTGTAATCCCGTCAATATCCCAATATGCGGTATAAATACTAAGTCTGCTGGTAAAAACTGCCTGTCCGTTTCCATAGGCATTATCCCAACCGGCCCCTCCTCCATAGTCTGAGGCTGTTGCTTTTTTAATATAAATATAAAGTTCGTTTAAAACGGCCGTGTTGAGGGTTGCCCCGGTATAAGTTCCATCGGCTACATAAATAGTATCCCCTCGGGCAGCGGCGGTTTCGGCACTGGTTAATTGGTCAAACGGGTTTGTCCATGACGTACCCGCTGCCGTTCCGCATGAGGAATCCCCATCACAATCTCTAACATACCAATTCGTAGGTGCGGAAAAGGCCGGTGACACCAGAAACAAACAAAGAATTAAAGCTGGTAGAATTTTACGGATTATAGACATTGTACACCTTCACTAAGTCGATATAGGCGTCATCTGCGGCATTGGTTCCGCCACCGACAATTAAAGAGGTTGGTGCGCCGGTCATGGCCGATACGCTGTTGGTCTGGTTCCCCGCCGTGATACCTCCATCACACTCAACGTGTAGATAGGGCGATCCTGCTGTGCTGTAATAGGCCGAACAATTATAAGCGGTGTTGGCAGTCAAGGCACTGGTTACAACCGTCCGATACGATCCACCATAGTAATAAATAGCCGTGATTGCATTGGTTGAGCTTTTATACACTCGAAAAAAATCATCAGCGTCATAATTCAATTCGGCAATGTAAAGATTGTCTGCCGAAACATCTCCGCTATAAATCCAGAACGACACTTTCCCCTGTGAAGCGGATGCAGAAGAGATGGTTATGGTCGCCGTGTCTCCTGAATCTGCTCTCAGGTACGAGTAAGTTCCATCCCCTTTTTGAGTTGTGGACACCGCCGAACTGCCTGCAAAAGTAAACTCCTTGTCGGCGTCTGAATTACAGCCTACAGGGGTTCCGGTCCCCACATTGGCATCCTCTGCATGCCAGGACAAGAGCAGGGAGCCGGTGCAGGAGTCGGCCCCATCCCCATCATTCCAGTCAATCCCGAAACAGTTTTTAACTGAGGCTGTGGCTATTCCAAAGACTGTTTTAACCGATGAATCGGCTACCCCCATGATGGTCTTATTCTCTGAAGCCGGAAAGCAGATCGAGGGGATCAGTAGAAGGAGAAAAAGTAATAAATATTTTCTCATGGCTTACTCCAGGGTAATCGTGGCTAAGGTTGGCTGAACCAAAATAGTGTCGTCCGACAAAGCGATTCCGATTATCTGAACCACATGGTCAGTTCCGGAAACATCACCGATTGTGGCCGTTAAGACCCCCGCCGCTGAATCGTCAACGTAGATTGTGTTTCCCGCTGTCCAGGTCCAAGTATCTTGAGTGACTGTGCCGTGGGTGACGATATAGCAAGGCTGATTGGCTTCCGCTGTGGTCGTGACATTGATCCCTATGGCTGGCATGGTAGCCGCTGCCGCCGCATTGGCCGCTACCGCTTTCCCGGCGCTGTCGATATAAACGGGAGCGCCTATGGCTGTGGCCGCTAAGCAGGTCCGATATAGCCCTATTCCGGTCCAGGCTCCATCGGTCGTATCTTCCCGAATGACCAGCTTTTGGTTGGTGGTCCCTCCGTTTCCAATGGTATTCGCTGTTTCAGCAAAGACTTGAGTATAGGTTCCTTCCGCCAGGGACGGAGTCGTAATCGTGGCATTCCCGGTCACGACAGGGGTATTCGATAAGAGAACGCCGTCAGAAATAGACGATTGGACGTTCTTCATTGTTCCCTTGGAGGCCGTGGCACTCGTAAACTGTGCCGCTGAATCGTCGTGGGAGTGGTTGGCATAGTAACCGTATTCGCCTGCCCCGTTGATTCCGAACAGGGTATTGTTCGCGCCACCAGTAGACAGGGTGTCAAGTTGGGCATCATAGGCCTGAACATCCGTCCCTATTTCCAAGTCCAACAAGACTTTCATGGCCGGATAATCGGCGGCCCCCAGGAGGCTTTGAACATTGGCACTCGGGGTGATCCCGGCATAAGTGGTCAGGTCGGCATCATAAACCTGAAATGCCTGCGCAACAGTCCCGGTCCCTATAGTAAAGGTGTCCGTTGTGCTGTTCCAGTACGCCTGTCCTTCGGTCGTAGGTGCGGCTGCTGTTCCCACCGGCCAGGGGACCGAGGAGGTTCCGGAGGTCATGTCAAAGGCAGACAGGGTAAGGGTTGAGGACCACTCAAACATACTGGCATCACTTTTCATCGTCAAAATCTGATACCCGGTCCCTTTGGCTAATCTCCCGCCTGTGTTCGCCCCGGTCCCATATGCTAAATCCCCGGCGGCGTCCCATAGGGTGTCTGTGGCTACGGTGGTAGTCCCACCTCCACCGGAAATACCAGACCCGCCCAACTGAGCGTAGGCCGTACCACCCAACAAGAACAGAAGGCAAACCAGAATAGATAATCGTTTCATCTCTATACTCCTTAAAGGTTGTTATCGTTTTAAAACATTACAATATATTTAACCTTAGCCCCCGAAGAAGCGACTGTGTTGATACACCTGAAGGCCCTTATAGCCGTGGCCCCTTTAATTACCCAACTCTGCCCTGCGGTCATCTGTACCCCCGCATTGGTTCCTGCGGCAACCGTAGGAGTTGTCCCGGCAACCGTGAAGGTAATAGTTGCGGTTTCCGCTATAAACAGGACAGATTTAGGCTGCATAACCCTGCCAGATCCCGGATCGGTATAGGTTAAATAAGACGAACTAAAGCCAACCGATGCGGTCGTATCCGAGATAGTCCCTTCATACTTAGGCTCCCCATCAATGGCAAAAACGGCCTGTTGTGCATTCACCTGAAGCACTCCGAAAGACAGGACGAACATCAGGACTAAGGTTGAGATTAACATTCTTTTCTTCATTGGCTGGCCTCCTATTTTAAAAGAATAATTTGTTCCTGTTTTAATTGGTCTTTTAGCCTCGTCTTTATACTCGGAATGATAGCCTGCCTTCCCATAATGCCAGCATAAGTCAGCATACTTACCATTATCATTTCTTGTGCTTCAACTGGCATATCGTCTGGTATTTTAGAGAACATTTGGCGAGTTATTTTCCCTACATTTTTTTGTAAAGAAATATATTCTTTGGCAGTCAATTCGACCTGTAAAGTATCTTGCATTTTGCCCTTTAAAACAGGAATACCGATTACTTTCCCTACTTCTCTTGGAAATGCCTTTGTGCTTCCCGTTTTTTCATATACCCGCATAACCTTGCTATCCCCAGTGGTCGGTAAAAATTTACTAACAAACCCAGGATTCAGCATAACATTAAAGGGATTGTTTCCCTTTTGAGGATAAACCTCTTTTTTGTACCCCAAGGTATCGTAAGTTTCTGGAAGATATCCGGCAAGGCCAGGAATTTTATTGGTCATTTTGTTAATCGTAACAGCCATCATGTCAGGATCATAGATGGACCGTTTAGTGTTGTCCGTTATCTGCCGTATCTGATTTAAGAGGGTTGGGGTAAAACTGGCAGGGACTTCAGTCGCTATATTGACAATGCTCGAGGCGACACCTTCCGCACCATAGCCTTGTGATAATTTCAATAGGCCCTGGAGAACTGGTTGGGCCACAAGAGTCTCAAGGGCTGATTCCATGCCACGATAAATAATATGGGGAGCTCCCTTCATGGACTCCCTGAAGGCTTTTGTAAAAACCTTTCTTTCTTCGTATTCCTTGGCCATATTAGCACCACCAGCGATAGCCATCGCTACCGGCTGTGCCCAATCATAAGAATAATAAGTGTCCCCTTCTTGTGGCTTAACTTGGTCTGTATCTCCCCCCGAAAAAGCCCATCTTTTAAAGGCCGAAATATTTACTTTATAAGGGTGCGTACCCATTGTTCTTTGAGCAGATGCAACGTCTTTGTCCTTATTCGTTGGTCCAGTAATAATGCCTTGATCGAAAAAGTAATACCCCAAGGCCGATAATCCCATTGTTCCGAAAATGGCCCTGCCTACCGAAAGTGACAATGCCCTATTGTCTAACTTATTGTCAGTAAATAAAGGCTTTGTGGCTTCATAGGTAGCTTTAAGTATCCCTGCCGGAGAATACTCTAACCCTCTGGCCAATAATGCTCCCGGAGTTTTGGGGTACTTTAAAATCATATCACCATATCCGAACTCAAAACCAAGATTCATGGCCTTCTTTGCCCTATTAAGACCAACAGAAATAATATTATTGTCCTGGAAAGTTACATATTTCCCGTATTCCATGGCTGTTTTATTAACATTTTCATCAAATGTTTTTATATATTGCTGTACTAATTTGGGATCTACTTTGCCGACTTCATTCATAGACCTTAAGGTTGCCATTTCTCCAATGGTGTTCCAATAAGCTCGGTTATAAGCCGCATAGTCAAATGACTTAAGGGTGGCCCCCATTGTCCTTTCAAGAAAGCTGGCAACTCGCTCAGCCCTATTAGGCATTTTATAAGTCCAGGTTCCGTCATCCAGCTTTATTTCGTAAGGCTTATTCCTAAAGGCTGGCTTACGCCCTAAGTCATATTGAGTTTGTAATCCTTGGGGGTTTACTCCTTCAAAGCCAGCCTTCCAACCTGTCAGCCAACCTTCCCAATATTTCCCCCGGCCTGCACCGCCGGTTCTAAAAGTGATATATCGGTCTCCACCACCAAGGTTTGAAGCGGCCCAATCAACCAAAGCGGTAGGATACTTGTTCATCCGTTCCACTCGATAAAAAAGCTCATTTCCTAACGGATTCCTGGTAACAATAGTCTTTGGGTTAAATAATTGAGCTATAATTTGCAAGGTCGATATTTTTTGCCCTATTGTTGAAGGAGTAATGGCATTCAAGGCATTTTGTAATTCCTGGCTAAGCTCTATTTTTACCTTTTCATCCTTAGCCTCCTTTATCGCCTTAGCTAAATCATGTAAATTCTTAGCTGTATCAGGCCCAAGTTCAAGCTGTTTAACCCAACCTGGAACAAGTTTAACTCCTGCCTTCCTTAAGGATTTATTGTTAAATTCCTCGATAGCTCGATTAGCTGTAATTAAAATTCCTTCTGGGGAAAGTTTACCCATAAGCCTTGCGGCAACAATTTCTTGGCCAGCCTTGGTTAATCTCTTTGATAAGTCGAGAGCAACTTCCGTAGCCCTTTCGTGATTTCCCTCAGACTGAAATTTCTTAATCAATTCTTCCCCAACAGCGGTATGTACAGCGCCAGGGTTACGAGAAGACCTTAAGAATCTAACCGCTTTTTCCGTGTCTTGTGTTATTTTCTTTACTGCCTCGGCCTGGGCGTCCTTGAGGGTTATCGGTTCATAAACGCCTTTCCCCCCAGGCTTTATTTCTTCAATGATCCCCGATTTAACCTCGGGAGCTACTAAATCAGAAGTGGCGGCGGTAACGGCAAATGACCGAACCTTTTCTCCACTTTCACCTACATAATCTCCCTTATTAATAACAATCCCTTCACCTTCCTTTACGGGTTGTTCCTTAACTACTCCTTTCATGGAAGATATGACTTTTTCGTCCACACCAAGACCGCTTAAATAATCATCAATGTTTTTTCCGACATTGGCGGCGTTAGCTTTTATCTTATCAAAATCAGACAATAGTCTTTTTCTGGCCGCAATCTGTTCAGGAGATAATTCAATATTGCCGATAGCCCCTTTCTCGCCCATAGCAGTATTAATATCGGAGATAATGTTTTTTATGGTTCTTGATTCTTCAACCCCAACCTCTCCCGCCTTCGGCCCCTGGTACTCGATGTTCTTCAAACTACTCGGATCGCTGGCTATCCCCCACTTAATAGGCTTGCCCTGATAGTCCGTACCTTCTACTATTACCCCATCATATTTCCCTGTCTTTTGGGCCAGGTCTGTTTGATAGGCATCCATATCGGGAGCAGGGCGTTTCAACTCCACTTCCATCTTGTAAACGTGATTTCCAAAGTCCTCGGTCATGGGACGCTCGGAAAAGTTCACCTTCTGGCCCGGTTTCCACTCGGTTATCGGGGTATCGGTAGCGTGGAAGAAAACTTGGGGGTTACTCTGTTCTTGCGTCGCAACAGGTTTTTCAATAAGTTCTTCTACTGGAAGAACTTTCTCTCTTATCCCTTCGGTTCCACCAACTGCCGCCTTTGCTCGTTCTTCTGCCGGATAAAAACCTGATATTTCTCCCTTTGCCAAAGCCTCTTCTTTGACGGCGGCTTCTCTGATTTTATCCATAATAAGCGGCTCTGGTTCCTTGCCTGCCATTCTTGTATCAAACTCAGTCTGCTGTTTGGCTAATTCTTCAGGGGCAACTTTTTCGCCATACGCCTGTTCATGAAGTTGGTCTAACGTTTGTTCTTCCGGTTTTAATCTTTCATCAAAACCCTTCTGCGCCTTTACTAAATCTTCAGTCCTCTGTAAGTTTTCCTCAGTAAAAATGTTCTTGGCATAATCTTCACCGCCCACCTTGCCCCGAATCTTTCCTTCTGATTCGGCCATTCTTTCTAAGGTTACTAATTTTCCGAGAGGTCGCTGACCTCCTGCAAGTTTGTTCTGGACGGCCTTAACCTGTTCCTCCTTCAATCTCTCAAAATTGCTAAAAGTCTTATCAAGAACTATTTCATTTACTGCTTCTTTAGGAGTAATTCCTTTTGTTTTGGCATAAGACACAACGCCTTTAATTAAAGGAGCTAATCCTAGAACAGAACCAATGGGGTCAGTTGACCACCTTTCTTTTAATTTGTCCCACCCATAAACGCCTATTTGCTCGCCCGAAAATCTTGCTAAACCTTCAACATTTTCATAAAGATTCTTGCCTAATTTTGTTGCCCCTGCCTTAACCCCCTTTTCGTGGATAATAGGATCAGTAACAGACTTGACTACTTGGTATGGAAATTCAATAAGCCCATAAGCAGTTTTTTCAAGGCTCGCCGGAACAACTCTTGTAAGAAAATCCTTAACGCTTTTTGGTCCCTCGGTTGGCGTATGCAGATATTCATAATACTGTTTGAGACGATTGACCGCACCGCCGGGAGGTTGCTCCTGAATAGGTTCAAGAGTAACCATCTGTTCGGTCTGTTCTTCTATCGGTTCAAGAGTAACTTGCGCCATTTATTTGACCCTGTACTTTTGTTTCCCAACCGTTACGATCCCATTTACTATGGGATATGATTTCCCTTCGATAATAACATTATTGCCAATAGCATTCGCCTTGATCGAATTTGTTTGGGGCTGTGCTGTGGTGGGCTTTGGAGCTTCCCCCTTCGGTTTTGCTTGAGGTCTTTCGCCTGAAGTCGGTTCTCCACCTCCACCTTCTTCCGAGAGATAATTGAATAAACCGGGAACAGCCAACAATCTCTTTTTGTACTGATCTCTTGTTATTTCTCCCCTTTCCATCATGCCTTTCAATTCAGTAAGTGTTGTTGGTTGTCTGTCTTTTTCCGTTTTCTCAACTCTATCGACTTTCGGAGTAATTTTACCTCTATAAACCTCCTTTGTTCCGTCAGAAAAAGTAACCCATTGTTGTCCAACTTCGTCGGTAGTAATCGGATTTCCTTTGGGATCATGACCAATCACAGTAACCTTGTCAGACTTGATGTTTTTCCAAGCCGTAATTCGTTCTGCCGGGGACATAGCATCAACAGCCTCAGAACCATAAATAGCGGAAAGGTCGTTATAGATAGCCCCTGTCTTTTTAGAAGAACCTTCACTTATTAGCTTGCCGCCTTTTGTCATAACTCTATGGGTAGGATCAAAGCTGACTATTTCCATACTCTTTGCCTTTCTGTCAGCTTCCTTCTCCTCATGTCTTGCCGCTATATCCATCATCTTGGCTATCTGTGATTCCCGCTTATTATAAACGGTACTCAAGGCAGACATTACAAGCTGTGGGTCAAGGTCTTTCCCTTGAATCTGAGGCATAAGAGAGGCTACGGCATCGGCTACGTTTGGGATAGTCTCCCTGGCCTTGTAGACGGACAGGATAAAGTCGGCACTCGCCTTGGCCTTCTCCGGATTGGATACTCTTTTTCCCGTAATACTTCCGGTATCCCAAGCAGGGGTTTGGTCTTCAGGAGATTCCCTAACTATCCCGACAGTGGGGTCTACCATAGAAGCCATAAGGTCTTCTTGGGAAACAGCGGCAGGTATTCCAGAAGTATCATATTGGGTCACTTCATCCGGCATAGCATTGACGGTTCTCTGTTGCTTCATTAAATCCATAGTCGGGTCAGGCCCACTCAGGTTCTTAAAAAGAGACGTAATGAAGTTGGTGGTATTGGCCGACCTCTCCCGTGCTTCTTCTTCTTTCCTTCGTTGTTCCATTATGTTAATAACATTAGGAACAGCCGTGTTGCCATGAGAAGCAACCGCCATGCCCATCGCTATGTCTTTCAGGTCAATGTCCTTTAAAATGTCCATTAAGCCCATCTTGGTTCTCCTTAGATAAAACTACCAGTAAAACCATCACCTGCTACTATTCCAGACGGATTTCCTTCTGCCCCCTGCAAATCGCCACCACCATACGTTGCGCTTACATCGCCCTTAGCCCCGAATTGAAATCCAGTAGGTTCGCCGTTTTTGCCATAAGTAAATCCAGTGAAGTCATTATTAACGGGGTTCCCCCGAGCATCATAAGCACCTATCGGACTTTCTCCCTTATCACCACCAAACTTAGAAAGAAGAATAGCCAATTCATTTTCATTTTCTGCCGCAAGCATTTCGGCTATATCATCTGCCGTTACTCCATAATCGCTAAGTGCGTTGAGGCCCATTTGTTGTGTGTTAAACAAATTTCCCCAAGAATTGTTCATGCTTTGCCCAAATAAGGAGTTAGCAATACCATAGGCCGTATTAATCCCTGGTATAGTAGCTACAGCACCCCTACCGACAGTACCTAAAACATTTCCAAGTCCAGAGACATACGCATTTGGAGGACTGGAAGCCAAAGCCAAAGCATCGGCAACACTCATTTGCGAACCAGACTCAGATGCAATCCCTGTCCCACCAGAGTCAATCCCAGAGCCATATTTACCACCCAAGTTGGCATTAACCTCCTTAAGCAACTCATAATACTCCTGATCTTCCTTGGAGGCATTGGGGTACTTTTCCTTTGTGTTCTTTGCCATTTCCTGCTTATAGATATCGTTAAGAAGGCCCATGTTTATTCTCCTTCTGACCCATACCGCCAAATATCGGCCATCCAATCATTCTCCGGCTTATAGTTAGGATCATACCCGACAGTTCCGGCATTATAGTTGGTGTTAGGAGTAGTAGTCCCCAAATTATAGGGGTCATTGGGGTCTTTCTTCTTCTTGGTCATAGCGGCCAAAAGCGGGGCCAGCTTCCCAAGAATCCCTTCTTCCGCCGATTGTTGGGTTAAATTGCCCTTTCGTATCAATTCCAAGGCCGCCATATTCTTGAGTATTCCAAGTCTCGATTTATTGGGCAGGGTAACACTGACATTCCCCATTCTGTTTGTAGTCGTCATGGGGGTCTGGTCCAGGGTCCGAGTATATTCATCCATGATCCGTTGCCCTTCTGCGGTCAAAGGCCCGGTATTTGACACCTGCTGCTGTGGCTTACCCGTTAAAGATTGACCGCTCGAAAGACCGCCTACAACCCCGGCCAGTAAGGTTATCAAAGATCCCCAATCAGTTCCGCCCGTTTCGGTTGCCATTTCATTTCCTCCTATACATTACTCATTAAGGCCATATAATTCATTAAATCGCCATAAGGTTCCCAAGCATTGCTTTGGGTAGATTCAGACTTTGCGCTTCCAGAACTTACCCTTGAAGCTCCAAGTAAGGATGAGAGCAACGCCATGCCCTTCAGGTAATCGTTAATTTTTGCCTGTTGATTAGTCATAGCCCTGTCGTAAGAAGTCCCGCCAAGCTCAGCCAGGACCTTAGCAATGGCATTCTGGGAAGTAGACGAATTAAGAACACCCTTCGAGCCAAGGCCGCTAATTATGGGGTTAAGATTCTCCTGGGACATATATTCCAGATTGGACTTTTCCGCTGCATTCAGGGCTACGGGATCTTCCAGCTCGGCCAAAGACTTTGACAAACCTCCCGCCAGTTCCGGGGCATATTTAGCCAGATAGTCCTTCACCCATTGCGCCCCCCATTCGGGAAGTCCGGCAGAACTGACAGACGATGACTTTGATTCCGATTTCGGGAATAAGTCCATTGGCCATTCAATCCCACCTTCTTCTTCGCCTCCACCCCCCCCCTGGTTTGCAGAAAGGTCTCTTTGCAAATCAGAAAAAACCTGGTCAATGCTTCCCGTACCCCAATTATTTTTTACATTATTTGACCACCATGCTAATCCTTCAGCGTCCGGCTCTCTGCCCCCATAAGTCTGATAATACTGCCTTACCGTATCCTGCGGATTGTTATACCAGTCTGTTCCTTCGTATAAATTGGCCATGATGGTTCTCCTTTAATCCAAACTGCTTTTAACAATAAGATATTCCAGTTGAACTAATTTCTCCAAAACTGTTTCCATGCTTTCCACAACTCCCCCAAGACTTGCAATCGCTATCTTAGCGGCTCCGGCTGGCATATCCTGAATGTTGGTCTTGGTCGTGTTTATAGCTGTATGGAGGTCGGCAAAGAAATTGATGACCTGTTGGCGTGAAGGCAACAAATCCAATATAGCCTCTGCCTTCGTATTTTCAAAGTCTGCTACCGCCTGGGCCGCTGCTTCTGCTATGGGATCAGTTATCCAGTTCTCCCCTGGTACTCCGTCACGCATGGGGAAGGGGATAATCGGTTCCTCTAAAAAATAAAGAACCCTTCCCGGCTGTTCAACCGCATAACTGCCTTCGATTCTTCCATTTTCGTCTAAGTCGTAGTATTTCATTGTATGTTCCTTTTGTTTCAACTGGTTAGAGATAATCTTCCCACCCATCCGTGATAATATAGACCGTGTTTTCAGCGGCGCTGGCCGATATTCGATACCTAATCTGTGCAGAGGTGTTACTGAAAACATCAAATTGGGTAAACTCACCTGCCGCATCAACATTAGTATACGCAGTGGTCCCTGGGGTAGCTGTTGCCGAAGGCGCAGCATCAGTAGTGGCGAGTGACGAAATCCACAATAAAGGATATGATGCGCTTGCCGTATTGTTTACCCTGGCCCGTCCAAGGGCTTTGACTACAATCCCGGACGGCACACTAACCGCCGCTGTAACTGCACTGGTCCCAGGGTTGTTGGCCGATATATCCACAATGGGGACATCAAGAACAAATTCTCTATGATTGCCAGTCCCGTATTGATCTCCGTTTAAAATATTGGCCGAACCGTCAGTCCTGTAAGAAGCGATCCGGCGTTTATAGCCATAGCTGGTAGGCAAAGTTGGGGTAAGACTTGTGTCTCCGCACACATCGACTACGCCTGTGTCAACCCTCTTAATAACAAAAACGTGCCATGTTCCAGAAGTCGGTAAAGCATCTCCGTCACACGCTCCCCCATTAGTCGTTCCAACCACCCAAGTTGCGTCAAATCGCTTTACAATCGCTGAGGCTAAAATTATATCAACCGCATCCGTGGCATCCCTGGCCTTCCCTGCGGCTATGGAAACATCGTGATCCGTATCGGTATCATGGGAAACGGTGAGGCCCGAAAGGTGATTAGTCGGCAAACCAACCCCGACAACTACCCAGGCAGACCCGTTATAATATTTTTGGGTATACGGGGTCGTGTTGCTATCCAGCCAGAACTGACCGGTATCCGGACTGGTCGGGGCCGTAGTGCTGACGAAGGTTGACTTGAGAAGATTCAGGTAGGTAATAATCGCATCAATGTTATCTTCAAGTTTATCAATGCCTTGCTTTACCGTGTCCCCGGTTGCACCAAAGTCGATGGTATACGATTTCGTCCAGACTCCGTATGAAATACCAGTAGTTATGGCAACGGCAAAAATGGTTGACAGGACTATATTGGTAATTTTGCGAAACATCTTTAACCTCCTATCTCCGTTTCAACGTAGAACATCGTCCCTCCAAGCGATTAAACCTTATCGCTCCCGTGTCATTGGAAACCAAAAAGATAATGTCATAAAAATTGACAAACTTATTGATAAAAGAAGTCGAAAAACTCTCTCCATATAAAAGCCCTGTGGCCGCATCAATGTATCCGGTTGCATCAAAGAGCAAACCACTACCGGCCTCCGGTGTAATGGATGAAAGCGAAACGGTCTTCTCCCCACCGTTGACAATGACTTGCAGGGAGGCAGACCCTGATGCTAAGCCCTCATAGTCAAAAATGACCGACTTTAGAACCTTAAGAAAACTCCCCCCCACTTTGCCGGTAAACTTCTTGGTTTTAAAGAAGGCGGGAACGGCTACACCGTTATCCGTAAAAACAGAGGTTTCCATCTTATACAAAAACCCATCATCCATACCGATAAGGAAAGTCTTGTCGTTCTCCATATAACAGGCCGAATAGGGTTTAAGACTGGTAAACTCTATGGGTAAGAATGACTTCTTGGTCGGATTAAACACAAAACAGGTCTGCACATCAGCATATTTTATTAAAACCTGATTATAGTAAGGGTTCCTGGCTAAAAAGGCGAACGAGCTATCCAGAGTAGGCAAAAGTGTAGAATTTATTTTATAGCCTACCGGGTCTTGTTCGATATCACCATATTGTTGAACTCCAACCAAAGACCTGAATCCGGTATTATCAAGAAACAGAAGGTCGTTCCCTTCTTCAATACTACAATGAATGTTCAGGGCCGAACTCTTGGTGCTTATCTCCTGGACATAGGCATCTGCATAAACTCCCAGGGGAACGACAATGGCAAAAATGCCCCGTTGTTGAATCCCCTTAAAGACTATGACATTATTTTTATAAATATCGGCATTGACCACCCGGTCCCCGACATTTTGTTCTACGTCAAAGTAAACAGCATTCCCGCCGACCGAATCCCAATCTGTTTCATCCCCTGGCCCTGATCCCCAAACTCTGTGTGGATTTGCAGTATCCCCCGTTCCCCAAACCCGGCCATCCTTGGTAAATATCTTGGATAAAATTGGAGCGCCGGAGACATCGGCCAAAAGCAAACCATCCGTTGTTTCCAAAACTCCCCCGCTGGCAATAAGGCATTGGCCGTTAAAGTCGAGAAAGAATGGGTATCCGGACCCGTTCAAGGTTCCAATGGACTGAGGATTTTTACTTGAATCCAGGTAATATAAGACCGAGTTGGCAACGATAAAAACCTTATCCAGAATGCTGGAATAGAAGCTCCCCTTTATTTGAAGTTCTGTCCCTGATCCCGCCAAAACAGTTCCGCTATACCGGGAAACTCCAGGCCGGTGCATAAGCCTGTAGGTGTTGGGATCATAGAAATAATTCAAGGCCCCGGAGAGTTCGCTGTCTTTTATCGAATCTTCCGGGACTGAATAATTAACCCCGCCATCCAGCTTAGATATAATCAGTGGCCAGTCCTTCGGCATTCTTATGTTAAACTTAATTGGCTTCATTTAATTCCAACCGGCTCCATCAGCGAAATTCATAGTAAAACCTTCCCGCTTGAAGAGGATATCCATAACGTCTCTCTTGAGAACATCAAACAGGAAAGAATCCATCTGCACCATATTAAGACGCTCATCCCTTGTACGAAGGGCAAGAACTACGAAATGAGCTACAGCTTCGTCAAATAAGCCGTCCCAGGGCATCGTAGAGGCATCATTGGTTATGGTCTTGATAGGATGGTAGTGGTACTTGACGGTCGTTTCCACATCGGCCCAAGGATGAACATAGAAGGTAAGGCCCCTGAGATAAAATTCGCTTGGGGTTCCGGTATCTGTTGAATCTTCCTGCTCCCATAAATCAACATCCGATTCCTTGGCTTGAGTCATTTGGGAGTAATCATTGGTAGCATTAAACACCTTGGGTTCGCTTTTCTCATTAACGACAAAGTTAAGGAATGCGGCGTTGAGAGAGGCCGAGTTTCCGCTTGCCGCTATGGTCAGGGTAGTATTATCTACCCCAACCTTAGAATCGAATTTAGCCAGTTCTTTGCTTATGAAGTTTAATCCCTTATTGAACTGAATCCATATCTCCGCATCGACATAGTTGTTTTGGCTGATATCACTCAGGTCGTAAAGGACTCTTGTTTTCAGGGTTCCTACTGTTGCCATTTTATTGTTCCTTATTTTTGATTAAGCAACATCAAGCTATTTAATATATCATTGTCAGTATTCGGAATAATTTCTGGTAAAGTTTGTTTTTCATTATAATTGTACGGCAGATTTGCAAATTGATCTAACACACGCTTGTAATTTTCGCCAAAATGTATAGCTTCATCTTCATTATCGAAATTTATTGTATCTCCCCTGCTTTCTGCTACTTTCTGCGCCTGTCGCCAATCATACGGGATAGAAGGGGATCGGGGTTCTGAAGCCATTTCCAGTTCTCCCGTAACTGGATTCTGTGTAATCCAAGGAAAAACCGTATTGCCGTTTGAAGCCATTAAATGTGTCGAGGCAGTATTAGGCCCAAGTTCCGGTCTTTGAACTACTGGAAATATAGAAGGATTAAGTAGCCTCTGGACAAAATTTTTATCTATATTGGCTCCCAGGATAGAACGCATTTTTTGGTCAGACAGGACACCGCTTTCATTTTGTCCCGAACGGCCAAAAAGCAAATCTGCCAATATCATGTTTATTAATTGTTTGTCCATTTTACATACCTATTGCAAAACCGCATTGGACTGATAAACCTTCTGTCCGGCTGGCCCATAAAGAACAATGGGTTTCTCCGGCTTGGTAAATTGAACCGTGTTATGCCCGGACTTCCATATCTGATAGACTTTCTCCATGTTCCTTAATACCCTGTCTACCGAGAAGCCGTCCGCACAGGCACAAGTATCGAAACCTATCTTCTCCTTACCACCACCGAGCAAGGGACAATCCGTCTTGAAATTGTCCATATAAATCATCCTGTGGCATGGGGAGCATTCCGTTTCGGCCTGGAGCGAGTAGTCGTTCTTGAAATGCTTCGTCAGGTTCGTCTTGTTGGAATGGGTCAACAACCCTATCTTTGGAGTATCGTAGCACCCCGCGGCATTCAGGATGCTTGTTTCAGGAGATACAACCAAGTCAACATAGTTGGTCATAAGCATAGAGGTCCGTACATCCCATTCTCCAACCTGGCTTAATACCCTGCCGGGAGGGGACCACTGAGCAAAGTCGATCATCTTGGTAAAGTAATCCCCAATGGTGATAATAATAACGTCCTTGTGCCGTGCCAGAAAGGTAATGGCCGTTTCTTCAGCCCTCAGCCATGCCTTGTGCATAGCAGACCCAGACAGACACCAAAGAATGAGGAATTTACCCTTGAATTTCTTCCTGAAGGTACTCATTAAGGCTACCTCAAGTTCATCCGGGTAAAGCTCGCCTACGGGAGCCTCAATATCGGTATAACCGGCGTGTTGTAGAACATAGTCGTAATAATTAGCCCCTCCCGATAGTTCCCTCCGCTTCTCAACCGGAAGTGCATACTCTGGAGTTCTGGGGTGAAACAAGAATTTAACTTCAAGGGTTTCAGAGAGATTAACCACCTTGTCGTAACCTTCTCCTATGGCATCCCAATAATCGCCAAGCCTGTTCCTTGGAATAAGGTCGTCTTCCTGCAAAAGAACCCTGTCGATATAGGGGGAGTTCTTGATACTTGCAAAGGCCCGGGACGTTGTATTTAAGGTTGTTTCAAAGCCATCCCGTTTCAGTCTCTTGAATAAAGGACTGCCGATTATGTGGTCCCCGTGACCTCCGTACCTATGCACCATGACCCGCTTCATACGCTTTTCCAATCAAAGTTAATGGCTTTGGATTGATAGTTGATAAACTCGGCCCTTATCTTAAAATTAGACAGCTTCTTAAAAACAAACTCAAAGCTATACTCATCTTTCTCGAAGCATATCTTTTGATGAAGGACGATGGAGCAGGCGAATTTATCCATCATCGTTATAATGTCCTCCGGCAGTAAGTCATGTTTATGCTTGGTGTTGCACCCTTCCTGACCGACATTCGGATAAAAGTCCTTATGGGGGAGATACAGCACCAAGTGACCTCCGACTTTGATCTTGCTCCACCAGTCCTTCAGGGAAATCTCGGGGTACTCCAAGTCCTCAAGACAATGGGAGCTAAACACATAGTCAAATGATTCGTCGGCTAAAATGTCCAGGCCCCGATTAACGTCAAAGTTTAAATCCCCTGTTCCGTCAATATCAATGCCAATGGCCTCAACCCGTATCTTATCTATCCCGCAACCTATGTCGAGTCCTACTCCAAGGCAGTAGGGGATAAGCCTAAAACGGCACTTGGCTGTCTCAGAAACATATTCTCCTTTTGGATTTGTCCAGGTCATAAAACTTTTCCCTCAAACATCATGTATGGCCAACCATAAATGCCATAAACAAGGTAGTCAAATTCCGGTATCCCGGCATCCTTCATAAACTTTTTTAAAATACCTATGTCCATCGGATTCTCAAAGCCCGCCCCCCCGTTTACTTTGTCCGTATAAAGGGGGATGTTCCCGAAAATGATATATTTTTGTTCCGCTAATTCTTTTATCTTACCTGCCAGTCTATCTCTGTCCATTATATGTTCAAGGGTGTCGAGCAACAGGAATATGCCAAATTTATTGCCGTTAGGGTTAAAGTTATAAATACTCCCGCATTCTCCCTGAAGACCTTGTTCCTGAAAAAACTGAACGGCATTTTGCGCCAAATCAATTCCATACCATCTGTTTTTATAAGTTGGGTCATCTTGTAAAATTCTTATGGCATGGAACGCTGGGCCGCAACCTATATCAAGAATTTTATGTGGCTTAAAATATTCTCTACCCTTTAGGTTCCCCAATATCTTCTCCGCCTTGCCAACATTGAACTTAACTGTCCCATCACCCAGGATACGCTTATTCCATTCTTCTTCCCAAAAGTCGTTTATCTGCATCATTCCAACCTCAAAATAGTGGCATCTATTTTCATACTCTTACCTCTTGAAAAGTAATGGGGGAGCGGGGAGGGAAGGGAACCCGCCCCCCCTGGGATGGCGACAGATTAGAGGGTTCACTGCCGCCCAGGATGCCAATGTTACAGGTTATATCAGCCACTTTGTCAGCAAGCACTACTGGTCTGTGTTTCTCAATAAAAGTTCTGTATTGTCTTGAATCATATTGGCTTGACAAAATTATCTCTTTGGCCCTTTCAATACTGTCAAAGGTCCAGCCTACCGGATACATTTCTTTGGCTCCCGGCCATTCATGAATAATTGGTTTAATCCCTTTAGACATAGCTTCTAATACAAACATGGGATCACCCTCAGAGGTGGCCGTAGACAGGCAATAGTTTTTATCTTCCCACCACCTGTCAAGGTCGCTATGCTGTATCGGCCCATGAAGGAATAAGTTTTTTAATTTCAATTCCCGCAGATAAATTTCAATCCAGGAGTCATTTCTTTCCCCGGCAATATGGAGTTCATAATCGTCGGGGAGTGCCATGAGAATTTGAGCGGCTAATGGATAATTTTTAACCGAATGAATCCGCCCCACCATGCCTATCTTTTTACCGTGCCCCCTATCCATGTAGGTCCAGGAGGAAGGAGAGATTGGGTTAGGAATATAGTGGATCTTATCCTTGTGGTCCGGTAATCCCATCCTGACCTGATTAGCAATCCAGGGGTTACAACAAATCAACGCCGATACTTTGTCCCATTTATAATTGATCCAGGGAGCATGATAAAATTCAAATCTCCTCATCATAAGAATATGGCGAGAGTTCGGAAACATCTCCGTAAAATCTCGGTCAGCCCAGGTGCATAAAACAACATCCGGTATGTGTTGGAGAGTAACTTCACCCTTTCCGTCCCACACGGCAACCTCATGACCCAATTCGTTAATGGCCTTCGCATAAAGCGGGAGCCATGTCTTGTTCCAGGGATAATCAATAATTAATATTTTCATTTTACCCTTCCCCTCATATTAAGTTGCATTTCTCACACAAAGGCAAAGTTTTTGCCTTCCCCTCCCTGTGCGCATAATAGTATTCACGGTATTTTTTTGAAGCCAGAATAATACTTAGCGGCTGTTCGTTAATGTTTCCGAAAACAACCTCGCTATTAAAATCAGAACAACAAAGAATCAAGTCCCCCTTCCAATTAAAAACCAATTTGTTGTTAAAATTTAGACACCTTTTGGCTTTGTTTTCTGGTGTATAATTAACTTTCCCGGCCCTGTTATAAAATGTAGGCAACAGGGTCTTCATCCCAAAATGAGACATTCCCGGAAAATCTTCATCTCTCAGTTTACCTTTGTCGGACAGCGGCCCGTCATAGTGATTAATGTGCAAAGAATTAAGACCCGCCTTAAACAGATTGCTGACCTTATCATAATCAAAGCCGGACCCATTACTTACAATCCGAATATAGTTTTTAGGTAAGAAGGTCTTTGCTAAACTAACTATTTTAATTATGCGCTCGTCCAAGGATGGTTCGCCGTTAAGAAATAGATGAATGTCCCCGGCGTATTGATATTCTAAGAGTTGCCTGATAACCCTTCTAATGGTTTCCCAGGTCATTAAATTTTCGGGGGATGTTTCCCTGTTCTTATTTGGACACCAATCGCACTTCCTGTTACAATAATCAATGGTTTCTATGTTGACCGACTTTACATTTCTAAGTAGATTCATTCTGGTGGCTCTTCGCACCAAGTCCTCGTTGTAGTCTAAATTATCCCCCCAGTCTTCTTCGTTTTGCCATCCCTTCTTTAAATCGCTTAACCGTTCGCTCATCCGCTTCCCCGACCAATAGGCTTCGGCAATCAGATTTAGGAAAGATTCTTTATCCCCGTTTAATTCACTCTTATCAACAAGATCGTATAACTCCCGATGTATTTCACAAATATACCGTTTAGGACTTGCGCCGATCAGAATTTCATCTAAGTTTGGGGCTCTCATCCAAGACCTTTCTGCAATACAATCCACCCATAAAAAGCCTTTCCACTTGGGGCATTAATATTATATGTTTCCCAGGAGACAACCTCCATTTTTGCGAGTTCACATAACCTGGCAACGTCATTTACTCCAAACATATAATCAAACTGAGGATCATGATACGATTCATTCAACGGCATATTGATAACCATCGTGGCATCTTCGGCTATAACGTTCCCAATGTTTTTGTAGCCTTGTTCCCTGTCTTCAGGTCTAATATGTTCAAGGCTGTCAAGGGCGATTACCCTCGTAAATCCCCCATCAATTTTGGGGAGTGCAAGAATGTCGGTGTGAATCATATTCATCCCGAGACGTTCTTTACAGTAGTCGCAATACATTTTTGAAACATCAGTTCCCACATACTTCAAATTATTAAGATAAATAAATTTTAAAGCGGCTGCAATGGCCGCCTGACCTGCCCCTATTTCTAAAACTCTTGCATTGTGCCAGGGAATTGAAAAAATCCTGCTTGCTATTGCGGCCCTCTTCCAAACATTATCTCTGCTTTTTTCAAGTTTTATTTTAGCCTCAGAGTCCCAATAGGCCGATTCGCTGTCTCTCATAAAAGCCCCTTATATAATTCAACCAGACTTCCTATATTGGCTTCCATGCTTAATCCTTTGCGTACCTTCCAAAGATTATTTCTGCATTCTCTGTGTTCGGACCACCTTTCTGCCAATTCAGGTAAGGATGCCACGGTTATACCTATTTTGCGGCCCTCAACTACTTCCGACGAAGAGGATGCGTTTATACAAACCGAAGGAATACCAGAAGCCATGTAATCAAATAATTTATTGGGAAGTGTCATGTTCCATTGTGGGCTGTTAATTAAGTTTCCAACCAACCCCCAATCGTGTCTGCTTATCTGGCGCAAAAGATTTCTAAAATCATATCCCGGATGGATAAAAGAAATTTCCGAATAGGCTTTCTTGAAAGCCTCGTCTTCCCTGCCAGCATAGACATGAAAGTCGATACCTATTTCTTTGGCGGCCCCGGCTACCTGCTGATAATCACAATAGTATGCCCCGGTATTAAGGTTTAATCCCTGGTTTTCCTCTGGCAAAGTAACCCGTCCTTCGTAGACCAATCCACCCATCCATTCTTTTGTGTGGTACTGGAACAGCGTAGCCGGGACATAAGAAGGAAGAACTATTTTTTTTTGCTTTAAATCAAATTCCTCAACCGTTGCGTCCCTGACTGCATCGGAAACGAATACTAATGCGTCTGCTAATTGAAAATTATTGCGTTCCTCGGTAGTAACTCTAACGTGAGGCAATCCTTTAGACATAGCTTCATCTGCTTCTTCACTTGTTGACCGGGTTAAAAACGTATCGTGAACATCAAGGACAACCGGCTTATTAGGGAATACCTCTTTAACTGCGGAAACAAACCAAGACGGTTCATTGTGGCAATGGAAAATATCGGCATCAGGATGAAGTTTTATCCCTTCGATACATTGGCCTATGTCTGAATAATGAATAAATGTTTTATAAAATTCAGAAAAACCCACCTGCTTTTTGGCGATCAAGTGAACCTCATTCCCTAAGTCCATTATAGGCAATGACTCCTTATGGACTCTTATGCAGTTGTGGTTGCTTACCATCACTATTTTCATTCCCTCTCCCCTCTAATTCCCATCTAAAGATTAGGTATGGTGAGAGGCGGTGTCCCCCCACCATACCCGGTTAAAGGTTAGCTGTAATCTTCCCGGTCCCAACCGCTTGCGTACTCACGCACATAATCCAAGAAAAACGAAACGGTCCCCGAAGAGGTGGCCGCATTAGCGGCAGTTCCATCGGCAGTTTGGGGGGTTCCGGTAATGATGTCGATGTACGAACCGGCATCAACAACCGGATTGGTGAAGGTTTCCGTGGACCCAATAGCATAATTGATGGCGGCGGTAGGAATGTTAATGGTAGAAGACTCATTGCTACCGTTTACCCTTAACCGTAAGGGGATAACATCCATTCCGGTTCCACCACCAGAAACAGTCCCAAGGGTTATGTACCCGAATTTTAACATTCGGATAGGGCCTTTCGGATAAAAACGAGTTACCTGATTCACGCTCGTCGCATCCGTTGTGCCGAAAGTGAAACCACTGGCGGCATCACCTCCGAACTTCTTGGTTAATCCGAACCAATGGCGTTCAACAACACCATATTTTTCGTCAGAATATTTAGACATCTTAGCTTACCTCCTGAAAAGTTATCTAAACCGACCAGTCCTGTGATAATAGGCATGATCGGCTTGGTTATTGATTAACATTAAATTTTCACTTCGGTTGTCCAGAGGATCACCATTTATATGATGGACTATCTCGCCCAATTTTACTGGCCGTCCTAACTTTTCCTCCATCACTAAAAGATGCTCATAGACATAGCCGTCTCTCGATCTTGAATGGTAGGGCTTCCGCACCGATATATACTTTTTAACAAACACCCCGCCCTTCCACCAATGATGATTTTCAAGAACATGATGTGCCTTAAAACACTTAAGGGAACAGAACTTACGGTGAGAACTAACCTTATCAATAAATTCCTTCCCACAATAAAGACATTGTACCAGTTCTCTCTTACGTCTCCATTCATGATGACATTTATTGGAGCAAAACAAACCCCACCGTGAAGATTTTTCATAAGAATAAATTTCTCCACAATTTACACAAACAGCATTCATTTTGCTTTTTTGGTCCTCATGCTGGCACTCCGATGAACAATAGGTTCGCCTATGACATTTTTTATCAGGAAATTTAACACCACAAATCTTGCATTCCACTACTTCGAGATAAGGCTTTAAAGTGCCGCTATCATCATAAATAGGAAATTTCCAAGTTTTGTCCATGTCTATTTTCCTAATAATATCACTAAGCTGAGTCCCATTTGCATATACGATTATCGGGATCTCCGACCCATATAAGCTCAAAGCCTTCGATAGCGTACCAGGCAAAGGCATTGGACCGGCCAAAGTCCTTGATGGGTTCGGTCCGGATTTCAATCGGAATGGCAACACCTTCGGCTACGGCTTCATCCCCGAAGAAATAAGCCTCACCACTCACGTTGCTGACCCCGATTGAGTTGTCCATCGCATAGGCATCACGTACCAGACGGCACTTATAATTCTTGCCCATCTCGCCGTTTACGGGATATTGGGTATACTGCCAGACCCCTTCCAGGGACTCGTACAGGCTCCGGGCGGCGGCGACGGTAAGAATACCGAAATAGAACTCGCCATCAGCCGGGGGAGCGTAAAGGGTTCCCATGAGATAGTCAATTATGGTGCGGAGATGATAGGCATCCAAAACCACGCTACAGCTTTCGGTAGCCGTACCATTGGTGGTGAAGTTCCCGGTTGAAGCGGTGGAACCGACATACCGAATCTTACATTTATTCATTTCGGCTTCCACTGCGGTTTCCATAACCTTGGCCGCATCGTTCTTCAGGGCCTTGATAACCGGAGTTTTCATGTCTATATCGGCCAGGGCTAACAGTTTTCCCGTCACAGGAATACTATTCCCGTATTCTGTAAGGGTCAAAGTACCCTGGGCCATTGTAAAATAAGTGGAGGGCATGGTGGTGGTTTCAACCAAAGTACCTCCGCCGGTTGCAACGTTTCCGATTTTATCGAAAAGGATGGTGTCGCCTTTACCCTTCCCGAAGTCTTCCTTGGTGGTGCAAAACTGCATGAATCGCATTAACGGCTGTGCGGCTACCCGAACCTCTTTGGAGAGGATAGGGGCGGCAGCATACCCGCCAAGTGATGAAGTTACCCACAGTTGTTCAGACATTTTTTACCTCCTGGTATATTTAGCCGAGGCCGCGCTGTTGTCTCCAGGCATTCTTCTCGGCGGCATAATCTTTTGTTATTTGTTCTTGCGTCGGAATAACTACTGCCGGCGCTACGGGTGCTGGAATAACTCCTGACGGTTTAACGACAGGGGATGCAGGAATAGGAGTTCTGACTTCTCCGGTATTGGCAGGGGCGGCGTTTTGCGGTGGAGGTGTAGCTCCAGCGGTTAAATCGGTCTTAATCTGCTCAATCCTGATTTTGGTATCTTCGACAGCCTGATCTATTAATCCCTGTGGCCCTTTTTGGGAAATCAGTTCTTTAGCCCCCGGAGAACGGAGAATCTTTTCTGCCGCTTCTTTAACATAAGGCCCAAATATCTGCATTTCGGGGTAAGTAGTTACGAAGTGTTGATCTCCCATGCGAAGAAACAATTCTAAGCCCCGTTGTTGAGAAGCCTTGGCGATCGCTTCCTGGTCGGCTTTTTGCTTTGTTTCGAACTCTCCCCGGATCTCACGTTTGGCTTTTTCAATAACAAGCCGCTCGTATTTATCCGGGTCATTGATAATCAGTTCTGTCTTTTGTTCCGGTGTCAGTTCCAATTCGTCTTTAGGTTGTGTTTCGGCGGGCGGAACCTGAGAAGTCTTGATAGTCTGCAACACTTCCAGCATTTGCTTGTTGAGGGTTTCAAGGCTTTTCTTCTCTGCTTCGATTCTGGCCCGTTCCTGTGTGGCTTCGTGCATCTTCCGTTCCGCTTCCTTGGCCGCCTTCTCCGCCTCTTCGATAGTCTTATGCTTAAAGACCTTCTCTTCAATAGGGGCGGTTACGGGTGTGGCCTCTGGTTGCGTAACCGTAGTGGATTCCGTTGCCGTTACAGGTTCATCTTTTTTTACCTCAATGGTTTCCGAAGTCTCTGTTTTTACTACGCCCGTATCCGCTTCGGCAGGGGGCGTTTCTTGCTTGTCCTCGGCGGTTTCCATTTTCTGTTCCCCTAAAGTATCAAGGCCAAGATGCTTGGCGTATTTCTCTTCGAGGGAATCACGGTCATGAAACGGTCTGAAGACAGGCTTGTTTTCCACAAAATTAGGCGGGGCGTCCGGTTTCTGAGTAATAGCATCACTCTGCGGGGGGGCCGTATCGCCTTGTGGTTGGGCCTGCATTGCCGGTTCTTGCGGTTCAAATGGATTCACAGCCGATTCCTTATCTATGTTTTGTCTCTTTCTTGGTACACCTTTTGGCCAAGCCATAAAACCTCCTTGCGAGTCCCGCTCAAGCGGAAGTGTTCGCTATTGCTAAATTGTTATGATTTACCTTCTAACTTCTTCATTATATTAATCGCACTCACAACATCCGGTGACTTAACCAAATGGTTTTTGAACTGCTTCATGTTGATGTAGGCCCCGACTACCTTGGGGATTTCATCAATTTTTGCGATGTCGAGATTTTCAAGTATTCCCATAATCCAGTTATCTATGACCTCAATCAGAACCTTCCCGTGTTCCGATTCAATCAACCTGGCAAGTTTTAAATACCTCTCATTGGCATCCATTTACTGAAGCGTCCTCCCCTGGCTCTGTGCGGCAAGAGCAGCAAGAATAGCTTCGGGAGGTATCCCGGCTCTCCCCCCGCCCCCATTACCACCAGGCGGCATCCCCTGCGGGGGAGGCAACTGGCCCTGTAATTGTTGGGTCTTGGCCTGGGCTTCCATCTTCTTCATATCGAAAGCCTCTTTCTGCATATTGAGGTTGTCCATCTTGGCCTGCTTCTCAGCCTGATTGTTGGCCTGTATCTGCTGTTCTTCCTGCTCATCGACAACCAGTTCGTGGGGTCGTTCAAAGCTGAAACAGTCAATAATCCGGTTTGTCCACTCCCTCAGCTTGAGCCGTTCCAGAAGCGGCGGTATTTTGGACGCTACCCCGAAGAAGTCAATAATCTTCTTAAGCTTGGCCATCTTCTCGAAGTAAGAGGAAATGCCCCTGGAAGTCACCCATGAGGTCTTTAGCATGAAAGCAATACGTTCCTCCCTGGTCTGTGCGGCAAAGGGAAGGCCGAACTGCATAGCCATTTTCTGCAAGGCCGGATCTCTGAAATCATCCCAAAACTGGATAATCAGTTGCCGTGACATTTCAATTGAAGGTTCGATAAGCCCCTCTTCCAGATTCCGGCCTATGCTCTCAAACATACTGTCGGTCTGCTTGTTGGCCCCTTCGTACTCGGTCGCCGTTGTTTTCTTGGTTTCCAGGGCTAACGAGAAGTCAGTTACCATGTCAGAGTTCTGCAAGGCCCGTCTAAGAATCTCCGTCTCAGCCATTGCTCCGCGGGGGACATCACTTATTTGGACTTCATTAATGGCCTTACCGTCTCCATTGACCAGGATAGGACTACCAGGGCGTAGCTTGGTCAAGACATCAGGGTTTCTCAGTCTGTCCGGGTTGACCTCAAACAGCTTAATCAATTTCCAGAGCAAACCATCGAGGCTCATGTTGGTGATGTTGACAATGGCTTTTTGGAGGCTGATAGCACCTTCGATCAATGATTGCCCCTCAAGACGGAACAGGAAGTCTACTGGGGAGAAGATGATGTAAGGCGGTTTCCCGTAGAGAGGCCCATAGAACCGCATGGGGTTCTCAAGGTTCCCGGTGTTGAGGATATACTGCTTGTTGGCCAGAACGACACGGGCATTCTTTTTTAGAACTTCGCCCTTGCGGTTATAGACAGGCCCCCAATATTCGTAAAGGTGAACCCGACGCTTAAACTCATTCTTCCCGGTGTAGAGCTTTAATTTCTCCAGCCGTTCAACTTCCTTGGGGTCCTCCGAGTAATCGGTGTTTTTTAACTTTTCAACCTGCTTGGGGTCATAATACCAGGAGCCGTCCGGCATTTTAATCTTGGATAAGGCCACTATGTCCGGCAAGCTGGCCATAGATTCTTCCACGATATAGCTGTGTTCCGGGTCGAAATAAATCTGCCGGGGATCAACTACCCTGGCGGCCAGACCGGACGACATCCATTTCACTTCTTCAAAAGTAGTTTCTGTGGTTGGTTGAAAGATGTTCGTCCAGTTGACCGCCTGTTTAGCCTCTATCCGGCACTTCTCCTGCGGTTCCCACCAGAGCTTGAGAACTCCGGTTCCAAAGGTAAATCCGGATTCAACCCCCTCCATCAATTTGGTGTCGAACTTTATACTATCCAAAAAGTATTTAAGCGCCGCTTTCTGCCCAGGAACGCTTCTGTCGTTGATATTGGTGTTGAGAGGATCATGGATATCGAAATACTCCCCGGCCTGAATGATGATCCGGCGAATCATGGAAGTCGCTTTCTTGATAGCCGGGTTTAGCTCGGGAACATAAACCTTTGACTGCCAGTCCTGCTTCTTAGAGAAGTCCTGGTACATCCGGTAGGCATCCCAACAATCGTTCCAGGTATTACGCACTTCACGGTAAATTTCTTCCGCTTCCTGTTGACAGGCCAGAATCAAGTCCCTGGTTTCATTCAGGTCGATAGTCTGAGTTTTGGCCTTCTTGGTCTTTGGTTCCGTCTTGGGGGGAACATCGAAAATCTGGTCGCCCGTTCCCGCCGAAGATAGATTTATTCCGGTTAAGGGGTCCATCCGTGAAATTTCCTTTTCATGTAATCATCGGTTGGCAACATCCCCTTCTGTGCTTTGGGATGCTCAATATCGAAAGACCCGCTTCCGATAAACCTCCAGGGTTCCAGGTGTATGGCTCCGCACTCGATACAGCGGTAGACAGAAACACACTTATCTTTTTTGACATCGTAGTTATGTCCCACGAACTCGGCTACCCCTCTCCGGCAGGTGTTACAGCGGTTCTGATTTAACGGCATCCAATCCCTCCAAAATAAAAAAGGCCACTACCGGGAAATGCTACCCCGAATAAGTGACCTTTGGCTTAGTGCGAAAATTTAAGTTTAGGAGACTATTTAAGCAATAATAATAGCTTACGCTTGAATCCCTCCATTGTTTTAAGTATGGAAATTATCTGATCGCGTTCGTCCTCCGTAAAAATAGAAGCTATTTTATCTTTTCCCTTATCAGATAATTGCGGCATTGTCAAGGTTTTTTTATAGGTATTATCTATTTGACGCATAGGTTAAAGCCTATTTACACCCTTTAAAATGGTTCCCCAGGGCCAGCCATATTTCATCCAGTTTTCCGTTCTGCATCTTAATCGGTATGCCCTTGCGATAAATCGGATGGTACTCATGGCCGCAGTTTTTGCACTCGTAATGAATATCATCCCCGGTGCGGTGATACTTGAAGTTAAGCTCATCCCCTATTGTTTCGATTTTCATGGTTCCCTCCTTACGCATAACTCCCCGCTAAGTCCCCCCTGGCCGAACTGCTGGTTCCATCCAGGTAGGAATAATCCCTTCCGCTGTACTTGCTTTCCGGTGTCCTCTCCATAGCCAAGCACATATAAGAAAATGCCTTCCGGTAATGGTCCGGGCCAGTCTTGATCCACTTATTATAAACGCTTCCCGTTTCCCGGTCCTCTATCTTCTTCCGGGCTACGTTATGGCAATGCTTGGCAAATTCAGTTATCAGGTCTGATTTCCTCGGTAGAACCGTCTTGCCGTCCTGTAGTATCTGGTGACTGGCGTCCATAGCCATAGACTGATAAACGGTTATCTTCTTTTGGTCATCATCCCATCTCATCCCGGTTGAAGGGGAGTTGGAGTAGAAACAGGCCCAGGCCCGGTAAGGGTGGTCCTTGGTGAAGTTCAAAGCCTTCTTAGGTTCCGGCAGACCATCCAAAACCAAGTACCCGTCAAACTTCTTGATAATCTGCTTCAAGTCGTCCCAGGCTTCATTAGGGTTAGCATTGTTATTCGGCTTGGTTTCTCCGAGATAGATTATCTTAACCGATCCCCCGTACTCCTTCCTTCCCACAACCACATGGTGCGTCTTAGGCCCTATATCCACCCCGATACAGGTAGGCACGTCCGATCTCTGTTCCATCCCGTGAGAACCGCACATGGCTATAACGTGGGCCACTTCCATCCGGTTCTGAACCTCTATGAAAGCCCTGGCAAGCCGTTGGTTCCAGAAGTCCTGCGGGTACTTGGTCGTATGGTACTCACTCCATATCTCGTCCATAGGGACATAAATAGAGTGAAGCTGGCTGACACAGTACCCCACGGCAGGCCGCCCATTCAGTTCCTTGCCCGGATATTTAGCTACATACTGATTCTTAGGGTGGGAAAGGTTCAACTCCCTCTGGCACTTGACACAGACCCGCTTGGCCCCCTCCGGTGTCATAATCAAACATTCCGGGAACTCTTCTTCCATGCAGGTGTAGCTCCGGCATCCCTCACAGTACATCATCCGGTATCTCTGGTCTGTAAGCTGGAACTTATCATCCACCCCGAAGTCAGGGATGGTAGGGGTACTCAGGTGAACTTCCTCCTGGAACTCGCTATGAGCCATACGCTTATGGGCCATATCCACATAGGTAGGATCTTCAACCTCGTCCTCTTCATCGAACACCAGCTTATCCGCCGGGGTTGTCTTGGCCCCCATCGGCCCCCGTAGACCAAAGAAATGAAGGGTGCAATTCCCAACCTGTTTGATATCCGCAGAGTTAGTGTTTCTAACCATACTTTGCAGGATAGGATTGGCCTTGATTATTGGGTTAAACCTCGACTTGGAGAACTTCAAAACGTGGGTGTATGTAGGAAAATAGTAAATCAGCCCCGACTTTAAACGATAAGCGCAGTCATGAAGTGAGGTTATGACGCACCACTCTGAAAGGCCCAACTGCGCTCCCTTAAGCAAGACGATATAAGGCGCATGGGTGTCGTAGATATCCCTCAGATATTCATGCCCCTCGAAGGTAAAGTAGTTCCCGGAAGAAGGCAGGTAAAGGTGATTCTGCATGGCCCATCTTCCAGGGTCCACCAGGCTCAAAGCCTTCTCATACTTGAACACATCCTTGTCGGTTATCTTCCCGACTACATTCCTGCCAATAACCACCTTGAACGTCTGAAGCTGAAGCTCGTTCATCTTCCCAAGCAGGGCTTCAACGTCCGCAGGCGTACTATCCGGTATCCACTCCTGCTGAGGCTGTGCAGGCTGTTGAGGCCGGTATCTGGCGTATTGGCCTTTAGGCATACCCTGGCCTACTTACTCCCCTCAAATGACATCCGGTCCTCTTTCTCCGTAAACCCCAAATCAGTTATCTGAAGGCAAACCCGCTTTTCTTCACCACCGTCCGTCTTTAAGGACTCCATCGACTCAATCGAAAACTTGGCCGTCAACTCCCCCGTCTCCCCCACCTTGTGCTTGTCCATCCTAAACCCCAGGGCCTCAATCTGGTCGTCTTCCAGGTGAATCTTCAGCCCATAGGGGTAGTTTGGCATCTCGGCCATATGCGTAGCATCCAACTCCCGCCCCTCTGTCTTCTGCTCCTTGCTCATCTTCATACTGGTCATGCCCATAGCCTTATTCTCCTTTTTTGTTCCACGTGGAAACCCTATTTCTTCTTCTTCCCGGACACCACCGGACCCATCTGCTTTTTGGGCTTCTTGCCCTTCGGCTTGTCCTTCTTCTTAATTGCCATTTGGATCACCTCCCTTATTTATTAATCTCTATCAGAACTTTTATAAGCTTATTACCCCTAAAATAGTAAAGACCATTGGAAGTTAAAACCAATCTCTTCCCCTCAAATTCAGTCATTGAAATAAATGTTTCCTCCGTAAAGCGCCTTATCTTTTGTATTTTATCCTCCCCCTTACCCATTAGGTTGTCCCTCCTTTAAATGGTTAAGTTCCCTAAATGCCTCCAGGCTGGATTGGCTCGCCTTCTTCATTAACACCACCTTGGAAAAAGTAATACCCCACTTTTTCTTATTCATCAGGGAACTTA
>Ga0208957_1000164_pt1 | contig 56426 bp, 98 predicted proteins | sample RifOxyA1_FD_184029 | JGI IMG/M metagenome (GOLD analysis project Ga0208957, IMG submission 184029) | Groundwater microbial communities from Rifle, Colorado - Rifle Oxygen_injection A1 (SPAdes) | ecosystem: Environmental > Aquatic > Deep subsurface > Groundwater | place: Rifle, Colorado, United... | reverse complement strand
CGCCAGCATCAACCGGCTTCTGCGTCTGCTCCTGTTCCTTTACGGCATAGGCGATATTCTTGACCAGCACGCTTTCTGCCATGTCAAGCGGTAACTCGCACTCCGCATCATAGGCGGCCTGTGCTTCAGGGTATACAGGAATAGCACCCTTAGCTGTAGACCATGAGACATCCAGCCGCGCCGCGATAGTCGAGACAATGCCGCCGCTGCCTGCGATTGCCTTGAGTAGTTGCGCCTTGCGTATCTTGGTCGGATGCTTTGCCATTCGCGTTATTCTCGGAATTACTCTAGATTCTCTCTATGGATAGGTGGGGGAACGCCTGCGACATGCGCTCTAACGCCACGCTACAATATGCCGCAGATATTTCCACGGCTCTACACTTGCGCCCTAAGTTCTGACAGGCGACTAATCCCGTTCCACTTCCACAAAACGGCTCGTATAAATCGCCCGTTGTATTATCTATAAGGCTTATGACAACTTGCGGCGGTTTTATTGAAGCGTGCCAGCCGTCAATCTCAACCATGCTTTCCTTGTCCCAATTCACTAAATAACAGTCGTGCATATATTCAGCGGGGATATTCCATTTCGGCTTTCCAATACTGGAAACAATAATTGCTTCTGATTTTGTAAGCCATCCATGCCAAGTAAAAGTAACGTCATTCTGCTTGTACATCCACAAAGCCCGCTCAAACTTATGCCCCGCGTCCCTTACCGCGTCCAGCCACACAGAAAACAATCGCGGCGATTGAAAATTTATAATCACACCATTCTCTATCGGCATTACAGCAAGGCAACCATCAAACAACTTACGCAAGCCCTCGGGATCATCGTTCTCTATTCCCTCGCGGTTTATCCCGTAAGGGCTATCGGTTACACACGCGCCCGCCTTCTCTCCCTGCATCACCCTCGCCACTACCGCCGCGTCGGTGCAATCGCCGCAAATAAGTTTATGTCCACCGATAGCGAACATATCACCTGTGCGAACTTTCCACTTCTCCAGCAGTTCGGCGGCTCTATCAATCTCCGGCTCTGCGTCATTTGTTGGCGTCTCACTTTTCAGCATCGCATCCAGCGCACTAGCGAACCCGCGCGTGTTCAGGAGCATCTCGGTATCGAAGCCGACCGATGTTAGAACAGATGTGTCAATTCCACTAAGCAGGTCAATATCCCATGCACCGCCTCCAGCATTTGCTACCAGATTCGCCCGCGTCCGCTTATCCGCGTCCCAGCCCGTTACCGCCCGGTATGCGAAGCGCCTGCCCTGGTACTCGAAGTGTCCGAGTAACGCGGTTCCGTCCGGTAGGGCAGGGTCAAAGCGTTCGGTGATGACCGGCTCTGTCTGCATCAGCGCCGCAACGTTGGAACGCTGGTTCCCGCCGATGACCTCATCAGTCTCAAGATCGTGGACGATTCCAGATAGATCGCCAAACTCCTGCATGGTTTCCTTCAGCCGCTTTGCCTGCGACTTCGAAAGCGTCCTGGGGTTATCTTCGAAAGGCTTCATTGGTTTATTCTGTATTCCATGTCCACGTTACCGTGTGTCCGGTATCAGTCCTGGTCATTACGAAATTGTAGGGCGGCACGTCTTCAATGTCGCAGCTAGTCGCAGGCTTCCAGGGATCGTACTGCCTACGCATCATTAGCCAGGGCAGGACGTAGGCGGAGAGGGCGAAGCCGAGCAGGAAGGGGAGTAGTTTTTTCATGGTTTCCTTATCATTCGATATAATTCCAAATAGATGGAGTGATACCCAGAAGGGTAAAACAGCCAACAAGCGGTAAAAAATTAGTCGTATAACTGAACATCACAGCACCGCCTCCGCATGACGAGCAGACGAAATCACATGGATCGCGCCACACGATAATCGTTTCCTCTCCGCAACAATCACATTGCATCCATTCACCACGTCGCATTTCGCCTCATCTTGTTACATATTGCCCGGCTCATGTCAGTCGCGCTTATGTATCTCCAGTCACTCATACGCGCCCATGTCCTTCTCGCCCTCCAGTATCCGCCCCGGTTGGATTGGCCTCATGCGCTGGCTGTCCGGCTCGATCGTCACTCTCACCCATTCCCCTCCAACATAATGCGGTACGGAGTAGGCCACCGGCCAGAAATTTGCCCGGTAGTTTTCCGCCGCCTTGCGTGCGTCCTGGTGCATGTTTTGGATCTTCTCGGTCTCGGTCATTCAGGCTCCAAAATTAGAACAAATGTCATAGTACTAAAGTACTACATACTACTTGATAATCAAGATGTATACTAATATCATCTCAAGAAAGGAGATGGCAAAATGCACACTCACTCACCACAAATCCTCAGCAACGGACTCACACTGTATGTATGCTCATGCGGAGCACGCAAACAGAAGAGCAAGATCATCAATGGCAAAAAAGTCGAAGTCTGGCAGATTGAAAGCAAAGCCGAAGAAGCCGCTCGCAATCATGCAATCGAAATGCTCCAGACCGAAGGCTACGGTTACGGCAAAGATGCGAATGATCCGCTTGACTCTCACGACCCTCGGAATCAGGACTAGGACGGACGCCATGAAAAAATGCGAAGCGTGCGGAACCACGAAAAACATCAACGGCAGTCTTGGCGGGGTGCTCCTGTGTAAGGAGCACTTTGCCGACATCCTGGCCGAAGTCGAAACGATCCGCGCCGAAGGTAAGCAGGTCAACGTGGCAGGAATTGCGCGGCGCATGTTCCGCGAGCAATTCTCGACTGGCGATTACATCCTGCGAGACATCCCCGCCGAACTCTGGGATGCAGCCAAGCACAAGGCGGTTGATGACGGCACATCGCTCCGAGAGCTTATCCTGGATGCCTTGCAAACATACCTGAAAAATTAAATGCGCGATAACATCAACGAACGCAGAGCATATATCAAGAGTCTCCTTGACAACGGGGAGGCTTTTGAAGTAAGGGAAGTAGCCAAGATGTTCAGCAGTTCCTTCCCTGCTGTTATGAACGACATAAGCGTTGTTCAAGGCGGTGGGTCTTATTACCGAAAATTGCCCGGAATGGGAATAGCGTCTGTCGAAAACAACAGGGCTCACAAACTTGGGCTTGATGGAAAAATCACCCGCGATGAATGGGTTGCCGTTTATGAAAGATACGGGAATAAATGCGCTAATTGTCATAAACAAAAACCTTTGACAATGGATCATATTCAGCCGCTTTCAAAAGGTGGTCTGCATTGCATTGAAAATATTCAGCCATTATGTAAATCCTGTAACTCGCAAAAGAAAGATAGGTGGTAGCACGTCTCTTACTCCTCTGTGGCGCTTCGGCGCCACTTTTTGTTTCTCGTCATGCCGCCACCAGCTTTGACAAGTATCCAACCACGTTGTTTTTCGCCGCGTACGCTTGCGCCGCGTCCCATCCGTTGGACCTCAGCACGCGCCGTACCTTATTCATCTCGCGCGCGTGCATAGCCCGGTAATGAGCGCATTTTTCCTTGCTGCGCCCGATCTTTTTCGCGCCGCCTGATTTGGCTTGTGTCATCTCCACATCACTCCTGCCTACCGGACAGGCAGGCCGCTAATCAGAATTGCCACGAACAGCAGCGCCAGGAACACGTACCAGAGCCAGTAATTGTCCTTATGATCTTCGTCTTTCATCTGTCTTTCTTCGCAATCAGCAGTTTCAGGAAATCAAGTATGGCTGTAATGACTGCATATCCATCAGCCCATGTTGATAAATACAGGATTTCAGGTTCCTTCTGGAATTTCAGGTAAACATGTACCTCATACATCGTCCCGTATTCACGGTCATCCGTTTTGAGTTCGATCTTTCGTATGTTCATTCATGCGCCTTTCTCTACCTTATATCCTGCAATAACTGAATTCGGACGTGCTTCCGGTCATGGTAAAACCTCAGCCACGTTGCGCCCATCGGCTTCGGCGGTGATCCCCTCTGCACATGCCAGCCGTTCGCGCCGTCAAGATAATCGTCCTTGTACGTGGCAGTCCTGACGTGATACTGCACGTCCTGACTGATAACGCCTCTTTCACTGATACGCTCACGCTTCAAAGCCAGGAGCCAGCTTTCATGGATATGCCCATTCACGACGATCTGCGCGTCCGGCAAATACACGGCCTGCCTGTTGGACTGGATAACGCCCTTCGTGACAGGCCCTCCGCCACCCGAACCGTGGAAGTATTTCAGGTTGACACTCTCGGATTGTGTCTTTCCGATCTTGAACAGGAAGCGCACCCATCCACCATATTCGCCGGTATTGATCTGCGTCCTGGCTTTTGTGTTTAGCTTTCCAACCAGGCGGTTGATAAGGTCTGTGTCGTTATGGCTTTGTATCGCCGCTTCGTGGTTGCCTCTCGCTATGAGTAAAAAGCGATCTGCGTATTTTTTGTAAAACTCGGATGCGTCCTCCGTGATTACATCCAGATAACCACGCCCGTCCTGCATCATATCCATGTACTCTGGACGCATCTCCGGGTAACTCCTGCGCGGGTCGTACTTGCCTTGCATGGCGTCGAATATGTCGCCAAAGTCAAATATGTGCCCGCCGCGCTCCTTCACCATGTCCAGATGTTCGATTTCCAGTTCCCGGTTGCAGTCCCGGCTATCGTGATGACGGTCAGCAGATAACAAAAACCAGTGTTCCCAATTTTCGCCAACATCATCGAAGCGCACCGTCAGGACGTTCCTGCTATTCTTTTCGATTTTCAAAGTTCTGTCTGCCGTCCATTCCCTACCGGCATGGCCTCCACGGACGGCAAACACAACAGGCAGTACCAGCCGTCTTTGCGCCAGATCAACGTCTTGTGTCTTGCGCCGCATTTGCAGCACTCGTAAACAAGGACATAACCGCTGGAATATACGTACATCAAAGCGGCATCCCTCCTGTGTATCCATTGTCTCTTGCCCATGCGTCAATCGAGAGCGCCCAGGCCAGGGATACGACAACGGTGTCCGGGGTTCCTTCAAACGGTGAAACTAAATCGGCAAATACGGTGTTCCCGTTCCAAAGACATACATAATGCGCCTGAGGCGCACCTTTTGGGGTGATGATGCCCCAGGGGAAACCTTTCTTGTCGAATTCTATGGCATAAACAGGAAATTCCTTCCCCTGCGTGAGTTGTATCCCTACGAGATTCCCGTCTTGAGTCGAATCGGGTGTGCCTCTTACGTTGAGACGAAATGCTTTTAGACGATATGTACCTGGGACGAAGTTGTAAGTCATTTTTATTCCTTCCAGTATTGGCGGTTGAATAAGTTCATGCTGACACTAACTCCAGTTTCACTTGCGCTATCTCTTTTACTTGCTTCTCGAATTTCAGGAAGCCAATTAAGTCATCTTTGCTGATCTCTTTGCGGTCAAGCCAAATCTTTCCATCTTCTGGATTTGTTTTCTCAAAAACCAACAGATGAAAACCTTTGTAACCTTTCATTCCGTTACAGGCTTTATGAATCTTCCTGAATATATTTTTTTGCCAGGGTTTGACATACCCCCGATTCCGTTTCTCCTCGATAATCATCCAATTGCCTGTTTCCTCGTTGAGCCACACATAATCTATATTTGTGACTCTATACCCCAAATAACTATCAAGCGGGTCATCTATTCTCAGAACCGTCTCATTATCTGGAGCCTTGTTTCTCAGCCACAAACCAAACTCGGTTGAGTTGTTGTCTCTACGCTGCGCTGTCACTTCCCAACCTTCCAATTGAGATATTGACATTCTGCTCATCACAGTCAACACCATCAAAAAAGCATTTGTGTTTTAGCGCGGCTTTTCCGGTTGTGCCTGCCCCGCAGAACGGGTCCAAGATAGACTGACCAGGCAGGCATATGCCACTGACAATCGAGTACATGCCACTCTCGGACTGACCCCATTTGTGAAGGTCTTTATCGTTCCCGTCACTCTTGAATACATCACCAAAAATCTTGCCTTTGTAATCGCCGTTGGAGAATACCAACAGCGGTTTCCATGTCGAATTGACGTTCCTCTGTCTCATCGGCGTAGGCTGTCCGGGTGTAAGATATGCCGCCGTCCAGTAGTATTCGATATGCTTGCTCATCATGCAGTAAATCTCATCAAGGTAAGATTGACCGCACATGGCAATTAACAGCCCGCCAGGTTTCAGCCATTCCTTAGCACGCTCTGCCAGTGTTTCATAAAGCGGCAAATATTCTTTTGGATACGGCGGGTCGGTGATAATAAAATCGTATTGTCGCGGCGCTTTCCATGTTGCCATGTCCGCATGGTAAATGTGCCACTTATCGGACGGCTTGACATTCTCAGCACTGCTGGCAACTTCAGCACGTGCTTCCTGCCTTACGTAATTTTTAGCTATACCCCGCAAAGCCGACGCGCTGATTTCCTTGTCGTAGGCGAGGCATTTATCCACCCACTCATTGAATTGTTCTTCCGGCAGCGCCGCCTCCAATTGCCAGCGGGATGATTCGTATTTGTCTATGCCTTCGGGTAACGCAGTCGCATCTTGCGACAGCGTGCGAGCATCGCCGCCGTTATGAGCGACATTCTCCTCCAGCCACCCGCCTGCTTTCCGCTCGGCTTGCAACTGGAATATCTTGGCTTCCTGCGCGGCTTCCTTGAAGCCCTGCGCGTTGGCGAACAGTTGCGCCGCCGCCGCCATGTCCCTAAGCGTGAGCATAGTTGGTATGTCATTGGCGCGGGCTAGTCTCTGCCTGCCTTCGCTTATTTGAACTAATGCGGTATCTTCGATCACATTCAACTTTTCTACTAATTCAATCATTGCAGCCCCACGAACCACAACACCACGAGCGCCAAACAATCCAATAACAGCGCGAAGAAAAATAGCGGGTTCATCACCAGCGCCTCACACAAGGCCCGGATGTAATCGTGTGCATCCTGCATCCATCTTTCAAAGCGGGACAAGTGGCGGTAGTGTCTCATCGGTTCCACCCCACCGCCGCGGCAATAGCAACACCGAGACCATTTACAATATCGAACAGATTTGATTTCTTCTGCATCTCCCGAAAGTTTCCACCCAGGTTATCCATGTCGGCGATCAACTTCTCTATTCGTTTGGAGTTATCCAAACTTCGCTGTATCTGTTCCATGATGCCGCGGAAACGCTCGCTATCCCGGCTGTCACTTTTTTCCAGCACAGAGACGCGGCTCACTAATTCGGTATGCCTTTCCTCATATCGCTTGTAAAAATCGGCCTGGTTTTTTATCATCACATCCATGAGGGTTTTGAGTGTTACCAGAATGTCATGATCGTTTTGTTCCATCGTCAACTCACAAGCCTCCCGATAACCGTTACCGTCTGGTCGGTATACGGTTCCTTCTCCAGTTTTTCCCCCAGCCAGTCATGGAATTTTTTCATGTCATACGGAGTCAAATGCAATTCGTACGATGACCTGACCACGTCTATCGACGCAGACGGCTCGAATACTATTGCGTCCACAAATAGCTTGAGCGGAAAACGAACTATGTCAGTGTATTCCGTGCTCCCATCGAATTCTGTTTTCTTGTTTTTATCCATAGTTCAATTTGGTCAAGCCCCGGCCATCACCTGTATCAGGCATGGAGTGAGTGTTGGCCGGGACGTTGACACTACATATATGCCAGGAGGTCGCGTTATTCCTCCAACCTTCGACGGCGATCAACCCGCCTCCAGCGCGGGCGGCACGACGGCCGCCCCACAATACAAGCCAGTGGAAGCTGCCCACTCGGTTCATGATCCCGCTACGCATCAGTTTATAACCTTCGGTTTCTGTCATGGCATATAGGGTAACACCTGCACTGGCGTGCGGCGCAAGTGTAATTGTCCCGCCGCGCCGCCCCGGAGAATAGATCGAGCCAGCGGCGCAAGCATGGGACGGGGATTATTTGAAGCCGCGTAAGCCAGCCTTAACAAGCCCAGCGCGGACGAAAGGCTCGACGATCTCGATGCCCAGCTTCGCCAGGACGTAGACCACGAAGGCAAGTAAGACCTCTTGCGAGACAGGAAAGTCCGGGAAATATTGCACGATGATCCCGTATGCCAAACCGACCGCAAGGGCAATCAGAGTCAGACTAAGTTTCATTTTCAAATCTCCTTATGTTTACAAACAGGCTTATTATGTTGACAAAAAAAGCGCCGCAAAGACTCGGTTGAGTCTTTGCGGCGTGTCACTTACGTGAGAGGTCGCTTTGCATCATTCAGAGGGCTTGCGCCGTGTGAATGACGATATTCAATTACAAAATATTATACCATCAGTCGAGTAGTTTTGACAGTTGACCGGCGCTTCTTTTCAGAGCGCCAAAGAGTTTATTCAGCCGCGTATCATGCTCGGCTACTTTCTGCTCGATAAAATTCAAGTTCCTGTACCACTCCACCCCCTCTGGAATAACCATAGCCTGATTTTCAGGACGGGCATTTAGCATTACCCTTCGGAAAAAATCACGCCGATATGTCGTGTCGATTTGTCGCAGCCAGTCCTCCTGGCTCTGTGTCAGTTGTGCTTCGCCCATATCGTGCTCCAATGGCGGACTGGCTGGAGCCTGGTCCCGCCCCGCTAATCTAGACGTGGATTGTCACGCAAGGTAACATTTCCAAACGTTGCAAATTCATTACTGAACATTTGTTCGGGTTATGATCTATTCATCTTTTGGAAACGATACAAAATTAGCAACAGTAAAATATACGCAATGATATATCAGGCACTTCAAGCACACATAATAAAGATATATCTCGTCTTGAAGAAACTCCGCGGAAGTAGGATCGCCAAGCGGTGAACCACATTTCTTACAAAAATATTCTTGATGAAACGTTGTTATTTTCACGGCATCCATTTTCTTTCCGTTGTAGGCAGGACACTTTCCTGTATTCCGGGAGTTGGCGGCAGCGGAGTGTACCTGTACTCATACGCGGTCGGGGTTGGCGTGACGGTCACCACCGGAAGGACCGGGACGCGGCAGGCAAGGCTTGCCATTGTCAATATAAACAACAGGATTATCAACATAAATAGAATCTGCGTTCTTGCATAGCGGATCATCAGAAATTCCGTACATACTCAACTAAGCTGAGCAATATATTCATATCTTCTCTCGCGTTTCCTAAAGCGAGATTACATTGTTGTAAAATTCATGGCGATTTTTTGTTTTATTGCAACGCGAACACTTCTTGGTATCCCAATAACTTTGATCGTATTTTATTTTCACTTTTCATTCATCCGATATAGGCGGGTCATTTCTTCGCCTTGTTCTCGCGCTCGGAGCGATAACCGCCGATATCCCATTTCCAGAAAAGATATCCGGCAATCGGCCAGCACACAACAAACGAAAATACAATCAACCAATCTACGACGTGCATGTTATTCTCCTGCCACTAGGTCAAAGTCAAGACCATCAGCCGTCTTTACTGCCACTAGGTCAATATCTTCCACGATCAGGAATAGTTTCAAGGCTTTGCAAACCCTGCCACTAGGTGATGTGTAGGTCGTTTCCTTCACTACCACTAGGCCGTTTGCTGCCTGAAAGTCTGCCAGCGCCCCTGCCACTAGGCCAGCTTTCGACCGCAATTCCACTAATGCCGCATTCTTCCAAATCTTCCTGGAACCTCTCAGGGTAGTGGCAGTTGTGGTTGATGGTGATGAACTCGGTGACTCGCCTAGTGGCATAGTTCCCAAGTTTGCGGACTTTATCGAATCGTCCAATGTAGCCTCCTTCAACTCTGACACGCTTCCCGTCTTGATAGGTTGACCATTTGCCATGATGCACGCCTTTCTGACAATCGAACTCAATCCAGGGTTGTTTCTTGAACTTCTCCTGATTGCCACCAGGTTTACTTAGCGCCGCCGAAATAATATCTTGATCTGTATCGTCAGCCACTAGGCTAGTGGCAGGTAGTGGTATATCGTCAGCCACTAGCCCCCCCTGCCCCACCGCCTCCCCTACCGCCGCCCGTTGTTGCTCACCCCCTGGGCTTGAGGGAAAAGTTCACCGAACAATTGCCTCATGTTCTCCCCGCGAATGTCCAGCTTTTGACTGATCTCTCCCGCAAAGTCTTTATACTCTTTGCCCTTCCACTTTGCGACGGCCTGCTCGCGGGTCATGCCGACCGCGGCAAGAAATGCATCCATGTCATAAAACTGAGTACGTGAACCGCCAACAATATTATCGCCGTCAATATCACGACTCTGACGCGTCTCTTCTTGATTGAGTGTCCTGCCCGCACGAATGGCTGCGGCTGCTTCCGCGGCGCTAATCTTGCCAGCTAGTACCAATTGCTGATAACGCCGGATTTCAGCAACCTGTAATTGTTGCGCGCCGATTTGCTCAATACTCTTAAGGCGGGTACGGTGATCCAACTCGTTTTCCCGTTCCTGCTCGCGGGTCAACCGCTCAGACTGTGCGCTCTCGGATGATAGGGCATAGGCGGAGAGTAAAAACGTATAGGTAGTAATTAAGACAGGAATGGCGATCACGACCCACTTCTGCGCGGCATCGGGAACACTGGCGAAGTCCGTAAGAAAAGTAATGTTGCTTGCAATCACCGTTCCGCCTGCAATTCCGGTTGCCAGGATGCTCAGACCACTGACACCCATTCCTGTTATCATTGTCCATTGCTGCGTACCGTTGTTTTCTTCACGCGTGTGGAATTTCCACTTCATAATCGCAAAAGCCAATTCAGTGACACCAATGAACGCGATAAAATACACCAACGCAAGAATGATGTGGGGAATGTCGGTATTGTAGAATATTACGTTCTGTTCAGGGAGTAGTTTTGGGGATAGTCCCATATAGATGCCGAGCGTGCCTGTGAACATAGCAGAGATGGCAAGGAACAGATACACGTACCAATATTCCTCCATCTCCTTCTTCCAGTTCAAGCCTTCGACCTTGCTTGCGGCTTTCTTTTTTTCTTTGAGTTTCTTTACAAGGGTGGGGCGAGCCATGCGCTCCGTGATCTGCTTGTCCAGTTCGTCGAGTGCTCCCATGTCAAAGAACTCGTTCCTATTTTTATCAGCCATGTCAATTATCCTTTCTGTAATCGCATTCCAATTTCAGCGCAGGCCAATGTCCACGCCGCCAATGCTATGAACATCCAAATTCTAGGGAGATAGTTATAAATCAAAATCCCACCTGAAATAATGCCAAACCAGGTCATTACAACAACAACTAAATCGCACTTTGTCATGATCTCACTTTCCTTTCTTATCGTCTCTGTTCGCCGCGCGCCGCGGAGAGTACTTCGTCAACGGGTACGTGGTATCTTTTCGAGATTTCGGCGGGCGTCATACGATATACTCCCAGCCACCCACTTCTTACCGTCTTTCTTTTATCGGCTTTCAGCCACGATGCAACCCAAGTTGCCTCAGACCTTTTGAGGGGCGTATAAGCGGTGATTTGTTCATCTGTCATAATCATAGTACACCTTTCAATGTATGTATGTGTGTGATTTTACTCCCCCTCATTCCAGATGTCAATCCCTGCTACTTCATCCCCGCATGGGCGCTATCGCCGTCAGCGTCTGCCCGCATTTGGGGCAGGTGAGGCACACGACATCTCCTGGCTTTTGCCACACCGCATACTCTATCCCGCATCTGCAAACGATCACGACAAGGACCTTCTCTGCGATGATGGTAGGAGTGGTCAATGTCAATCCCTGCCTGACTGCTTCATCAGCCCACCGCAGCGGGGGCAGGCTTTTCGCGGACTTTCCCCCGGCTTGACCCAGATAGCGACCTGCTGTTTGCATCCGGCGCAGACGATAATGACCCGGATGAGTCCCATCTGCTCGGCTATGGTTGTGACGGTGGGGGTGGTCATATCAATCCCCGCCCGGATGCTCAGACAAGTATTTCTCCGCGTATTTTTCGGCTTGAGCGTAAGCATCCTCTCCGGTTTGGCGCTTTTTGGATACGGCAATTCTATTGCCTTTCGCGTCCACGATGTAGGTGACACATCTCCCGTTCTTATCTGGACGTTCGTGAACCAGATTCCATTTCAAATCACTTAGTACGCTCATCTTGTATGGCTCCTGATATAGCCATCCAGCTTGCTCATACTGACATACCCCACAATGGAAGTATCAAGTCTTATCCTCAACCATTTTTCTTGAGCATGCTTCGCAAATGTCCCGATCCTGCTTATCCTTATATGCGTTCTTAGAGTCAATTTGTTTTCCACATTTATAGCAAGTAAGTATCATCAAGCCAGGGCGGTTATATCTTTTGGATGTTGTGTATCCTGTTGGTGTTTTCATGGATTATTCCTTTTCTGCGATGGTGGGAGTACTCATCTTGTATGGCTCCTGATATAGCCATCCAGTTTGTCAATGCTTACATATTCCACAGTGGACGTATCGAGTTTCACATTATCAATGATAACCTGCAACTTCTCACTGTTGCCATTGTATCTATTAACAACAACACTATATCCATTGATTGTGTCAACCTGCAATGTTTCGATTTGGGATAATCACGACGATAAGCGTCATTTGACGGACGGCTGCCGCCCGGCAGATCGCTTGTATCAAAATCGCCAACTCCACGAGTAGGTCCTGACATTTCATTTTCCTTTCTTAAATTGACTTACACAATAAGCCGCCCAAACAACAGCGGCAGCGGCAAAAGAACATGCAGCGAGAATAATGGGCATTATTCGTCCTCCTCATCAAACCTGATACCAACCGTTACGCCTTCCACGCTGGGCAACTTTTGCACACCTACCACAAGCGGGATGAGTTCAGGCTTCGCCAGCAGCAGCGCCGTGAAGTTCAGGCGGTCGGTACAGTTGATGCACTCGGCGTCATTGAACATATTCAGCTTGATCTCGGACGGGTTCAGGCCGCCTTTGTCCAGGGCGGTCTCACGTTCGCAAAGCCAGCATTTCATTTCTCACACTCCCGCTCTTCGCGGTCATCAACCATCGCGCCCAGCCCAGCCGCAAGCAGCAGGAACCAGACGAACAGGATACCTAAAACAATCGCGGCAATGTAAATCATTTTGTCATAGTCCTTTCTTTTTTTAGTTTACGAGCAGGCACTCTGCCTGTCAGTTTCTGCGCGAACTCCTTGCACTTTGCAAACCGTACCGCGCCCCATTCCGGCGAACTCAGAAACAGCCGGATAATCTGCTGCTGTTCGGCATTGCATGTTTTCAGCGTGGCTTCCGCAGCCAGGTTCCACAAGCCGATGAGCAGGTCTGTGGTTCGGCGCGTATCATTCGCAGGGGTGGTCACCACGCCTCCTCAAAATGGTCTGTACCTGGGATTAGTGTCATTGCCTGCCCTAATGCAAGGTACTCGTCAATATGTTCCATCACTATTTCGCGCGGCGCAAGTTTCAGGCTTTCGTAATAATCGAATGTCGGTTGCAATTCACCCTCGACTACCGCGTAGTAAGCTGCGACATAGGGTCTGAACCATTCTGAATGAGGAAACATATATGGCTGTTCCATCACGACCTTGCTTTGTATCGACAAATGGCAACGCTGGCAAAGTGCCGGGATATTCCACCAAGCGCAGTTTTCAGGGTTGATGTCCAGATGATGTACCGTCAGAGTGTACCCATTCTCAGGATCATGCAGCTTTCCGCAACGCACACAACGCCAATTCGCGGCGTCTTTTACCGCCTTCGCTATCTCAGGCCAGTTATCGGGATAGTTGCTGCCCACAGGACTTTTACGTTTCATTTGACCTCCCGCTCGATCTCCTTGAACGTCGGACGGTTCGGATGCTTGGCGTTCAGGCGCTTGTATTCCTGCTCGATTAGCGCATCCTGCTCGATCTTGCGATCAAGCTGGCGCGCCGTCTCGCGGCACTTGTCGCACAGATGCGTCTTACTGATGCCGATCACATAACCCCCACAATAATCATGGTTTGCACATTCATACATTGCGGGCATATCACACCTCCCTCCCGTCAATTCGGCTCCACTCATAGGCGCGCTGTACCGCCGTACCATGCGTCTGCATGTGGTCGCGCTGGTCAGGCAACAAAGACGCAAAGCAGAATAGTTCTGCAAGCAGCGCCTTAGCACCCGTCTCTGGCAGACCTTTTTCCTCTGTCAGCATATACAGATAATAGATACACCTGTTCTGGTTATCTCTGGTCTGCTTCGAGAGCCAGCCGTCGAAGAGCGCGGCGCGTTCCTGATCCTCTTTGTCTGTGCGGAGCATCTTGTAATATCGTGGTCTGTTAGTCATGTCAATCCTTTCTATTCATGGTATGGATCATACTCGGCCCAAAACGGACTATTGCCGCGCCGTATCAGGTGGAGTTTGAATTTCGATTCTTCCAGCTCCCGGCCCTTACTGCACCATAGCGTCGCCATCTTCGCCTTTTGTTCGGGAGTTAGACCGGATACATTGGTATCCTTTTCGTAGAGTTTGGTAAGAAACAATTGCACATCGGCGTCGTGGATCGCCTGCCCGCTGCCCCGCTGGTCGCTCTGTTTCGGCTCCTCCCCCTCCATGCCGACCTTTGTAACAGAGTGCAAGACAACGCCGCATATATTCATGTCATGCACAATGCGCTTCATGTTCGCGCTGATGATCTTCGTCTGTTCAGTTTCATCCTTGCCGCTGTCCATCATTAGCAGGGCGTAGTCCAGAATAAACCATCTGATACCATGCTCGCGTTTCAGCCATGCCAGGGTAGCGCGCAGGCGGGAGGTGTCATAACTTGAGTCATCTATCCAGATTGGTGTCTTTTCATGTTCCCCCAGCGCGCGTACCAGCACAGGCCAATCTCCATCCGCCATAAAGCCTGATTTCATAGCCCGCGTGGATACGCCTGTTACACCAGACAGGACACGCCGCCCGATTGCGTTCCGGTGCATCTCAAGCGAGATGACCGCGCCCGGCTCCTGTTTGCCGAGTTCGATTGCCCAGCTAAGTTCAAGCCATGTCTTGCCAATCCCAGGCCCACCCACAAGATAGGTAAGTTCACCAAGTTGCAGGCCGCCCGTCTTTTTATCAAACTTCGGAAGTCCGGTCGCCAGCCCCCAAACTTCCTTAGGATCTTTGGCGCGGACTTCGATGTCATCAATAACTCGACTCAACAAGTCGCCAAGTTGTACAAAGTTCGCGCTGTTGTTGAGAATCTCCAAGCCGGATGTCTCAGCCATCGCGTCTGATACACATAACTCAATCGGCTTCGATTCATCGTAGGCGAGTGTGGCAATCTTGTTTGCGGCCTGGATCATGGCCCGCCGCGCCGCCGTACCTGTCACGATCCGCCCATAGCTTTCGGCGTTGAGGGATGACGGAACATTGCTAACCAGTTTGGTAAGATAGGCGGGCCCGCCAGCCTCCGCCAACTTCCCATGCCGTTCCAATTCGTCAGCAACCATAACAAGGTCAATGGAGGAGCGCCGCCCGTCCAGCGCAAGGAAGGCATCCCAAATCCATTTATGTCTTTCGATGTAGAAATGATGGGAGCGCAGGAAAGGCGCAAGATCATAAAGCGCGTTATGATCTATCATGACGCAGCCGAGCGCGGCTTCTTCCGCTTCGCGTGAGTGGGGGATAGTAAGCGTCATGTCAGCGTCACATATTCAGAAACTTTCACTGCATATTCAGCGAATGCGGCAGGCCAGTTGACCATAAGCAAATCAGGCATTTCCGCAATCTTGAAAAACTTCGGAGCATTGAATGGGTTATTTCTGCACCACTCCGCGAACAGTTCCACTGACTGCCCCTCCGCATCCTTTTTGAGAAGGAAGCGAATCATGTCATCGTAGCGGCTTCTCCCTGAAACTTCTATCCCAAGCGACAGCTTGACCCGCGCCTCCATGTTTATCTTTGCATTTTCCTTGAGTGCTCCTATTTCAAGCGAGAGCAATATTTCCTCGCGGATTTTGGCAATATCCCGGCCCTGTTTTTTGCCATCCATATACCGCTTGAATGATTCAGTTAGGTCGATCTCCAATTGGAGATTATCCAAATTATGTTTACTCAATATTCCTCTTACTATCATTCCGATCTGCCTTGAGTCGGTTGTCTGAGTCATTGTTGCCTCCGGTTAGGGTTTAAGTTGTATTTAAAAATTGACGCGTTAATTCCCTGCGGCATGGCCTCCCTTCCTTTTTCAAGGACAAATCGAACGGTTAGTTCAAAAGGGTTGTCCGTTTCACTTTTCATCTCTACCCGATTAGGGTTTCATCAATGTCCTGCCTGTTCTCGGCTTTGACACAGGATAGGGCTTTCGCCCAACTCAGGAAACGGCGCGTCGTGGTCTTCAAACCTGTAACAGTTTGCTCCGAAATACACCTCAGGGCTTTGCGTTGAATACGCTTTGGCTTACTGTTTGTTTTGTTGTATGTGGATGCTCATATCGGAGCGTCTTAGAGCATCGTTGAAGGAACTATCTATAGTCAATATGCTTTGTGTTCTTCTTATTTACACCAGGGTAAGGCGGGGAAGTGAAAACTAAGTCAATGCTCTCCGTGGCCAGGCCTGGCAACATTTTCAGGCAATCACCCTCTAGCAGGATGGTACTCATCCCTACTCCTTGCCCAGCGCGGCGGCGAGTGCGTCATAGCGCGAATGGTTCATGTTGTCGTCATGCTCCATGTATTTCCGCGCCGCCTTCTCGATGGCTTGCAGGCGGGCGAGTTCCTGTTCAGCGTCGCTTGCCCATTGCCTCAAAATCTCATCGTCTTTACAAATCCTAATAAGTTCATCCAATGCGCTCATTCCGTTTGTCCTTTCAGCGCCGCCTGTCTGGGCAGACAGGCGGCGAGTATCTCGCACACGCGGCTTAGCGCAAATCGGATGGCGGAGGCGCTTACAGCGTCAAGAGACATTCCGCCTGCTGTCAGGAGTTCATGCGCCCGTTCAAAGTCCGGTTCTGGAAAGATGCCAAGCGGGTATGCTTTGTCTTTCCAGTCGGTGATCTTCTCGACCGCTTCGTTTACATGTTCTTCAATTGCTTGCAGGCGGGCGAGTTCGGCGGGTGCTGCTCGCGCAACCTCAGCCGGAACGCTGTAAATAAATGTGTCACCAACGCTTGCCCCGGAACGGGGGTTCACCATTTCATCCAATGCGGTCATATCAAAATCCTTTCGAGAGTAGCAGAGACTCGCCCTGCTCATATAGCTTCCGTAAGCTATCTAGCTTGTTCCACGCGGCCAGCCATGCGCCACGATCTTGCCATAGGTTAGAGGCGTGGAACGCTTCGCTGGCTGCGCATTCAGCCGCCTCAGCCGCCTGTAACTCATTCAAGCCGATCTGTAAAAGACTTTCGCTTTTGATGGTTGTTTTCATTGTTCGCTCCTGTCTGCCCGTCACGTCTAGCGTCCGTGACTCGTCGCCTGTCCCAGGGTAGGGTGCGCTATCAGGTGGGCAGACAGCAGAGAACAATCCTTATCCACTTAACCCACTTTTGCGCCTCTTGTCTTTTTTGAACTCCGTAAACAACTTCCAATGCTTGCACTTGCTACACTGCTTTATCATGTCCTTCTTTCTGTTTCTTCCTCCCAGCGCGGCGAGCCAAGATGCCGCGCTGGGGGGAGGCAGGGGTTATTTAGGTGGCAGTAACCGCGTCACCTTGCGGCGGGTCTTGCCGTCCTTCTGTATCTCGGTGTACTCAGCCGTCCAGCCGTTGATGCTTGGAGGGCTGGCGGGGTCAGTGACGTTGATCCTGCAAGCCTCAAGCACCTCAGGCCATACGCTAATGCCCCACTGGTTGAACTGCCCGCCCATGACCTTGTAGAAGTATTTACCATCTTCCATCTTGACGGATAGCCTTTCAGCCACGAACGATTTGACGGGCGGCAGTTCGCTGCCACTGTCATCAACGTTTGTATATTGCGGCTCATTAGGATCGGGGGGTTGGGGTGTTTGCGGGGCTTCGGCTGGCTTCGCGGCGGCATAGCCGTCAAAGTTCCAGCCCTTGTCTTTCATGTAGTGCAGGAAGCGCCCTACGTCCTCCATCACAGTTCCCCAATCGCGGGCGGTTGCGCCGCGGAACGTGAACTGGACGCGGCCCATCATCGGATGATTGAGAAACATATTGGTTGAGAATCCCGCTTCGGCGGGCTGGGCAATTTCCTGCAAGGGTGTAATTGCTTGATCTAACATTGTTACTCCTTTTCTGTTTGTTTACTCGCACCGCCACGCGGCGCGGAGTTTGCTTTTGTAATTAGTTTGGATATTTTGTTTATGCAATATGTACATGTACCGCTTCCCAGCATAGGATCGCCACAAACCCGACATTCCGAACAATCGTCAGGCAGGTATCCGCCCATGCCCGAATAACTGTTTTGGAAACGCTCTGCGTACACAAGATACGACCGTTCTGCTTTGGACAATGCAGACCACCATTGTTTTGTGCGCTTCACATCACACCTCCCGATCCGTACCCGCTGTCCAGCGCCTGCGCTTCCCAGGTGTCTGAGGAGGCCTCAGCGGGGGGCAATTGCGGCGCTCGGCTTGCGGCGCGCTCGGCTCGCTCCCGACTCAATGTGCGGGATAGGTGCGCCCATTCGCTCAGGTTCTCGTCGCAGTCATCCGCTTCGAATGCGGCATGTGCGTAGAGTTCCTCAAAGATCAAATCGACATACTCGTTGTCGGTCATTTCATTCCCCTTTCCATAAATGTAGCCAACGAGAATTTCGGCTCAGCGGCTTCCTTTGCTTCCCTTTCCTGCTTCTCTGCGTCTGTTTCAGGTTCACACGCGAAGCAGCGATAACGGAATAAGCGCGGGTCAGGCGTGCCGATTGTCGGGTCGCCGTCATAAACTCTCAGCAACATGCGGTGATGGATTTTGCAAAATCCGCCAATCCCGAAGTCCGCAGCGGTCGGCTTATAGAAGCGCCCGCCCTGGCGATGTAAGGCACGTTTGTTCGAATAGCGTTCGCTCATGATCGCACCGCTTTCAGCAGGCGCGCCCAGTCGTCAGGGTTCTCGGCTACGGTTGCAGGTGTCAGGTTCAATGCAGTCCCGACACGCTCCAGAAACTCATCAAGTTGCGGCTTCATATCAGCAGCATAAATTTCTGCCTTGATCTGCTCGCGTTCCATCTCGATGCGGGCGAGTGTCGCCTGATGGACGACTACTCCTTTTGTCTGTCTCGCCTTTGTGTACACGGTGATCCAGCCTTTGATCTTCGCGATCTGCTCGTCCAGGATTTCAAGCTGCTCCTGCAACGTGGCGGCGCGGACGGCTACCTGCGCCTGGGAGATACGTTTGATTGTTTCTGCTTTTAGTGGGTTGTACATTCTTGACCTTTCCGCCCTACCCCATTTTCTACCGTTGTGGTATTATGGGGAAGAGCTGCTTAACCGGAGAAGTTGAGATGCTCAGTTGCCTGCCCGTCATTCACGTGACGGGCTTTTTCTTATTCTATCACTAGACTTGTAACTCATCAAAAGGGTACACTTCCCCTTCGGCCTCCTTATCTGATGGATAGTATTTTTTCATCCACGCCCTGATCGTCTCGTAACTCACGCCGATAATATCTCCAGTCTGTCTCAGTGACTTGCCATTTTGCAACAGCTTTCTAGCCCGCTTTGCATATTCGCGGCGGGTCTGCTCGACTTCGATTTCCAGCGCACGGCGGGACGGGGGAGTGATGTAATTCTTTTTCATGCCCCAAGCATAACCGATAAACTCTGCCGTGTCAAGCCTTATGACGATATTCCTCCATTACAAGTTTGTAACATTCTGGCAATAATTGGCATGTCATAAGGCTTGACAAATTCATATTCCTGCTTTATAATCCAGGCATAGAAAAGGAAAACGAACATGAATACACACGCAGATGGAAAATTACATGAAGGGGATACACTGATTACTTGTGCTGCTATTGTTGGACACGATGACAGCAAGTTATCATGGGCAATGTCCAGCGCGGTGTGGTGCGGGAGACCTGCTACCCTTGCCACAGTTTGTGATCCATCAAAGAATCCATCATGGTGCAATGTTGGACACTGGTATTGCGCTGAACATGCCCCGAAGGGTGCTAAGCCTATTGTATGGGATGTGCCGGCATGAACACACAAATGAAATACAGCATTGGTAATCAGGTAACAAATAAACTCACATTTATTTATAACGGGAAACAATGCGCTATCATAAACCGATTTCGCACACGCCGCGCGGGTACTACGTGGGGTTATCACAATATATTATGCCTGCGGTATGCCGATGGCACATCCGAAACGGTTCCTGCCGGAAAATTTCACGCATCAGCTAAGACCGCCCAGGAGCCAGCATGACCCGCCTCACCTTCGACCCCCCCTCAGAACCCCCGGACGGCGATCCTGTCTGCCGCATCTGCGATCACGAGATGGAACTGACGCTCGTGGGCTGGGAGTGTACATATGATCATGACGCGCTGGATGAGGAGCCGGAAAAACATCCCCATGCGGGATGTTATACGGAATAACTCCGTAGATACCATAGTTGGGCGGACTTGTTCCGCAGAAAGGTGTCTTATGGTTCATCTAATTTCAAACGGTGGTGATGGGTCAATGGCGTTGTGCGGTGCAAAGTTTATATCCCAAACAACCTACGTTATCGCCGAATGTACGTGCCTGGATTGTAAAGCCGCCCAACAAATGCGTGCAGCGGATTTGCCGGTATGCACCTGCTCCACGCGACCGACTCCAACGACGTTGAGTATTGATCCTAATTGTCCCGTTCACGGCTCGGCAAACCGCTAACGCAAGCCGTTAGCCCGCTACGGGCAAAAGAAAGGAATTTGAAATGTTGAATTATGAATCAACTGGTAATGAATTGGCAGATAGAATCCTTGCGCTAATTCCGTCACATCCTGAAATTTTGGAAATGGATGATGCGTGGGGCTTATTCGAAGTTGATGGCTTCAACTGCGATGATCTTGCGCCGTCTTTGGCTCAGGCACAATGGGCGCTCTGTAATGCACGGGGGCGGGCTAACAAACGCTTGCAGCGGACGGCTGAACGGTCTGCCGAGGCTGTGAAGCGTGGCGAAATGGAAGCGATTATCAAGCGGGAGCATGAGGCGTAATACGCCGCCGCTAAAGCGAGCCGTTGGGCGGACGCTCCGCCGAAAGGAAGTTATGAATTTAGATAACCTTTTTGTCATTGAATTGATTTTCGTAAAAGAGGATGGCAACTCATGGAAGTATGGTTTTACAACAGCCGAGCAGGTTATAGGTTTTCTGCAAGGTGAAATAGCCGCCTAACAAAGGTTTGCAGTCTGACGGGGCTACGGGTTGGCGCAAAATGGACGATGGCAGCATGGGTGATTTTGATTGGAGTAATGTCACCCAGGAACCGCCCCGCAGCTAAAACCAGCCGTTAGACGCCCAGAAAGCGTAAAAACTCACCCTTGACAATCTATAGATTAGTAGTAAAATAAATCTATAGATTACAAAAAGGAGATCGAAATGAACGACAAGAAACAATATCAACTGCGAGAATACAACGGCGGCTTAGTTTTTGAAATGGAAGATAGTTCTTCCACAGTCGCCACCGAAGAATTGATGGGTGGTTATCGCCTGACATACTTCGGTCAAGACGAAACAGGAGAGATCGGTCACGATACCTTCAAAACACTGGAAGAATTTGAAAAGGCTATGAAGGAAATTGCGCCGATCAATCACTGGAAAGCAAACAGATAATGGCGTTGTCCCTCAGAAACCTAAATAATGCCTAAGTCCATCTACTTCACAGATGATCGTTATGAGCAAATCGTCGCCGCTGCCCGTGCCTGTGGCTTCCGAGTCCAGCGCGGGCGCGGCTCGCAGCTTTCACAATATGTCGTGTGGGCGTCTAACAAAGCGTGCAGCGGACTAATTGACGAGCACGCCGAAAAGCCCGCAAAGGTTACGAAATCCAAAAAGGCTCTGCCAGCGGTCAGCCGCTAAAGCGAGCCGTTGGGCGGACTCGCCCAGGAAGAAGGAAACATGGAAAAGTGTAAAGTTTGTTTTCGAGAAATATATCTAAGCGGTTCTGAATGGCGGCATGTTGATGTTGTTAGCGATCATTGGCATCCCGCAGTCCAAGAAGCCGCCCAACAAAGCGTGCAGCCGACTATTGAAAGCATTGGCAAAATGCCCGCAGTCGTGATCTCCAGCAAAGGTAAACAGCCTGTAAAGGGCGGCTAACGCAAGCCGTTGGGCGGACTCGCCCACAGAAAGGTAATTATGCAAAACGATGATCCTACAATTGGAGTAACAACCCTAAAGACGGTTGAGATTGATAACGTACATTATGCCGAAATTAGGAGTAATGGCACAGTTAGTATTATCAGACACATGAGTCCTGTAATTGGCGTTGCAGATTTTCATTGTATAAATCTGTCAATCTCTGCCATTCAAATAATCATGGAAGCCGCCCAACAAAGCGTGCAGCGGACGGCTGATGACGTGCGCGAAAATGTTGGTATTTCCGAAAAAGGTGAACTGCATTCGGTAATGCGTGGCACAATCCGCCGCCGCTAACGCAAAAGTTAGGCTGCCTCGTGCACAAAAAAGTACTCCATGAAAACAAGTAAAACCATTATCAAAGAACTTCGGCAAGAGTTGCACTATCATCAAATGATGGTTCGCGTTGATCTTCGTGCCGTCCGTGCTGGCGTTGCCAAGTGTAAAGAGATTGCCGCAAAAATGAGAAAGGAAAAAAATGCCAAAAAGTAAACCTGTGCAGAAGTATAAAGAACTCACAGAAGATGAACTTGAAATGATACATTGGCGCGCAACTCGCGGGTGTCATTTCGATGGTGGTTTCCTCTACGCATCCGAGTATGGCAAAGAGGTTATCCAAAACGATGTCCCTTTTCTAATCGCCGAAATCCGAAGGCTTAGGGGCATCCTAACACAGCTTGATCCAATGTATGAATTTCAAGGCGGTTTGTACTGTTTCTTTTGTAAAGAATACGAAAAAGACAAAGAAGGTGAAGTTATCCACAGTAAAGATTGTTTATGGTTGTCCGCCCAACACAGCGTGCACCCGACTGGTGGTGGGCACGCCTGCCCGGATTGTGGTTTCCCAAGCGGGAAGAATGTAACCCATGCTTGTGTTCCTATCCCCACCACCAGCGGGTAACGCCAGCCGTTGGGCGGACTGCCCAGGAGAAAGGCAATATTATGAAATTACTAATTGATTGTTATATCGAAAAATATGGCACAAAAGAACAAGCTGTCAATAAAGCGAAATGGATTGAAGATTTACGCATATTTGGTGATGATTGGTATGCCCACCACCAACAGCGTGCACTGGACAGGCTTTGCCGTGAGTGCGGAATAGTGTTGCGCGAAAGCGATGTTGAATCTGGCGAATGTGTTGAGCATCAATACGCCCGCCAGTAACGCCAGCCGTTAGCCCGCTTCGCGGTACAAGGAGTTGTATGTCTCTAATTTCTATGTTGCTCGGAAAGGATTTGCGTAAAAAGCCTAATATGTATTGCTTTGGTTGTGGTCGTGGTCGTGCGTGGTGTTTGAATTACCCACGCAACAAGAAACCTTGTATATACTGCAAATCAAAGAATACAAAGGCAATTGCGAAAAATAGTTCGCCATACATGGGAGTGTCGTAGACATGAAAATTTGTTTGAGTTGTGGTTGTCTTATTATAATGAGTCATAGAAACGATGCCGATTGCTTGAAGGCGTTAAGTATCGAGATATCCCGCCTGCAAATAAGGTTGCAGGAGTTAGAGGCAGCCCAACAAGGCATGCAGGCGATCCGCGCACTTGAACAACGCCCAACTACGGGTGTTGAAGAAATTGGCCCCCCGTCATCAAAAAACACGCATTCGGTAAGCTACGACAAGTTAATATAGTAGTTCACGCCAGCCGTTAGGACAGCCTAAATCTGAATTTAGCCTACTTGACACTTATTTCGCATAAGTGTACAATTGGAGAGGCGGCGATCCTCTCCCTTCAGCCCGTCTTTTCCCCCTACTACACAACCAGAGCCAAGCCGCCCCTGCCCGCGCAGGCAGGCGACAGGAAGCGCGTTTCCGTTCCCGTAATCAGACCTGAGTTAGAGCCAAGCAGGTCTGATTGCTTTGTGGGGAAGTGCTTTACACCAGGAACCCAAATACATCAATCGTCGCTGTACCCGCAGCCGTCGCGCCGGTGGATACTGTGATCTGGAATGTAGACGCCGCAGCCGCCTCCGTGTAACTTGTGTTATCAGTAGCATACAAAACTCGATAGGTTGTGTTAGCGGTGGTCATCCCCGATAAATCCACGCTTTGCCGCCAGCCTGTAAAATCATAATCTGTCCCGCCCGCCAAACTTGCGGAGTTATCCCGAATCACAACCACCATAATATAGGCTGTCTTTCCAGCAGGGACGGTATAAAGGGTTGTAGCCCCCGCCGTTTTCATGTCAACGCCGGTGGTAGTGGACAATTTCTGAAGCGTATATTTCAAGACAGTGGAAACCGCAGCGACATAATTCCCGGAAATAGGAATGAACTCCGCTCCTGTCAGCGTTGTCTTTTCGCCTGCTGACGCGCCTGTGCCTGTATCATCATCTATGTATCTTCTGCCTGCCATAATAATCTCCTACTAGGGGGATTGCATCCAATTAATCCTGTCGCCGTTATCCCAAACTATATAATCACCGTTATCCCAAATTAAATCCAGACCCAGTTCTGCCACCTCAGCCGGTCTATTGTTAGACCAGCCCCCGGCCACGATGCGCGAGACCGGATCGAAGGTTAGCGGCGCGGAAAGATTCGTTATCATCTCGCCTATGGCGTGGAAGCCGATGCCGTCAAATCCTATCATTTTAGCCACGCCTCTATCTGCACATCATTGATAATCGTGTTCGCGTTCGCGCCCAGGTGGTTATCGAATTGAAAGCTAACCGCCTGCGTAGTCGTAACATTGAACAGGAACGGGCCAAGAAAGATTGTGTCTGACAGGATGCCCATCGCGGTTGTGTATCCCTTGCGGGTTCCCTGCCCGTATTGGTTGCACTCGACATGAACGTAACCGTTGAAAGCCGACGCCGCGTCGAATGTGACCTGCATGGAGATACTCGCCCAGCATGGATAATTTATTGTGATTACGTCGCTTGCCAGCGTTGCCAGACCGTGTTCGTCTGTCCACTCGGTAGAAACATCCAGCAACGCATTATCCACCGTGTCATTGACCACCAATGTCGATCCGTAATAAGCCGCAAAGACCGGCAAGTCCTTGCGAGTAGGGCAGATATAGACTTCGGATAATCCTGTCAGGGTGATCTTTGCGCCCGCCGCTGTGCTACTTTCAACTGTTGTTCGCGCGAGTGTCTTTGTGCTGGTGGTATACGTCCCAACCCCGATCTCCGAATGCGTCGGGCGGTTCGTGGTCGTTGAATAGGTGATGATCCCATAGCGCACTACTTCCCCGGTCACTACGCCCGCCAAATCCCAAGTATTGCAGCCGGGAACAGCGCCGGTAAGGACACAATCGGATGTACCTGGGGTGGTTGAGTATTCGCGTGCTAGATTTCTATATGGCATAAGTTCTCCATGAGCTTTCTAAACGGGTGGGTTATTAACTCCGCGTAAGTCTTACTACTGTAGCAACCATGTGGGCACCAGACGTTCCAGCCGTGCCATAGGTAAAAGTGAGGGTATAACCGGATGCTAAATACCATGCAAAGGTGGTTGTAATCGTCTGGTTTTGCTGCGTTCCGTCTGCGGTATTCTTGTTATAGTAGTTCGTGACATAATAATGCGTCGTGCCGTTGTAAATGTCTACTGCTGTATCCTGATCTGTTGCCGCTGTTGGCATTTTGAAGGAACAGTGAAACGTTATCATGTAAAGCCCAGCCGCGGAGATTGAAATCACATTATCCCCAATGCATGACAGGGCAGTGCCAAGAGATGCGACTGTGGTGAACGCCGGGGGGCGCGCAGCAGATGAATCGTCCAATACAATGTAATCAGAAACACTGCCAGATAATGCCCCGCCCACTCCGCCGGTATTGGTAAACCCATATTGCAACACGCCGTTTTCGTCCATGACGACGAACGGGTAGGTATTGCCATCCGAGAGGGTGAAGCCGAGCGACGAGAAACTCACGCCGGGAGGCGGTATCAGCGTCCCGTACTCTGTTTGTGTCCAGCCCTCTACTCCCATATAGATGACATTGCCCACCCAGCCGACCTGCTGGGACAAATCCGAGAGTTGGTTCACCTGGACTATTGCCGCTTCCAATTCCGCTACTCTCTGTTCCAAACTCTTGATGCGGTTTAGCCCGTTTCCTGTGTAACTGACCAAATCAGATGGTGAGATGGCGCAGACGCCTGTATCCGTGGAAGAACCGCCGCCTCCGCCGCCCTCATTCACAATTGCCATTAGATGATCTCCAAATTGAGCGGCGCGTTATTTGTCAGGTCGTTGTAATCCAATGACAATATCCGCGCACTCGCCGCGAAGCCGAAGCCCCCGCCGGGCTTGAAACCAACTGCATTATCTCTCACGGTGACTGTGTTCCCCGCCGCTAGGCTGTCAAATGTCTTACCAATATCCAGCGCCACGCGGTGAAGTTTTATTCGTGGCGGCGAGTTATCCGCCATTGTTTGCGCGGCGTTGGCAAGGGATGTCTGGTCTGTGATGCCGGAAAAAACGATATTGGTTGCCAGTACCCCGTACTTATCCACTGACGCCTGATTAATCCCCTTCGCGAAATATCTACTTTCCTTCGTGCTTGCCTGGGAATATCCGTAAATGACGTTATAAGGCGTTCCCTGCTCGGTCAGGAGAGGCCCGCTGCCTTCAACATTGTCTCTCGTCAATTCCAGCCGGGTGACCGCGCCCTTGCTCCTGTACAGGTTGGCGTATAGTTGCAGATTACCGCGCCCGTCGATCTGCCCGGTCACGTCCCAATCCATGCCCGAATTCGCGCATAGTTTCTTGATGTGGTCATAGGCGGAGGTGGCGAGACTATCCCCGAACGTTTCGGGAATGTCCTCAATAACTCCCGGCTGAATGACAATATCATTAGTGATCATGTGCGCCATGTCCAACATCTGCTTAAACATCGATGCGGGCGTGCCGCTTATCTTGGTCAGGGGCATGGGGCGAAAGGTAAGGATTGCCTCCGCGCTGTATGCTGTTGCGTTCAAAATCTTATCCGGCCAATTCCGGTCAGGCAGGATGATACCGACCCAGTCCGGTAATTTCCCGTTTGCCGTTCCCGCCGCGTCTTTTGAGGGGATATGTTCCACGAACACAAGATTACCGTATTGCATGACCGTTTCTTCTTTCGGCGTGAACTTGTCCTTGAGATATTGCAAGCCGACCGAGAATTCCGCTTTGCCGAAGCCGTTCAGGAGCCACGATCTGGGCGTGGTGGGTGATTCTAGGTAGGCGAGGGGCTTGCAGAAGTGGTCAAAAACACGCAGATTACTAGGCATTATGTTATAATTACCCCCATCAATGAACCCCCGCGATGCTTGAACATCCGGGGGAATGACCAAGCACAGGAGGCTTGATATGAATAGTATACCGCACAAATATATTGATAGATTCTGGGGGCGGGTAGACAAAGAAAATTCCACAACTTTTTACAATGGCACAAGATGCTGGGAATGGGCAGGGACGGTTGGCAAAAAGGGCTATGGTGAAATTTGTTTTTACGATAGGGCGGAAAAAGCACACCGCGTATCATATAAACTAACCAAAGGCGACCCTTCTGATTTATTTGTCTGTCATCATTGCGATAATCGAAAATGTGTAAATCCAGACCATTTGTTTTTAGGAACACAACAAGACAATATGGATGATATGGTGAGAAAAGGTAGGGAGAAATATTACATTGGAGAACAAGCCCCAAGCCACAAACTAACAGGAAAACAAGTTGAAGAAATCCGTAAACTATACAATCCCAACAACGTGAGAGGCTGTAGCCTTCAAGGTTTGGCAGATAGATATGGCGTCGTAAAGACGACGATTTGGTACATAGTAAACGGTAAAACTTGGAGAGAATCACATGACTAAGAAATGGAAAATACTCGCAAGACATAAATGGGTAGCAGGCGCAACCATTACAGAGAGTATGTTGATTGACCCTGATCTTGGCTTTCGCCGCTTTACTGCAACTATTCGCGGATGGAATAACTGGCACATCTGGCAAGGCGAAACGTATCATCAAGAAATGAAGCCAAGAGTTGATGAGATTGTCCGCCGTATCAAGGAAATCAGAGAGCGCATTGACAGCAAAGATGAATCTGTATTTGCCGAAAAAGGTGCTTGGTAACATTAGAGCACCCTGTCGCGATGGATTACATGAATCGTTATTGCGTTGCTGCCCACATCATCCCATTGCAGCGTATTCGCACCTACGGAAAGGTCGAGCCACTCGCTACGGTCGGTTGACAAAGTAACATTGACCCTGCTCCCGTCCGAGAGATACGCGTCCTTCGTCTCGCAATCGATCGTCACCACATCGTTCAAAATGCACGGCACAGCGCACTTGATATACTCGCCGCTTGTATTGTTGGTGAGAGTAGCATCAAAGTAATATGCGGCGGCTTCAGCCCCGACCGCAATTGTGGGTAGGTTGGAACTCGAAAAGGTTATAGTCACTGTGTCGATTTGGACAAGCGCCATTTCGCTGATTGCAGATGACAGCAGGCCGTCAATCACGAAGCGGATCGCGGAGGGGTAGGGGGTGGCTAGTGATGTGGTCGTAGGACCAAAACTCTGCCACGTATAAGTCACAGTTGGAACAGCCTGGTTGTCGGCGGTAAACCATACGGCATTTGTTTGCAGATATTGCAGCCCGGCAATCGCGGGCCAGCTTCCAGACGCGTACTTATCACCAGAAAACAAAACAGTCGTGATCGTGGCGGGGTGTGAAAATATCCAATCAAGCGTTCCTGTCTCGTTCTGGACCTGAAAGTCTGCCGAGCCAATCAGCGCCAGCCCAAGCGACGTGGATGGGTCAGCAAAGGTATTATCCGGCGCGGTGTAGACATAAGATAACCCGGTGCGGGATGATAAGACCTCCCCCTTCCACATGCCCGTCCGGGCGCTGTCCGCATCGTAAAAGTTTGTGAACACCCAGGCCCCGTTTGTGGAGGCGAGCGAGAATATCGGCTTGTTATCATTGTCCACGTCTGGAGCAGTCAATGTACTATCCCCGTATAAAATCCAGATGTCATGCTCGATCCAGCGTACCGTTTTCGGTTGCGTGTGCGCCGCGATGGTTGTATCTTTTTTGGTACGTGTTACGCCTGTCAGTTGATAGGTTACCAGATTGACGCCCGTGAAGGTAAACGCCTCCGAATCAATCAGCACAACCTTATTAACCGCCGCCGCCATCGCGTGCAGGAATTCCAGGTTGGCCTTTGTCTTTGCAAACGTAATGGTGGTGATCGCCCCGGAGCCTGCGATAGATGTGTTGGTCGTCCCTTCCCGGCGCGGCCCCAGGTTCAGGTTGACCCAACATTTTGTATTTGCCGTGTCCATGTCCTGAAGCCATCTATCTACAAATATCCCATCCACGAGCACCAGGAAATCATCCCCGTCTGCCTGCATCTTGGCGGTTGTGAGCGTTGCCGTATCCAGCCCGCCGGATGTAATATCCAGCGGGGCAATGTAGGATATATCCATATTGTTATAGATCGGTATCCAGCGCCGGTAAGATAATCCGCCCGTTTTCGCGCTAGTGGGGGTCAGGGTCAGCTTCGGCCCAATCTTGCGGTTGCCTGCGTTGGTGATCGCCTGCGTCTGCCCGGTTGCTGTTACATTCCAGGTTGTGTCCGTCGCCGTGACGAGTTTCCAGTATGGATACTCGATCTGGAATAAGACCATGAATGAGTTTTTATTTGTCCCCTCATTCCGCACATCGCGCACAAAGCCGGTCACGTACCACTGCGTTCCGCTTGCTCCATTTTCCGCAATTAGGTTGTGGCGGGTGTTATCCTCAAAGTTGAAATACTGCTTGAGTAATTCCCGGTTTGTGTCAATGTCCTGCCCCGCCGCAATCCGCACTCGGATTATAAGAGATTGTGGGTCTGCCACTATTCCCGCAACATACGGGTAGTTATCCGCACGCGGAACGGTAACAACATTACCATGTATATTCACTTTCGAGCCGGGCGGGAAATCGGAATAGAACGGCGAGCCGTTATTGATGCTAATCCCGTTCCATGTCAGCAAAAGAAGATTCATACTCCGCCTAACTGCCCGCTGGTCGCTGCGATGAACGGGTTGGGATAAATGCAGTCATAGGCGATTTCACTCCACGAACCGACATTGATCGTCGCGCCCGCGAAGTATTGATTGACAACCGTTCCCGTTCCGCCGCCTGTACCACCGCCGGTACTGCCAGTCCCGCTGCCCGTCATGCCGCCTACATACCCTCCCCAACCACCTGGACTACCGGAACCTGTAGAAGTGCCGGTATATGCGCCCTGGAGTAATTCGGCCAGCGTCAAATCAGTCGTGATGACTTGCCATATATTTTGGAGTGTAAGAGCACTGAGCAGTGCGCCTATCTTCTCCCCCACCCAATCCACGAAACCATTCCACATAAAGGCCATTCCATCCCATAGACCCTGGACGATATCTTTGCCGATCTCCATGAACACAGTCGATCGACTGGAAATGCCGAGCCATTTCTTTATAGGGTCAATGATTTTCTCATGTACCCACGCGTTGGCATCCCATGACCAGTCGAAATCCACTACTTTTTGCCAGCCATCTTTGATGGCCTGCCCGATTTGTATCCAGGCATCTTTGCCGACTATGAAATCTACAATGCCAACCCAGGCCTCAACAAGTTTATCCATGATTGGGTCAACCAAATATGTTTGTAATGTATACCCAACATCCACTCCCTCCATCGCGCCCTGCCATGCTTCGCTGATTGCGTTTTTCAAAGCAATACCCATTGGCCCCCAGTCGACCTGATTGACAATAATATCCAATCCCGCAAAAGTAAGTCGTATTACCTCAGCGACCACATCAGCAAGAGTATCAATAACTCCCGCCCAATTCGCCCCTGCAATAGCAGTAGTGAGCGTGTCAACTAATTCTTGTATCTTGGTAGGCACATCAAGATTAGTCCAAATCTCAGAAAATAGATTGTGAATTGCCGTTCCCCAGCCTTCCGTCTCTCCTGTCTCTATAAAACTCTGAATGGCTGTAATAACATCCTCAAGTGGAGTACCTTCCCATACGATAGCCAGGTCAGCCAGCCCTTTCTTGAACGCCTCCAGCGGTTCAAGTCCTAAATTCAATCCGCCCTGCATGACAATCAGGGCATATCCAATGTCATGCAATATAGGCGATAAATTCTCAAGATCAAGCATCGCCGCGCCGAGTGCGGACAAAAAAGGTATATCGCCCTCTGATCTCAATAGATCATTGAATCTTTCAAAGAAGCCAATTACTCCTTGAATAACAGGGTTGGTATCGGCAAATTCCATTAACTTCGTAAGCAAATCACCAAGCACAGCCAGGACAGGCCCTCCTATTATTTCCTTCATTTCATCCAGTTTATTTTTGGCAATCTCCACTTGGCCCGCGAATGTCTGTCCCATTGCCTCAGCCAATCCGCCGACCTGCTGTTCCACTTCTGTCAGGATGATATTTTGCGCGGCGGCCACGTTACCCGTTTCCACGAAATTCTTTATCATTTCCTTTTGAGCGTCAGTGAAGGTGACGCCCGCACGCGTCAGTGAGCCGAGCATATTCAAGGGATCATTCAAGGCCTTGCCTAATTGCATGGCGGCGGAATCGACGCTCCCGAATATCTCCGCCATGTCGAGCATCGCCGGGACGGTTCGCTCAAAAGTTTCCCCGCTGATATTGCGAAACGTCAAAAGCAGGGACGCTCCAGCTAGGATAGTCTCATCGGAGAAACGCGTTATCCCCTGGAGCGAACCCGCCATACTTTGTAATTGCTCGGATGTCAATCCAGCCGCTCCCTCTGTCGCTCTCAAGATACCTTCCAGTCGTGCGATAGCCTGCTCGCTCTCGCTGGCTGATACCACAAATTGATTGCCGAACTCAACGATATTATTAAATGCACCGGCAAGCAAATCGAAACCGGCCTTGATACCAGTGACGATATTACCAAGATTGGAAAGAGCGCCGCCGATGTTCCCAAACATCCCCGACGTTTCATCTTTGCCTTGTATAACGATTTCAACAATCGCCACGTATCACTCCTGAAAATGCTGGTTTACCTGCGTTCGTTCCCGTTCTATCTTCGCATTCAATTCATTGATATATAAAGTGAGCCTTAATTGCCATACATACCGCCGCCAGCGCGACGGTTTTTCGCCTGTGATTTTCCAGGGTAATTGATGCAAAGCGAACGCTAACGCTACAACGTCGAACCATCCGGGGAGGTCTGCGGGGTCAGGGAATTGACTTCTGAAGTAGAGTTCAATTGACCCCCTTTCGCGTTTGGGATGGTAGATTCCACAAGTGCTTCGCTAAATTTGTTGATAGCATCCGTCGCTTCATCCCGACTCAATTCATCAAATATTTCATACGCTTCGTCTTGCGGAATGTACTGATTATTTTCGTCAGCCATGAAGCGGCAGGATAGAATCTGGATTTGTTCCAGAAACTCGTCGGTAATACCTTCGCCTTGTTCTTTCAAGCGCCTGAATTTTTGCACCTTTTTTACATCTTTCCACTTCAGGCGCTTCCCTATTGTTTTTGCGTCGAACAAAAACTTAATGTGTATATCCTCAGACATTACAAACTACTTTCTGCCCGTAGGCGTGTGGTATAATCGTTCTTGTCTAGGTGCTTGCGGTTCTGCTTCTTTTTGTTTCTCATGTCAGCCCTTTGCCCGCGCACCTAGACAGTGAAGCGGATTTGCGAAGGGCTGGCTCCTTTAAGAGGACAAAATGATTTGTAAAATCTGCGGCATTAATCCAGCGCCGAAGCCTAAATACTATGGACTTTGCGCCAATTGCCGATCCAAGAAGTACGATTTTTCCAAAGGCAAAACGTGTATGTATTGCGGCGTAAAAATCACCAACAAGATAGTTCATCACATAAACCTAAACAAATCTGATAATCGAAACTGTAATCTTTTGATTTGCACAAATAGTTATCACCGTTGGCTTCATCACCACATGGCTGTTGTATGGGTCAAAGAACACCCAGAACTCAAGGCACCGTACTAAGCTCCACCGCGACCACTACGGACCCGGCGGCGGCGGCAGTAGTGTCATAGGCTGACACAAATTTACCCGTCACAATATCATTGCCATTGGCTTCCCCGATCTTCGAGAAACTCTCCCAATAGCCGGGGAGATTGATCTTCAGGGTGGGAACGCTGTATGTCGTGCCGGGAGTGGCGAACGCCGTTAAACCTTCGACTTTGACTTGCAGTAGGACGGGGGTTTGGGCGCGCCACAAGACTTTCTGCGCGGCGGCGATTGCATCATGCTCGAATTCCAGGTCACAGGTAACTACATAATCCGTGCCTTGCGTGAACGAAAAGTCAAGACGCCCGTCCGCCGTATCCTTCGCTTCGATCCCCGATGCGAACTTGAAATTGACGCCGCGCACCGTGTTGGACTTGATCGTTGTTCCAATTGTGCCGCCGATTGCATCCTGGTAGATTTTCGTCAACCCGAAATTCATGTTATTGACGGCTAACAAGGACAGCCCAGCCGAAAATGCGCCCAGGGCAGGGGCGCGCCCCTGGATGTTTGCCTGTAGCTGATATGCGGTGCGCCCATTGCCGGATAGCGTCCAGTCCTTGACGAAACAATACGCCATGCGTTCGACTTCGTTATCATCTCCGCTCTCGATGGAATAAGTCTTGATCGCGTTGCCTGCGGTAGTGGGGAACGCATAGGTATAGATATAATCCGTCCCTGCGCCATCCTGAGAACCGGCAACGGTTTTTACACTCATTTCCAGGATATGCAGGAGACTTTCAAATGTCGCGGGGGTTTGACTGATTGCCAGCGTTCCGCCCTTCATCGGAACATTCGTGCGGGTCGTGCCGCTGATGATTCCGATGTCCTCACTGACACGTTGCACCTGGATATTGTCCAGGATCGTCCCGATGCCGCGAAAAACAAACGTCGCGGATGAGGTTGTCCCGGCTGTTGCCTCCCTGTAAAATTGTAACTTTCTCAAACTTCTACGACCAGCCATTATTTACCTTCCTTTGCCGCTATTACCTTTTTTTGTTCGGCTGTTGGTTTCTTGTAGAGGCCGCTCGCAAGTATCCCGGCCTCATCTATTCCAATTTCCTTCCAGAGTTCCGCACGCTCGGCGAAATCTTCGTCCGTCAGGTCGCGGGCGGGTACGTGTATGATCGCGTCTCCCTGGCCTATGTAATGTAATTTAATTGCCATGTTCACCTGCCTCTTGGTTTTCTTTTTCCAGTTCTACCAGTATTAATTTCTGAGCGCCTACAGTGTCACCTGCTTCATATAGTCTTTGAATTTCTTCGGTGTTTTCTATCGGCGGCGAAGCTACAACACGATGAAATTTCAAAGCGCCTTTCAGATATTCTTCATACATCTTAGCCAAATCAGGGATTGTCATAATCCTACTCTCCGCGCCACCATCGTGATCTCATCTTCGATTGCCTTCGGAAGTTTTGCTACTTCTTCCTCCTGCACGTCGCGCAGCAGATTCCAGCGCCCTTCGTGCATCCAGGCTTGTTCCAGGCCGTAGGCGTTGCCCACGACATATTTTGTGTATGGCGTGTCGTTGCGCGTGGTATAGCCGTTCGTGTTCGGTATAATCATCCAACCACCGCCGAGCCTGCCTGTGCGGATATATGTCTGCGCCGGTCGCTCAGGCGGGTAAATCTTCATCCGGCGGACAATTGCCTGTGATGTCTGGTAGATTTGCAAGCGCCCGACTTTTGGGATCTCCGCCGACAAATCTTGCAAACCGCGCCGCACAATATCGGCGTTGTTGATCTGGATGGATAACTGCGTCATAGATTTATCTTCTGCTTCACGTTCTCAAGCATTGCCCGGTAACCTACGCAATCCACGCTTGAATAAATATATACGGGCAGGAATTCCCAGCGCAAAATTCCAAAGGTGTCAATAGACGCATCGAAGAAGCGACTGGTAGTCGTGATCTCGGTCAGAAGCGCCGCGTCAACCAGGTCTACAATCGGCAAAAGCGCGGCGATGTTCAATGCGAGATTGGTGTGCGGCGTCAGGATGTCAACAGCAATCGTAGCAAGGTGCTGCATCGTCCCGGTTTCGCTGATCTCAGTCATTGATGTCATAAGGTATGTCAATGCGAAAATCCGTTCGTTGATGTTTTCCTGCGGCGTCGCGGGCGCGGCTCCGATGCCCGCCACCGCCGCCACTACCTCCGCGACTTCCGTTACCGCTGTGGTGTAGTCCTGCGTCATTGTGATAAAATCCTATTGGTGGTGGTGTAAGAGACAGCATAGCGACGCGTAAGAAGATGCAGGTAAAAATCCTGCCCACCAAAAGAGACGCCTTCGGGTGTCTCTTTTTTCACGTAATCCTCACATAAGGACACAGGAGTTTTTCTACATCAGGATCAAGCGCTGGAATGGTTAGAGTGATCGTGCCAACGCTGGACGCCCCGGCCTGTCCAAGCGCCGTGTTGAAGCGTTTGTATTCGCGATTGCTTTGCAGGATACAGGCCAGTACAACGGTTTTCGGGACTGCCGCCCAGCCGAACGAAGCAGTGACTTTCACGCCCTTTTTTGTGCCGGGGAATGAGTAATCGCCTTCGGGCGTGGTCTCTATCATCTGGTAAGGCCAGCCATCCAGTGTCGCGTTGAACGATGTCAAGTCGTAGTCTGTCGTTGCCCAGGTGGTTTCATATGTTCGGTCGCCGTCCTCATCCGTTACGAGCGTCAGCCCGCTTGAGGTCGAGATGTCATCTACAAAGACAAGATCGCCTTCGTCCGCGGTGTAATATCTTGTTTCGGATGCTGAGAAAAAGCGCCGGGCGCATTTGTTGTCTATCAAGCGCGAGACGGCTTCGATGATGGTTTCCAAAATCTCATCATGGGTTGTGTTCGAGAAGTTCAGCACGTCAGACGATTTCACCTGCGCGAGCGTACAGTAGCCGTTTGTCAGCCCCGTTCCTGCGGTCGTGTTCGTGGATGTTGGCGCGGCGGTCAGGCCGGTACACGTGCCGTTGGCAATGGCGATATTCAGCGTGTCATCATTGGCGACCGCGACATGCTTCGTCAGGACTACATTTGCGCCAGAGCCTGAGACCAAAAACAACGCCGCCACATCTACATCGAAGGCAAGCGCCGTGCGTATCAACCCACCAACGATGGAGGCGGTATCTGCTGACGTGACGGCGACAGAAACGGCCTTCGGCGTGTTTGCCATGCCGAGCGCGGTTATAGTGACGGTAGCGTTCCCCGTCCCGGTGACTGTTCCGACGACGGTTGAAGTTTCCACTTGCTTGATGGTCATGCAAGCTCCATAATCATCTGCTGTTGTGCCTCTGCAATGCGCTTCTCTGCAATAGCGAAATACTTAGGCGAAATCTCAATGCCTGTAAAATCACAACCTAATTGCGCCGCAGCTACGCCCGTGCTACCAGACCCCATAAACGGGTCAAGGATAGTTTTGGCCTTCGCAATCTCAATACACCACTTCATAAGCGAAATCGGTTTCTGTGTTGGATGTAAGCCATTCTCTTTCATCATGGCGGCTCTGGAATAAGTAAAAATCCTCACCGCCTTATCTTGGCTGCTCCAAGCGAGCTCGCCATCCGCAAGACTAAAATCCCGCTGCCCCTTATCCCACATCAGCCACTGTTGCGACGGCGGCAAACAATCCGAAAAGTAATTACCGCCCCAAATAATTACAACCTTTCCAATTCTCAGCAACTGGTCAAAATGCTCTCTTGTTGGTCGCCACTTATCCCAATCACCATCGGGACGGAAATCGCGCCAGCCGTTCTTAGGATTGCGCCCCCCGCCGTTTATGTAGTTGATTCCATACGGCGGGTCAGTAATCACAGCATCCACGCTCTTATCAGCCAGCGTTGGCAATATCTCAAGGCAGTCGCCCAGTCGTAAGTCAATCGTCATTCCGCCACCGCCTCCGGCTCTCCTGTGTTATGAAAATCGCTCACGCTATCCCAGGCGATAAAATCTGCGCTGGATGTGGGAATATCGCCAGCTACATGACCTGCTATACAGGAGCGGTCTACAAACGCTTCATACCCGGCTTGCCGCGCGTACTCGTAGAAGCGACGATCTTCCCCGCCGCCCGAAGTCTCGTTGTCGCAGGCGAACCACAGGCCGTCTCCCTGGTCGGGAACTTTTGCGCGGATGTCCTCAAGCACAGTCCGGTGTATTAGCGTGCAGGCGGTTGCGGTGAAGCCGACAGAGACAAGCGCATCGTCCGGGCAGGGGTCTATTAGGAACGGCCCGAACTTGATCCACTCTTTGTGGTCGTAGAACCAATCACGCGTATCATTGATCCGCATCACATAATGGCCCTCATCGCCGTCGTAGGACTTCCAAATCTGCGGGACGACCGGGTTATGTCTCATGAACACTAGCGCCGATATGAGAGGCTTATCCCAGGACAAAAGGCGCGTAAGTGTTTCAGGGACAAATACAACATCGTGGTGAGTGCTGAACATCCATTCGGCGTCGGTTGCGAGAAACTCCCGCACAATATCGTTCCAGATGACGCGAACCGATCCCGCGCCGCTCTGTCTAAATGTCCGCTTTGCGCCCTCGGGCAACAGCAGGTTTACCCACGAGTGGACGCACGACCACGGAGGCGGCGCGCCAGATGAGGGAACCCAGTGGAATATGTGCAAAACAAAACGCTTTCCGGGGGAGGCAATTGCTCGCCTCCCCCTTATCAGTTGTTAGACGGTTACGACTTCGACGCTGGATGCTGTTGGCGGACGATTGATGCCGTTGTACAGTTCCACCACGCATGAATGCGGGACGGCTGTCGAGAGCAGTGATCCACCGGAGACAAGCAACCAGGGCGTGCCCGCCGAAATAGGCACATCCACTTCTAGCGTGACCGAGGTGCTCGATAGCACGCCGGAGGTCACAGCGGCCAGGGATGCACTGGCAATAGCGGCGTAAGTTGCGCCGGATGTGGACGCCTGCCAGGGGCCAATACCCGCCGAAAGTGCGGCGGTTGTGGCAGCGCCATTGCCGAAATTGAAGATGAAGTGCGCGCGGGAGTATCCGGTCGCGTCGACCTTTGTTCCGACCAGCGCACCAACTTGTCCGCCGCTGGCTGCTACTGCAACCATCGACTTCTGAATATCAGGGTTTTTATTGCGTGACATGTTATCACCTCTTAGCTGGCCTTGTTGGTCAGGTAATAGAATGCTTCGCTTTGAAGCACTCCGCCACCGCGGAAGATCGACGCAAAGATGCCGATCTGCCCGGTCGCCATGTACAGGTACGGATTGCGCTGTACGACCATGCCCGGCTTCTCGACTACCGCGTAGTAGGAGAAGTTGCCGAACACAATACACTTTGCCGATGCTGTGGTATATGGTTCAAGGTCGTCGTCGATGACGGCCTTGTAGCCGAAAAAGTCGCCATCCTGCGGGGTCTGCACGTAAGCAAACGGGACCGCGGACGTTCCACCGCTGCCCTTGAGATACCACTTGGTCACATTCGCCATGAGCATGGCGGACTCGCTTGGGACGTTGTACCCGCCGCCGAGATAGCCGATGAGCGCGGAGAGTTCCGAAGGCAGAATGATGTCGGTCGTGGCGGTCGTATTTGCAACCGTCGCGCCGGTCACGATACCCTCAGGCTGTGCCGTGCCTGTACCTGTGGTGAAGATGGTGTTCTCGGTGTTGGCAACTGCGCGCCCAAGAGCATTGGTAAACCAGGCTTCCCAGTTCGTGCCGTTGTACATCAAGAATTCTTCGTTCATCTTGGTCAATTTGGTGTACTTGTACAGGATGAGGTCTTTCTGTGATACGGTTCCCTCATTCTCATCGTACGTGCCAGCCTCAGCCGTCAAAATAAAATCGGTCAGGCTGGTATTCTCACGCGGGACCAACAGATGATCGGAAGGGGTCGTCAGGAACGTGCAAGGGACTTGCCGCGCCCATGACATGATATCGCGCTTGGCGATGATCTGGTTGTACAAGGGATCGGGAACCAGGAACCCACCGCTTGCTCCGGTCGTGATGTTCCAGGCGGCCTTGCCTGCCTTGATGTTGTCGAAAGACGAATCAGGTCGGAGCAGCCCTTGATTTTCCTGCCCGGTCTTGAGCCAGGACTTGAATGCGCCGATGCCATCGTTGTCATCATCGGTCGGCTCAGTGGGGTGGTAGAAAGTCTGCGGCCCGTGCTCTTTCAACTCCTCAACGGCCTTTTTGTACCCGGCGTCCTCTGCGGCCTTCAGTTCTGCCGCCCTCTGCGCTTCCGCCTGGGATTTCGCTTCGCGCTCTGCAAGCGCGTCAGCGACCGCCTTATCTACGGCGGATTTGATTTCTAACTCTTCCATGATGTTCTCCCTTTGTTTGGTAACAGGTTGATTGGTTTGTTTGTTTTGGTTTGGTTGGTTATCCTCCTCAACGGGCAACGCCGCATGAGAAGTTAGTAACGATTTAATTGGCAGTATCTGATTGGTCTTGCGGAACTCTGCCGGATGCGGGGTAAGCGACGCGTCCAGACCTAAGCGCCAGCGCGTGACTTCCCACACGCCGTTCTTGATTGCTTTGCGGTCTACAAGATGCGATGCAGTTCCAGACGACCAGGCTAATTTCCCCGCAAGCCCCAGCTCCGCGATTGTCTTTTCGTACTCATTACGCGCTTCGATCACCACCTCGGCAAACACTCCAACGTCATCAATGGCGAGTGTCGCTTTATTGGATAGCGGCTCTGTGTATTTCACTTCAATGTTGTTATGTTTCTTGACGCGGATCGGTAAACGGTGGTTAAACCATGTATCGGATTGTTTGGCGTCGCCGAAGTCGGTATTTTTCGTGAAGTAATCGCCTTCCAGGTCTGGATTTTTTGAATCCCCGAAGCGGATCAGATAACCCCCTAATTTGACCGCGCCGCCGTCCAATGACGTGGCTTTGACCGCATCGCCGGGGTAGATATATTCCTCATCCAGCGATTTACCCTCCATCATAGGAATTTCACCCCCTGGCTTTTCACACTCAGCGCCGTTTTCCACCATGATGTCATGCACGGTCTGGAACGCCTCTGTTTCTTTGCGCGTGTGCCGCGCGCCGATTTTCAGGAAGTGCTTGACCGCATCTTCCACAGACATCCCATAGAACGACTTCTTCTCCCCCCATATGCTCATGCAAGCGGCGGCGGCTTCGTCCTGTTCTTTCCCCTCTTCCAGCATGGCAGGCATACAAGCCCCCATCCACTTATCTTTATCGTCGTATTCCGATACGTTCGGCATTTATCCCTCTGCGTATTAAACGCAAAAACCGGCTGCTCTCCTTCTCTTTCGAGAAAAGAACAACCGGCTCAAAGTCTAACGGTTAGTTATTGGCTGTGCGCTTCTGTTACACAGTAGGGCGCGTCGCCTGGGCATTCCTGCCTGCAAACATTATAGACGATTTGTTCTATTTATGCAAGGTCTTACTCCAACACTCTTTGCATTCGCGGCGGTGCCTGTCCAGCGCCCGCCAACGGTGACGGTCGTACAAGCCCCAAGCGACGGCGCAAAGGTGGATAAGTGTCACAATGTTAGCACAATTATTCTGTTTCATGTTATAATATCTACGTCACACGCGGCGGGTTATTTTTTCGCCACAAAGAGCCGTCTCTTTCCCAAACTCGCGCGTGTGACAACAAGCGAAAAAACAGGAAGGAGGCGGCTCTTTGTGAAGGTGTCCTATGGATTACAACAAATATATTGCGTCTAAAGAGTGGGACGAAAAACGTAAAGCCAGGAAGAAACTAGACGGGTATCGTTGCCGCCTGTGTGATGAGGACGGGACACACTATCAATTGGAGGTACACCATCGTCCATCTGCTTATGCAAAAATTCCAAACGAATCAATCGAAGATGATCTAATAACGGTTTGCTCCCGTTGCCATAACCTCATTACGGACGTAATCCGTGAAGATAGATATGGACGACTGGAACACGAACCCACAACGATAACGACCAACATTCAAATAAGACAGGAGATATATCATGGCTTGGAAAACACTAACATACAAACTGAACTCATCCGCCCCGCTGATAATGCACAACGGGCAGACGGCAGACCCAACAAACAAGTGGTCGAAGTTAATCAAACAGATTTCATCCAAACGCGCAAAGACAGACGCGGATCATGAGGAAATGGCGCGCCTTGAATTTATGGCGGGCTTGTATCTTGATGAGTCTGGCCCCGTCCTGCCCGCGTACATGATCGAAGCAACAATCTTGGGAGGCGCTAAGAAATCCAAAGAGGGGCAGACTTCAAAGTCTGGTTATTTTTGTCTGGAACATGCGCCGCTTGAATATGCTGGACCGCGTACAGCTAATGAATTATGGGATGATGAGCAATTCCGTTTTAGTTCTATTGTTCGCGTACAGACTTCCCGTGTTTCACGGATGCGTCCCATCTTTCGAGAATGGTCTGCCATAGTTACTCTTAATGTGGAAGATACACTAGTCAATCCCGCACAGGTTGACAGATGGCTTAATGCCTCTGGCTCTCAGGTTGGTTTAGGTGACTGGCGTCCGCAGTATGGACGCTTTACTTCCGAACGCGTGAATGGTCACAAGTAAGGCCCGGCTGGGCGTGGCGTGGTATGGTGCGGTAGGTTCTGGTTTGGCACGGCTTGGTTAGGCGGGGTGAGGTACGGTAGGGAGCAGAGAGATTACTTATCTAGCAATCTCTCTGTTTTTTCTGCATCTACTGGCACGTAACAAGGCATTGGGTCTTTGCCATTCTCGACAACTATTTCTGACTTTGAGTTATTATCCTTGATAATCTTTTTTGCCAATTCAAGCATCGTGATCGGCGTAATGCCTCCGATGTCGTAGCATTCGCCGCGCTCGCCATGCAGTAACACAGCCCACATTCGCCGCGCCATATCTTCGCCGCTCATATATGTTCTAATAGTATTTCCATCCCCAAATATTCTCAGTGGCTCGCCTTTTCTTGCCGCATTTTCAAATGCTACTATCGCGTGATCTGCTGATAGCCTTTCCCCATGAAATGCAAACAACCGACAAACGACCACATCGACGCCGCTATCCAGGCACTCTTTTTCCCAATCGAGTTTATTCTGCCTGTACTCGGTATCATTCTCATCGTGATAGACAATACCGCTCGAAGCATACAGCACGCGGATACCGAATGGCTGTGCATATTCCAGAACCTCATACGGCGAGATATTCGCCAGATGCACGATGTAATCCCAGGTCATCCATTTCCAGTGCCGGAGTTCGTAGTCGCTTTTGCCGATGTAACTGATACGTAAATCAGGCGGGGCGGTTTGCCGCATCCAAAAGCCACAGAAGCCTGTACCGCCTACGACTAAAACTTTATCCATTATCAGTTCCATCTCCACGGCTCACGTATTCGTTTTACAAATTCAATCTCAATCGTTGCACCTCTTGATATTTTCCTCCATGACCTGTTGATTTTATGCCTGAACCATTGCCACCAAAGCCAATTGAACAAACGACGCAAAAGCGATGGATGGTACGGCTTTACTTCCATGCCTTTTACGAACGATGTCAGGTCTGTCAATTCGTCAGATGATCGAATCTCAAATTTCGTGATCTTGTTTGTTTTAGCCATTGTAAAAACTCCGAATGGTTTCCGCTTGGTACTCTCTCATTTCCTCATTGATCCCTGGAAAGACGCCGACCCAAATCGCTTTTTCATGAATGATATTGGCGCCATCTAAATTACCAATGACGCGATGCTCTATGTTCTTATACGCGGATTGTCTCAGCAGATTGCCGCCCATTGCGGGCCTATTCCCGACTCCACGCTCATCCAGATACCGCGCCAATTTGTTACGGTGTTCTGTAACAAAAGCAAAGCCGAACCATGAAGGGTTGCTCCCCGGCGAAGCCTGGACGATCTCAATCGGTAAATCCTTCAAGTTATTATACAAATATGTCCAGTTCTCGCGCCGCTTTTCGATAAACCCTTCAAGCCTATCCAGTTGCGCCACACCTACGGCGGCTTGGAAATCGCTTGCCTTGAGATTCCACCCGATACGCGAGTACATATATTTATGATCTATTTCATAGTCAAATCGTTTCCCGCAGGTATTATCCTTTCCTGGCTCACAGAAGCAGTCCCGCCCCCAATCCCGGTAACTCTCGATAATCTTCCTCAGCCGCGGGCTATCAGTCAGTACCATGCCACCTTCGCCGGTGGTGATGTGATGCGCCGGGTAAAATGAGACGGTAGACATTATGCCGCGACGACCAACCATCTGCCCGTTGATCGTGCTCCCTACCGCGTCGCAGCAATCTTCGATGATAGGTATTCCATAGCTCGACAAATAAGTCAGGTCTACGGGGTTTCCAAGCGCATGCGCCATAATAATGGCTTTTACATTGTCGGGAGAATATTCCCAGCCGTCCGCGCAGTTCAGCGTCTTTGGGTCACTGTCCACAAACACCGGCACTAAGCCAAGCTGAATGATGCAATTGACCGTCGTGGGGAAGTTCACCGCCGTGGTGATGACCTCCGAGCCTTTCGGAAGCTCTAGAGCAGATAATGCCAGTAAATTTGCACTCGAACCGCTATTACACAGGATCGCCTCACGCGCACCCATGAATCGAGCGAAGCCGCGCTCGAAGCGGTTCGTCCAAATGAATCCGCCGTAACTCTGCGAGTTCGCGACTTCTATCACGTTATCCGCTTCTTCCTTTCCAGTCACTTGCCCCGAAATAGGGACTTTCATATATACCGTTACCTTTATCAAGTAACAGGTATACAACGATACACTGAGATTGATACATATTAGTTTTGTTACCAGCGACAGCGCGCTAGGCGAAAATACAACAGGTTACTTTTGAGGGCGCTTTATCATCACGGAATAAAACACTGCCATTTCCACGATATACAGTAAAACCGTCGCGGCAATATCCATTCCTGATGTAATGCCCAAAGTATAGTGCATGTAACTGCCAACAACCAGGGGCAGGAAAATCATCAAAATCAAAACTATTGTTAGTGCCATTTCAAAACCTTTCTTGTCTCCAGCGACAGCGCGCAAGGCGACAATTGAATATACTTATTATTTAATCTTCTTGAATGTTACTGCACTATAGGAGGCGTCTGGAAAGCGTTGCATCACATTACTCCAACATTCGATAACACCGTATCCCGGTTTACAGACAGCGTACTCCACCGTAATTGTCTCTCCAGACGTCAGCGTCATTTCGTAGGTATGTTTACTGCCTCCACAAGCAGTCAGTAATAATACCAGCACTAAAATCAGGAAGATAGTCTTTTTCATTTTTTCAAACCTTTCCGAAGTGTGGCGGTTACCCGTCCCACTCCATAATCTCTCTCAATTCATTCTCAGGTAGATATGGATACATATTCTCCATGTCATCTGTCCTGATCGGATTACCACTTGCCATCACGCGCGGCAACTGCTGCCATTCGGGGTCAACAAACACTTCCACGACCATCGGCGCAATCCCGAAGCATCGGGCGAAGTTCGGCAAATCCCGCCCATGCAAGGGCATGTAACAGAGGCGATATGCCTCCGCAATTGCTTCTATGCTGGGGAGCGTCAGCCCTGTGGCAGGGTTGGCACCCGTCACGCGCCCGAAGCGCGCAAGCTGTCCCACGCGGATGGAGTTATAGCCGCCGTTATTCATCACGAAAAAGATAATCGGCAGGCGCAGCCTGCGTATCGTCTCCAGTTCCTGCGCGTTCATCGCAAAGCCGCCGTCGCCCGTCACGCAGATAGTGCGCCGCCCGGATGCCAGCGCAGAGCCGAGAGCCATCGGAATATCAGCGCCCATTGCGCCGATTGTGCAGACGTTGGAGATACGCTGCCCCGCTCGGACTTTATACGCCTGGAAGAACACAGTCGGGGCGTTGCCCGATGAGCCGATAGCGAACACGTCATCCGACTGGCTGTGGTCATGCAGGAGTCGCGTGAACGTGAACGGGTCTACGAAATGATCGCCGCCTCCGTCTCCCGTCTCCTGTCTCCCGTCCAGTTCAGGCCGGAAGCGGGTGTAGAGCGCCTTGCACCAGTTGAGCCAGTCGCGATGAGGCGGTTCAAAGGCCGGAAGAAAATCAATGTCATCTCTACAATCAAGGGTCTGCGTAACGTGGTAACGCTTCGGGAACTTCTGTGCCTCTGCGGGGTCTATATCATAAATATATATCTCCGCATTCGGCGCGAAGCGGTCATAATCATAGGCGACTTGTTCACCGTCCAGCCGTGCGCCGAAGCAATAGAGATGGGTGGCTTTTTGCTGAATTATGCAAGATGCGCGCTGGCCGAAGATTCCAGGTCTGCCGCAATAGACGGGGGAATCTTCTGACAGTAGATCAGCCGCCATCCAAGTTGTAATGCACGGCACTTGTAAAGAAGTAAGGTGATTTATAAGCGCCGGGTTATTGCGGATGCCGTTGCCGATGAGGATGACTGGCTTATACATCGGCGGCCTGTATGTCTTGCGGGATGTCGAGCCACACGGGGCCGGGACGCCCTTCTTTTGCTATCTCAATCATCCCGTCCAGTACTTCTAATATTCCCGCACTCACGCTCGGCTGATGCGCTATCTTGACTATCGGCCTCACCATTTCTATTGTCGGCCCCTCCTGTGTCCCGCGTGATCGCATATCATCAAGCGCTAGCCACTTCCGCATGACTTGGCCGCTTATCACCAACAGGGCGATACTGTCTACCCATGCAGCAAGTACAGGCGTGAGAATATTAGTGACCCCAGGACCCGACGTGACCAACGCCACGCCGAATCCGTGATACTGTGCATACCCGACCGCCGCGTAGCCGCAGCCCTGCTCATGTAGGCAGCACACGGCGCGCAATCCCGACGCGCCAAGCGCATCCACCAGCGGCCCGGAGCCGCCGCCAGGAAGGTAGAATACAACTTCAGTTTCTTGTTTCAGCCTTTCCCAAATTATTTGTGATACGTTCATGTTTCAATGATCGGGTTTTCTATACCCGCCTTCCTGATATTTTCGATCAGCCGTTGCCGCTGTCCCTGCGCCATTATCAGGATCGGCGCGGCGTTGGTAGGTCGTTCCTGTACCGGCTTGCCGTTGTAGGTCTGCCCGCGGTACGCGGGATCGTTATCAATATAGTCAAGTATATTGAGTTCCACCTGTGCTAGCAGATGCCATGTAATATCTCCCATGCCCCAGACGTTGAGCGGCAAGCCCGCAAGCGTTTTGAGCCTATCCACGCGGGCGGATATGTTATCCGTGATGTGTTTCGCTGACTCCCGCGCCACGTCCAGCCGCCTGAATTGCAATTGATACGCGGGCGCGTTCTCAAGTTCGTACTTCCGCACGCCTGCCTGCGTAGGCAGGTCAACCAATTCGAAGCCGTGATGGTATCCCAAATTGAGATAATCCCGCAACGTGAAATGATTTAGGTGCTTGGTATTGAAGTCCAATATCGGCATCTTCCACTTTTGAAGCAGGCCCGTCGCGTCTGGTCCGTCCATGATGAGCAAGCCATCAGGCGCGAGCGCATCGTCTATCCGTTCCATCGTCTTAGGCAAATCGTAGACATGCTCGATGACGTGGGAGGCATAGATAAGGTCACATTGCTGGGGCAGGGGATCGCCTGCACCCACGCAGACGGCGTTCGTATATCCCCTGTCCTGCAACATGCCAACGATGATACTTTTGCCATCATCGCCCGCTCCGCCGAAGTCCACGATGACGGCCTCCCGGTTGCGTTCCAGTTCCGCTATCCGTACCGCGTCCATTTTCAGGCGCTCGATATTGGAGGGGTTGTTGACGCCGTAGCCGTAGTATTTGGTGTAGTATTCGTTGAGCATCGCTTGATCAAAATTACCATCTCCGTAAAACATCGAACAGGCGTCACAGGTGTACCAGATAATCTCAGACGGCAGAGGCCAAGAGTCGGGGATGCGGTAGGGCATACGAAATACTTCGGTGCGGGAGAGATGTTCACAGACGGGGCAAGGCCTCATACAACACGCAACCTTTCTGCAAATTCTTCGCGGTATTCGTCAATATTGTCAACGGCTGGCAAAGCTAAAACATAATCACACGTACCACATGCGCGGTTCTCGCTTCGTTTACCCTCAAGGTGCATCAGGCGAAAATCCCGTAAACGTTTCCCGTTCCAAATGTCAATAAGGGATTCTGTGTTTACGTTTCCAAGCTGGTGATAATGGGCAAAGTCATCATTACACACGGATATATCGCCATTGCTGTTTACCGTGAGCATGTACATCGTCAACGGGCAGGCAATCTTGTGCGTTCGCGGCGAGCCATCGAAGCTGTTATCCGTACCCAGCCGCCAGTCTTTCAAATCAGACGTAGACCAGCCGTGTAAACCTTCTATTGCGATGAAGTCGCAGCGATCACTAAAGTCGTCTATGAATTTCTGCTTGTCGGCGTCGCTAAATCCAACATCAGCTATCTTCGTGCTAATCTGTACGCCGGTATCCCGGCTCCGCTGGTACAGATCAAGCACGTTGGCACGATACTCCTCATAATCGATCCGCACGCGGGCGATGTCGTAGAAGCCTTGCGCGTGGACGTGTTGGACTGATACGCCAATCATGTCCAGGCCGCAGGTAACGAGGCGGGCGTTGTAGGAGGGGGAGAGTTTTGATCCATTAGTTTTCAACCAGATGCGTTCAACTGTATCAGCGTCGCGAAGGTATCGCACCATCTCACAGAAACGGGGATGAAGCAAACTCTCACCATCTTTGTAAACATTGCACTGCCGGATGCGATTAGGGAACGCCCGCAGATCATCCACGACTTTGACCCATAAACCCCAATCCATCAGCGTGTTCTTTCTGCCTATCTTGCGGAGTAGGTCAGTGTCACCCGTAGGACAATATCGGCAGCGATATTGGCATAAATTTGTCGGCTCCAAAAAGAGCGTCCAGGGTGTTGATAATGGCACAACGTCTATAAGACGGTCAGTTCTTTTCCCACGCAAATCCTTAGCCTGGATTATCTTAGCCATCACTCCCGCTTTCTTCATAGGTGGCAATGTTGCCATTGATGTTATAACGAGCCTGTAGAACATCACCCCTCTTCAATATTGGCCCCCAATCATCCCACCCAATAATGGGGAGTACGTCGCTCTCGTCTATCAATAAATTTATGTCTTGTGCGAAAGGCACTATCACATAGGCAACGCCTTCTGAAACATCCACCTTTGCGCCGTCAGCGGGGCCGCCAATAAGTGAAACCGTTTTAGCCATTCTTCGCCAGCCATCCCCCATCAATCACGATGGTTTGACCGTACACAAACTCACTTTGAATTAAGTACATCAGCGCCCCAGCGATCTCCTCCGGCCTTCCGAATCTGCCCGCGGGCGTTATGCTTTCCAGCAGTTCCCGCCTCTGCAAATCAATGTACTCCGCCGTCATCTGCGTATCCATGAGACCGGGCGCGATTGCATTAACTCTTATCAGCGGTGCAAGCTCTATTGCCATCGCCCGCGTGAGGCCGAGCAGACCATGTTTCGCGGCGACATAGCCGGATATGTTGCGCGCTCCCTGGAAGGCGGACGTGGACAGGATATTGATGATGTGTCCGCCGCCGTGGGTAAGCATGTGCCGGGCGGCCTGCTGGGATAGGTCAAATGGGGCGGTGAGAATCAGATCGAGTTGATATTGCCACTCAGACAGCCAGTAAGCCGTCACAGGTGCATGATGTTGATAGCCCGCGTTATTGACGAGAATATCCAGCCCGCCTAGTTCTCTCTCGACCTTATCAACGATGTGTTCCCGATCTTGTTCATTCGATAAGTCCGCTTTGATGAACATGTCACAATCCGCCCTTGTCCTTGCCACAACCGCGACGGTATGCCCCGCGTCCTTCAGCGCACAGACACACGCCGCGCCGATGCCGCGTGAGCCGCCGGTGACAAGGGCAATCACTCGTCCGTGCTTTCTAGCAGTTCCAGCCGCTCGGCGGGTAGTTCGATGTCATAGAAACTTGGAACATATACGCTTACTATTCCTTTACGCCCCGTTCTGAGTGTTCCACATCTTGAACACCAGTAAACAGAAGCAAAGATTTTATCCATAGTGTTTCCACAGTGACGACATTTGAAAACCAGGTTCATATTCAGGTCAATATCATTTCGGGCTATATCATTTCGGGCTATCATCTTTTTCCTTTCTACTCGATTCAATTATAGTCCGCATGTTCGAATTTTAAAAGTCTCAAATCGTAAACTCGTTTCCATCTTTGTCTGTTATCGAGCAATCGCAGTTATATCCGTTGCAATCCATACCTGCCCCCGGCTTGCGTGGGATGTAATTATTGTCAATGAGCCAGCTTATTCGATGCCTCTTACCGTCCAGGCTGATGCACGTGGCGCAATGCTTCTCGGTTGCGCCCAAATGCCATGTTACCAACTGGTTTCTTGACCCGCGCAACACCGCCTCATTATAGAAACCATCAAGACCACTTGCCCATCCATTCGCTCTCCCCAGCGCCTCCGCTGTGGCGTTTACGCCTGCCTGTGCAGACAGGTCGCCTTTCCGTAGCTCCCGCAGATTCTCAAAGAGTTGATCCACGAAACTAAGCTGCGCGTCCAGTTCCGCCCGCGCCCAAGCAGCCGTCTCCGCGTCAAGCGGCAATTCCGCACCAGCGTCTGTATAGCCCACGTCCGCCGTCTCGACATATGCCTTCGAGATAGCCGCAGCCATCAACGCCTTGTATATCGTGATGTAGCCTGAGCCGGTTAGATAATCGTATATCGCATCGTGGATCTCGCCGCTCATCTCGGCGCGGATAGAGGTGTAATCGCCGGATGCTTTCAGCGCCGCGAGTGTGGCTACGGAGAGGTGCGGGAGGACTTCCGGCACTAGCCGCACAGCCGCACGCAGGGAGGCGAGTAGGATGGTTTTATTCATCCATCACCTCAAGGACGTACCAGGCGAGTAATTCGTCCTCATCGTCTATCTCCGGCGGACGGCGGCGCACAGGCGCGTGCATGAGAAGCCAGCCAGCATTATCCGCCGCTGCTTCCGCCCCGTTGTAGGGGATTGCCGCGTCGTAGTTGATAGCGTCATCGTAGTCGGTGATCGCCATTATCCCTCAGGCTTCGGCAGCGGCACGACGCCGGAGGCGATGACCAGCCGGTAGTCGCCTGTATCCTGGCTCTGCTTCCAGCGCGGCTCAAATGCGATGTTGAAGCCGGTACGCTGACAGAGTTCGCGATATTCTTTCGCGAACTCCTCAGCCGTGTACTTGTGCGGCGTCACCGCCGGGGCGGGGGTGGTGTTTCCTTTTGCCATTATCTACCTTTCTACAAACTAAAACTGGAGCGCATCCGGTCAATGTTTGCGCGTGTATTTGCGTCTGCTGCGATTGCGCTGCCATTCATCAGATTGTTGTATTTCGCGGCGGTCGTGAAAAATGCGAGTGCCTCCGCCACTGTGAACCCTGCTTCTGCGGGAATGTCAGCAGAAACAATTGGGTCTGCTCCACCTGCGTTCCAGCCCTGATTGACCAGGACCGACCCCGCATCTTTGATTGCCGCGTCAAGGATCGCCATCATGTTCGCGATGTTCTGTGCCCGCTGAAGAAACGTATATTTTTGTGCTGAATCTGCCATGTCAAAACTCCTTATGCAAATAGATTTACGCCCGTTGCAGAACCGAGTCTTGCTTCCAATTCCGCTACTCGTGTTTGCAAGTTGGCGATAACTGATAGAACCGTGTTGCCCTCATCCTGGGTAACGAACCCATAAGGCGCAACATTGGTCAAGTTCTGGATTGCGTAATCCGGCGTCGGGGCTGTGAACGTGATGGTCGTCAGTTGTGTAGTGAGTGCCGCACCGCGCACAACCGTGGTCCCGCCGTAAAATGCCAGCCGCGCCGCCGTCCCGCTGGCTTCTATCTCCATCCCCAAGCGCGCCGCCGTGTCGTAGGCTGAGAGAGACAGTTTGGCTTTGCGTGTGGCGTTGGTTGCATCAATCCATGAGGTTGAGATAATTCCTTGAGGCTGGGAAGTGTTGTTGGTGGCTGTCTCTGCATACCATGACAGCCCAACACCAAACCCTGCCGAACCACCTGTTGATGCCGTTGAAACAATTGCCTGTATTCGTTCAACTTCTAGTACCGCGTTTGTCGTTGTGGTCGAATCGATAATATGCAATTTTGCAGAAGCAGAAGTACTACCAATCCCAACGCTCCCGGCAATTATCATACCGCTTGCTGGAGCAGCAGCAGATCGATAAGATGCATCCGAACCTATGGATACCCCTCCACCAATATATAACTGCGAACCTGGCTGAGTTGCAGAAATGCTTGAGTCGCCAATAACAACTTTTGAGCCGCCAGTTTTGCCAAGATTCAAAGCTCCATACGCTAAGTTGTCGCCCCTCACAACGTCCCATAATGGCGCTCCAGTTGAGATTACTAATCTGTTAAAATATCCAGTGGACAATCCCAAATAATCAACATCTCCAAACCATAACTGCTTATTAGCTAGGGCGTTATATCCCAATGCCACAACACAACCAGTCCCGGTGTCCACACCCCCAATAGACATACCTGTGAAAATAAATCCGTCCGTCGTTGCTTTTTGTGTGAGCGTAAGACTGGTTGTTGGTACGCCATTGATACCAACTCTTGCGTTTGTAGTGTCCACAATAAAGACATTATCTTTTACCCCATCCTGCTCCGCTAGCAAGGCCAAAGTAGAATTAACATTTATTTTTTGAATGGCGGTAAACACATTCGCCGTCGCCAGCAGCGCCGCCGTCCCTGTCGCCGGAACAGTCAGCGTGAAGCCTCCCAGCGCAACCGTTCCCCCGCCTGTGATGGTTGTATTCGATGCGTTGGTTATCGTGCCTGTGTTCGCGACACCAGTCCCGCCGTTGGCTGCCGAGAGGGGCAGGGTAAGCGCGGCCTGTCCGCCAATCGTAGCCAGAACCGCCGTCCCGTTTGCATCGTCCAAGATCGTGCGTGCGAAGGCAGACAGCCCCGTTTCTGCCCACGTATCCAGCGCCGTTGTATAAAGCATCTTGTCGGCGGCTGTGCCGAGCAGGGCGATGCTGGTCAGGGTTGCGTCAAGCGGCTGTCTGTTGGCGACCTTGTAATCCAACGACGCCGTGACCGCCGAGCTATCTACCCCGACCTTCGCTTCAAGCGCCTCCACCGCGTCGTTGATGCTGGCGTGCTGGGTCGAGTGTAGGACGGCGGGCGTAGAGAGATTGTCCGCCGGGGTCGGGTTGGTAAAGTCATCGAGTGTTGTTGGGAATGTGGTCGGCATTTACTTACTCTCTATCTCTGTGATCTTGCCGTCCGCACCGCGCTTGATGGTCGCCTTTCGCGGCTTCCGCTCCTCTTTCTGGATAACAACATCGGACGGCTGGACCGTGATATTATTCTCTACCGGAGTTGGCTGGACCGTGTTAGTCACACTTACTGCCACCTCCGACGGATGGATGACGGGCGCAAATGCTACCTCCGACGGATGGATGATTGGCGCGAATGTCACGTTCGGCGGGGGTAGGGGATTCGCAACCGCCTGCTTCATTGCCGCCAGATTTTCCGTCATTGCCTTGACCGCTGCAATCGTTTCTTTGCTGGTCATATCCACGTTAGCAGGATTTGTAATGTTGATAATCATTTCATCTCTCCCATGTGCGACTGTCGGCTCCACATTCGCGGCGACAATCGCCCGCTCGATGGTCAGCGCCAGCGCCTTGATCGCTTCGGTATTATCGGGTACAGGCTGATACACCGGCGCGGGCGTGGTCGTCTCGCCGATTACAAATGCCGCCGCAATATCTCCCTCATTCTTTGCGTCCGCCAGTCTGAGGCGGATCGGAGCGGCAATGGTCTCGCGCAAGTGTTTGCACTCCCAATCCACCGCCGTGCCTTTGCCTTTCGCGTGCCACTGCCGCGCCCGGTCGTACCATAACGCCAAATCCTTGATTTCATCGGCGGTAAGGTCAAAAGACTTCTTCGGCTCCTGCTCCTCTTCCGACTCCGCCACGACCGGCTCGCCTTGCTCCGCGACCGGCGGCTTCGTCTGCTCCGCCACGTTTTGCCGCGCTTCCTCTTTCGCCGAGATAAGTTTCTCCAATTGCTCCTGTTGTGCCTTGTCAAGATCGTAGCCGAGTATTGACATCCCCAACTGCGCCACCTCCGGGTTATCTGCAATGGAAGATACAAGAGAGCCGAGCGACTCTGCCCGTTTACTTTCATCCTCCTGGAATATCTCAAGCGCCTCCAGGTTGAAGCGCATCTTGTAGCCGTAGGGCTTGAATAACTGGTCGGTGAATGTTTCCTCAATTGTCTGCTTGATGCCGACAAAGCGGGAGGCGGTGTACCACTGTTTACGCAGCGCGTCGAATTCGCTGGCGAAGGCGTTGTCGGACATGAACAGGGCGGTCGGGATGCCGAAACTATCCGAGACAGATTCCTTTGCGTCCCGGCGCAGTTCGATATATGATTGCTTGAGTTCATCCATCCCAGCGCCGACGCGGATAAGAGATAGCGCATCCGCGTTGACGATCTTTGCCAGCACGTTGAAGCCACCGCGCAACAAGCGGTCGAAGAAGCCCTCCGCCTTTTCCCGCTCCCCCTGGTTCACCATCCCTTTCGCGCCGAGCAGGGTTATCGGAACGAAACCACGCTCGCCATACATCCGCATGGTGTTTTTCATGTTCCAGATGACCTGCGCGTCCAACGTTGCATTGCCGAGCGGGTGATTTTCGGCGGGACCAATCTCCACATCGCTATCTGGCAGCCAGAAATAAATGATCTTGTTCGGATATACCTTCTCCGCCTTGCCCCGTTGCGCCGTACGCTCGAACCACTGCAAGCCGTTTATGTCGATATAGGGCTGGATCGTTCCCGGCGCACAGTATTGCAAGTTAACGATCATTTTGGTGGTGCGCCATGGAATGAGATACGCCGCGCCGCCGCATAGTGATGAGGCGATCAGGTAGATGATCTTCTGCGGGTTCGGCAGCCCGCCCAGGTTGTTTTTCCAGTTCGCCGACGTATCGAAAATATCGTCGTTCTTATCGAGTATGTCGAACGGCAGGGACGAGATCGCCACGGCGGTCATATCTACCGCGTGTGCCAGGTCAGGGACAAACTTTTTTAGCGACGTGACGTTACCCGTCTGCCCAGTCCTGGACGCCTCAAGGAACCCCTCAATGCCTCCCCAGGGAGAAAAATCAAATCCAGATTTATAGGGGTTTGGACTTGCAAAAATGAATGGTGAATTCGTCATTTGTCCTCTTTAGCTAACCAGCCATGTATCGATCATGTCGCCCTCGTGCGCGTACCTGCCAGCGGCTATCAGATGGTCGTTCTTCTCGACCGGCTTACGTATTGCGTTGCCGTTAGCATCTTCCTGCCAGTGAAAAGTAGAAATCTCGTTCTTTGCGTTGACGCATTTCGCATCAATGATGATCTCTTGCTGTTGCAGCCATTGGATACCGAATAATACGCTATCCTTGCCCTTGACCGCCGCAAGCGCCGAAACGCCATACTGCTGTAATTCGGCGATGGATTTCGGCTCGGCGCTATCACAGACTACGTAATCCGAGCCGATCCTGTTCTTTACTTCCACGGCCAGCAGGTCATTTGTAAGCCCGCGCTCGTACAACTCATCGAAGATATAAATGCGTTTGTGCTTCGCGTCATAGTGAGACACCCACAGGGCGGCGGGGTCTGCTGAGAAGCCGAAATCCAGGCCGTTGCGGTGGTTGGTGAATTGCGCCTGCATCCCGGACAAATCCTCTACCCGCCAGTTGGTGAAGATGACATAGCCGAGAATGCCCCAGTTGCCTTCTGAATATACGTCAAAATAATACTTATCCTTCTCGTTTTCCAAGCCCCTAACATCTTCCCTGGTAAGAAACCTATTGTCTCGGTATGTAGTTTTTAGAATGTATAAATCGGGCGACTTATATTCTTTCTGGTCGTCAGTCCACCCAATCATTGAGAAGTAATCCGCATAGATAAAATGTGATTGTAGAATTGGATTAAATGACAGCATCAGCCTCTTAGGTGTTTTCTCGCTCCCCCCGCGCTGACGCTTCAAAAGTTGTTTGATGATTGACGAACGTTCTATTTCTGTTGCCTCTTCAATGCGAACATCAGTGAATACACCTTTAGCCGGGGTCAGGCTTTTTAGCTTCTCAACATCATCTAAACCTGCAAATATTATCTGGTATCCGTTTACACAAGTCACTGTCCCGTCTGTTTTATTTATAGAGAACAAATCAGACAAACCCCAATCCCTAATAACTTTTGTTATCTCTTGCACAACTGAGCCGCGAAGCGTACGCGCCACCTGCCTGCAAACAAGGAAATTACGTCCGCCCTTCATAATGTCCCTGATGTCACGTTGCGCCAAAAAAACAGACTTTCCAGACGACGCACCGCCATAGTAAATTTGTATTCGCGCCATTTCGTTTAAACACGGAATATAGGCATCATTAAACACGGCGGGGTCTATATCTACATTAATCATTGTCATTCTATTTCTTTTTCCACGTCCAATGTTTACCTAATGTATTTGTATTGCCTTTCATTGCATTAGCTATGCCTTGTTTATTCTTGTCTGAAAGCGGCTTGCCTTTTAGTGCGGCTGAAATCTTTTGTTTCGCCTTCGCTGTGTGCGCTCCTTTAGAAACACCAGTATGAGATACAGAGATTTTCCGCTTAGTTTCTTCGGATGGTCGCCATCCATTTGCCTTGTGAGACATGGACATTTTCTGCCGAGTTTCAATTGTGTGCCTCTCACCAAGGTTGGCAATAGCAAGTTTCAGCCTAGTCGCCAATGAGCGCGGCGTTCCAGCCTTGCTGCCAGCCGTCACACAGACGTTGTATTCAGGATTACAGGAATCTAGATAATCCTGTTCGTAAATCAAAAGGTCGGTGCGTAAACAGGCAACAAGTATTACAAAATCGAAGTTTTTAGCCCCGTATTTATTCCAAGCGCGTTGCAGATGTATGCTGTGATGTTTCCCCGCGTTAAGTAATGAGATGTGTTTTTTCCATCGGCTTTCAATATTCCACGACGAGCCTACGTATCTTTTGCCGTCTGCTTTGTTTACAATGGCATAAACCCCACTTGTCTTGTGTGTTAAAATGTTCATATCAGCACTCCTATGCTGGTCACGCCCTCGGATGTCCAACCATCGCGGGGGCATTTCCTGAATATTTGTTCTATTATAGCACGTGACGTTATTCATCAATACCTTTGACTGTGACAGTAATTGTCAGCGGCGCGCCAAGTGGCCCGCCGATTTCAACATTATCCCCATACCCGCGCTTTTTGCCGCGCTTGGACAGTAGCCATTTGGCGTCGCCAGCATCAACCGGCTTCTGCGTCTGCTCCTGTTCCTTTACGGCATAGGCGATATTCTTGACCAGCACGCTTTCTGCCATGTCAAGCGGTAACTCGCACTCCGCATCATAGGC